>Ga0307508_10006538_pt1 | contig 10959 bp, 10 predicted proteins | sample 9_EM_MG_FD_203089 | JGI IMG/M metagenome (GOLD analysis project Ga0307508, IMG submission 203089) | Populus trichocarpa ectomycorrhiza microbial communities from riparian zone in the Pacific Northwest, United States - 9_EM | ecosystem: Host-associated > Plants > Roots > Unclassified | place...
CTCTTCATGGGACGACTCCGCGTGCGACGACGCCGCGCGCGACGCGGGCGGCACCGGCGCCGTGCGCCCGGTGTGCGCCGCCGTGACGGACGAGGCGGCCGGCTCACCGCCGTCCGGTGCGCCGGTGGAGGAGTTGTCCCCGGTGTCGGCGCCACAGGCCGTCACCACGGCCAGCGCGCCGATGACCAGCGCGCATAAAGGCCACGGCCCGGACCGCCGGGGCCTGGGCGTCGTCGTGTCGTTGCGGTGCGCCATGAGCGACCTCCCGGGGTCGTATCCGCTCTCTTTCGGCTCCCCCTTCCCTGCTTGGACGCCCTTATGTCTGGCGGGAACATTGATCGCATTCCCCGGCAATTCCGCACCCGCGTCGAGCCGTGCTCCGCTGTCCCGGGAGCCACTCGGGCCGCCGGTTGCCTCACCGGGCCGGTCACATCGCCAGGTGTGCCTCGCTGTGGGTGACTTCCTCGATGTCGCCGCCCGCCTTGCCGATCAGCCGGTGGGCCAGGTTGCTCAGCGCCCTCGCCGCCGCGATCTCCTCGCCGACCCGCGGCTGTGCCGGGTCGTCGGGGTTCCGGTTCGCGCGGCCCTGGGCGAGCATCTCGGTGCCGTCGTGCATCCGCAGCCGGACGACCGCCTCGGTGAGCGGACCGATCTCACGGAATTCCATCTGGATATCGCATCCCACGATCGTCTCCATCACGATCACCTCCTGCGTCACTCTCCAGGATGCGCCTCCCCGTGCTGTCCGGTCGACCTGGTCAGCAGTTCCATCACCTCGGCGTCGCCGGTCTGCGAGAAGTCCTCGTACCACTCGCCGACCGCGGAGAAGTCCGGGGGCGTGGACAGGCACACCACCTCATCCGCGTCCTCGCGCAGCGACGCGACCGCGTCCGGCGGCGCCACCGGGACGGCCAGGACGGCCCGGGCCGCCCCCTGGGCCCGCGCGACCCGGCAGGCGGCCCGGGCCGTGGCGCCGGTCGCGATCCCGTCGTCCACGATGATCGCCGTACGGCCCTCCACCGGAATCCGCGGCCGGTCGCCGCGGAACCGCCGCGCCTGCCGGGTCAGCTCCGCCTGCTCGGTGCGCTCCACCTCGGCGATCTCTTCCTCGTCCGCCCGGCTCATGCGGATGATCGCCTCGTGGACGACCCGCACCCCGCCTTCGCCGATGGCGCCGAAGCCCAGCTCGCGGTGGAAGGGGACGCCGAGCTTACGGACGATGATCACGTCCAGCGGTGCGTGGAGCGCCCGGGCCACCTCGAAGGCCACCGGTACCCCGCCCCGTGGCAGCCCCAGCACCACGGGTTTCTCCTCGGCCACGGGCCGCAGCCGCTCGGCGAGGCGCCGTCCGGCGTCCACCCGGTCAGTGAAGATCATCGCTCACCCCCCGGCACGGATTCCTCTCCTTCGAATCAAGCCGACAATGCCCCGCTCCGCAAACCGGCCGCAAACCGACCGCGACCAGGCCGCGACCAGGCCGCGGCTCCGGCACCCTGGAGGCATGGAGCACACCGGGACGATTCCGGTTACCCGGTCCGCGTCGAATCATTCGCCGGGGCGTGAGCGCGCATGGGTGTCCTGATCGGCACATCGGGGTGGATGTACCAGGACTGGCGCGGCGTCCTCTACCCCGCCGACTGCCCGCGGCGGCTGTGGCTGGAGGAGTACGCGCGGGGCTTCACCACGGTCGAGAGCAATAACGCGTTCTACCGGCTCCCCGAGCACGATCAGTTCGCGGCCTGGCGGGACCGCACGCCCGACGGTTTCGTGATGGCGCTCAAGGCCAGCCGCTATCTCACCCACATCAAGCGGCTGCGCGGCCCGGAGGAACCGGTGGCACGGCTGATGTCCCACGCGGACGGGCTCGGCGACCGGCTGGGCCCGGTCCTGCTGCAGCTCCCGCCGACCCTGCGGGCCGACCCCGGCCTGCTGGACACGGCTCTGGCCTGCTTCCCGGCCGGTACCCGGGTGGCGGTCGAGCCGCGCCATGACTCCTGGTGGACGGCGGAGATCCGCGCGCTGCTGGCGGACCACGGCGCCGCGCTGTGCTGGGCGGACGCGGGCTCGCGCCCGGCCGCCCCGCTGTGGCGGACCGCCGGGTGGGGTTACGTACGCTTCCACGGCGGCCGGGCCGAGCCCGCACCGCGCTACGGCCGCCGGGCGCTCGCCACCTGGGCGCGGCGGGTCCATGACACCTGGCCCGGCGAGGCCGACGTCTACGCGTACTTCAACAACGACACGGGCGGGGCGGCGGTCCACGACGCCGCCGTCTTCGCCGGTGCCGTGGACCGGCTGGGCCGCGCGGTCAGCCGTACGCCCGCGCTCTGAGCCGAGCGCGGGCGTACGAACGGCTGCCGCGGCGGCTATTCCTTGACCGCGCCGCCCAGCATGCCCTCGATGAACCGGCGTTGGAGCGCCACGTAGACGATCACCACCGGCAGCGCGATCAGCACCGACGCCGCCGCGAGCAGCGACGCGTCCGAGCTGTGCTGCCCCTGGAAGAAGGCGAGGCCGAGGGGGACGGTGCGATGGGCCTCGTCGCTGATCATCACCAGCGCCATCAGGAACTCGTTCCAGGTCCACATGAAGGTGATGACGACCATGGTGGAGATCGCCGGACGGCCCATCGGGACGAGTACCCGCCACAGCGTGGTCCAGCTGTTCGCCCCGTCGATCCGGGCCGCCTCGATCACCTCCCGCGCGCTGCCCCGGAAGTACGTCCGCATCCAGAACACGCCGAACGCCAGGGACTGGGCGGTCTGCGGAAGGATCAGCGCCGCGTAGGTGTCGGTGAGTCCGGCGTACCGCAGATCGAAGTAGAGCGGGACGACCAGGGCTTCCTGCGGCAGGGTCAGCCCGATCACGAAGAGGTAGAACAGCGGGGTGGAGCCGGGGAAGCGCATCACGCCGAACGCGTACGCGGCGAGCACGGCCAGCACGGTGGTGGCCGCGACCACGGCCGTGGTGACCAGCACCGAGTTGCCGAGGTAGGTGCCGAAGTGGCCGCGGCTCCAGGCGTCGGCGAAGTTGCCCCAGTGCAGCCCGTCGCGCGGCAGCGAGAACCCGGTGTCCAGGGAGCCCTGCGAGCCGAAGGCGGTGGAGAGGATGCCGATGACGGGGGTGAGCGAGAGGACGGCGAACAGGGTGAGCAGGGCGTAGGTGACGCCGCGTTCCCGGCGTGTGGTCATACCCGCCGCCCTTCCACGAGCCGGGAGACCGTGACGGTCAGGGCGAAGATCAGGACCGTGAGGGCCACCCCGACGGCGGCGGCCGAGCCGACCTGGTTGGTCTCGAAGGCCCGGTGGTACACCTCGTAGGCGGGTACGGAGGTGGCGTTCCCGGGGCCGCCGCTGGTGGTGATGTAGATGAGGTCGAAGTTGCGCAGCCCCGCGATGATGGTCAGGGTGAGCGCCACCGCGATCTGCGGCCTCAAGCCCGGGAGGGTGACGGCGAGGAACTCCCGGACCGGCCCGGCGCCGTCCATCCGCGCCGCCTCGTACAGCTCGCGCGGGATGCGCTGGACCCCGGCGAGGAAGAGGACCATGCACAGCCCGGTGCCCACCCAGGTGCCGATGACCCCGACGGCGGGCAGCGCCCAGGTGTAGTCGCCGAGCCAGGGGCGGGCGAGCGAGCCGAGACCGACCGCGCGCAGGGTGTCGTTGAGCAGTCCGTCGGGGGCGAGGATGGACCGCCAGGCCACGGCGACCACGATGAGCGCCAGGACCTGCGGCAGGAACAGGACGGTGCGGAAGAAGGTCATGCCGTGAACCCGGACCCGGGACATCGCGGCCGCCAGCAGCAGCCCGATGGCCACCGGCAGGGCCGAGTAGAACACGAGCAGCAGCAGGGCGTGGGCGAACGGGGCGCGCAGCGCGGGGTCGCCGAACAGGTCGCGGTAGTTGTCGAATCCGGCCGGGGTGGCGGCGGTCAGCCCGTCCCAATGAACGAACGACAGCCACACCGACTGCCCGAAGGGGTAGAGCAGGAACACCGCGTAGACGAGCAGCGCGGGCAGGATGTAGAGGTAGCCGACGGCGCGCGGCTCACCGGGCGCCCGGCGGCGGTATGCCCTGGTCGGGGCGGTGGACTTCATCGCGACTCCGCCGGCGCGGACTGGGCGTGGCGCCGCCGCTGTGTCCGCTGGAAGGCGCCGTAGTCCTGCTGCAGGGTGGCGGCCAGCTTCTCCGGTGAGGTCCTGCCGCTGACGACGCCCTGGAGGGCGGCCGAGAGGGTGTCGTAGAAGGTGGGGGTGGCGTAGTCGAGGTACGGGACGAGGCCGTCGGCGGCGCTGAGCCGCTTCCAGCCGTCGATCATCTGGCCGTCCACGGTGTCCGGGGCGACCCTGGCCGCGGCCGGGCCGGGCACCGCGGGCAGCACTCCGTGGCGGGTCATGACGTCGGAGGCGTGCGCGCTGGTGAGGAAGTCGAGGTAGGCGGCGGCCACTTCGGGGTGGCGGGAGCGGGAGGTGATGGACCAGGCCAGGCCCTGGCCGCCGGTGGTGACGGGGGCACCGCCGGGTTTCGCGGGCGGTGGGGGCATGAGGCCGAGCTTGTCGCCCATCGTCTTCTTGAGGTCGGCCAGCAGCCAGGTGCCGGTCATCAGGTACGCGCCGTCGCCGGAGGCGAACATCTTGGCCGCGTCGTCGTATCCGAGGCCGCCCGCGCCCTTCGGCAGATAGCCGCGCCGCATCCAGTCGCGCAGTGCCGTGGCGGCGTCCTTGGTAGCGGCGGTGTCGAAGCCGGTGCCACGGCCGAGGACGGTGTCGCGGGTCGCGGCGGCCGCGTACTGGTCCTGCAGCACCCCGAAGGTGTGGATCGCGGGGTACTTGTCGAGGTTGCCGAACTGGACGGGCAGTTCGCCCCGCTCCTTGAGGCGGGCGAGTCCGGCGGTGAACTCGCCCCAGGTCCGTGGCGGCTTCAGGCCCGCCTTCCGCAGCACGTCCTTGTTGTAGTAGAGCCCGACGAACTCACCGGTCTGGGAGATGCCGTAGAGCCGCCCGCGGCCGAAGTCGGTGCCGTCGACGGAGACCCGGTTGAGATTGAGGAGGGTGTTCGGGTAACGGGTGTTCCAGTCGTAGATCCCGGCGTAGTTGTCGAGCGGGGTGAGCAGCCCGGCCCGGACGAAGGAGACCATGTCCGGGTAGCCCTGGTTGGCCTGGATGACGTCGGGCGGGTTGTTGCCGGAGACGGCGAGCTTGAGGGTGGTCTTCAGATCGGTGAAGCTCCGCGCCACCCGCTTGATGCGTACATGGGGGTACTTTTTCTCGAACTCCCGGTTCAGCTGGGTGATTTCGCCGTTCGTGCCACCGCGGATCTCCTGGTCCCACACGGTCAGCGTGGTCTTCCCGGCCTTGGCCGGGTCGGGTACGGCGGTGGCCACACCGGTTCCGGTTCCGGCGGCCCCCGAGCCGTCGGTGCCGGGCACACAGCCCGCGGCGAGCAGGGTGGCGCCGAGGGTGAGGACGGCCGGTAAGGCGCGTGCGGGCCGGTGGCGCGCCGCGCGGCGGGGGCATCCCATACGGTTCTCCCTTTCTGCGGGTGTCGTGCGGCTCTCAGGCCCGCGGGTGCTCTGGTGCGGGGTCAGGCCCGCGGACGTCTGCCGCGGCTGTCAGGCGCCACGGGCGTCGGCCGCCCGGAAGCCGATGGTGGGCAGGGCCCGCAGCCGCGGCCAGTCGCGCACCCCGGGCGGGATCAGGCCGTCCAGGAAGCGGTGGCGCGCCACCAGGTCCCGGTCCGCCGAGGGGGCCGTACGGTCCCACCACGCGGCGACCTCGGCCCAGCCGGGCGCGGCGAGCGAACCGCCGAAGTGCTGGACGGACAGGGCGGCTGTGAGGTTGGCGAAGGCGAGCCGGTCGGCGAGCGGCCAGCCCGCGAGCGTCCCGGTCATGAATCCGGCGACGAACACGTCGCCCGCTCCGGTGGGATCGAGCGCTTCCACGGCGAGGCCGGGCACCTCGGCGCTCTCCCCGGTGAGGGAGTCGATGCCGATGGCGCCCTCCGCTCCCCTGGTGACCACCGCGATCGGCACCAGCTCGGCCAGGGCGCGCACGGCCCGCTCGGGCGCCTCGGTGCGGGTGTAGCGCTGTGCCTCGGTGGCGTTGGGCAGGAAGGCGTGGGTGTACGGCAGGTCGGGGAGGGTGGCGAGGTCCCAGCGGCCGGACTCGTCCCAGCCGACATCGGCGAAGATCTTGGCCCCCTGGGCGTGTGCCTGGCGCACCCAGTCCTCCTGGCGGCCCGGTTCGTACGCGGTCACACAGGCCCGGGAGCGGGGCGGCGCGGGCCTGGTGGCGGGCGGCGGGGCGGGGTGCTCGTGCGTGACCATGGTGCGTTCGCCCTCGTAGGCCATGGACACCGTGACCGGTGAGTGCCAGCCGGGGACGCGCCGGGAGTGGGTGAGGTCGACGCCCTCGGCGTGCGCCAGGCTCTCCCAGCAGTAGTCGCCGTAGACGTCGGCGCCGAAGGCCGCGGCGAGGGTGGTGTGCAGGCCGAGCCGGGCGAGGGCGGTGGCCATGTTGGCGATGCCGCCGGGGCTGGAGCCCATGCCGCGGGCCCAGGACTCGGTGCCGCGCACCGGGGCGTGGTCGAGGCCGGTGAAGATGATGTCCAGGAAGACGGTGCCGGTCAGGTAGACGTCGTGTTCGGGGTCGGCGGGAGCGCGCAGCGCGGCGAGCGGGTCGATCGGCTGTATCGGACCGGGGGCTGCGGACGTGGGGCTCACCGGCACGCCTTTCCATGTTCGTCATGACGTCGGATGAGCGACACCATGCACCTCAGAGGGGCTTTATGCAAGAGGTCGGTCATACTCGCGCAGAGTCGCTCAGGTGCAGTACGTTGCCACCATGCTGCGAGAGACCCGCCACGAGAAGCTGCTGAGCATCCTCGGCGAGCAGGGCGTGCTGCCGATCGGGGAGATCGCCAAGCGCCTGGAGATCAGCGAGGCCACGGCCCGCCGGGACCTCGCCGAGCTGGGCCGGGCGGGCCGGCTGACCCGGGTCTACGGCGGCGCGGTGGCCGCCCCCACCCCGGACGAGGAGCGCCCGTTCGGCGAGGTGGCGGTCGACGAACCGGAGGAGAAGGCGGACGTGGCCCGCCGCGCGGCGGAGCTGGTCGCGGACGGCGATGTGCTGCTGCTGGACATCGGCACCACCACCCTCCACCTCGCCAGACTGCTGCGCGGCCGTCCGGTCACCATCGTGACCAGCAATCTGGCGATCTACGACGAGCTGCGCGACGACCCCGAGGTGACGCTGATCCTGCTCGGCGGGCAGGTGCGCGCCAACTATCGCTCCGTGGTCGGCTTCCTCACCGAGTCCAACCTCCGCCAGCTGCGGGTGGGGCGGCTCTTCCTCGGCGCGAGCGGGGTGCTGCCGGACGGCAGCGTGCTGGACAGCACGCATGTGGAGGTGCCCGTCAAGCGGGCCATGCTCGGCTCGGCCCGGGAGGTGGTGCTGCTGGTCACCGCGGGCAAGTTCCCGGGCGACACCGGGCTGGCCCGGATCTGCGGCCCCCGGGAGATCGACACCCTGATCACCAACAAGACAGCCGATCCGGCGACCCTCGATGTGTTCCGCGAGGCCGATGTGAAGGTAGTGACCGTATGAGGCTGACTGTGCTGGGTGGCGGCGGTTTCCGTATGCCGCTGGTGTACCGGGCCCTGCTGGAGGACACCGGGGACGACGCCGGGCGCTGCACCGAGCTGGTGCTGTACGACACCGACCCGCACCGGCTGGACGCGATCGGCGCGGTCCTGGCCGAGCAGACGAAGGACCGCCGCGCGGGCCTGCCCGCCGCCCCCACCGTACGGGCCACCACCGACCTCGACGACGCGCTGCGCGGCGCCGACTTCGTGTTCTCGGCGATCCGGGTCGGCGGTCTGGAGGGCCGCGCCCGCGATGAGCGGATTCCGCTCGGCGAGGGTGTCCTCGGGCAGGAGACCGTCGGCGCGGGCGGGGTGCTGTACGGGCTGCGCACGCTGCCGGTGGCGACGCGGATCGCCGAGCGGGTCGCCGCCGTGGCCCCGGACGCCTGGGTCATCAACTTCACCAACCCCGCGGGCATGGTCACCGAGGCGATGCGGCGGGTGCTGGGCGACCGGGTGATCGGCATCTGCGACTCGCCGGTCGGGCTGTGCCGCCGGGCGGCGCGGGCCCTGGGCGCGGACCCGGACCAGGCGGTCTACGACTACGTGGGCCTCAACCACCTCGGCTGGCTGCGCGGCGTGGTGGTGGACGGCCGGGACCGGATGCCCGAACTGCTGGCCGACGCCGGGGCGCTGGAGTCCTTCGAGGAGGGCAAGCTGTTCGGGGCGGAGTGGCTGCAGACCCTGGGCGCGCTGCCGAACGAATATCTGCACTACTACTACTTCAACCGCGAGGCGGTGGCCTCCATCCGGCAGGCCCCCGCCACCCGCGGGGAGTTCCTGCGCGAGCAGCAGGCCCGCTTCTACGAGACGGCCCGCACCGCCGACGGCGGGGCGCTCGCGACCTGGGAGCGGACCCGGCTGGAGCGCGAGACCACGTACCTGGCCGCGAGCCGGGAGGCCAGCGGCGGCTGGGAGCGCGACTCCTGCGATCTGGACGGCGGCGGCTACGACCGGATCGCGCTGGCCATCATGCGCGCCATCGCCCGCGACGAGCGCACCGCGCTGATCCTCAACGTCGGCAACCGCACGGCCGTCCCCGGGCTCGACGCGGACGCGGTGGTGGAGGTGCCCTGCCTGGTGGACGCGGGCGGGGCGCGCCCGATGGCCACCGGTGCGGTGGCCCCGGACCAGCTCGGGCTGATGCTGTCGCTGAAGGCGGTCGAACGCGCGACGATCGAGGCGGCCGGGGCCGCTGTGGCCGCCGGGCCCGCCGCCGCCCGGGGCGCGGCCCTGCGCGCCCTCGCGCTGCATCCGCTGGTCGACTCCGTCAATGTGGCGGCCCGCATCCTCGACGCCTCGGGACTGCCGACTCGGGCGTAGAGGGTGTCCGCAAAGTCCCGTCGGGCCCGCGACGCCTGGCACGCACGCTCACTGCGTTGTCGGGCCCGTCCAAGTAGGCCCACTACGAGGACGACCCTCCGCCTTGCGATCGCACGCACCAGACGCCGCGGGCTGCTCCAACGCGACTTTGCGGACACCCCCTTGCACCTGTCCGAACGGGCTTTCCCTAGACCTTGATCACGCCCGAACGGGCTCCGTTTCGGCCACGTTTTCGGAAGCGGGCAGGAATCGGGCACGCGCCAGGCTGATCCAGGCGTCCGCGATCCTCACCGCGCGCCCACTTACCGGAGCTGACCTGCTGAGATAACGTTCGTGAAACGGGCACATCCGGTCAAGATCCGTCCCGTGTCAAGGCTGGCCACCCTGTTGCGTGCTTGTAAAACTTCTCGCCAAGCCCGAAGAGAAGCAGGTGATGCGGTGTGGACGCGGAGGAACGCCGTCGGGAGATCCTCGACATGGCGCGGCGTGCCGGGGTCGTCGACGTCGGCAAGCTCGCCGCGGACCTCGGGGTGTCCAAGGAGACCGTGCGCCGCGATCTGCGGGTGCTGGAGCAGCACGGTCTGGTCCGGCGCACCCATGGCGGCGCGTACCCCGTGGAGAGCGCCGGTTTCGAGACCACCCTCGCCTTCCGCACCACCATGCACGTCCCGGAGAAGTCACGGATCGCGACCGCGGCCGCCGAGCTGCTGGGCGACGCCGAGACGGTCTACATCGACGAGGGCTTCACCCCGCAGCTCATCGCCGAGGCCCTGCCCCGGGACCGGCCGCTCACCGTGATCACCTCGTCCCTCGCGACCGCGAGCGGGCTCGCCGGGCGGGAGAACACCACGGTGCTGCTGCTGGGCGGCCGGGTCCGCGGCGGCACGATGGCCACCGTCGACCACTGGGCCACCCATATGCTCTCCGGCTTCGTCATCGACCTGGCGTTCATCGGCGCCAACGGCATCTCCCGGCAGTACGGGCTCACCACCCCCGACCCGGCGGTCAGCGAGGTCAAGGCGCAGGTGGTCCGGGTGTCCCGGCGCAAGGTGTTCTCCGGAGTGCACACCAAGTTCGGGGCCGTCAGCTTCTGCCGGTTCGCGGACGTGTCCGACTTCGAGACGATCGTGACCGATACCGGGCTGCCCGTGACGGAAGCCCACCGGTACTCGCTGCTGGGCCCGCAGATCCTCCGGATCTGACCGGCCTCGCCGCCCCTTCCTTCTCCTTTCCCTTCCCCCTCTCCCCACGTCCCTTCGATTGGACCCGTTATGCCAGTCCTGACACTTCGTGCTGCCCGGATACCGGTCGTGGCCCTGACCGCGGGCGCGCTCCTCGCCGGGTGCGCCGGTATGGGCGGCGGCAGCTCCGGCGGCAACACCATCAACGTGCTGATGGTGAACAACCCGCAGATGATGGATCTGCAGAAGCTGACCGCGAAGCATTTCACCAAGGAAACGGGCATCAAGGTCAAGTTCACGGTGCTGCCGGAGAACGATGTCCGCGACAAGATCAGTCAGGACTTCTCCAATCAGGCCGGGCAGTACGACGTCGCCACCATCAGCAATTTCGAGGTGCCGTTCTACGCCGAGAACAGCTGGCTGATGCCGCTGGACGACCATGTCGCCAAGGACAAGGGATTCGACCAGAAGGACATTCTTCCGCCGATGCGCCAGTCGCTGACCGCCGGTGACGGTCAGTTGTACGCGGAGCCCTTTTATGGCGAGTCGTCGTTTTTGATGTACCGCAAGGATATTTTCGCCGAGAAGCATCTGAAGATGCCCGCGCGGCCCACCTGGAACCAGGTGGCGGACCTGGCGGCCAAGGCCGACGGCGCCCGCAAGGGGATGAACGGCATCTGTCTGCGCGGACTGCCCGGCTGGGGCGAGCTGATGGCCCCGCTCACCACGGTCGTCAACACCTTCGGCGGCACCTGGTTCACCAAGGACTGGAAGGCGCAGCTCACCTCGCCGGAGTTCGTCAAGGCGACCAAGTTCT
>Ga0307508_10006539_pt1 | contig 10959 bp, 13 predicted proteins | sample 9_EM_MG_FD_203089 | JGI IMG/M metagenome (GOLD analysis project Ga0307508, IMG submission 203089) | Populus trichocarpa ectomycorrhiza microbial communities from riparian zone in the Pacific Northwest, United States - 9_EM | ecosystem: Host-associated > Plants > Roots > Unclassified | place...
CCGCCTACTTTGCCAGACGAGGCTTTGTTGTCGTTATCCCAGACTACCGCCTCGTTCCGCACGTCACTTTCCCTGGTCCTGCTGAAGATATTCGCGACGCTCTCCGTTGGGTCATCCAAAACGACCGCAGTTTGGTCTCTGATGGGTCGCCTCATCCAGATATAGATGAGATTATCATGATGGGTCACTCCGCAGGAGCGGCGCACATCGCGACAATGCTCTTCCTTCCCGACGTTTTGCCTAAGGATGACCCACTACGGGAAAGGATCAAGGTCGCTATTCTGGAGTCGCCGCCGTTCGATCTTTCTGCCATGACCATGGAATGGCCAACTGCTGACGTCCACGCAAAGTATTGGGTGACACTGGAGAAAGCCAAAGAAGAAGACCCATTACACCTGTATCGAAGGTTGGACAAGGAATTCTCACTAGAGAAGCTACCTCGTTTGCTTATGGTTGAAGGCGAGTTTGAACCCGAATGGTTGATTGATGCAGGGAAAGTCTTTCATAAAGAAGTCGAGGAGAAGACCGGGGAGGATTTACGCATCGTAGTCGCGAAAGGGCATAACCACGTTAGCCTCAACTGGGCTCTTAGTACTGGTGAAGGGGAGGAGTGGGCTGAAGAAGTCATAGAGTGGTTAAAGGCTGTCAAAGAGGCGAACTAAATCGTCAAAATACGTAATGTCTTTGCAATGTTGATACCTCGTAATAACGCATTTCTTTTACTATGGTGACATTGTGCATTGTACGATTTACGAATCATATTCGTGTATGATTGCCCCGATTGTCTCTTCACGGTTGAAAGCTTTCTGAACGACAGCGGCTGCAATTACCACGTCCTGTACTCCGATGCCTACAGATTTGAATATGCTGACTGGCCCGTCGAAATTGGACCGTATCGTAGTTGGTTTCTTTAAGGCCAATAAACCTTTAAACGCTAAAACGTCGAGGTCACCTTGTTCGTCCCTCGGAAGCAGCTCACCGATCTCTGCCATCTGTTCGGGTTGGATGCCAGCATCGATAAGTTCGCCAGCTTCTCGTAAGCAATCGACCCTGGAGTCGACGAACAATTTTCCATCCAGAGACCTCAATACCAATTTTTTATCCACTTCCTTCATTTCTGGTTTGTAGCTCCCAATCAGGATGATATGGGTTCCCACCCTCACGTCTGAAGCCTGGAACAACGGGATTGTGGACGATGTGGCACAGATGATGATATCGGCGGATTCCAGGGCACGCTTAACCGCATCGCTCTGGTCTAACTCGAAGAGCTGTATTGTGACTTCTGGAAACTTGGAGCTGATCTTCTCATATAGGGATACAGCCCGACTATTGCGAGTTCGATTGACGATAGTGCATCTAGCGATGGATGGGAAGTGTCGTAAGTGGAGGTCAAGGTGTGCTTCGATTTGTTGGCCAGCTCCGAAAGATACGATAGACTCTGGGCGAGAAACCGAGAGCAAGCTCGTAGAGAGGAGTGAGCCTAGAAAAAAAATCGATATCAATTCCATATCGGTGATCTAAGAGGAGATGTACCAGCAGCATTCCTTAACGCTGTAAGCCTCCTTGCATTCACGATCGCCTTGACACCTCCTGTTCTCTCGTCGAGGACCATCGTGGTAGCAGGCAGACCTCGGGGATTACTCTGGTTCGGTACACAGACCACCTTTACAGATGTATCTCCAAGCGCCCCGGCCGAAGCTGAGGTGGGTTCTTGGCTGGGACCAATACGAGCAGGCATGAACAGTGCAGTGTGGTTAGGCATAGGAAGACGAAGGCGAGGGGGCATTGATAGCGATGTCCTTTCTCCCGAGTTCTGAGATGAAAATCGGCAAAACAGCCTAGCCATCATAAGTTGCAATTCTTCTGGGTGAAACTCTGAAAAAAGGGTGTCTACGTCACTCGCAGATAGCACGAGCAGAGACATCTCTTTCGGTGGTGTATAACCTGATGATGGAGAATGAGAAAGAATCAGAATTTGTACGGAATCGAACCCTTTACGAACTTGAATTGACCTTATGCACGGTTTCCAATCAGAGAACCGCGTTTTATGGAAGACACCGTTATTTTCAACATTACATAGCACCTCGAGATACGTTGCATTGTACAAAGTATTTTCTGACAGGCCTCTTCCTCCCTCGCATAGCCGGGCCGACCGGCGAAACCTGTCGACACGTGTCTTCATCCATGATTTGATTTACGTCACCTAATTTAGAACAAAACTCTTTCAACATCGATTTCTCGACCTTTGCAACTAACAGCATGCACGAGAAGATGGAGGGCCAGAAGGAAATGCCGATGATATTTTATGGCTGAGTCATTCTGACCACTAGAACGTGGCACTTGACGCGTTTCACCGCAACCAATGCGTCGGTCATGTACCCTTTTAGGGATAAAAACAATGCACGGCCAATGCGAGGTCACCGCCCTGAAGGCATAAAAGGCGGCAGGTCTCTTCGTTTCTCTCTTGTCCTCGACTATCATCCACCCACTTGTCACCTCCTGAAATTCCTGAACATTTCTATCCCATCTACAACTCATCTGAAATGCCTTTCCCGACTTCAACCCCTGCATTTGCCGCCACCGCTGGCCAGTCCTCAAACTGGGAAATGCCACAGAGTTTCTCGACCGCTGTCTCAGCCATTTACACGGGGTGAGTGCCTTATACAACGCCTCAAGTGGCTTGTTCATTGATTTCGCTTTAGTTTTACATCAGTGTGGCATGCCACACACTGGTTGATTGGCACTAGCAACCCGCCGGTCCCAACAAACATCGTCGTCGTCCCATCTGGTATGCACTTATTCTGTCGTTCCTTTCCATGCGAAGTCTGATAACAAGCCAACCAGCACCAAAGAAAACGACGAGGCGCAAGAGGGGCCAAAACAAACGTCCGGCCGACGTTGCAGTACGAGGATCTCAACGCTCGGTTAAGACTTCCAAACAATTTATCGTCCCAGAGAAACTCGTCTTTCGCCAAAGAAGACTAGAGCGCGAAGGCGCCATGTCAGACTTGGGAGAGGGAAATGGGTGTCCTCGCCAACTCGGACGCGTTGGTCTGAAGAGAGAAGATTCTTTTGTCTTAGTTGACCATGGCGATCACTTCAGAATGGTGAAGCCAATGTATGCTAAGACATACTACCATCGGTTACCCAGGGATTTCGTCTCTATTGCCCCGTACCATCCGTTTGGCCCGGATATCGAGCAAGAGATGCTCCGAAAATTTCTATGCGCAGGCGTGGCCCAGAGAACAATCTCACGTCCGCCTAACGCAAATAGTAAGAAACGCGTTCGATTCACGGACGAGGACGAGGACGACAATCATAACGACCGTCCATCGAGCTCAAAGAAAGCCAGGAGGTCGTAGCATATTTATGTGCTCCCTCTGGACGGCGTTTCTGAAGTGAGCCTGGTATTTATACGTTTCCATTGTTCCTCTTTTTTTTCTGACCTCTGATCTCATCATTTCTTATCTATTATCTCTATTATCATCCATCGCATCGCCATTTGGACACTCCGTTGTCCCATTAGCCACCTCAGTGGCACAGTAGTCACCGTTCTCACTAGAATCTACATCGGACACAGCGGGACACAGCCTATTTAGTAAAAACTGTCCTGGATCGGAACATCTTAAAGTCCCCAGAGCTCATTTAATTTGTGTAGTACCTGTCATCGTATTTTCTCAGCTGCAATTCGACAATTAAACCAGCGACACCACTTGTTTTTGTCATAGTTCGATAATATTGCGTGATCACGTGCCGCAAATCGCTTTCCACTCTACTGTCTCCCGAACTGTTCAACAACGCAACTGGACTACTCTTAGTACCAGTTCTGAGCTGAAGGTATACCCTCCTTTTTGTATTCCTTCAAAAATAGCTTTCAGCAACTGCTGCTAAGGATAAGAACCTGAAAGCCGGGTCGTGGATCGGTGCCAAGTTCATTTTCAAAAAATGAACGTCGTGTTTCGGCGTGCAATACGTTTGACAACGCCAGGGACAATCACGCGACATTTTTCACAAAGAAGGCGGATTCAACCGACAAGCCAACAACGAATAGAGTCGGTCATTGACAAAAAACCTCGGTCTTATCCAACAAACCACCAGATTCCTTATGAAGTCGTTCAAGTTCAAGAATCAGACGGAACACTGAACCCATCGGTGAATCTCCCCCACCTCCTAGCAACCGTCGACAAATCCACGCATCTTGTCCGTCTCATTTCACACATTCCACCCATCGTCCGCGTCCTCACTCACGTTGAAGATAAAATGAACAAACTTGAGCGAAAGGCCGATATGAAGACGAGGAAAAACAAAGGACAAGTAACGACGAAGGAGGTCAGGTTAACATGGATCACGAGCGACGCGGACTACGAGCACAAAATGACGATGGCGCGTAAAGAATTGGAGAAAGGAGACGTACGGATAGATTTCTTGTTCTGTTCGCCGTCCGGAGTGCGTGTGCCTTCACGGTTGGAGGTGAACGACCAGCTGCAGAAGGTGGCTGATTCATTTGCGGATGTTAGTAATGAGTGGAAGGAGAGGGTTGTTTTTAGAGGAACGGCGAGGTTGCATTTGCAAAGTACGGTGCGTGCTTCGAAGGTGATGCCCAGCAGGGGTGAGCTGGAAGAGCTGGCGAGGAAGTCGTTGGAACGGAGCGAAAAGTCGCGTAGGCAGTCAAAGAAGGATCCTGGTACATATCCAGCATGAATAGAATAAATTTTCAGTGGAAGGTCAAAGCGGCAAATTTCTTGCAACAGGACAATTTAAATGTCAAGCGGAATAATTATCAGGATGGTTACAACAGACCGTACGCATAGCACTCTGGCTCCTTAACTGCAGTAAGGATTAGGTAGACAGAAAGCGGTTCACTGTTATTTTACCTTCGACCACAAGAAAGTATACAGACTCTCTACCCTATAAAGTACAGAATTTCCATATAAAGAAGTAGAATCACCTGAAATCTTCTTGCAAAAATTGGCTTTCAGTGAAAGCTGTCCACTTCGAATCTACACACTTCTGTAGGTCATCGGGTCCGCGGTTTCATTTCAGCTTGGAAGTTGAACTTGGTAGAACCGTGGCCAAGTGCTTGTCCGGGTCCAGTCCCCACTGTCCTTGCGGTTGGTTGTTGGTAGTAAAGGATGAAACAAGGGTGTTTGAGCTGTATTGACCAGGTAAATGACCAATGTCTATCCTATGGCTGCTACATGTATACAGGTGGGCCCTGGCTTCCGCATCATGGAGTCGGTGGGTGAAATTCATTATAACAGGGGGATCGTGCGAAGGTCGCACGCGCCACCCGGAGTGTGAATCTGAGCTTAAATATTTTATAGGTCACTTCCGACGGCTCATATTTTCTTGTCTTCGTGTCCAATCCACTTTTCAAAGACCCCAGCTTCTTCCCTTTCCCTATATCCTAAACGTGAGTTTTCTCTATTCATTGACCATAGCGTTTTGCTATCATGTCCATCGCCACACCAGCGCGTCGCCCGCAGGTGTGACGATGTTGGTTGTGTGCTTCAGAATTTATGTTATGTCGTACCACTTCCTGGAACAAGATTTTTGACTTGTCATTTTGCAGCATGCGTGAGATCGTCCATTTGCAAACTGGCCAGGTACATTCTACAGTGTTATTCCTATTGTTTGCAGTCGCTGAAGACAGTTTAAATTTTACCTATAGTGCGGCAACCAAATTGGTGCGTGTCATCAGAATGAGGTGCTACGTCATGTCAAATATGCTAATTGTCCCTCGCTTTTCAGGTGCCAAGTTCTGGGAAGTTGTCTCTGACGAACACGGCATTGAGCGGGATGGTCTCTACAAGGGAAACAACGACCTCCAACTTGAACGTATCAACGTTTACTACAACGAGATCGGGTCCAACAAATATGTCCCTCGTGCCGTGTTAGTTGACCTTGAACCCGGCACCATGGACTCTGTCCGATCAGGACCTCTTGGTGGTCTTTTCCGCCCGGACAACTTTGTCTTCGGTCAAAGTGGTGCTGGTAACAACTGGGCAAAAGGACGTAAGTATCAATGACTCTCTTTGCATCCTTTCTGTGACGTGTCAAATACGCTCCTCGTTGCATACATTCGTGTTTGACGCGTTGCTTCCCATCTTTCTTGGGGTTGTCGATTATCCGTGACTCCTTTCAAATATTGAACCCTTCTTTTTTGATTTTTAGACTACACAGAGGGAGCGGAGCTCGTGGATTCGGTTCTTGATGTCGTACGTAAGGAGGCGGAAGGCACTGATTGTCTGCAGGGTGAGTACCCTATTTCATTAAATGGGTGTCGACTGATTTTTCCGTGTTCACGTGACAGGCTTCCAGATCACCCATTCACTTGGCGGTGGAACTGGTGCCGGAATGGGTACACTCTTGATTTCCAAGATTCGAGAGGAATACCCCGACAGGATGATGTGCACTTACTCAGTCGTGCCTAGTCCAAAGGTTTCGGATACCGTTGTTGAGGTACCATCTTTATCTTTAATCTTTGGTGTCATTTATGTGACCCTGCGCATAGCCTTACAACGCAACCCTTTCTGTACACCAACTTGTTGAGAACTCTGACGAGACCTTCTGCATTGATAACGAAGCTCTTTACGATATCTGTTTCAGGACACTCAAACTCTCGACACCCACCTACGGCGACCTCAACCATCTCGTTTCTATCGTCATGTCTGGTATCACAACTTGCTTGCGTTTCCCTGGGCAGCTCAACTCTGACCTGAGGAAGCTTGCTGTGAACATGGGTATGCGCCAATGTTTTGTTCAAATGTATTTTTGCTTAAGAAAACTGTAGTTCCTTTCCCCCGTCTTCATTTCTTCATGACTGGCTTTGCGCCTTTGACCGCCCGAGGCAGCCAACAATACCGAGCAGTCACTGTTCCTGAGCTCACTCAACAAATGTTTGATGCTAAGAACATGATGGCTGCATCTGACCCTCGTCACGGTCGCTACCTCACTGTATGCATTAAACACCTCACATTGCGAAGTATGACTTACTTTTTGCTTAGGTCGCTGCTGTTTTCCGTGGCAAAGTTTCGATGAAGGAAGTTGAAGAGCAGATGCAGAACGTTCAGAACAAGAACTCGGCCTACTTCGTTGAGTGGATTCCGAACAACGTTCTCACTGCGCAGTGTGACATCCCTCCTCGTGGCTTGAAGATGGCTGTTACGTTCTTGGGTAACTCGACTGCGATTCAAGAGCTGTTCAAGCGTGTCAGTGACCAATTCACTGCCATGTTCAAGAGGAAAGCTTTCTTGCATTGGTATACACAGGAGGGTATGGACGAAATGGAATTCACAGAGGCCGAGTCCAATATGCAGGATTTGGTTGCTGAATATCAACAGTACCAGGATGCCACGTAAGGTCCATTTCCTAAAGAATTCCGCCAGTTGCTGATTATTGTTCATAGCGCTGAAGAGGAGGTTGAGTACGAGGAGGAACACCCCGAAGGAGAAGAGTAAATGCAATATCGGGTTCTCGGTTTCTTTGTTTGATGTCGCACTCATACCATTTTTACGTCTTCTCTCGCATGCTTTGATGAATATCCCCTTCCCCTTTCTAGCGTTCTTCTCGTATTACTTGTGGATTTTTCAACTCTCAAAATGTTATGACTTCATGGTCTTGATGGGTGAATTGTGACTCGACTCCTTTCCGGATGGTAAGAATGAATTGAACCTGGAGCCGGGTTGATGAGTGCTTTGTTGATAATGACCCCTTTCTTGCTCAGCCTGACGATCATTGATCTGAGAATCGAGAACTGGAGTCTGGTAGATCTAGTCGGCCCCAAGCCCCTAACGTGCCTAACTCCGCACTATCAAGTCCAAATCGACAGTATATGGAAGGTTGGTATATAAAGACAACAGATGACGTCACTTCGGTGCTTCCAACATTCGTATAAATAAGCGTCGGTGGAGGTTCCCTTGGAGTGGATCCTCTGCAGAATCAAGATGGGGTGCGTCTCCTCCTTTCTTGTAGACCGAGTAGTTATACGACTGATGTTCCCACTTGGCTTTCAGTGTCGTTTGCTCCTGTATTGGAGGTACCTTCGAATGCATAATTGGCGCGATCGGTTCGTGCTTGGAGTGCCTGATTGCTGGTGAGTGCAAAATCGCCCTCTGATATTGACAAGCCAATCACACTGAATGGTTGAAAAATAGGCATTACAAATTTCTTGGCCGCAATTGTTGATTGCTTGACATGTGGTTGTTGCAGGTGAGTTTTCTTTCTTGATCTAAGGGTTAAAGCTAGAAATGACATTCCGCTATTGTAGACGACCCAAGTCATGACGGAGGCTCCAGGATGCAGATTAGCAAGTTCCTGGAGCCATATGATCTTTCAGTCTACCATATTTATGAAGGATTTTTGTATCTGTATATGATTATTGGTGACATTTGTCAAGGAGCACGGAAAGCCAAGAGACTGAATTTATGGAATCGCGCCACAAATGCACAGAATGAATGCTCCCAATACATTTCCCCTTGTCACGGTCATTTTGCCTTCACGGATCTTGTCAACTCCTTGTTTCTACTGTTTGCAAAATTGCATACACATTTTCGTGAATGACATCCATACGAGCCCGAGCGCTGAGCATCTAGGAGTACTTTTGTCACTACACCCAGATTCAGCGCTTGTGCTGCCATGAGTCTCCTATTCAAGTTTGCGCCGACAAATCCGAAATGTCAAAAGGGACCCTGAAATACAAATATAGCCAAATACAAGAATTTTAAACATCTAATCTGTCTGCATCTATTCTTCTCTTCTTCCTCCCCACTCGAATAAGAGCCATTCTCTCATTCCGGGTGGAGAGGAAGGACGACAACAACTTTGGTACCAATGACAGTCCCTTCTATAACTTCAATTGGTCCTCACGGTGCAGTTCGGCCTGGCGTTCAACGGAAGCTAAGCATGTTTGCCAATATTCCTGCTTCCCCGGTTGTTGCTGCATCCTTGGTCGATGGTAATACCGATTGGATAGACGGAGTTTTGGAACTTGCGGATGGCTCAGCCTACCGCGGTCTTAGCTTCGGTGCAGAAGGCAAAAGTATCTCTGGCGAATGTGTTTTCCAAACTGGTTTGTCCCTTGGCTATATATTCATGAACGAGGTGATAGCTAAATTTGAATTCAGGTATGGTTGGATACACCGAATCCTTGACGGATCCATCTTACGAAGGCCAGATCCTTGTTTTGACTTATCCACTAATTGGCAACTACGGCGTGCCTGAACGTCCGTCTAAAACGTCATTTGACGACCTACCCTCACAATTCGAATCATCCCGGATTCATGTTTCTGCTCTTATTGTGGGCTACTATTCGGAAGACTTCTCCCACTTCCTTGCAAAATCTTCGCTCGGTACATGGCTCAAAGAAAACAGAGTTCCAGCTCTCTTTGGCATTGACACCCGTGCCCTCACTAAAAAAATTCGGGAAAAGGGGTCCATGTTAGGGAGGGTTCTAGCTAGGACCGAGGGACCTCGCATCAGCCGGCCCCGACATATCGTGTCCCCCCATATCCAACCATCCGTTCCTTCGACACCCTACCCGTGGAGAGAGGAATACATAGATGTTCCCTTTTACGATCCCAACCAAAAAAATCTTGTCGCGGAGGTTTCTATACCTCATCCCGTGTTGTACAAACCGACAGGACGAGTACGGCTCCATCCCTCTGGACGACCTCTGCGCATCGTCGCCATCGATGTTGGCATGAAGTACAACCAGATCCGCTGTTTTATTAAACGTGGCATCGAGCTTAAGGTCGTCCCTTGGAATTACGACTTCTTGGCGGATCCCTCGGCTTATGACGGACTTTTCATCTCTAACGGACCTGGAGATCCCGCCATCGTCAGAGAAACGATATCGCGCCTCAGAAAGTCAATGGAGAAAGGAGATCGCCCTATTTTTGGAATCTGCCTTGGCCATCAGCTTCTGGCTCTTGCCGCTGGAGCCAGGACTTCTAAGATGAAATATGGGAATCGGGGCCATAACATCCCTTGCACCGACGCGCTTTCGGGAAGGTGTTATATCACAAGCCAGAATCACGGTTTCCAAGTTGACACAGACACTCTTCCACATAACTGGAAGGAGTTGTTTTGCAATGCCAACGATGGGAGTAATGAGGGTATCTATTGCGAGGATAAACCCTTCTTCTCTGTCCAATTCCACCCCGAATCTAATCCTGGTCCTCGCGATACTGAATTCCTGTTCGACGTCTTTTTGCAGAGCGTCGAGGATTGTGCCGTTACTGGTTCCATTTCTCCGTTGTCTATGCCAGGAGGACAAAAGAAGGAGAATGATAAACGCGTTCCTCGTGCCAATGTCTCTAAAGTCATTATACTTGGTTCAGGTGGTCTTTCCATTGGCCAGGCTGGGGAGTTCGATTATTCGGGCTCTCAAGCTATCAAAGCTCTTAAACAGGAGGGGATTTATACGATCATGATCAATCCAAACATCGCTACTATCGCCACATCGAAGGGCCTCGCTGATAAAGTCTACTTCCTACCCGTGACTCCCGAATTTGTGCGTAAAGTCATTAAATACGAGAAGCCGGATGGCATCTACGTTACATTCGGCGGACAAACGGCGTTGAATGTCGGTATCAAGCTCAACGATGAGTTCGAACAGCTTGGTGTGCAAGTCCTTGGTACCCCCATTCAGACGATCATCACCACCGAAGATCGGAAAGAATTTGCTGCTGCGATGGCTGAAATCGGAGAGAAATGCGCGGAGAGTCATACGGCGACGACCCCGAACGACGCTGTAGCTGCCGCACGGGCTATCGGATTTCCTGTCATCGTGAGAGCGGCGTATGCGCTTGGAGGATTAGGATCAGGATTCGCCCAAGACGAAGCTCAACTGAGAGGGCTCTGCGCAAAAGCCTTTGCGACAAGCCCTCAGGTGCTGGTGGAAAAGAGTATGAAAGGCTGGAAGGAGATCGAGTACGAGGTGGTGAGAGATTGTCGTGA
>Ga0307508_10006540_pt1 | contig 10959 bp, 12 predicted proteins | sample 9_EM_MG_FD_203089 | JGI IMG/M metagenome (GOLD analysis project Ga0307508, IMG submission 203089) | Populus trichocarpa ectomycorrhiza microbial communities from riparian zone in the Pacific Northwest, United States - 9_EM | ecosystem: Host-associated > Plants > Roots > Unclassified | place...
AAATAAACACAACGTCGCTAACAGGAGGATACCCCCTGGCCATTCAGCTCGGTCTCTCATCGGCAAGACAAGAAGCCTGGTCGGAGGCGCGCGAAATTGTCAAGGTCAAAGTTGATTCTGAACGGAGGCAGCTTGAAATGCATTTCTCACGTCGTCCAGGAGCCAAATATGTTCCGGATGTCCTCCCGTTTGCTGTTCTGATTACGTATCCTGGAAGTCGCACCACATTCAGCCTTGATATCGAAATCAGTTCTGGAGGCACTCCCAGCAGGTGAGCTACCTTTGAAGACCAATTGTTTGGAACCTGAGTGTCACTTTCACTAGCTGCAATATTACGTGTGATGGAGTTACGGAGATCAAGAAGGCAGCGGGTCCCCTCCCGTCCGATAGGACATAAGGACTCTATATTACGCCACTCTGCTATCCACTATGCTTCGCAGCTATCGTAAATATTGGGTCAGGGTGTCTTTCGCAACATGAACTAGTCATGCATTATCCTCCAATAGAGCCGACGCCATGCACTCTTCGCGTCTCGCGCTGTAAATGTTTGTCGTCTCAGCCCAATTTATTACTCCTTGTGGCGTTGTGTTCTCTCGTCTCCGTCGCCGCCTGAGCTTGGGGACCTCCGAGAGATGGTGTGCTGTCGTCGGTTTCGTGTGTGTCGGCCAGTATTGATGACGGTGCCGTAGCTGTCGGCTTCTCGTCCGATCGCGATCGTTGAGTGCGACGGACCATTCATTGTCCACGAAGCCCATCTGTGTCGTAAAGACACATCGATGAAACTGAGGTTTGCAACGCATTTTTGCGACGTAGCGGTCCTAACGTATTGGCTGACACTCAATGGGGACGACAATTGCACCTTGGTTCGAGCGCGAGGCTATTGACCTTGAAATGACTTGGAAGGCCAACTTTCTCACGGGAGTCGCGGTCGCCGCCGAGTCCCACTGAGCGTCCGCGTGAGCTGCACCTTGTCACCGGCGTACCATCCTCTACCCATAACGTACGCGACGGTCCGGAGAGACCGAGCAACAATTTCGAGTCGAGTATCACAACAAGAAACGTCTTGAATACCAAAACGCAAACGACTTAGCGATAACGACATTTAACCAGAACAGTCCCAATTTTCTACAAGCAGAATGAGGTTGCGCTAGCTCGCGACGGCTCACGGGGAAGACCGCAGCACCGCTGGCTCGTCATAGTCGTGCCACCTCCCATTTTGGAGCTCGAGCGCGTGGACGGATCATCGCGACGTACCAGTGCTGTAATGCTGCCACTATCTCCCACTGTGCGTTTAATATATCATAGTGCACGTAGAGGCGATTTATCGTCCCTCATCATGCTTAGATGTATGCTCAGCTTGGAGTCATTGCACCCGAGTTTCAATCTTCTGAGTACAACGGGCATCCGTGTCTACTTACAGAGAATTCTGTGGGCGGTGCAGAATTGATCACGCCGCGCATCACTGATGATGTCTGGTCATTTCTATGGGTGCAATACTTCTCACTTAGTGATACCTCTACCCTACCACCCGCCATTCCTATCAGCGAAAAGATCGAATTTGATCTCGACCTTCAGTAAGCAAAATAGTACAATGCCTGCGTGGTCCAATGTCGGTTGCGCAAGTTGCCACTTCGCTCCCAGGAAAGGGCGTATCCGAGGATGACGGCAGCGTGGCGCAAGGCTCCGATAATCTGGCTCAGCGACGCAGGCCGACGCGTGTGCGTCGGCTTTCATTGCTAGAAAGGAGAACGATCGGGCGCACCGTACCTTTCCCACTAACAACTGGAACACAAACGGCTGTGGAGCAGGAAGTGTCAGACCTGATGACAACGGCCGCAGCGGATGTCTCCGCAAACACTATAAATCCGAGGGATGAGGTTGAGAGCCCGGTGCAGAAATGGCGGGCAAACACCCCGACAGTCAACCCTGGTATCATCCTCATGTCTCCGGAGCTGCCGCCCCGCCTATTGGGCCCCATGGTCAATTCCTCCCCCTAGCCCCTCCGCCCACGACCCGCTTGCACCGCCTACGGAACCTGACTCCTCGAGCGTTCGATCTATGCATATTGCCGATCGTGCTGCAGGTTCTGTGGTCCTCCGCTGCAACGTCGTGGGGACCACCACGAAGCGACTTCTCGTATGAAGACTCCTTGATCTCGCTACCCATCCCTCGATATTGCTGCGCGGATCATGCCTAAGGTCCCTCTGACACCGAGCACCACGAGCTGGGGTCCTCCAGATGACGATTTTGACTACGGCTTGCTCCCGATGATAAATGACGAGTCGATTTATCCAACTCCCGACATCGCTTTCCGTGCGATGGACAACATTCCTGTGGCACCATCTACCATGGCGAGTTGGGGTCCACCCGATGACCACATCGATGATGGTGGTCTGTTCACTGAGCTCGATGGAGGGAAGCGCACGTCGGACCATGGCGAGGGATTATCGGGCCTCAGCGCAGCACTCGTTCACCAAAAGTTATATCACGTCTGACCCTATACGTTAGTATGCCTTGCCTGTCCTGTCGAAATCGTATTCTTATCAATCACACAGCGAACGCATCCATCTTCCGGGCAGCGTCTCATGTTCCTCCATGTCTGGCTCTATACGCAAGTGCTCGCTGTATACACATCAAAACCTACTGCTCATGTCGCGTTCAGTGAACATGTATCAACATCACCATCCGTTGCCTCTGCCGACACCGCATTCTAACTTGTCTATGTGTGAGTAGCCTCTTGTCAATCTACGTGGGCCGGTGTCTGACAGGCGACGTTGCTTTTAACGGATTCTGCAGCTTACCCGAACTTCGAGATCTCTGCATAAGCGTGTCTAATGCGCTCAGCAATGGCAGGTTTTCATTTCCTATGCGATTCTTACAGATCCGCCTCGTGGCACACTACTGAATGCTCCCGGTGCAGCTTCAATGGATATCAAACTCGTCCGCCGATATCCCAATATTGAGGCAGTGTATCCTTTCAGCCTTGACTGTCTCTACTCGTCTGTCTATGTCGACGCTTCTGCATCTGCTGGTGTTAGCAGTACAGCGCTTGTCAAGGGCTTATCATTTGCAGATGTATCCCTTCAGATGGGACTACAGCCATAAGTCTTTCATTGGCAAACCACCCACAGGACCCGTTGCAGATGCGTCGCTGCAGATGTATCCTTTTGCGTAGGACTACACATACCAGCCTCGGGTGTCACATCATCAGACACTGGATACACACTCTCCCATGGCCGAGTCGCACAACAGTGCTGATGCCTCCTTTATGCATTCGTTACATTGGGACAGTCTTCACCACAACCATAGATCAAAGGCCTTCGGAATACACCACGGTGACTTCTGAGATGGATTCATCGTCAGTTGTGTACCCATTCCTTTGGGATTATACACACAAATCATCCCAGGCGAATATTCCAAAGACCACCCTGAAGTGGGTATGTCTCCGCAAGTGTATCTGTTTACTTGGGATTATGATCATCAGCCTTGGAGGCCCGTTCACCAGCCCCGACGCCTTCATCCACTGTGCAGGCACTTCCATCGGAAGTTGGAAGCGTGAATATGCAGTCCTTTGGCCATCCTTTCAGGTGGGATCATCATCATATACCTTTCAATTGCCACGACAGTCCGCCGAGGTGCTGTACAACATTCGAGGGCGTGGACATTGCATCGCTAGTATATCCTTTCGGCTGGGATTATGTCCATCACGACGTGAAGAGGACACTCGGTTCAACCAGCTTAGACCGATCGGTCTCAGAGGCGGATCTATCATCTCAAGCGTACCCATTCCGCTGGGATTACATTCACAAATCGGAGCGAGGGCAGCGAAACGCCGATGCTATTGACTGGTCCTCTCAAGTTATATCCGTTCAGCTGGGACTTCAATCACAAGAGCTCGAAACAGGCCTTGATCGCAGGACCGTCACCGCGCCTACCAATTTTGATTGGCGGGAAGGATGTGATGTCGCTGGTTTGTCCCTTCAGCTGGAACTACGTCCATAGGCCTGGGACGCTTGCAGCTTATTCACCCGACTCCGACACGTGCCCAGCTTCTGTCCACTCATGATGGCGATTACGTGGACCCTGTTGCGTACCCCTTCAGCTGGAACTGTGGCTATCGCGCCGTGAAGCGTAGCGAGTCGCCAAAACCGCCCATTGGCACTAAAATACCATTCGGATACCCGAATCTCGTCGTCTGCGCGCCTGTGTACCCCCGCACCTTGATCAGTATTTCCTGAATATTAATGTGATGAAAGGGAGATGATATAGACTGACAACCTGAGAATGCTATCTGGTTGGAAGTACGGAGCTTCCTGATCGGTGGAGTTGAATCAATTGATTTGCAATGATGTTAGCCAACACCGCGTGGATCCCATGACACTGGAAGGTGATAACGAGCTGTCACGGGTCAACGTGCGTACCTAGGTCAGCAGAAACACCAACCTATGTCATGTTGATTGCCTGAATGATCGTTATAGGTGCAATCAAATCAATTAGCATTGGACAAGAATCAAGAAATGGACGATTGGGCATACCGGTAATATCACCGAGTACAGGAGCCGATGGAACATAGTCGGTTCCAGATCCCCCAGGCCCACCTGAGTGTCATGGTCAAACCCAGGCACCTTTTGCGACGCCAGGTGAAGATATTACCCGGATTCACGAGTATCGTTCCCAATTTCGGTTTCGCAGTCGCAGGCCGGCGCACCACTGCCAAGTTCACCGAACCCACCGCCCAATTCTTGTAGTCGGCAGGTACAGTGAAGTATCCACATTGAGGCTTCACGGCATCAAGCGTGTTGTAGCCAAAGATGTCGCAGTCCCTCCAAGAGATCGACTTGCTGAGATAACAAGTGGTACTAGGGGTAGAAAATTGCTGTGGAAATAAACACATAGTAAGCTAGCACGAAGGCGAGGGAGTGGGATAACATGATCAGAAGGGACGCGGTGCTTTTTGCTGCTTTTTGCGCTCGGGAATAGCGCTGTATAAATACCTTGATTCAAATGAAGGGAAAAGCGCTGTTGTTAATTAGGGCTACGTGGATGAGGTCGCAAGGGGTTCTTTGTGTAGTGAGCGCCATATAGCGCATAGTTTAGAGGCGAGCGGTGCAGTTGGGAGACCACGTGACCCTTTCCCATTATTGCTTCTACGCTCGCTCGACTCCACAGTCATGATGCGCTGCCATACGCAAGTTCGTGTAGCCCACACCGATCCGGCACAGCATTAAAGATCGCCATTTTGACAACTAAGAACTAGAGGACCTCACTGCACTACAATACCCGCTCGTCCAACCCGACAAACACACATTAAACGCTGCCTGTCCAACTCCCAGAAGAGCTGTTTGATATGCTCGGCACGCCAAAGTAGTTCTTATTCGTCGCGCAAACGGTGTGGGGCGCCGGCAACTTCCCATGAACCATGTATTTGGTAATGACACGATTCGTGCAGATAGATTCCTCCGCAAGGGATGTGTGCTGAGATGAAACGAATACAGTTAATGGCGCGGCATGCTTGGGGGATGCGCCGGTGTTTGGCGACAAGGAAAATGAGGACACTCACACCATAGCCATCACGCTCAAGCAAAACGGCACTCCTTGGACCAAGCAACTCGGCCAATTCCTTCGCGCTCGCCAGAGGTGTGATAGGATCCCCTTTATTCCCAATAATTAGAATTTTGTTCGCCAGCTTCCGGTTCCAAGGGCCTTGATAACGTTCAACCGCGCGCACAGGCCATCTGCCAACGATGTCAAAAGGGAAAGGATCATGAAAAAGTTAGGGCTCATCCAGCAGCTAGAAAGAGAGGCAGTTGACCGATAAATTAGCATGAAAGGGACGCACTGGTGACACCACATAGAGGGATCCCACTGAGGGCCAAAAATCTGCGATACCGTCGCCGCGTGAATTATCTCATTGAAAATGTCAACTGTTGTTGTATTAGGCGTATCGACGGCGTCGGCACAGGATATCGCAATGATCGGTGCATAGAAGCCATACTGTGGATCGTCTGCACGATCTCGCCTGCCTATCGTCTGTTTCTGCTCGGTGGCTGTTGACTCCATGGCAATAGGGCGTGGGGAACGGTGCTCCAACTCTTTTGGAGAGAAGTACCTCCTAGTCCATTGCAGTTGTTGCACGGATGAAGATATAGATGATCGAGTCTCAAGCGTAGATGATGTATTTGCTGCGGCACGGAGAGCGTCATATACCTGTATTGCTATTTCCGCCACATCTGCCCATGCCGCCGGCTGGTACAACGCCCCATAGATCCCATCTACGGCCCAGATAATGAGTCTGACTGCAAAAAGCAACGTAATGCCTACATACCTCGCACGAGAGCGCTCGTGATGTTCTGGAGCGGGTGGTCAAACGCAAAGTCCATCAAATTCTGCAACCAAGCAGCAATATCCGCTTGGGTGGAATTCTCAGTCGCAATGGCGCAGTATTTGGGCCCGGCTTGTGCACAGGAGCGCGTGAACTCGTCATGCACCAAATTGACGTCGGCAATCGCACCTGTACACAGAAGTCAGTGTTGCTTTTCTCATAGAGTGGAACAGAGCATTCGGGGCGAACCAGACCACTGAAGATACTGTGGTTTTTGTGCCCACCCAATGGAATCCACTACGCCGTCTAGGATCATTCTGCCTACGCGATTCGGGAACACTGTACGGACGCTTCGTCATTACATTTCTTAACTGAACTATCACGGGGACACGCACTATTCACAAAGTAGGATCCAATGACTGTTCCATAACTGGTTCAAAACATCTTAGTCGTCACATGCGAGTGCTGGCACGTCCATACGTACCTGACACCCCAGTAATTAACGGGCTTCCCTGGTCCATCAATCACCTCAGACAGCGACAGCATATCGCGGACTGTAGCTGCAGTGCCGACATATCTCAGATTCGCGCCGTTCGTGCGGACGCAAGTAGATACGACCGATCGGAGAAATGAGTCGGTTTCATTTTCTTTCTTCCAGAATGCGATTTCATCTGGGTCATTGTGTTGTGGGTTCGTGAAATTCCCTTTGGCTTGTGGACCGCTATGTGAGGCAAGTTAGGGCGAACGATCAGCATTCATTGAACATTAGCCAAATGGAAAAGAGATGAAACTGACTAGCTGAGAATACTGTCTGGTTGGAAATACGGGGCTTCCTCGTCCGTAGAGTTGAAGCAATAGATTTGTAAGGAAGTATAACCGACACCGCGCGGGTCCCACGACACTGACGAGTGTCGACAACTGATGAACGAGCGAAAAATGGTTAAAGGGAGCTGCAGAAGCACGAACCTATATCGTGCTGATTGCCTGGATGATCGTTGTAAATGCAGTAATCAAGTCAATCAGGACGGGACAAGAATCAAGAAATATACGAGTGCACGTACCGGTAATATCACCAAGCACAGGAGCTGATAGAACATAGTCGGTCCCCCCCAGGCCCACCTGAGTCTTATGGTCAAATTCAGATTCCTTTCGGAAACAGTCGAGGACATTACCTGGGTTGACAAATATTGTTCCCAATTTCGGCTTCACCGTCGCGGGACGACGCGCCACTGCCAAGTTCACCGAACCCGCTGCACAATTCTTGTAATCAGCTGGTACGGTGATGTACCCACATTGAGGCTTGACGGCATCAAGTGTATCGTTGTAGCCAAAGATGTCGCAGCCTCCCCAAGAGATTGACTTGCTGAGATGACAAGTGCCACTCGGGGTGGGGACTGCTGCAGAAATAGACACATAGTAAGCCAGCAAGAAGACGAGAGGGTGGGGCAACATCGTCAGAGCCTCGGAGGGGGATGCGACGCTGTTCGCGTGCGCATTGAGGAAAAGCTGCTTAAGTACATTGGATTAAATAGATGACGAGGCGCTGGTTGTTAATTCAATGATTGGGGCTATGAGGTACATCAGGAATTCGTGCAAGACGTGTAGCGAGCGCCCGTTGGGACGACCAAATTGGAAGACCACCACGTGACACTATCTCGTCAGCCGCCGCCTTGCATCACCCCTTGCGCCCTGCCACCTTGAGTTTCAATGACGTGATTAGGGCTCCGCGCAAATCGAATCGAATCAAAATTCGTGCTCAATATACGATCAATTCGATTCTAGAAATGAATTGATTTTTGAGCCCAATTTTCGAATCGGATGCGATTTTAGAATTGGAGGTTGGCAAACAGAACACCTTTCAATGCTGAGACATATGCTACAACTATGTGGCCATATGAAATTTCTATACAGTTTTATGTATTCTTATCCTAACAGTCTTGCGCAATGACGAATACGCCAAATTTCTCGTCGGCGTCAACAAACAAACGGAGCCCAGACTCTTTATCAGGCAATATTAATGGGGTTTATGTTGAATGCGCGACGGTCAATTTCCGGGGAGAATATAGTGCGATTTACATGTTAATGGCCTTTTGAAACATTGATTTTTACTAATACCATAGGAATGAGTCCTATATTACTAAACCCGCTCGTCCAATCCGACAATCCGCACTAAATGCTACCTATCCAACTCTCAGAGCTGTTCGATACATTCGGCGCGTCAAATAACATAGATCTTGTTTGTTGCACAAATGGTGCCAGGCGGTGGCAATGTTAACTGAATGATGTTATTCATACCGCGACAAGGCCTCGGTGAAGCTGTAGGAACTCTTGCACCGCGTCCGTCCACCCAAAGACATTATCTACGACTCGAACAGAGGATGAGCTTGGCTGCTAATACCAACATGTCCCACTGTAGCGCTTGTGATATTCCCGACCGGGTGTTTGTACTCAAAGTCCATAAATTTTTGCAACGATGCGGCAATATTTGCTTGGGTAGAAATTGCGGTGGCAATCGGGCAGCGATAGGGTCCAGCCTCAGCACAGGAGCGCGCGAATTCGTCGCGCACTGAAGTTACATCGGCAAGCGACTCTATGCTACAAATGAGTCAACAGATTGAGGTTTCTTTTCTCATATATGGAAATAGAATTCCAGAGGCGCGCCGTGCCATAGCTTAGCTTATATAGGTCTTTGTGCTTAGGAAACGGGATTATCCGCGGCGCTCGGGGTCACTTTATCGGCGCGATGAGACAGACGCTCGGTTAGCACGACCTTTCTAAGCCGAACGGTCATAAAATACGCACTGTTTGATTGTTCCATAACGTATTCAAAGCTGCCATCACATAACTTTCACATGCAGTGTTGGTGCATCGAAACGTAAGTGATTGATCGGCTGCCCTGGTCCCTCAATGGCGTCGGACAATGACACTAGATCGCGGGATACGGCGGCTGTGCCAACATATGTTAGGTTCACGCCATCGGTTCGGGTGCAATGGGATGCAAGCGACTGGAGAAACGTGTCTGTTTCATTTTCTTTGCTCCAGAATGCGACCTCATCCGGGTCATTGTGTTGTGAATTGGTGAAGTTCCCTTTGGCTTGTGTGCCGTTATTGAAGGCAAGCAACGGCGTTGACGGACGACGATTAGGATGCGTTGAACATTAATAGGGTGGAGGAAGACAAATAGAGCGCGCGCCTTCACGTGATTTCCCACGCTTCCTGCACCGGGTACTGGGGTCAAAGCTTTGCAGAACTTCCCTCTGTCTTGTCTCTTTGCTCTTCACAAAGTGGGCTTCATGAAAGAACACCTCCATGAGCCCTGTGAGGAAGCGCGGCAATGTGCCCAATTGACTCCACTCGCATATATTCATTCTCGACATCTCCTTATTCCAGCGCCCAACTTGCTCCAGCACCGACTGGAACTTTTCAATGGAATCATGACGGCTCCTTGCGGCTGTGTCTCGAATGTCACCCGTTGTTATCCAAAAAGTGTCCCGCATGCCCCCGGTTTGCATTGGCTCGGGGCCTGTGGATTGAACCACAGCCTGAGGAGCTGCAGACATTGATAATGCCTGAGCGTCTCATTGCGCGTACCTTCTCTCGAACATACATTACCTGCGACCATGATGGACGGCCTCGTGGGCAATGTACCCTCAATGCGGATGCCACATCCCGAGGTTTAACATATGCTTGCTGGCAACTTCAACCGCCACATGCCACGACCAATTCATGTTCTCTCCGATCTCTTGTCGATCTCTTACCTCACCTTTGGATTGCGTCCCCTCCTGATGTCCTCTCTGTGCGCCGACATATCGTCTCTTGAGCACTTTATTGGCTGAATCATAACGACTGGGAATATACGGATATCTACATTAATCCCATCCGTTTACAGCAACCACCGATTCACAATGTCCCACATGAAATCACAGGTGCTTAGCTTCCTTTTCAGTTCGAGAAGGCAGCAGCAACTGGACGTCCACTACATGACTATCCAATGTTCATCATCCTTTCTACGACATTTTGATCGACGACAACATCTGACACTCCTCCATTTTTCGAAGATGCAGTTCTTTTCTCCTCTTCGGCCACTGGTATCCTATAACGTTCCTCGCCACATCGTCCTCGAGTTCCTTCACCCCCGACCCAACGCCCTCGACGATTACGGACTCCTGCCGAGTTAATACGCATCTTCGGATGCCGGCAATCGTCCTACATAAAAATGTATGACGCGCTGTGGCATCTATGCTTCATTGGTCTTGTTGCCTTGATGCTTTATGTCCGCGCATTTGTCTCTCGATGCTGTCTCTGCGCGATTTTGTATGATCTCTTGTACATGTATCTGTGTATCCCACTTGTTATTCTCATGCTCCTACACCCTTGAATTTTGGTCTAATAGATCGCTTAAGACTGACAACCACTGACAACCACACCGTCACTTTCATGTTTGGCAATGCCGGTTAGTTGGCACTTCCATGTTTGGCAATGCTGGCTTAGTTGTCACTTCCATATTTGGCAATGCCAATGCAAAGTGCCGACCCAGACAACCGAGACAACCAAGGGTGGGCCTTAACTAATATGGTAATTCCATGGTGTCTGGAGCAACTGACAACCACTGCCAACCACTGCCAACCAAACAAATC
>Ga0307508_10006541_pt1 | contig 10955 bp, 13 predicted proteins | sample 9_EM_MG_FD_203089 | JGI IMG/M metagenome (GOLD analysis project Ga0307508, IMG submission 203089) | Populus trichocarpa ectomycorrhiza microbial communities from riparian zone in the Pacific Northwest, United States - 9_EM | ecosystem: Host-associated > Plants > Roots > Unclassified | place...
ACCTCTCACGAGCTGGCGCTAGTATGCGTTATATTCGCATATCGGAGAAGCAAGGGTTTGTTAAGGTGTTTGGCCGTCAGCTTTGGACTGCGAATGGGCCGGGGAACAACGGCGTTGGTGGCGCTACAGCGACGCGTGGGCCAACAATTCGAGTGTACGACCTGGAGTCTGTAGCTAGTGGAGCAGCTAGCTCTAAGACTCTCGTTCCCTCGGACCCTGTCGGACAAGTCATTTGTGGCACGATCCTTCCAAGTCGCTCGGACAAAATCTATTTAGGACATGAAGGTGGGACGATCACTATATGGAATCGGAACGGGAATGATGGTTCTGGCGCGCCAACTCATTCCGGAACTATCAAGGTGGGCACATCTGATGTGTTGTCACTCGAAGGAGTGAGATCCTTGTTGTGGGCTGGGTCACGGGTCGGCAACATTGCCGCCTATGATGTGGAAACTCTACCCTGGACTGTTAGAAATGTTTGGAAGGCGCATGATGACTATCCCGTCCTTCAAATAGAGGCAGATCCTTACTCAATAGAGAAGGTATGTTATTCCTCGCCACATTGCGAACTGTCTCATAGCCCTGTCCAAAGTGTGCGCGATTCACGGTCTTCAGCGTCGGTCGCGATGAGAGGGTACGGTTCTGGGATGGTTTGCTGGGCATTGATCACATTGGTGCGCTACTAACACTCAACAACATCACCCTGTGGTTAAATTAAGTCGCCCACAGAAACCGACCTTCTCAAACGTGAAGCTAGTTTCAGCTCTTTCAGGCAGTTGCGGCTCCTCATTGGTTCATGGAATGTCGATGCAGCCAAGCCAGAAATGCTGTCATCCAGTGCAGAGAGCGTGTCGTTTCTTGCGGACTACCTTCGATCCATTGGTGCTGATGGTTCTGAGTTACCCGACATAATCGTATTTGGTTTTCAGGAGGTGATTGATCTAGAGAGCCGGAAACTAACAGCAAGTATGTCCGGCCTGTCTCCATCAGCGTATATACCATTGACCCCCACTCCTTCCAGAAAATGTGATTCTTGGCGTCGGTAAGCGAGCGGGGACGATTTCAGAACGAGTTTCAAGACATTATCGATTATGGCTTGATGCACTCACTCTCGCTATTCGAACTGTTATGCCTTACGACGTTCCTTATTCCATCATTCACCACGAAACGCTCGTTGGTCTCTTTACATGCGTGTTTGTGAAGAATTCTCAAAGAGATCGGATCAGAGATCCATCGATCGTCGTGGTCAAACGGGGGCTGAAGGGATACTACGGCAACAAGGTGCAGCCTAAACGCCGTGCACCTTTGGGGTGATACTGATTCCATTCTATGGCCGGACAGGGAGCAATCGCAGCCCGTTTCACTATTGACGACTCATCAGTGTGTTTCATCAATTGCCATCTGGCGGCTGGGCAGAAGCATGTTCGTGAAAGAAACACCGACATTACAGCTATATTGGAGGACAAATCTGTATTCCCAGTGGTAGACGATCCAGAGATCGCTTACGTGGGAGGCGGGGATGGGTCAATGATCCTAGATCATGAGCTCTGCTTTGTGGGTGCATGTTACATGCTTGCGTCGCTGTTGACTCGCCTAACGTCTTTGTTCCCAGCTGAGCGGGGATCTCAATTATAGGATTGACCAGCGGAGGGACGTCGCAGTGTCAAGTGTTCAGGCCGGTGACCTAGCTTTCTTGCTGCAACATGACCAGCTCAACCGCGAGATGACGAGCAATCAGGCTTTCCGACTGCGCACTTTCACCGAAACCCCAATTACCTTTGCACCAACGTACAAATATGATAGGCGGAGCAACGAGTTCGACACTTCTGAGAAGCGCAGGGTACCTGCATGGTGCGACCGCATTCTGTACCGATCCAGGGTGGCGGATCGTATCAAGCCATTGCATTATCGCCGCTACGAGGCAAACATTTCAGATCACCGACCCGTTTCGGCAGGATTTGTTATTACGGTCAAGTCAGTCCAGACGGGGCGGAGGGAGGCAGAAAAAGAAGAGGTCGAAAGGGGCTGGAGGAAATACGAGCAAATTTTGTTGAGAGAGGCGCATCGTTTTTATGTCAAGGAACTCAAGCTTTGAACGTAGTGCACGTTCTCAGAGAATAAAATTCATGTATGTTACGAGAACAGCATGTGGTAATGACACGGGAGATAGAGTCCTCTCCTCATTCTACTAGACTTACTCTGTCTTTCTCTTCTGAACGGGATATCACATGTCAGCTAGCACCTTGTGTTTTGAAGCAATAGCTTTAAGCGTACCTTGCCTGTAACTATTTTGCGCATGCGAGTCGCAAGGATGAGCATAAGGAACCCACAGGTTCCATAAGTGATAGTAGGACCTGCAGCAGCCTCAGTATCATCAATCTCACAATCAGAACAGCATTGTTTGCACCTGAAGTCCAGTATGACGCGCAAGCCAGAATCGGCCCGATGGCTCGGCCCAACTGGCCCCAGGACCGGAACTCACCAAGGGCGCGACCCTTAGCAAGTTGCGGGTTCTGTGTTGCTGGCGCTGACACTGATGACGACGATTCAGTGCTAGTGCTCGAGTCATCGTCACATTGGAGCGAGGCCAATGCCGTCAACGAATTGACAACAGTCGCGGACGTGAAAGCGAGGAACGCCGCCGCTAGATACATGAATTTAACTCCGGTGGCCAGGCCCAGACCTAAACCCAGACGCTGTGGGGGCGAGTTCGCGTTCCCGGCCACGGACGGGAGAGTCGACATAATAACCAGGGAAAGCACGCAGGCCGTGACGCCACGTTGTGCCATCTTGAGCTCCCCAGTTGTAGCTATGGCTCTTCGGACGTACCCCCCTTGCAGAAGGGTGGAAAGAACACCGATGAAGCCAAGCATTCTGCCATTCTGCGAATTATTCCAATCGAATACTGGAGGTGTATATGCATGAATGAGTGTGCGTGCACCATGAGACTGCGGATTTTGCTTACAATCGAAGCTAAGGAATGTCAGGGTGAACTCCACCCCTAAGACTGCTGTTTAAGCGAAAAGTGCAAGTACGGGCGCCAGGTCACTCACCAGAAAATAATGCCAAAAAGAGGAAATGATAAACCCCTAGCACGCGAAGTGTGCGTAGCCTCTCTTTTGGCTCTGCAACGATGGCGCCTTGCGGATTTTTTTCCGATGGTGTAGTAGCGTCGAGGTCGTCGAGATCCGAAATGGCGCCAGTTCCTTTCGTTTCAGGCAAGAAAGCACTCAGGAATGCAGTTTCAACCAGGAGTAAAACCAGAGTCAAGGCAGCTGGTGTCGCACATATGTTGAATTCCACCTGCCCAAGCGATGACGAAGAAAATGGTCGCGAAGCAAAATATGCACCAAGTGGTGGACCGATCTGAAACCAGTAGAATGTTGCATGTCAACGAGAGTACATCAACTGTGGACGGATAGAGGCTTACGCAAAAACATATGCCAAAGGCAATGCCAACTAAGGACAACGCTTTACCGCGAGTGGTAGGTGTGGACACATCTGATAAAATAGCACTGTGGTTGGTCGAGTATGAGTGAGTTTGTAAAAATGTATCCTTGAGATCTCACATAGAAAGTTGTACATTTCCTTCACTTATACCGCCGATGGCGCGGGCCAAAACAAAACTAGCGAAAGTGGTGGACTGAAGCCAACTAATTTCAACAATTCGTGAATGCCAACTTCTTACAAAGTTGCAAACGTACTCACACAATAGCTGATAAAATGTTACCAATCATGCTGAGCATTAAGATCCGCTTGCGACCGAACTTATCACTCAGTCGGCCGAGGAAGGGAGATATAATGAATTGCAGTGTCCTGGGGGTCAGGATCAGTAGGAAGTCCGTTTAAGTTAACGGGCTGCGACTCACGAGAATAAGGAGCCCATCATGCCCTGTAGGCGTCATATATGCCGTGAGCGAACGAATCCGCACAAAGATTGCGTGCACTCACGCCCAAAAGGACGATGTCCCATCTTTTACGCGTCTTGTCGTCGGCATCAACGCTCAGAAATAGGCCACGCACGGCACGAACAGCATCGAGAGTGCGATTCAGAAAGCCTGAGGGGTCATGGGATTCTCGACTAGTGTACCACTCGATTACACGTGGAAAGAGAGGCAAAGGAATGGTGAATGCTGGAATGAGCACATTAAATCAAATTGTCAGTCATAGTTATATGCCGCGTCCTGTCACGCTCTCTGAGGCATCGCACGCACCAAGAAGATCTAAAATAAGTGCGAAAAATACCACACGCTGTACGGCCTTAGCTGACATTGCCTGGCGGTGGTGGTGGGTGGTGGAGGTGCTGACGTCGAAAGTCGAGGTTACGGCGTAACAGTTTCAAGTTATGTGTGCGTTTACGTTGATTTGATGATCATCAACCTAACTGATCACCAGCAACGCGCAACGCATCGAACCCAACGAGTGAGCACAAACAACGTCATGCCGCCCAAGAAGAAGCAGAAACTAGACATTCCAATTCCGGCGCTCGACGGACTGGGCGAGGACGCGACGACTGTTCGCGATGCACTGTTATCCTTTCGCCAACAGGATGCACGGGAGCTGTTGCTGTCTCTGATGAGCTGTTACGGAATACCGCATCTCAAGCTACCTCCGGGGCCTACTTTTTCATCTGCGAGTTGGATGCAGGTCTGCAGTGATTTTGGCCTTAGTGAGGATAAGGGGCTGCTTCAGCTCGCCCTCTTTGATCTTCCGGATCTATGTCTTCCCCCTTCCATCCACAACAGAATGTTGACGGCCGCCATGAGGGCAATGGACGTATATCAGGAGCCCCAAAGTCACCGCACCGCAGAGGCTAGTAATGTCCGCCTTTTTGAAGCTGTAAGTAAGGTGTTTAATTTACTGCATGATATCGCTAACGCATCACAGTGGCATGTACCACTTTGTCAGCTCTTTCGAGGGCGCATAATCGATAAACCAGAACAGCGAATGCCGGGGACCAACCTGACGTCAGGGGGACGCGTAGAACACGAGCTTTTTGTGCTTAACCAAGGGATTATTCTGCTTGTGTACGAGCTCAAGTTAATCATCCATGGGGTAGTAGGCCAAGAGGAAGCTGCTCAAGTTTTTTTGGAGATGCACGGTATTATTTCTTGCCTATTTAATGCCCCTCATTTGTTCTGAGCACCTTTTAGCCGCATGGACCTCTAACTCCGAAAAAGGCTTCTCCCCTCAACCGCCTGTCTATGCGCTACTGACTGATCTAGACAGATTTGTCATTTTCAAGTATGATGGAGAGACATTCGAGAGGCAGCTAGCTATGTCTACTTGCGGCGATGCTACACGATCGGAATATCTCTACAGTATGATGCCCAGTGAGATAACGCACGAAGCACCGTCACTCTCACCATACTCACAACCCCACTCTTTGATACAGTCGCTGAAAGACTTTTCTCCCTTCTTCTCCATGGTTTCATCACATAACTCGAAGCAGTTCGAGATAAATCCGAGAGGCGTGGCCAAGTCGGTGATGTAATAACCAATAAATTTTCTTCTTTTTTCTTTTCACTCATGACTCTCCCGATAGGTGTCTCCACTACATTCAGACAAGGTGACTGTGCCAGTGAAAAAAGCAAAACACCCTGTGAGCTAGCGGTTATGTAGCCCCAATAACACGGCTTGATAGCACTCTCTAGGCCCCCAGACCATCATTTGACAATTGGCAGAGGGCGCATATGTTTGCTGTGCAGGCGCGCGAGATTCTGATGCGACCAGCGCTGACACGCTCTCTAGAGGAGGCTGAATCCGAGGGACAAAAAGGCTTGGATCGTCTTGATGAGAGGTAAGCAATATGCTATTAGCATCCTCACGCGTTTCATCATGTCATTCTGGTTTACAGTGTATGCCAGCTTGACAAGATTGGCTCTGTTTCAGACTGGGAAGAGGCGGAAATGAATGATGAGGTGCAAGCGTTGATAGGGCGGTATTTTCAGTGATCACATTTGCCACCTGCAATCCAGCGGAGTGGTGTTAATGGTGGTATACTACATTGGTAGCTCATTTCTTGGTCTCGAATATTTCGGGAGGCGGGCAGTGCACATCTGAACTGTTGCCTTCCACAAACCCCTATTTGTCGGTGTCAGCTTCGGCTTTCATATACAGTTCCTGATCATTTCTACTTTGTCTGTCAATAAACCTCTCCCTCCACCGCCTTGTATAGAAGTGATTCCTACTCTTCCTCACATCCCCAATCGCCCGCGTTCGGTGATCAACCAACCCAATGAAGCTCACCCCCATATCGGTGACCAGTTAGCGTGAGCTCCACTGGGTGCTCCTACTCCACAGTGATTCTACTTACCCTGTTGCGGTCCAGCTTTGAGAGTTACAAAGGACGACGAAATAGGCCCGTTTCACAAGGTGAGACACTGCACTTTCTGATCTGCTCATTGTTCACACCTCTGTCATTGTTGGCCCTAACGGTTTGGGTAAATCTAAAACATGCTGGCACACTTGGAGCATTACGGAACTCCGCCTTTTTTCGACTTTGGCCTTGCAGATTAGTAAGAAGGGCCCCCGGGTCTGATGGCATCGACGCTGCGCGCAGGTTTAGAGAAGCTGATGCTAGGGAATGCGTGAGCCCATGGGTGCGCGTTGGGGGTTGTCGTTCGTGTTCGTCGGGAGGACTGAATCTCCACTTGCGTGGGTGTCATCAACCAGTTCAGATGGGAGATCATTTCCCGAGGAGCTTGATTCTGAGGCTTCCGGTTGCTGGTGGCGCGACGCGGGGTCGAGTGACGTGTTTCGTCGTGCAGAGCTTCGTTCTCCGGCGATGATTTACCATCGCTCGATGGATAACCTGACAATATTTGGGCTAGTGGGGAATACAGTCCGCCAAGCAATTTGTTTGCAAGAACTAAGGTGCATGCATTACATCGAGCCCTCTACTGGTTGAGCCCGATATTGAACATTGAAGGAACCCATTTATTGTAAGTTGACCTATGTCATGTGATGCAGAGGACCCCCAGGAGTAGTTGTGATGCCGTTATTGGCAATGCGCAATTAGGCAATAGAACCCCGAGTCCGAGACGGATTCGGAGTGCCTGAGCAACGACAATTGTAACCGTAAGCTGTGGAAAGCCGCTGTTGTTGGTTGCTGAGCGATGTTACTGGATCGGAAACCAGCACTGGTGACAGTGGTGTGGCGCTGCTTGAAAACTGGCGCCACCGATTTCGGAGTAGGATGACGTGACGTCCAAAGTGCACCAGAAGATCCCAAACACCACTGACGTTGCGCTGAAATCAAGAGGATAGCTCCTAAGAATTAAAAGCTATGCTGGTACTCGATGAGTTGATGATGGACAAGAATATTTCGGTGGCTGAAGAGCAGCGCGGCCGCTTCGTCGGGAAAATGCGCAGCGGACGTCTCCTGCGGGTCGCAGCAAGACAAGACAACCGCGTTAGGGATGGCTGTGTCAGTTTGTTTGTTTCAGGGCCGGTGTTTGAGGACCCCCAAAGGAATTCAATCAATTTGTGTCCAAATTAGAACTTCTGCTCTCAACCTCCTCCATCGCATCTCCCAACCCTCTTACATCCCTGTCCCATCTATTTGTTGATGCTAGCGTACACGAATACCTTATAGACGACCACCGCGACAGTTATATCCCACATCAGGGGTAGATTTCGCCATGACGCGCAGCAGAACACTCTTGCTTCCCTTGTCGCTCCTTGGCTTGTTCCTCCTTGGAACAGTCGTAGTGCTCTCGACGGTTTCCTACTATCTCGCTATCGAGCCCACAGCATATCTCACGGATACAGAGGTGCCCGCGACCGCTGGCACGTCCTCCAACGACTCCCATGCCCTTGAACGCGTACCCCGCATCATTCACCAGACTTGGAAGACTAATGTCCTCCCTGAACGCTGGAAGGCTGTCTCTAAGACGTGCACGTCGCTCATGCCTGACTAGTACGTACGACTTGCAAGCCCTTTTTTCACAATTTGATCGTAGCCATTCAAATTTCCAAATCCTTCCCGCTTGATGCCGCGCTTGCTGTCGCTGACGCTCATCTTTGTTGTTTCTCCTATGCAGCGAATACATGCTATGGACGGATGAAAAATCAAGAGAATTCATCGCCAAGGAGTACCCTTGGTTCCTTCCCACCTTCGACGGGTACGCCTACCCCATACAACGCGCGGACGCCATCCGGTATTTCGTCCTGCACTACTACGGCGGCGTGTACTTGGATCTTGACGTGGGGTGCATCCGACCACTCGATCCCCTGCTCCAGTATCCGGTCATCCTCCCAAAGACCATCCCAGTTGGCGTTAGCAACGATCTGATGTTCTCTGCCAAGGGCCATCCTTTCATGGAACAGACGATCCACAATCTCATCACATTTGATCACAATTACTTCCTCAACTATCCCACTGTCATGTTCTCAACCGGACCAATGTATGTGTCGGCGCAGTACGGGCTGTACGTAGCATCACATCCGCATCGTGCAACTACGGACGATGTCCGGGTGTTGGCCAAGTCCTTGTATGGCAAGAACGCCAGTCCACTGGAAGCTCCGAATTCGTTCTTCTCGCATCATTACGGAAGTAGCTGGCACGCAGATGACGCAGCCTTCATCACATTCCTAGGCAAGTGGGGTCGTATGTTGATGAAGTTTGGCACCATCCTGCTCGTGTTTGGGCTTGCACGCGTTTATTGGGCACGGCGGGGCCGTGGTGCGCGCACCAGTATAATTCGACGACGGTTGGCATTCACATTCCCCGTGCAGTTGTTGCTTCCTCGTGGTCTCATCGAGCCTCATTCGCGCAGACTCGGTCATCGGCACAATCTCTCCGGGGAGACCGTCGACCTTACTGGACTCCTCTCGTCGATCACCTCTCCTCACAGTGGCGCAGGAGAGTCCTCCGACGAGGCTACCGCGGAAATGTGGCCACCGACTTCACCCGACTCATCCCACCCGACATCTCCGACATTGGAGCTTCCCGGTCAACTTTCATTCCCTGTCCTTCACGTGCCATACGACCTTCGAAGTGATACGCCTTCCCCGGTTCCGCGATCCGGAAGCCCACTCCCTTCATCAGATATTGCCGAACGGATTTCAGAAACAGTTAGGCGCGCCGGCTCCTGGGCTATGTCCTTCCCGTATTCGTATTTCTCTCGCAGCGGCCCTACCGTGAGCAAGCGCGAGAGGAGCGACTCGGTGCGCGCGCACGTTGTCGGGCGAGCACCCTTCAACGGCGAACCCCCAAGACCGTCATTAAGCGGGCGCCGTGGGACAAGCCAGCGTCGTACTGGTCGAACGAGCAATGGGAGCCAGAGCTTCATCACCTTTCTCCCCGCCATTTTCACGCCCGCGTCGGGGTCTGGCCGCCGTCATTCAAGGTCCTCGTCGCATGCTGCGCGGCGCGAGAGGGAAAAGCTGTCTGACGCAGAGGCAGCCTTGTCGGATGCTGCAGAGATCAAAGCGCGCGAGGCCGGGTTTAGGTTACCCAAGCCAATCAATACTGCTGTGTCCCCTTCTGCTGGTGGTCCACCCAGCGACACTCTGTTGAGCCTCCCTTATTCCAATGTGCGCGCTGCTCATGCAAGCACGGTGAACGCCGGCCCGAGTCGAGCAGAAACTCCGTCGCCTACACCACTATTCTACACGCCTCGGACGTCGCTTAGCTCAAGCGCTCTTGGGTTAGAGTCGAATAGAGACCGGGAAAAAGAAGTTGACAGAAATGATGGGGCTTGGAGCCCGTTATTAATTGACCCACTCGAGGGTTCCGATGTCCGCACAACGCGCAGTGCGAGTGCAAGCGTTGCCGTTGCCGGTGCACCCCCACCATATCGAGCTACGATCGTCCGATCGACGTCGCTTGGGAGCGAGGGGTCGGGCATTATGACACCGTGAACGTTTGGTCCTAGGGACTAAGTATGTGAGAATGAAAAGGGTTGGAGTGGCCGTTAACGTTGTTTGTGCATGATTGACCTTTGGTCTTCTCGCATTTGCGTAATCCGCACGATGGCCGCTGCCACCTCCCCCTGATCCCCCTACTGTCGCTTCATTTATTGCGTCCTTCAATTTTTTGGCCTTTATACCACCGATCGCCCCCGTTGCTCTCGCAAGACCGGAGAACAAGACATTGCCGTTCCCGCGAGCGTGTAATTCGCGCGATCAAATGGACCCTTTCCTTGTGATGTCGCCCACGTTGTGCCTACGCAGTTAGATGCCCTTTAAGCCGCTCCGTAGTCGCGTAATTCGCCTGGCGTTCATGGCTGAAGCTAGATTCACACAAATTGTCTTCATTTCATAACTTGCATTCTAACGTTTTTGGACTTATCCCCTGGCCTTTCATCTTCCGGATTCCATATCCCATATTTTTTTGCCTTATCCTTTCTATTTCTTGGGGCAACGATTCAGTACACAAATCCCGCCACTATTCTTCTGACTGTCGTTTTCCTCTCACCGCAAAGTTCGATCAGTTAGTCTGTGTTCTGCGTGCCCTTTGTCTTGCTGTGCATGAAGGGCGCACTAACGCTTCAATCCAGACCTCAACTGCATGCGCATGGGCGAATTGTTTTTCATCATTTACCCATTGGCCCAGGACAACCCGTATTTCTGCAAGTACATAACCACTTCATTCATCGCGTTGAATAAACCTCGTTGCATATGCGTATCTTTCTTGTTTGGGATTTTCTATTTTGTGTGGTGCAGGAAAGAGTACTACTACTAGCTAGTGGACTAGTGGGTGTTTACAATAAGAGTGCCTGCAAGAACTCCAAGCCTTTTTGCCTGTCACTCAGACTCCTACCCAGCCGCCCTGTCGCACATCACTCGAGTCTCGCACATATAGGAATTACTATATTTAGTTTTGTTACATAACATGTGGCGGTGTTGTGTATTTCAAATTTGAGTTCAGGCTCGTGTGTGCGACAGGACAGTGTTGGGCTGACCGTGGTCAGACCCGGGTCAGACCGCAATTGACCGGTCAGCCCAAT
>Ga0307508_10006542_pt1 | contig 10954 bp, 9 predicted proteins | sample 9_EM_MG_FD_203089 | JGI IMG/M metagenome (GOLD analysis project Ga0307508, IMG submission 203089) | Populus trichocarpa ectomycorrhiza microbial communities from riparian zone in the Pacific Northwest, United States - 9_EM | ecosystem: Host-associated > Plants > Roots > Unclassified | place...
ACCGCAAAATTGAATGTTTAGTCATCGTTTTTTTTTTATGTTCATAAATGATAATTTTCTAGATGAGAAACATTTAGCTACTCCTTCTAACAACCCTCTACTTGGTATGTAAATTATATCAATTTTCTTGTAGGTAAGGTCATTCCTCTAGAATTCTCTTACCAACAAAAGAAGAAATTTTCTTAGAAGTAAAACACTATTGTTAAGAGTAACTACTTTATAAGCAGTGTAGACCAAGTTATTCAGCGATGTGTTCTAGAATAGGAGATGGTAGATATTCTAAAGCATTTCCACATAGTTGAATGTGAAGGGCACTTTGGAGCTTGTCAAACAACAACTAAAGTTCTTCCATTAGGATTTTATTGGCCAAACTTGTTAAAGGATGCTCATGCTTTTATTATAACATATGATAGATACCGGAATTCTGGGAACATCTCTAGATAAAATGAGATGCCCTTATAGAATATTCTAAATATGAAGGTGTTTATTGTTTGGGGTATTTTTGTGGGACTATTTTCTTCATCTTACAATAACAAATACATTCTTCTAGTAATGGATTATGTATAAAATTGGATTAAAATGATTGCAACTCCTACTAATGACCGAAAAATTATCCTTAATTTTCTTTAAAAAAATATTTTTACTACATTTAGGACCTTTAGGGCCATTATCAGTGATGAAATGACTCACTTCTATGTGTTGATTATCTCCTTGCTTGCTAGCATCTTCATATTTGTAAAATTGATATATCAAAGCCTTAAGTGCTAGAGCCACTTTTTATGGTTAGTGATGACAATCAAACACATTGTTGCATCATATAGATGTTTAGAGAAAACATCTTATTCTTAGACATCTTCATAAAGGAAATTAATCTCTCATTGTAGTCTTTGAATGTAAGATTATAATCCTTCATGAAAAAAGTATAATCTTTTTCTATAAGTTGGCCTACACTCAGCATGTTGTGTTTTATGGCTGAAATATAATAAACATTTGTGATGTAGCTATGATTTTCATTCTTTAACATGATTGGGATGTTGCCTTTACCTTCTACTAAAATTTTTGAGGTATCTCCAAAAGTGACTTGTCCTTGTATAGTCTCATTTAGATCACCAAACAGGTCTCGTTGTTCACATATATGATTGCTGGCTCCATAATCTAGATACCGAAATTCTCTTGATTCTTATCGATTCCATTTTGGATAAATAATGTAGGTAATCCTTTTATGGTGGTATTTTCCTTTGTATAATTGAGTTGTTCATGTACATTTAATAGAGCTTTCCTTTGACATTCAGTGCTATAGTGCCCAAACTGATTGCAGCTATAACACTAGATATTTCTCTTGTCACGGTTATTGTAATCGCCTCCTCTTCCTCTATGAGTAAATGTTTGTTGTCCTCATCCTCTTTTAGTGTTGTTTTTAACACTTCTACCTCTTGATCTTATATCCCAAGATCCTTTTCCTTTAAATCAGTGAAATCCTTCTTGTTTTTGTTGACCTCTTCCTCAAGTGGTAAATCCACTTGTTGAAGTCCCTCTTTACTCGTATTTATCTTCTTTGAGGGATAGTTTTGATTACAAGACATGCTTTATTGTCTTATCTCCATTTCTTTTCACAATCTTTTGTTTATGAGCTTATAAAGACCCATAAGCTCATCCACCACCAACTTGTCCACTTCTTTAGACTCTTTAATAGTAACAACAACATAATCAAATCTTAGATCTAGGGATCTTAAAAGTTTATTAGTAACCTGAGAATTTATGAAGGATTATTAATTTCATCTCATCTGATTAATTATCACCATAATTCTTGAGTGATAATCAGAAATAGATTCTGAGAACTTCATTTTCAATGATTTAAATTAACCTCGCAAAGATTAGAGATGAATCTTTTTTATTCTGTCAGCACCTTTGTATTTTGTTTGGAGAGCCTCTCATATTTCCTTTGAGGTTTATGTGAAAGCAATGATCTCAAATGTGACTTCATCGAGACCTTGATAAATAATGGTCTTGGCTTTGTTGTCTTTTTTATATTGACTTTGAGAACTTGCTTTTGTGCCTCTTGTAGAGAATCTTTTATTTCTTTGGTATCCGGTTCATCATTACCATATTCCACAATCTCTATACACTTTTGTGAGCCAAGAAATGTCTTCAGTTTGGTACATCATTTATCATAATTGTCTTTGGTCAACTTTGAGATGATTGAAGATGAATTTGACAAAACAGATACTGCGTATGAATCCAGAATAGTCTGAATTGGTTGAAAATGAGTTAAAAATAGGTTGAACTAGTCAAAAAACCGATTCTAAACATCGATCGGTTCGTTAGGGTTGAACTGAGAATATCCTAGGAATATTATTCAGTCAATGGTTTGATGGCTTGGCTCTGCACAAATCACGGCTCGCTTAAATGGCTTGGAGGCTCGGCTTATGGATTGGCTTAAGTGGCTCAACTTGGCTCAAATATGGCACATGTGGGATGCACGTGGTTGATAGAAGTAGTGTCTTCAGGTGGCTCGTGTAGTGTACCCCTTGCTTCGATAAGGCTAATTTTTGTATCGTTGAGTTTGTATTAAAGAATTACACTATGGAATGATAAAAATATGTTTTTGACAACATTGAAAATTCAGGCGCATTTCAAAAACTCCTTTGTATTTGACGAACAATGCTTTGATAATAATTGTTGGTGGGAGAGACAACTGATGGTGGTTTTGAATTACTCAAAGGAGATAAACAATATGTTTTATTTCATAAACAATAAGCTTAGATAAAATTGCAAACTCTTAAACTCTCACCCTCTCTTTCTCTCTAGTGTTTCTCTATTTTATTTTTCACACTCAATAACATAAACTTTGTTACCTATTTATACACAAAATAAAATAATGAAAAATAAAGTTCCATGTGTGAAAGATAATGGTAAGTGGCAGTGTCTAAGTGGTCGGTGGCTATGGTTGGTGGTTGCCAATCAATGATTGGTGGTTGTCCTCCATGACCTTTTGAATTGAGTTCCCTATAATTAATTTTGATGGAACCGGCGTAGTTGGCCTTGGATGTGGAGCAGCAGTTTTCCTAGTTACTAGAATGAATAATTCGATAGATTAAGCACCCCTAACAAGTTGAATTTTGGTGGAAAATGTGTGGTTTCAAGACCTAGAGCGGTTTCTACACCAGCAATTTCAGGAGACACAGATTCATACTACTTCCTTACACTAGAAGGGATCAGTGTAGAAGGAAAGAGAATAGAATCTAGCAGAAATTTTTCGCACAACATTTACAGATGACAACATTATCATTGATTCGAGAACCACATTAACATATCTGCCAGAGGATCGTTCAAATTCATGCGTTTGAAACCGATTGATCACCTTATTCAAGAACTAAGTCTTTGCCACAATGCTAAAAATTATCTCAACATTCCCATTATCACAATGCACCTTACCGATGTAGACGTGAAACTGAATTCTTTGCAGACCTTTATTAAAATGGTTGAGGATGTTATTTGCTTTTCTTTTGCATTTGCATCTGACTGTGCAGTCTATGGTAACATGTAGGAAGTGAACTTCTTGATAGGGATATGATCTTAAGAGGCAGACTTTATCGTTCAAGGAAGCTTATTGCACCAAGTATTAACTATGGGACACTTTACCTCCCCCCCTCTCCCTACCCAATCCCGTCAAAAGACGATAAATGGATGTTTTATCAAATGGAGTAATGCTATCATTATTATCGGTCAATAAACTTTGTCAGCTAAGCGATTATTAAAGCTCATTACAGCCTTTTGTTTTCATGCATCTTGAAGAACTTATCGTCAATTAATCGTACATCACTATGCTATTTAATTTGTATTAGGGAATATAGTTGCATCTCTCTGCATGCGTTCGTGAAACAAAACTCGATTATCTCCTCTATTGCAAACAAAGTATATACATCGATAAAATTTAGAGACAATGATTTTAATATAGGAAACATGAATCTGAGTAAAAGAGAGCTGAAACAACATTCATGATGTCAAAGAACCATCTCAACATAATAGCTTAAACTGTTAGGTGAGGTCCTAAGATATGATTTATATTATTCTCTAACATGCCCCCTCAAGTGAAAGCCCTTTGGGCTTGAAACTTGCATAGACCTACATTACCTTGTGCTTGATTTTTATCAAATAAATGAGGATGGTGAGATTTGAACTCATGACTGCTTGGTCTTCAAGGCTCTGATACCATGTCAAAGAATCAATTCAACCCAATAACTTAAACTGTTAGGTGAGGTCCCAGGATATGATTTATATTATTCTCTAACACATGATCACATGAATTCCTAGGTCAATGATGCAAGCTTCAACTAAAAACAACAATTAAACAAAAAACACATAATATTTTTATGGATGAAAAGGGCTGCAGATATGAGCCCTAAATTCGCAAGTTTATTATCTCTAAATACTAATAATGAAGTTTTCTTCCTTAGGAGGTTTAGAAAGCCTTAAACAAGCCAGAAACTTCACCTAAACTAGAAAATAAAACAAAATCCAAAATTACAAAGGAAAGAAGCATAAAATCCTAAATAAGCACGAAATCAAAAAATAACAAGGAAAATCACAAAACTTTCCAAACCGAGGACCTCGACAAGATTTTTAATATCTAAAAATCTAACGATCCGCATAGCAACATAGTGGTTACTATAGAGAAAACAATTTCCAAAAACTCCTGAAAAACATTTAAACATGATCCAACGATCGGATCAAAAGCTATTGTCCTTTTGAGATGTTATTATGTTGTGGCGTCACCAGATCTCCTCTTGGATCTAACCTATTCCATTGGTTCATAAATGTATTTGTTAGGCTATTCATGTAATCTGATTGGAGCAAATCCTCATATAGTTGTGACAGATCCACATTTGACTGCTCAGAATCACTTATTATCATAGGCCCAACTATATTAGTTAAGGTCTAGATGATGTTTGATTGTTACCTTTATTTGAAAGTTGTAGCTCTTTTATTAACACTTGAAATTGCAAAAACAAGTAGCTCATTTTGATACAAGAAAAGAATTATAAAGAATAAATATAAAATTATGTAACGAATATTGTCGTAACCTAATTTCAACCTTCATTTCCAAAATATTTTTCAAAATAAAAAAAAAAAAAGCAATTTGTTTTTTAAAAAGAACATTATTTGTCATTCGCACACCTATTTTATGATTTTTTTTTTCATGTTGATGTCTTCCAAAAAACAAAAACTCAAAAACAATATGTTGTTGAACTTAAATAAGCACCTAAGTGTTAATTGGGGGCACTACGTTTCTTAATGAGTCGCCAAATGCATACCAATAATCAATAGATGAGTCTTCTCAATTGATATGAAAAAAAATATTGATTCAGCATAATTCTTTAAAAATAAGATACCAATGTGATTGTTAAACATCAAAACACACTTTAAGACAAATGAATCCATAGAGGTTATTATCCAAAGTTAATCCAAAAAGAACATTTATACCACTAAATCCTATCTCTAAATAGATGAACCTATAATGGTTATTGTTTTGATATTTAGGCCTCGAGTATAAAACCTCATTTATTAAAATATGATGAATTCAATACCATAGGATAAATGAACTTTCATTAGTTGTTGTCCATGGACCATACTTGCAGAAACAAAATATTTAGCGATAACTCTTCCTAGGTTTAGGGTCAGGTTCATTGAGCCCAATATAGGCACATCTAATTATTCACTGACTTCACTTGGTAGACCATTACTAGTCATAGGTCTTAATCATAAGTAATTGGTTGTAAATAGGTTAATTCACTAACTATTATTAAAATTAGTGAAGCCAACATCGATCATCATTATAGTAGCAATTAGGAGTGGAAAAGATCACCTGGATTTTAGAAAGGATAGAATTACTCCAACCATCCACCAAGCATTTTAACTTATTGTAGTAGACCTATTTCGATCCATATAGATAGATTATTAGTAAATTAGGCACAACATACCCATTACAAATAGAAGAGCTTACCTCAAGTAGGATACTTTAGAGTAATAGTATATTCTTTTTAACATAACTAGTCCCTCACCTTAGAACTCTGAAAAACCAGTTAGGGTTTCTAGTGATCATAATACTAGGTGGTGACTCCTTCATATATCACATAAGTCTTAGACCTTTTTCCCCCTTTTAAAACCAAAAAGCCTTTCTTTTTAGGAAAGAGGATGGGTCATTAAGATATTAAGGTTCAAAGTTTGATATACCTACACTTTGTTTGATTTTATAAGGCGATTACCTATTGTTCAATATTAAGTTTCCAATTATAGTTTGTCCTTGTTATAAGGAAGAAACAAAAAATATGTAACGTGATTGATTTACAAGCATCTGTATCTATGATCAATAGAATAACATGGCTAGTGATAAAGATCCAATATTTCTTCTATTAACTAGTAGATATGCCACCAAATAATAATACAGGTAAACTAGTTATTGCTACACTTGATGAATAATTAGTAAAAGTAATATAGAAGGGCCAATTTCTTGGTAGTTAGGAACCTGGTATTCCTTTATCACTATATATTCATATGGATTAACTAGTTTTAGATGTAATGTGATAGGGATCTATCTCATCCCTATAATATAGAACTACATCTGAACATAACCTTATTGTCCCCAAGTAGTCATTATTATTTCCACCTCTTCCAACTATGTCATCACCATTAACTATAGGTTCCTATTTAGGTGTATTTATGCCTTAAACACAGCCATGCATATCCTTTTTTTATGGGTCAGATGGCATTATAAGGTGGTCATAACCAACAGTAACGAGTATCATCCATCCAACCATGTAGCTCTTGAAAAGGCATCAAGATATTGGCATCTGACCCATAAAAAAAGAAGATATTGGAGCAAAAATGCATTAAAATCATTTTGGAGAAGATGCTCTTTATAAGAAGATATTGGCATAATGAGTAGAGAAAAACCATTTAGGGGAACATACCTAGTTGGAAAAATGAAAGAATGGAGACTATTTGAGATCACGAGATCAAGAAAGCCTATAGAAGTTGTTGAAGTGATAATAAAGATATAAAAGCTACCAAAGTGGTTGAAGAAAACAACAATACTTTTTAAAGATCAAAAGAAATGAGGAAATTTTCAACCAACTAATGTATAATTTATATCATCCCCAATACTAACCAAATTAAAATGAAGAAGTACTTGTTGGGTTTCTTAAAAGACATGAACAAAAAAAATAGTATTTTTAATTTTTTTAGGAGTCTCTTGGATCCTGTTAGAAAATACAACGTTGTTTGGGATTTGTGTAAAGATTACTTGAATATCAATTCTTTCTTCTAGTGTTTGATTAATTTTTCAAGGTTGAATTGTCACAAGCCACAAACCATCCAAATATCTGACCTATAAGTAATCAACGTGAATCATTAGATAAAAAAAATATTTTTAACTCTTTTAAACAAGATGGATTATTATGCCTTGTCTTAGATCTTTTATTTTTCTTTCTTGTATGTTGTATTATACTTTATAATAATATGAGGTATAATAATTTATTTATAAGAAAAATCTTATAACCTTATTTGTCGTATATCTAGGGTGTCGTGACAATCATTCTTTGGAATTAGGATTTGTAGGTGTGGAAAGAACAAGTAATTTTTGTTATTTCATGGTTTAAAGGTTTGGAATCGTCACCTACTAGGAACCTTAATTGGTTTATAGAGTTTAGATAATACAACTAATTGTATATAGGGATGATAATATCATCCTTAATACACTTTACCTAAGATAAATTATATTGTTTATTTGTCTGATTATTACTAAAGATCTATTAGTTAAAATGGATCCACCTCAGTAAGGTGAATCATGGCTTTATAGGTCAAGCCTAACCATTCTAAAGTAAAATAAAATTTTATTATATTTTATATTTTTTATTTATAGTAGAAGCTTGGACCAAAAGGCTTTGTAAATCTCCTAAGAAGGAGAAATTTAATATTATTATTTTAGAGAGAATAAACCTACGCATTTAGGATTTATATCTGCAACACCGTTTGCTCAAAAAAGACTTTATGCTCTTTGTTTGTTGCTGTCTTTAGCTTCAACCTGCATCAATTAGTATAAGAGCTTGCTTTAATTTCAAGTTATATCTTTTCAATTCATGTTCTTTTATTTCATATTATTTTTCTTGATTCTCTATGTCTTAGTTTCGACTAGTTTTTATTTTTTAAAAAAATTCTTATATTTTCTTAATTTGCATATTGTTAGCATAAAAAAAAAAACTTAGTTTGAGTTTTATGGATTATTGATTACTAGAGGAAATGTATATATATAAAAAAGTTGGATCTTATATTATATTGAGTTTGCTAAATTAAAAAAAAAGGAAGAGAAATTGAAATTTGCTAATTTGGCCAAAAGTTTAAGAGAATTTATTTTTTTTGATCTTTGAGTTATTTTGATTTGATTCTTGAAATTTTATTGGGTTAGTATTAAAAAAATCTTTAGTTTGTTGATTTTTCTTGATTTTATAATTTTATTTGTGTCTTCATATCGTCATATATCTCACATGAAATTTACATTGTTACTCGTAAAATTCACATTCTTAGTTTTGTCAATTTGCTAGTTGTTAGTTAAATATTTTCTTCTTGAGTCAATAATTAATTAGAACTGATACTTTGGTTAGTTGATTTATTTGATTATTGTGCTAGTTACTTTTAAGAACTGAAAGTTGGGGATTGAGAGGTAAAAGGGTAGTGAGTATATTTGAGTGAAAAACCTATAAAAATTTTATGAAACACGAGAGGAGAGACATTAATTTGAGAGTAAACACGTGAGAGAGTGTGTTAGAATATATATATATCTTTGTTGCTAATGTTTATTTTTAAAAATTAAAATATCCACCGAAAATGGTTCATCACTAAAGGGTAACAAGGCTATAGAAAGGAAAATGGATATGATAGCCTTAAGATTTGAGGAGGTCATGAACATAATGGATATACAATAGACTTTTATTGCTAGTTTACGTGATGGTCTTAATCTTATAGATAAAAGAGATGCTAAATTGCAAAAGGAACAAATCCAAACCGTTCTTGATGCAGGAGGGAAGAAAAATTAAAATTCAACCTTCTAAAGCTAAAGATAAAGAAAATAAGTTTTCAAAGGTTGATGATTAGAAAGTTGCTATGAAATTGGTAAAGGAGCAACACAAAGAGAACATATTTTATATTAGATGTCACATTAGTAACAAGGTGTGTTGTAAGATTATTAATAGTGAAAGTTGTGCTAACGTTGCTAGTACTATACTTGTTAAGAAATTGAATATGAGAATTGTTAAGCATAATAGACCTTATAAGCTTCAATGGTTGAATGAATGTGGTGAAGTTATGGTGATTAAACATGTTTTGATTTCTTTTTTGATTGAAAGTATAAGGATGATGTTTTGTGTGACATGATTCCAATGCATGCTAGTCATTTACTGTTAGGGAGACATTGTCAATTTGATAGGAAGGACAAGCGTGATGAACTTAAAAATAGGTATTTTCTTGAAAATGATGGAAGGACATAAACACTTGCATCATTGTCACCTAGACATATTTATAAAGACCAATTGAAATTGAAAAAGAAAAGTGAAGTTGAAATGGTAATATAACAATGTGAAGTCGTGGTTATCATTCAAAAATATATACGAAAGTGGTTAGTAAGGTATGCTTATCTAAAATTATCATCAGCTATTATTTTTATACAATGTTATTGAAGGTAAAAGTTCATAAAAAGAAAGTCTTGAAGGCTTAAACAAGACCAATTAAAGCTGAAAAGAGAAAGCAAAGTCAATTAAACAAATAAATAATGTGAAATCGTGAGTTTAAAGATTGAAAATAAAGTAAGTCTTAAGGAAAGAATAAGAAAGGAGAGAAAAGGCTTAGATTTGGTTAATGGAGAAAAAAAAGGTTAATAGAAGCCAAAAATAGAGAGAAGAAAATAAGGAGGAGAAAAGAAGAGAGCGTAGAACATATAGGTAAACACTTGAGTTTCTATACAAAAACAAAAAGTGAGATCAAGAGTACTTGTTTTTCTGACATGTCTATGATTTTACTTATGTATAAGAAAACATATTTTAACACTAACAATCTTGATTCTTTTATTTTTAGTGTTGCTATATCTTTGTTACAGAAATTTAAGGATTGTATAGGACAATCAAATTCGGATTTCAGTTTAATCCTACTACATAACTTTATACCAACAAACATGATATTTTATCTAACCTTTGGATTAAGCTGATATTTTGCTAGAAGTTTTCAGATAATTTTTTTTTTATCTTGAGTTAAAATTTCAAAATGATTGGAGTTTTGTAAGGCTTTCTAATAAAGAGTTAAAGTTATTGTCCATAATGTTCTATGTATTTTTTTATAAGATCCATAATGGTTTGTCATTGATAAAAGATGCAATCAATAATATTATGTTAAAGTATAAACATCTTATCCCTCGACTTGTTAATATTCTTAATGAGTTGTATAAATCTTGTGTGTTTAATAAGATTGATTTGAAAATTGATATAATTCTCAAATATTAAAATTAAACAAAAAGAGGGAAAAAAGTTTATTTTATTTATTATGGTTTTAACTTTCCTTTCTTAATATTATAAATATATCTGATATATAAGTTCATAAATCTTGACATTAAAAATAAATAATTATTTTTTGTGTTTTTAAAATGTAGGTAAAGTTTTAATGAATATTTATAAATTATTGGTAAAATCCATTAATTTCTTTTTCTTAAAAAATATAAAGAAAAATATGTTTTTATTTTACAAAAAATATGCATGAAAAGTATTTTTGAATTTGGCCATATGCAAAAAAAAAAAATAAAAAATAAAAATCAAAGTACATGCAAAATTCATATTCATGAGCCCATCATTAGCATTCAAACACAAACCAGATTAAAGACCTGAACCTTAATATCAACCCATGTATCTGAAAG
>Ga0307508_10006543_pt1 | contig 10953 bp, 17 predicted proteins | sample 9_EM_MG_FD_203089 | JGI IMG/M metagenome (GOLD analysis project Ga0307508, IMG submission 203089) | Populus trichocarpa ectomycorrhiza microbial communities from riparian zone in the Pacific Northwest, United States - 9_EM | ecosystem: Host-associated > Plants > Roots > Unclassified | place...
GTAAGATGGTGGTTGCGTCCGTAGCTTCGCTAGCTTAGCGAAGGACAAAGTTATATTTTACTCCCGGTGCTCCGGTAAGCTTCGCTAGCTCCCGTAGCTCCGGTAAGAACTAAATTTTTTGCTGATGTTCTTCGGGTTTGACAACAGGTGTTTCCCTCGGGTGGTGGTTGTCAGTACTTATTCCCCAGGGTTGTCGTTTCCCGACGGTTCTTCTTCGGTCGTCTCCTCGAAGGTGGCTTCTGTGGCCCTGTATGGTCTTCTCCATGGAACTCGTTCTTTCCTGGGCTGGGGGCATTCTTTTGCGAAATGTCCTTTCTTTCCGCAGTTGTAACATTCTCCCGTGATTGCTCGTCGTGGGAATCGGTTCGGCATTCCCTTTGCGAATTTGAATCATCGGGTGGCATCGAGGTCCATCGGGTCTCCTGGGGGCGTCGACGGAGGCTCCTTTGTGTTAACGTGGAAGCGCGCTTCTGGGTTGGTGGTAGGTTGTCGATTAATGACTCCGAGGTTGCATAGGCGGCTATCCGTTTTGATGGCAGCCGTGGCGTAGTCCACCAAGACTGTGGCGGGGGTTTCGCTCATGACTAGGTGCCTTTTTACCTCGGGGTGTAATCCGTCTCGGAATCGTGCAATGCATACGTTGTCTGTGTATGGGAGGTCTGCTTTGATTCGCTGAAATTCGGCCCAGTAGGTGGCCGCTGTCCGATTTCCCTGCTGGATCTTCTGGAATTTCTCGAACGCTATTTCCTCGGCGTCTACCTGGCCGAAGGCGTGCTTCATGTTGGTCTTTAGTTCTTCCCAAGTCACGTTGATTCCACCTTCCTGGTTTAGGAAGGTTTCCACCCAATTCCATACCACCCCTCGCAGTAGGGAGGATGCATATCCTGTTTTCTTCTCATCGTCATCGAATCGGTTTCCCTCTGTTCTAAACTTCAGCTCGCACTGGGCCAGGAACGTTTTGAATTTCGTTTTTTCTCCTTCGAATGGTTCCGGGTCCCTGAGCTTTGGGTAACTGGTCTGCGGCAGTCGGTCGCGTGCAGCTAAAAGTGTTTGCAGCGTTTCTGTTGTCAACAGGTGGGGTCCCGGGGCTTCCGTCATTCTTTTGAGTTGTTTGGGGGACTCGGGTCTCTGGGGTCTAGTTCTTTGTTCGGGGGTTACTGGGCTCGGCGCTCTCTGGTCGTCAGGGACGTCCCTGAATTTGCTAAGGTTGAGGGGGTCCCCAGTGCTTTCGTCCTGGGAATCCACTGTGTCTTTCTCGTTGCTACGTCAGGTGTCGATGGGGAGACGCAATCTAGTGTCAAGATCCTGCCTCGACTTCTCTGTTCTGGCTCGACAGGCAACGTAGGCTTGGGTCTGCGGAGCGAGCGCTCCTACTCACACTTCCGGCGTACTCACACTTCCGATGTATTCACACGTCTGGCGTGGGCTGATTGTTCTCGCGGTATCCGTCACGCCTAGCGTGGTCTCTTCGCGGCTCTTCTCACACGCCTTGCGTGGGCTCGTTGTTCTCACTGTATCCGTCACGCCCGGCGTGGTCTCTCCGTGGCTCTTCTCACACGCCTTGCGTGGGCTCGTTGTTCTCGCGGTATCCGTCACGCCTGGCGTGGTCTCCTCGCAGCTCTTCTCACACGCCTTGCGTGGGCTCGTTGTTCTCGCGGTATCTGTCATGCCCGGCGTGGTCTCTTCGTGGCTCTTCTCACACGCCTTGCGTGGGCTCGTTGTTGTCGCGGTATCCATCACGCCCGGCGTGGTCTCTTCGCGGCTCTTCTCACACGCCTTGCGTGGGCTCATTGTTGTCGCGGTATCCGTCACGCCTGGCGTGGTCTCTTCGCGGCTTTTCTCACCTGCCTTGCATGGGCACATTGTTCTGGGGAGGGATGGTCGTAGCGCCGGTCACGGGGATAGAGAGGTAGGTCTGTGGAGAGAGATAATAGATTGCGTGGAGAAGAATCTCCAGACTAGCTACCGCGCCCTTCCTTTATACTTTTCCTTCCCTTTGTGGAATCACAGCTTGCCCGCAAGACTGACACAGTTCCTCCATCTAACATTATGACTCGATCGCTGCACCCAAGGAAAACACATAATCGCATTCGGCCGCCGCGCGGCCAACACTCTACTCGCGGCAACAGGAGAAAGGACGCGCAAGCAGTAACAGTAAAGGAAAGGAAGACTGACGTACAACTTAATCAAGGGAAAACAATACTGGTAACGAACATGGGAGAAGGACACGCAAGCTCAATCAATGGGAGACAACAAACATATCGGACAGGAGAAAGGACGCGCAAGTAACATAATGGAGACGAAGGAGAGAGGTCTAGACTGGCCAGCAGTCGGGGGTATCGCTACCAGAGCGATATGGCAGAGATCGGTCGAGGCGCCTAAGCACGGAGGATGACCACGGCTGCGGCAGCGGAAATGAGGACGAGCCACAGGGCGACAAGGGTGAGAGTGGCACCGGCGCTGGCGCCAAGGAGCCTGTCGCGCCAGGTTTGTGACACCCGTTCCTGTTCCCGTTCCCTTTCCCGTTCCCGTTCCCAATCCCGTTCCCGTTCCCGTTCCCGCCCCGCTTCTGCTCCCGCTCTTGCGGCGTCACTCGAACTCACTTGAGTACCTTGGAGAACCACCACCATTACAGAACTGGTCCAGTTCCTTCTTCTCCGACTCTTCCAGTCTAGCTACAGACTTCCAGGTTGCCAGTAGCTTTTTGCCCACTTGTTCCATGGTCTGGTACTTCACCATTTTTGCCGTCAACTCCTACACCTGGAGATCCAATTGATAGCCTTATCCTTTTACCTTTGTAGCTTGTCCAACTGCATAAACCTTGAGCCAGCCTCAGCCTTACTGATATACTTATGTAGACTCTTTTTGTCTTTGAGAATGACACCTTCTTCTGGAATCCTCCGTCGATGTTTGAACTTTACTTCTTGATTGTCCTGCCACTAGGTTGTAGCTGTAAGTCGCTCTTATGTGAAATCCCACATGTGGCCAAAAATAATTCCTGTATTCTTAACCTTTTCAAGGACATGTTACATCCTCCAAGCCCTCAGTAAATTACTACCTTGAAGATCAAGAGAAATCAATTGGACAAGGTGTTCCAAGGAATGCTGGTCGTGGAGTGTAGTAATCACCTGCATTTCAATAGGGGACATGGATAATAGGACACACAGGGGTGGGGTTGAACATTGTGGTGGTACCAGGTTGCTGACTGCTGCTGTTACACCTGAGTATCTAGAGTACGTAGCGATAGAGTAGGATGGGGCCAGCGGGTGACCGATGATGATCCTTGAGTCTAGGCGGGAGATAAGGAAATGGAGTTTAGCTTACGGCCGAGAAAACCGGCCGTAAGGGGTAAACTCCGGGATGAGGGGTCAAAGTGCAAACGAGCGGATAAGCCAGGCAGACACTGGTTGGGCCCTCAAGAAACGAGGGAAACCACGTACGGGTGGGTCTGGGTCCCTGCGGGGAGAGGCCACGTACGGACGGTCTGGGGCTGGTACGCCGCTCAGCTGCAGAGAGAGCTCATCTCCCTTATCTACACCCTGGCCATGACCAATGGATCACCCACGGGGCCTATGCGCCTTGGGGGAATCCAAGCCCGAGTCACCCCTTCTTACGCTACTGCTCTCAGAATAAAAAGAGAGAGAAAGATTCTTCCTCCCGACGAGAAAGAATCCTCTGCACGAACATCCTCACGAACACTACCACCGAACCCACACACAAGATCTAAGATTATTCCATTGTGAATTATCAAGAGTAGCCTGATTACCTTTGATTCTCTCCGCACTCCGGTTACGAGACAACCCCAGTGTCACACTATAATCTTGATCTCAAAATCACCCTACTCTTATGACTTGCTTCGATGACACCTACTTCGAAGACCACCTCTACCTACTCGAACTATCCACCTTCTTGGAACCTAAGTCTCAGTACTCCTTCGACTACACGTTCCAATCAATCGATAACGAGATAGCCAACTACGAACAGTGGGATACATTCTTCGACGGACCCATCCCTACTCCCTACCAAGAAGGCCATCACGAGCCCTGGCACTGGCACACGCAATACTGGCTCAACTGCGCCCACAACCATACAAACGCCGAATTCACAGAAGACGAGCTCCGAGATCTCTGTGACTATTATTTCACCGACGACGAAACGATCTACACAGGACACTTCCTCGACCTCTACTAAGATGTCCACCACCTCCGATTACAACATGCTTCGCCTGGAAGCACCCCGCGGGCTGCTGCAAATCACCAATGACGAAGAAACAGAGGAAGAAGCCCTGGAGATCGCCAACCCAGTCGGACGGATACGGGCAATGGCCAACGACCAGCAGCAGGCAGAGCAAGACCTATGCCAGCTAATGGACGTCTGCAGCAATACATTAGACCACACGGACTGACGCATCAGGCGGATCGAAGCCGCCTATAACCAACTGGCACAAGGAGCCCAATACGTCTACGAACAGATGGAAGCCTAGGAGCAAATCTCAGGAGACTGGGTAAGGAACGAGCTGATGGTGTCCACTAACGCATACCAGGCATTTACAAGACAAGTCTGGGAAGCTATTATCGAACACTCCAAGACGAGAGATCTACATCGGGTACACAAGGCAACACAAGTAGCCCGAATGCACGACGCAGTGGCTTTCCTGTTGGAAGCAAACCTGGCCCGAAACGTCCACCTAATGGAATTCCGAGGTAACGTGGAAAAATGGGCTGCTGACCAACAAAGAAAGGTAGAAACACTCGAACAACAGCGAAACGAGGACCAGAACCGAATGACCAGCCTGGAGCAACGACTGGCCCAAGCACAAAACGAACTGTTGCGAGTGGCAACTGTAGTCCCCCTGCCCGCAACACCGGTCGAACGAACCCAGCCCACTCCAAACCCAGGGGCACCGCCAACCCGGCTAATGCTGAGAAGCCCCTTACTCGGAGGAACCCAACAATGACGACAAAGGCCCCCAGCAGTCCCAGCCGCGAGCCCGCCGTACAGACCCCAAGGTACGGGGGGGGCAGGAAAAGGTGGTCCCCCACCGAGACCCCCGCGAAGGAGGGTACCACCCTCGCCTTCGCCCCCTCCTAGTGAAGACAATGACGACCTGTACAAGTGGAACCTACCAACCGGAAGGCCCCCACCAGGGACAAGGGAACCCACCCAGGACCGACTGGCAACTATGCTCACACCAGGGGAAATAGTCCAGCTGGTGGGAGCCGGAATCGCGGCGGCACAAGCCGTAGAACAGCCAGAAAGAGGAGCCTGAGTGCACACCTCGAGGCTCAAGATGGAGAACCCGGAAAAATTCGACGGGAAAAGCTCGTCCACCTTCAACCAATGGTGGGAATCGTTCACGATGTACCTAGGATTCTACCCAGAAACGATCGACCGCCAGAAAATTGCCTGGGTCGGAACCCTTCTAACCGACACCGCCCTAGTATGGCACCTCCACCGGTACCGAGAACTGGGAGAAAATGACACCTGGGTCAACTACTCCGCGGCTATCTGAACGGAGTACCGAAACGAACGAGAAGTGGCGGACGCCCAACTTAAGCTAGGACAGCTCAAGTACCAAGGGTCCATCCGTGCCTACCTAACAGAGTTTCGAGCGCTCAATAACTTCGCACGGGCCACCGGGGAAGCACTAAGAGAAAAGGTGGACCTAGTCATGCCCGACGCGGTACTGGACATGCGATTTGCCCACTACCTCGAGGACTTTGCAGACGACGAAGGCTTCCTGCAAGCCACCCACCAGGCCGGACTACAGGTGGAAAAGAAAAAAGCCCGAAAAACGGCTAAAGAAGCGATACGCGCCGGACCCGCCCCAACCAAAGACGGAAGAAAGGACGACCGACACAAGGACGCCCAAGGAAAACGGCCGCCTAGGCAAGAAGAAGCCCGGGAACCAAGGCGAAACGAAGTTCGGCCACCCAAGAGGGACTGGGGGTCCACGGGAGCTGCTTTAAAAGGAGTACCACAGAACGAAGTGGATAACCACAAGAAGGACCGAGACAACTGCTGGCGATGCGGGAGGCCCGATCACAGGATCTACGACTGCTTTTCCTTCCAGACAGTACAAGGTTCGGCACTGCCACCGGCGCCATGGAAAGCAGCAGCTGTGGCCACCACGGCTCCCACAACCGCACCCTCCAGGAAAAGGACACGAGAAGACATGCCCGAAAGCATCCAAGCCCCCAAGCATCAGAAAGTGGCCGCGGTTGAAGAAATGGTCACGGACCTACCGCTCTGGGCTGACTCCCAGGAATCAGATTTTTGAGAGACTCTGTCCCGGTGCCAGACAGAGTCGCAAACCAAGCATGCGGCGTCAAAAGGAAACAAGAAGACCCGGACATGGGAGCGGCGGAACCAAAAAGGAAGCGACAAACTCGCCCGATAATTCCCATGATACTCCACTTGGACGGGAAACGCCACCAAGTGAAAGTGCTTCTGGACACAGGTTGTTCAATACCCCTGATCAACCAACAAACTGTTGAGAAGCTGGGAGTGGAATATGAAGCCCACGAGAAACCTCGAACCATTGAAAGTTTTACAGGAGAAACGGTCAAAAATGCAGGTCAATATTTTACAAAACCCCTACGACTACAGCATAGGAACCATTTCACCAATGAACAATTCGAGGTCTCACCAATGGAAAAGGACCTTGATCTATTTCTCCTATTGAAATGGATCGAGCGACACCCACCGCAAGGAGCCTGGATGTCGGAAGAAATAAGGTTTAACAGTGCTCGATGCCTGGAAGAATGTACCAAGTTTGGAACAAACCCCTTTTCTCTGACCTGGGACAAGTCGGTACTACACGAAAAAGAGGCCCAGCTCGTCGGTTACGTATCAATGGTCGAAGGAAAGACGGACCCCCTAGCAGAGGTGCCAAGGGAATTCCGGCAATATCTGGAGATCATGGGGAAGGAAGCAGCCGACGCACTGCCACAACACCGCCCGTACGACTGCAAAATCAAGCTCAAGGAAGGAGCCACAGCACCCTGGGGACCAATTTACCCACTCTCCGAGGTAGAACTTCAAACCCTCAGAGAATGGCTAAAAGAAATGGAGAAAACAGGCAAAATCAAGAGATCCACCTCACCAGCGGGATCTCCCATCCTGTTCGTATCCAAACCCAATGGTCGAGGGCTGCGGTTATGGGTCGATTATCGAGGATTGAACGCTATCACAATACCAATAGGTATCCGCTCCTGCTAATGCAGGAGCTACAGGACCGAGTACAAGGAGCTCAATGGTTTACAAAGATGGACCTAAAAAATGGATTCAACCTCATCCGAATCCGAAAAGGAGACGAATGGAAAACCGCCTTCCGAACCCGCTACGGACTATACGAATTCCAGGTAATGCCGTTCGGCCTGATGAACGCCCCGTCGACCTTCCAGGACATGATGAACCACGTCCTGTCCGATGTACTTGAGGTTGGAGTTTTGGCATATATGGACGACATCCTAGTATACGCCAAAACGGAGGAAGTACACGACCGGCTCGTCAGAAAGGTTTTGGAACGGCTACAACGCAACGGATTAGCCATCTCCTCCGAAAAGTGCGTATGGAAAGCCGAGGAGGTGGAGTTCCTGGGATACGTCATCGGACAAAACGGGATTCGGATGAGTCAGGACAAAGTGGAAGCGGTACTGTCATGGCAACAACCGACGTCGCTCACAGAAACTCAGTCGTTCCTAGGTTTTACCAACTTCTACCGACGCTTCATCCGGGATTACTCCAAGGTAGCGCGTCCACTAACCGAGCTAACCAAGAAAACGGGGAAATGGGCCTGAAACCCAGAAGCAGCGGCCGCCTTCCAAGAATTGAAAAACCAGTTCACCCAGGCACCAATCCTGGTCCACTTCGGTCCTACAAAACCAGTCATCCTCGAAACCAGTGCTTCGGACTTCGCGATAGGAGCGGTCTTGTCCCAGTGAGACGATAACAACCGCTTGCACCCAGTGGCATTTCACTTGTGGAAGTTCCAACCCGCAGAAATCAACTACGATATCCACGACAAAGAGCTTCTAGCCATCGTCGATGCCTTCAAGCATTGGCGGCGATACTGTGAAGGAGCGGAGAATCAGATACAAGTGTTCACGGACCATCACAATCTGGAGTACTTCACAACAACAAAAGTACTCAATCGACGGCAGGCCAGTTGGGCGGAACAGCTAGCTGGCATAAACTTTCGGAACTATTACCGACCAGGCACCCAAAATGGGAAGCCAGATGAATTATCCAGGCGTCCGGAGTACCGCCCAGAGAAGGGGGGGGTAGAAAACCAGCCGATAACAACGGTTTTGAAAAAAGAACACCTGGAGGAAGGCTCGACACGATCATTCGTCTGCTCGTCAGCCAGACTAATGTCCCTCCCGGCCAGAAGGTGGGGCAGAGACTTCTTGACTCAACTCAGGGAAGGGGTATGAACGGACGAAAACTACCAGTAGGCTTGGGAACAAGCAAAACAGGACGCGGCGGCAGGAGAACAGTCGCCGAAGGACCGAAAGGTCAAGGAAGGAATACTGAAAATTTGTGACGGGCTACTCTATAGGAAGGGCATGCTCTGGGTCCCGGAAAACGAGCGCCTCATCAAAGCAATCCTGGAATTGGAACACGATACCAAGGTCGCTGGGCACATGGGGCAGGACAAAACGATCAAGCAAATCCGGCGAAACTTTTGGTGGCCAAAAATGAACGAACGAATAATTGATTTTGTCAGAAGCTGCCCAGAGTGCCAGCGCAACAAGGCTTCCCGACACCAACCATACGGACTGACATCGCCGCTGGAGCTACCCTAATCCCCATGGCAATCAATAGCAATGGACTTCATCACGGAACTACCGCTGTCCGAGGGATGCGACCAGCTTTGGGTAATTATCGATCGATTCACCAAGATGGCGCACTTCCTCCCGCTCAAGGAAAAAACAGTGGCCGACCTGGCAAAAGTCTTTGCAAAAGAAATCTGGAGGCACCACGGAACACCAATGGACATCATGTCCGCCCGAGACTCCCGATTCACCTCGGAGGACTGGAGGGAATTCCTAGGACTATTGAAAATTCGACCCCGAATGTCAACGGCCTTCCACCCACAAACTGATGGCCAGACGGAACGCCTCAACCAGAAAATTGAGGCATACCTCTGGGCATTCGTCACCCGGGAGCAGAATAATTGGGTGGCCCTCCTGCCGATGGCCGAATTCGCTTTCAATAATTCAGTCACGATAGGAAATGGAATGTCGCCGTTCTATGCCAACTACGGACAACATCCAGCCACGATCGACCCCCCAGACGATAAATCAGAACCGCTAAATCCAGCCAGTACAATCTACAGCCACTGGATGCAGTCGGTGCACAAGGAGTCACGAAGAGGGTTGGAAGCGGCGCAGGAACTGATGCGCCGTTACACCAACCCGGACCGGAAGGAACCCCCAGCATATCAAGTAGGAGACTTGGTTATGCTCGATGGGCGCAACATCAAAACGCGACGCCCCTCGAAAAAGCTGGACCACAAGAATCATGGTCCCTTCCAGATAGAAAAGATCGGTTCTCCACTGGCCGTCCGCCTCACGCTTCCTCGGAAATGGAAGATCCACAACGTCTTCCATGTCTCGCTCCTTGAACCATACCGAACCAGCGAACACCAAGCACCCCCGGACCCATCAAAGGTGTTGCGAGAGGCTGACGAGATCGAGCAATCAGAGGAATACAATGTCGACGAGGTAAGGTCCTCGGTCGAATGCGGCCGGGGAAACAGCAAGAGAATCCTCTACCTTGTCAAATGGCTCGACTATCCGGAACGCAGAGACTGGACAGAAGAACCATTTGACAACTTTTCGGTAGGCGGTCTGGAGAAACTCCAAGAGTTTCATCGACGAAATCCAGACGCGCCGAGGGACTACCAACTCACCGAGGGCTAAACCAGTTCCACCGAGGACCTGGCGGTAGGGGGCTGAAGGGGCGGAGGACTTCAGTACCAAAGCATCACGATCAACAAAGAGACCCGCTTCTCGGGTACTGATCCCCCAAAAAACACGGCATAGCTGCCGACCAGACGCCTGACGAGGAGTGCACGCTGTCACGGCGTAGGTCCTGGCGCTCGATTTGGGTTTGGTTGTTTGATTTCATTGTTGATGCTGGCACCTCGCTCCAGATGTCTCGATCTTGGAAAGAGTGTCGTCACCTCGCTCCGGATGTCTCGATCTTGGAAAGAGTGTCGTCACCTCGATCCGGATGTCTCGATCTTGGAAAGCGTGTCGGTTACGGGCCCCGGTTGCATAAGAGAAGGTTGTATGAGTTGCGTGGTTATGAGCACATATGTGAGTATGAGTACATATGTGAGTTGCGCGGATATGAGTAGGAGGATGTATGGGAGTTGCGAGAACTGTGTATATAAGGAGGGCTGTCTCCCGTGTTTTGTCTTCTTCTTCTCTTCATGCAACCTCTTGTATTCTATTCGGAATATCAACCTTGCTTCCGTTTCCTCCGTTTCCTCTGATTCCTTCATTTCGTCGACGCTCGTCTAGCGCCGCCTGTCCCTGTCCGACACGTCCGTCCGACGCTGTCCGTCTCTCTGTTCGACACGTTCGTCTGACGCTGTTCGTCTCCCTGTTCGACATGTCCGTCTGATGCTGTCCATCTCCCTGTTCAACACGTCCGTCTGACGCTGTCCGTCTCCCTGTTCGACACGTCCGTCTGACGCTGTCCATCTCCCTGTTCGACACGTCCGTCTGACGCTGTCTGTCTCCCTGTTCGACACGTCCTTCTGACGCTGTCCATCTCCCTGTTCGACACGTCTGTCTGACACTGTCCGTCTCTGTGACACTGGGGTTGTATCGTAACCGGAGTGTAAGGAGAATCAGAGGTAATCAGGCTACTTTTGATAATTCACAGCGGAATAATCTTAGATCTTGTGTGTGGTTTCGGTGGTAGTGTTGGTGAGGA
>Ga0307508_10006544_pt1 | contig 10950 bp, 6 predicted proteins | sample 9_EM_MG_FD_203089 | JGI IMG/M metagenome (GOLD analysis project Ga0307508, IMG submission 203089) | Populus trichocarpa ectomycorrhiza microbial communities from riparian zone in the Pacific Northwest, United States - 9_EM | ecosystem: Host-associated > Plants > Roots > Unclassified | place...
TATTACACCTATTATGTCTATACATTTTGCCTTGATTGAACTATGTTAGAAACCTAATGAAAGTGTCATAGCCTACTTTCAACATGGAAAGACCTATAATGATGAACTCGTAACTGTTGGTAAACCTCGTAACTATTGATAAACCTCTTTATCCTTTAGATTTAACCTTTACCTCTTCAAAGAGCTTCATGTAGAGTTTAAAAATCTTGTAACTACTCTTACGACTCAAACATAACCTATATATTTTACTAAACTACACTATTTTACTATTAAGCCGTGAGTTTATCAATAAAACTTTTCATCAACTTTCTACTTTGGTAATAATTTCTTCCTGATCATGAGGGGTTTAACCATCGTGGAAGAGGTCATCAATAGTGCGGTCATGGTCAAACCAATAATACTTATCAAAATCTTGGATCATGATAATTTTGAAATTAGTCCAACTCGCAACCACATTTATGATGTCAATTATATGGTAGTTGGGATCACTTGGCCACCTCTTGCTCTCTTTGGATCAATCATAGAGGCAACAATAATGATCAATCTGAGGGTGGAAAAAGCTTGTAGTCAGTTGGCTTAGTAAACTCAATAGTGTAAATAGATTTTTCTAGTAGTTTTGGTGGTTCTGACTCTCTTGATTGGCACCCAGATATTAGAGTTACCCATCATGTCCCTTTAAATAATATTATTATGGTTCAGATTATCTTAAAATAGGGTTGATAAGTGTTTTTTTAATTTATGCTATTGGTTATTCTAACATTCTTACACTTGTTTGTATCTTAAATTTATCATCTATTTTATAAGTTCATGATATAATAAAGTATTTACTTTTTGTGCTTTAATTTGCTATTAATAATAATTTCTTTTTTGAATTTCATGATCATTTTTATCTTGTCAAGGATTGCACTTCAAAGGATATCATTCTTTCGACACTAATAAAGATGTTCTTTACATCCTTCATATTTTTTCTTCTTTACCCAATCCTTGTACCTTTCTTGTCGTCTGTGTGTCACCCAAACTCTGGCACTGTCATCTTGGTCATCTTCACTAATGTGTGTTATGTCATTTAGTTTCCAATAAACATTTTTGTATGTTATCATTTTCTTTCAATTTCAATTGCACTACTTATCTTATGGGTAAATCTAGTAGATCAGTTGTATTTCTTTAAAAACATGCGAGCACTACTTCTTTAGATTTAATATTTAATGATGTTTAGGGTTCTTCCTCTATTTTCTTAGTTGAAAGGTACCGTTATTTTGTTTTTTTTGGACTATTTTGCCAAATTCTTTTGGTTTTACACTATACATGTTAAATTAAAAGTTTTTGAAATTTTAATTTAGTTTTAAGAACTTACTAAGATTCAATTTTGTACTTGTATCAAAAGCTTACAAATTGATTAGGGTGGTGAATTTCAAAAACTTCACACCTTTGTTTTCTCTATAATTCTAGCATTCTTTATCATGTCACTTGCTCTCACACTCATGAGTAAAATAGAATTATTGAATGTCGTCATCGACATATCATTAAAATAAGACTTGCACTTATTGCTTAAACATCCTTGCCATTTAACTTTTGGTCATATAACTTTGAAACTGTTGTATATCTTATTAATCGCATGCTAACTCCAATTCTATGTTTTAACTCTTCGTTTAAAATGTTATTTTGCTTTAATTATGAATATAGTTTCTTTAAAGTTTTTAGATGCTTATGTTTTCACTATTTTTTTTTTCTTCATATAATCATAATAAAATGACTTTTCGTTCCTTATTGTGTCTTCCTAGTTCACTCTATGTTTATTATTAATGTATGGACATTCATTCTCATTATATTTACATTGTTCGTCATTATACTTTTCTTGAGTCATTCTTTTTATTTTTCAATTCCTTTAATCCAAATAATGTTTTTTTTTATCTTCTTCGTAGTGGATTTTTACTTCTTCAATTAGGTCACCCTATCTCTTATTAAGCTTTTTTCTAATATTGCTTATTAGTTTGTCTCTTTTCTGTCCATTCTGCAATAAAAACCAGCATGTTGTAAGTCTCCTTACTCTTCTTCTCAGTCTCTTATATCCCCTTCTTCTCCCTCTCGTTGTGTTGTGACTCACTTACTCATGTCTTTTTCACCCTTATCCTATCACCCTTGGCTTGAATCTTCTTGCTAATGTAAGTTTTATTGCCATGTTGTCTACTTTTACTTCTACATCTTTTTTTAGCGTTGAAAATCAACACCATATGATTTTATAACCTCGTCCTACTCGTCCCCTAAAAAACTATTAGCATCCTCCAATTTTGTCCTCGAATCATCATCTTTTATTGAGGTCAAATGATATGATGAGTGGCAATCTGTTATGATTGCTAACATTTATGCATTTGCTTCTAATGACACTTGGTCCCATATAATTTGACTATGAATATGGTGGGTTGTAGACAAGTATACAAGATTAAAAGCAAGGCAAATGAGACTTTAAGCTCTACAAAGCATGGTTGGTGGCTAAAGGTTATCATTAATAAGAAGGGGTTGATTTTTAGAAAATATTTAGTCCAGTGGTAAAGTCTTAAACTTTTTAAACAATGCTTTGTATTAGTATTACTCAGAGTTAGTCGACTCATTGTTTTGATGTACACAATGCTTTCCTTAATGGATTTCTTGATACAAATGTGTTTATGGCTCAACCTCATATCTTTTGTAATCCTCAATTCCCAAACCATGTTTGCAAATTGAAACATTCTTTTTATGATCTAAAATAGTGATCTTATGCATGGTTTGATTGACCTAGTCAATTTTCACTTTTTTTTGGGATTTCATAACTTCAGAACTGATACTTGTTCATTCTTTATTTTGTTGAGGCTACAATATTTCTATTGTTTATGTTGATGGAATTTTACTTACAAATGATAATCTTGTCTTTCTTAGTATTTTATTTCTATTTCTTTGATTCTCCTTTATCCAAATCAATTGGTTACTTCACTCAAACCCTATCCAATTCAAACAATTATGGGTGCTCTTCAATATCTTATATTTACATAATCTGACATATGTTTTTCAATTAATAAGGTATGTCAGTTCATCCATTCTCTCATTGATATTAATTGGTAGGCAGTTAAGTGTATCTTATACTATCTACTTGGTACTTGTCTTTTAGTTTACACTTGACTCATTAGAGTGATCTTTCTTAGTGGCTTTAACTATTCTAAATAGAATAATAGTGTTGATGACTGAAAGTCTACTATGGTTATGCTATTTTGCTTGACCAAAACTATAGCTTTTGAAAAACTAGCAAACAATGCTTTGTTGCTCGGTTTTCTACAAAGTCAGTATAAAGCCATTGCTAATGGTGTTGTAGAATTACTATAAATCAAGTCTTTATTTCTTGAACTTATTTGATAGCCAATCTAGTTTTCCATGCTTGAATGACACATGTGGAGATTAGTTTTCACTTAGTTCGTGACATTATCTCTAGCAATTATATTAGGTTCAATTTATTGCTTCTAATAAGCAGATTGACTATGTTTTTTATGTTTCTGATGATCAAATTGATGTGCACACTAAACCCCTCTTATCATCTCAATTTATTTTTCTACAATCCAAGTTGAATATTATAGCTTATAGCTTACCCGTTCAACTTTTCAAGGGAGTATTGAAGCAATATGATCAAATATAATTTTAGAAACCGGCCCAATTATGCGTTGCATTATCAGTCTTGTGTCTATTATATTAGAATCCATTAGAGAAAGCCAATTAAAGTTAGTTGTCGTGTGTGTGTGTGTGTGTGTGTTCACGTTCACATGTACAAAGTTATTATTTGAAAAAATACAAGACAACAGCTACAAGATTATAGCTCATCAATTTCTTCCCTTTCTCTCTCTCAAACTAACTTTTCCTTTCTCCCAAGCTAATTCTCTTCATTGTACGATTACATAATTCTTTGGCCAACCATGTAAACATCGAATGGGAGAGCTAATAATCGGGATTTCTTGATCCTCTCGTTACTTTGGGGTCACTGCAGTGACTAATGTAGTATAAAAGCAGCAGGAATTGATATGATATTCCATGTACTATAGATACTTCCAGTTATTCCTCAACCATTCCTTTCCCTCGTGTCTCGCCAAACAAAACATTGCATGATAGGCATGTAATGTTCAAAAATACACGTATTGTCACTTTCTGGTAACTTAAAGCTATATCACTTGCCTTAGGAGTGCATACATTATATGCTTTAGATGGAAACCTTGTAATGTTATAATCTGAAATGGGTTCTCCAACAAGAAGCTGTTCCAAGATTAAGTAGCTAGACTCTAAAGAAGCCAACAAATGCAAAATGCAGAGCCAACGAAAGAAAGTTTCATCCAACAACCATTAGGTATAATCTTGTGTTTGGGCAAGGAAGCTGAAGATGGTCATGAAGAAGCTCATCCGGCCGATTCCAAAATTCTGTGCGCTTCAGTATCTGGTTCAGGTAGTTCGCTTGGAGTCTGCCATAGCAATTAATTAGTAACAGGTACAAGACAGAGATGAGAAACATAATTTTCATAATGAAATCAATGGTTACTAGTACCTTTCCATAAGAGTTTGCTGTTGTAGCGGAGGCACCAGAAGCCAGCAGCAATCTAATAACATCGGCATGTTCACCTCTTGCTGCATGGTGAAGAGGCTGAAAAGGGTTTTAATATCAGTAATCACGAGGAAGTAGACAATGGTTGTTGGGGTGGGGTGGGGTGGGGGGTTACAACACAGCTAACAGCTATAGGTCCAAATCATACAGTCATTCTTGGAACCCTCGTCAGCTCCCACTAGATGAAGGACCGGGCAAAGCCAGCAATGGCATCAGCTGGCCCAACACAGCATCCCCAAAGAGATTAAAAAGAAAAGGAAACAGAAATGATATAATTTCTTTTGCAACCTATTTTCTAAGAATGAGGTCTCCAACCGAAACACAAAAACCATTCAATTTATTATTGGAACTTACAGTATCACCCTCATCATCAACTATCTCTAGCATCCTTTTCACACGCTCTGCACTATTAGCACTGTTCACCAGAAGTTGGACTATCTCCGTAAATCCTGCAGCATAGAACAAGGGAGGTGAGGTGGAAAAAAGAAAAGAAAAATCAACATTAGTTTAAATAATTTCATCGTGAAAGAATACGGAACATGTTGATGGTAATTATTTCTTGTTCTTACCCCCTGCGCAGGCATCATGCAAAGGAATCGCCCCTTCTTCATCCTTGGCCTCCAAGTTTGCTCCCCTTTCCAGGAGTAGCTACAAAGGAAAGTGTAAATAATTTGTACTACTGTTTAACATTATAAAGCACCACTGAAAAGCAGCAAGAGAGAATAAATTGAGTCAACTAACCTGGACACAGGGACAATAGCCATACAGGCATGTCAAATGGAGAGCCGTGTCCCCATCTTCCACTGGTTCATCAATGCTGCCATTCAGGTTATCTGAATCAGAAACTAAAGCATGAGCGAGAAAGATCCTATTTGACTCTGTTGGCATTTCATTGTCACGCGATGATGAAAACGAATGAAATGGAAGTTGGAAACTTTAAATAAAACATTTGTACTTTCAAAGTTCTGATTTCTAACTTGTATAGTGGAATGGGTTCTGCAAACATCCTCCCTAATTCTAGAGATTTCTAGACAAAACTTGTAATTTCCATTCTTCCATTACTTTCTACTTCAACAAGAGAAAAGGCTACCCTTTCACATTTTGTATAAAATAGCTACTCTCAAAGCCTTGAACCGACAGCCTCTTGGCTGGAAATCCAAAAGATTTTTATCATTTTACAAGTCAATGCCATTCTACAATATTGTTTTATAACCTCTAAATTATGTAACAAACCATCATCAATCAGACATTTTGGAGAAACTTAAACATCCTGCATAGAGAAGCTAAGAAAAGATCTCCATCACCAGCAATATACTCCTTTAATCTCATGAAAAATCAAAGAATGAAATGTTTGATGTTTGATCATGCTCAAGTTCAAACTCCAAATCTTTACGAATCCCATATTCCAAATATTCAATTATGCAGCTTCGCTTTTGGGGTTTAGCTTTGTCAAGTTCTAGCATTATAAACACTATTGGCGAGCAAATGAACCCATTATCGAACTCTTTCATAAAGTTATTTCCATTATTATCGAAACAATGAACCCAAAAATCTATCTATCAGATACAGAAACAGAAATTCAAAGCCACAAGTTAAGGTAGCCTAAATGCAGGCAGCAGACTAGTTTTTTTTTGCAAGAACATGACCACCGAAGGAGATCATTTATATCATACAGCGTCTTCAGCAGATCAAAAGTCGGAATATAGACGCGCAAAGGAAATTTTTTTTTATTCAATTTATAAGCAACAGCACTATTGCTGAATGGCATTCAATAGATATTGCTATTACTGCTCAGCTTACTCAAAATCTTCCAAACTCACCAATAACTAATCCAAATATTAGAACAAAAACTCGGCCTAGATGGCTTCTTTTGTCACACCAATCCCAATTAACAAGTAAACTCTTGAGAAGAAAAAAAAAGAAAAACAGTTCATCTAAATTCCAAGAACTAGAATTTCAAGCAAATAATAGAAAAGGAAAAGAGAGAAGAAGAGAAGGATATTCATTTCACCTAGAGCATAGCGAAGAGCGTCGACGTCACCGGTCTGAGCGGCGCGGGCAAGGTCACGGAGGTGAGGAGGAATATCGGAATCTTGGTCAACTAAGCCGTCTCCCTCAAAGAGAGCATTGTCTTCTTCGTTCTCTTCTTCTTCCAGTAGATTGTCGCGGTGTACTGCCATTTCTTCTTCTTTCTGTTGTTTGTTATGGCAAACCCTCCGTGTCTATGGTGTTGTTTATCTCTGCCCCTCGCGTCTGTGAAACATACACTGGAAGGTGGAAGCAGACGATTAATATAAGAAGAAGGGCTTCAAATTCAATAAATAAAGTTAATTAAATTAACAAAAAAAAAGGTGGCATTGAATTTATTTGTGTTGTAAGTGGCCAAGAGATCAACAAAAGTGGGCCTTCTCACTGGGACTGGGAAATCGATGGGCACCGAAACCACCTTCTCATTGGGCAATTAATGGGCCTAAGAACATATAGAAGAAGATCGGAACTCAATTACTTTTGGTGGTCGCTATGAAAGGATCCCTAACCTCACCTTTGTGTATGGTTCTCCACAGTCAAGTTTAAGTATATTTCCCTTCTATACTTCTCATGCCGATGGGCATCGATTTTATTAAGGACGAATAGACTAAAGAAAGTACATGAGATATTAAAAACCCGTTTGGTTACGTGGTAGCGTCCACGTTTCCTGCAGTTTTATTTTACAGTTTTATTTTGCAAGCTGTTTGGTTAACAACTGCCCACGGTTTCAAGCACCTGGGGCCCACACAAAGTTGCGTTTCAAACGCAGGATTAGCAAAAACAACTCTGCTTTGCTTTTGCCGTGGCTGCTGTTCAGAAAACGCTGCAATTTTCTTTACCAAAAAAAATTAATTAGCCCTATATGTCCTCCTCAACTATCGTCTCTCCTCCTCCACATTCGCCTCCCAAGCAACTGAGCTCTCCTCCACCACAGCTTCCTTCGTCTCCTAAAATTCGTCCTCCTCCTCGCAGCTTCGCTGTGTCAAATACACCTACACACACTATTCCATGCTCTCACAAAGACCGAACCCAGTCACCAGTGTTTGTAACCGAGTGTAGATCAAGCCCATCTGCCACCGATCTGCTGCCCTGATGAACTCCTTTCGCGGTTGAAGAAGACACACACTCACCAAGGTAATTATCTTGTCATTGTACCCAAACAATTGTATATATCATGCCTTATCTGCTGCCACAAACATACAAAACGGCTTTCTCTAACTATAATTTCCTCTTCACACCGTTTTCTTTGCCAGAACCAAAAAGGGCATTGAAATCAGTCTCCTGGAAAGTTCAAGCACAAGCATCTTACCAATCTTTGTGGCGGTTACACAAGTAAATTCAAGGTCAGTTGCTCTGTTTCGGTTGCACAAGTACTTAATCTTTAATTTTCAGTTGCTGTGTGTTTTCTGAGAATTAACATGTCTGTAATTGTTACATTTTATTATGTCTGTTTCGGTTGAACATTTTTGTGTTTAATTGAACATTTTCTGAGAATTTCCAGGTTTTACATTTGTGTTATTGTTAGATTTTTAATCTCTGTTTCGGTTCAACAATTACCATCAGTGTCAATTAATGTGCTTTACATGTGTTTAATTGTTAGTTTTATTATCTTAGTTGAATGGGTATAAACATAAAACCTGTGTGAATATCAAGCTGCTAAAAATGGGACTGAAGCCAGTTATCTGCTCTATACAATGTCTGATTATGTAGTTAAACACATGAGAAAATTATATCTAAGAAATCTCAGCATATAATGTAATATTACATAATTGACAGATTATGCTTAGGAAATGAAAACATTGGCTTGTAGAAACATAAATGTAAATAAACCTAGCAATTAAAGTGTGAAGCTGATTATGTTAAGTCTATGTTCTTAAATTGCATGTTTTATTTAAGTTGGCGATTTAATTAAGATAGATTGTGCATTCCATGTCCTTTACATTGCCTCTAGAAAATTAACCTGTTAATTGTATATTAGACAAAACATTTTAACCGAGAACATGGACGATTCTCAATCACAAGATAAGGCTTGTTGGACTAGAGAGATGTTGCACGCTTTTTGTGACATATATATTAAAGCAATTGAGCAAGGTATGCGACCCAACACATATTTCGACAAAACTGGGTGGAAATATGTTATGAATTGCTTTAAGGATCAAACTAGCCATGCATTAACGAAAGCACAATTAAAGAATAAGTGGGATGGAATTAAAAAAGATTGGAGAATATGGAAAATGTTGATTTCTGAAATAGGAGTAGGCTGGAGTGCTGAACTTGGAACAATTTCGGCACCTGATGAATGGTGGAAAGCTAAAAAACCATGTCTGTTTTTTTTTCAGTATGTTTAAAGCTGTAATAAACTGTTTGATTGAGTGCTGGTACATTATTTTTTGATGCATTTTTATCTTAATTGTCCATTGTTGTAGGAGATACGCGGAGTAAGAAAGTTTAGGCATGCTGGAATCGATCCCACATTGTGTTGTAAATATGATATCATGTTTACAAACACTGTTGCTACCGGTCAGTATGCTTGGGCTCCATCATAAGGTCTGAATTCTGATGAAGATAGTGTCGGTGAAAGGCAAACTAACGCAGTTACTGAGGACCCTCATATTAAGGAAGGTAGTGGAGATTATGAGGAGGATAGTCTACCAAATTTTGTTGCCGATGTCAGTAATATGGTTGCTGGTGTCACTTTTTCCAACAGCACAAGCAATCCCACTGGTAGTAATGGGAAGAGAAAAGGTGTGCAACAAAGTTCCCAAAAAAATGAGGAAAAAAAAAGGGTGCCGGAAGGGGATCGTAATTGTTTTCGCATTTAGATAAGTTAGTTGATAGTGTGTCTACCAAGAGTGAATGCACGTCAAGTGGTTTTGATAAAAAAAAAGATGTAGCATAGAAGAGGTGATGAAGGAGTTTCACTCCATTGAGGAAGTGGTGTTCGACAGTGAGCTGTATTGTTTTGCAACTGAGTTTTTTTATGGTTAGAAGTAGGAGGGAAATGTGGGCAGCAATTGGTGATATGGACCGAAAATTTCAATGGCTGAAATTAATGTTCGATCGAAGGGCAGACTACAGACCTTGATGTAAGTGTACATTTGATATAGGGAACACTTACAGTTATGTATATTATTGTGTGTTATATGTAGCAGCAAGTAAATTTTGTTGTGTGTTATATGTTTTGGTAAGTATTGCATGCATTTCATATTTGAAGTGTTGTTTTAATGTTTAGCACACTTATCATGTTTGGTTTTTATGTCAATGAGTCGTTAACATATTGTATGGTTATGTGTTTTTCGCAGTTAAAAGATTACAATACCAATCCTTATGGTGAGGTGCACTGCATGAGGTGTTGCTGCGGCTGTATTGTTGCCAAATGGTTGATGCAAACGGTTCTGTCGTTGCTGATTTTTCCCAGGTTTCTAATTTGTAACGTATGATATGTTGAGCACTTTCTTTGTATTTGTAGCTGTAGGCTAATTGGTTATGCTTGAGATGTCTGTAACAGCTGTTGTTGTACCTGTTACAAGCTGTAATTTTAGGTTTCATGTTGACTTCTATAGACTTGTTTGAATGGCTGAAAAACTTTGTGTTGAGTTTGCTTTTTCAGCCTTGAATTGGATATTGTAATTTAACGGCTTTGATAGTTGTTTCTGAGTTGAATGGCTGCTAATTTGTTGAATGTTAGTTACTGCTGTGCATGATTGTTGTTGACTTGAATGGCTGAAACTGCTGTGCATGCTTGTTGCTCACTTGAATGGCTGATACTGCTGTGAATTATTGTTGCTGACTTGAATGGCTGATAATGGTTTGAATGGGAGTTGCTGGGTTGAATAGTTGTTCATGGTACAAGTTCGGGTTGCTGATGGGTATGGCAGTCAAGAGTAGTGGTTTGTGTTGTGTGTGTGTTTCTATTTAAGCTGCATTGTCATTCCAAAACATTTTCATTGGCTGCCCACAAATATTGCAAGCATTCCCACGTGTATTGCAAGTTGTTTTGAGAAGGTTTTGTTGTTGTTTTACACTGCCATGTCAAGTTCATTGAATTTAGAAGGTTAGTTGTTGATTTGAGGGCTGCTGTTTAGTTAATAAAGCTTGATCTTTATGTTTTGTAAACAAATTAAGAGAGTAAATCTGATAGGGCTGCTGTTTATAGTCCATAAAGCAAGTTCATTTATGTGTTTTTCAATTTATAAGCTGAATGATAAGTTTGCTAAAGTTTTTATACTTTTCTGAGATGGACAACAAACACGCTACTAGACAAAAGTGTGTACACAACAGTCCCTTTTCCTTAGTTTTTATTCTCATGA
>Ga0307508_10006545_pt1 | contig 10950 bp, 10 predicted proteins | sample 9_EM_MG_FD_203089 | JGI IMG/M metagenome (GOLD analysis project Ga0307508, IMG submission 203089) | Populus trichocarpa ectomycorrhiza microbial communities from riparian zone in the Pacific Northwest, United States - 9_EM | ecosystem: Host-associated > Plants > Roots > Unclassified | place...
ATCCCGCTGCCGCCGCTGAAGCCCAGCAGCGGTGTCGGGGCCGGGCGCAGACAGAACCGGCCCCGGGGCAGGGTGAGTTCGAGCTCGTCTCCCTCGCTCACCTCGTCGTGCAGCCAGTTGGAGACCTGGCCGCCCGGCACCCGCTTGACGGTCGTCATCAGCTCGGCGTCCGTCTCCGGGGCGCTCGACATCGAGTACGACCTCATCAGCTCCCGGCCGTCCACCCGTACCCGGAAGACACAGAACTGGCCCGCCCGGTAGGCGAACGGGCCCTCGTGAGGGTCGAGCACGAACGTCCTGGCGTCCTCGGTCTCCTGCACGATCTTCACGACCGTCGCGCGCTGGAACAGGGCCGGGATCGCCATGGACGCCCTCCTCAGGCTCTGGTATCAAGGTTCTGTTGCTGCGAGAATACTATTCTCGCCTGGCAGATGGGACCCTCTCAATGTGTGGGGTGTTGGTTTTTGAGGACCGCCGGTACACCGCCTCCGAACTGGCCGCTCTCGCCGACGGGTTGGCCGGGCGGCTGGCGCGGCAGGGTGTACGGGCCGGGGAGCGGGTCGCCCTCATGTCGTCCAACCGGCCGGAGTTCGTGATCGCCGTACGGGCCCTGTGGCGGCTCGGTGCCGCGGTCGTCCTGCTCAGTCCCGCCTGGAAGCGCGGCGAGGTCGAACACGCCCTGGACATCACGAAACCCGCCCATGCCGTCGGCGACCACCCGGTGCTCGCCGGCCTCATGCCGATGCTGCACCTCGACGAGCCGATCCCGGCCGCGACCGGGGCCTCGTTCGCACCGCCGGGTCCGGGCTCCGACGCCGTGCTGGTCTTCAGCTCGGGCACCACCGGTATGCCGAAGGCGGTCCGTCACACCCACGCCTCGCTCGCCGCCGCCGTACGCCACTGGCGGGACGCGTTGGACCTCACCGCGGACGACCGGATCCAGATCGCCACCCCGCCCTCGCACATCCTCGGCCTGCTCAACATCGTCACCGCCCTCGACACGGGCGCCTGGCTGCGCCTGCACCGCCGGTTCGACCTCGACGGGTTGCTGCGCCACATCGAACTCGACCGCATCACCGTCGAGATGGCGGTCGCGCCGATCGCGCTCGCCATGGCCGCCCACCCGAAGCTGGAGGAGTACGACCTGTCCTCGCTGCGCTACATCATGTGGGGCGCCACCCCGGTGACCCCGAGCGTCGCCGAGACCGTCACCCGGCGCACCGGCGTCGGCTGGGTGCCCGCGTACGGGGCCAGCGAACTGCCCGTCATCGCCTGCAACCCGCTCGACGGCGCCCGTCTGGACACTCCGGGGCGGGCCGTGCCCGGGGTGAGCGTGCGGGTGGTGTCCCTGGAGACGGGGAAGCCGCTCGGGCCGGACGAGACCGGGGAGATCGAGGTGCGTGCGGAGTCCCTGATGGCGGGCTATCTGCCGGTCGAGGCTACGGCGGACGCCTTCCATGACGGCTGGTACCGCACCGGCGACGTCGGCAGCGTCGACCCGGAGGGCTGGCTGCGGCTCACCGACCGGTCCAAGGACATGATCAAGGTGCGGGCCTTCCAGGTCGCGCCCGCCGAGATCGAGGCCGTACTGCACGGGCATCCGGCGGTCGCCGACTGCGCGGTGTTCGGGGTGCCCGACGCGGCGGACGGCGAGGCGATCGTGGCGTCGGTGCGGCCGAGGGTGCCGGTGGACGCCGGTGAACTGGTCGCCCTGGTCGGCGACCGGTTGGCCTCCTACAAGCGGCCCCGCCAGGTGGAGTTCGTGACCGAGATCCCCCGCCTGCCGTCGGGCAAGGTGCTGCGACGAGTCCTCAAGGACCGGTTCCTCAAGGAGCGCGATGGACGTCCGTCTGACAGCTGAACAACGCCAACTCCGCGAGGTGGCCGCTCGGTTGGCCGATGACCTCGGTCCCGGATCCGTCCTCGATCTGGACGACCCGGACCGGATCGCGCGCCTGGCGAAGGCGGTCGAGGCGACCGGTTGGCGCACCCTGCGCTCGGACGGGGCATCCGGGGTCGAAGTGGCGCTGGTGGTCGAGGAGTTCGGGCGGGGACTGGTCGACGTGCCACTCCTGGGCCCCGTGCTCGCCGACGAGCTGGGCAGGCATCTCGGACAGCAGGTCCCCGCGGCGACGGTGGCCGTGGGATCGCTCGCACGGGACGCCCTCGGAATGCGGCGGGCGTTGGCGGTCGACGGCGACCGGGTGCTGTCCACCGAGACCGGCCCTCGCGCCCCCGGCGCCGACCTGACCAGGGCCCATGCCTCGCTGACCGGCCCTGCGGAGGTTCTCGGCACCATCACCGCCGAAGTGGCCGCCCGCTGGCACGCGTTGGCGCTCGTCGCCACCTCCGCCGACCTCGTCGGAACAGCCCGCGGCGCCCACGCGCTCGCCTGCGACTACGCCAAGGTCCGTGAGCAGTACGGCAGGGCGATCGGCTCCCACCAGGCCGTCGCCCACCTCCTGGCCGAAGGGCTGGCCCTGATCGAGGGATCGGTGAGCGTCCTGCGGCACGCGGCTTGGGCCGTCGACGAGTTGAGCCCGGCCGAGGCCGTCCAGGCCGCCCGCGTCGCCAAGCTCTACAGCGCCCGCGCCGCCCGCACCGTCTGTGAGACGGCCGTACAGGTGCACGGCGGCATCGGCAACACCTGGGAGTGCCTCGCCCACGTCCATCTGCGCCGCGCACTGACATCCACCGAGCTGTTCCCCGTCCGCCTGGAGGAGATCGACCTTGGACTTTCGTGACTCGGTTCAGGAGGCCGCCTTCCGGGACCGGCTGCGGGGCTGGCTGGCCGAACGGGCGGGGACGTTCCCGACCTCGGGCGACGCCTATTGGGCCCGGCAGGGCGAATGGCACCGGGCCCTGCACGCGGCGGGTTTCTTCGGCCTGTCCTGGCCCCGGACGTACGGCGGACACGAACTCCCGCCCGTCTACGACGTCATCCTCGACGAGGAACTGGCCCGCGCCGGCGCCCCGCCCCGGCCCAGCCTCGGCTACCTGGTCCAGGGCCTCGGCCGGCACGGCGACGAAGCGCTGTGCCGCCGCTTCCTCCCCGGCATGATCGACGGCACCGAACGCTGGTGCCAGGGCTTCAGCGAACCCGGAGCCGGCTCCGACCTGGCCTCCCTCACGACCAAGGCCACCCGTGACGGGGACGGGTACGTCGTGCACGGCCACAAGATCTGGACCAGTTACTCCGACGTGGCCGACTGGTGCCTGCTGCTGGCCCGCACCGACCCGGACGTGCCCCGGCACAAGGGGATCTCCGCGTTCATCGTCGACATGCACCAACCGGGCATCGAGCAGCGGCCGTTGAAGATGATGAGCGGGGTGACCAAGGAGTTCGGGCAGGTCCTCTTCGACGGCGCGAAGGTCCCCGCCGACCAGCTGGTGGGGGCGCCGGGCGAGGGCTGGGCGCTGGCGATGACCGTCGTAGGACACGAACGCGAGCCCGCGACACTGGGCTTCTCCGCGCGCTACGGCAAACTCGTGCACCAACTCGCCGAACGCACGCGGGAATCGGGGTCGAGCCCGCCGCCCGAACTGGCCTGGGCCGCCGTGGAAGCGGAGATGCTCCGGCTGCACGTACGCCGCAGGCTCTCCGAGCAGCTCGACGGCGTCTCGCACGGACCCGAGGGCTCCCTGGACAAGCTCCTCATGACCTGGGCCGAACAGGCCGTGGGGCACGCGGCGTTGGCCGTCGGCGGCACCGAGGACCCCGAGCTGCTGAACGCCTACCTCTACAGCCGCGCGCAGAGCGTGATGGGCGGGACCTCGCAGATCCAGAAGAACATCATCGCCTCACGGATCCTCGGACTGGGAGCTTGAGATGACGGAGAACCTGTACGGGATGCCGGACGAGATCCAGGTCCGGGGGGACGGACCGCTGCGGATCATCACCCTCAACCGGCCCGACGCCCTCAACGCCGTCAACGACCCCCTCCACACCGGCCTCGCCCGGCTCTGGCCCCGGCTCAGCGAGGACCGGGACGCCCGCGCGGCCGTCCTCACGGGCGCGGGGAAGGCCTTCTCGGCGGGCGGCGACTTCGGGTACCTCGACGAGATCCGGCGCGACGCGGAGCTGCGGGCCCGTACCATCGCGCACGGCCGGGACATCGTCCTCGGCATGGTGCGCTGCCGCATCCCCGTCGTCGCCGCCGTCAACGGCCCCGCCGTGGGCCTGGGGTGCAGCCTCCTCGCCCTCAGCGACACGGTCTACCTCGCCGAGTCCGCCTACCTGGCCGACCCGCACGTCCAGGTCGGCCTAGTCGCCGCCGACGGCGGCCCGCTCACCTGGCCCCTGCACACCAGCCTGCTGCTCGCCAAGGAGTACGCCCTGACCGGCGCGCGCATCCCGGCCGAGAAGGCCGTGGCGATGGGGCTGGCGAACCATGTCGTACCCGACCCCCTGGCCGAGGCGACGGCCTGCGCGAAACGCGTCGCCGAGCTGCCCCGACAGGCGGTCGAGAGCACCAAACGGCTCCTGAACATGCACCTGGAGCGCTCGGTCCTGGCCACCCTCGACTTCGCCACGACGGCCGAGGAACAGTCCTTTACGACAGACGACTTCCGGACCACCATCGCGCGACTCACCGGCTCCGGCTCGTGACGGTTCCGGCGTTCGTCGGCATACGGCCGGACCGCCACCCGGCACTTCGTAGACATACGGCCGGACCACCATCCGGCACTGAGAACCGCTCCGCCCCGGCGGCCCGCTACTTCGGCGGGAACCTCAGCGCCCCGTCGAGGCGGACGACCTCGCCGTTGAGGTAGTCGTTCTCGCAGATGTGCTGGACGAGGGCGGCGTACTCGGGGGAGCGGCCCATGCGCCGTGGGTGCGGGACCCGCGGGCCCCAGTACGCTTCCAGCTCGTCGCCGGCCTTGCCGTACGCGGGGGTGAGGAACGTGCCGGGGGCGACGGTGACGACGCGGATGCCGAGGGGGGACAGGTCGCGGGCGGCGACGAGGGTCATGGCGGTCACGCCGCCCTTGGCCGCGGCGTAGGGGAGCTGGCCGATCTGGCCCTCGTAGGCCGCGATCGACGCGGTGTTGACGATCACGCCCCGGCCCCCGTCCTCGTCCAGCGGCTCCTGGCGGGCCATCGCGGCCGCGGCCAGGCGCATCACATTGAAGACCCCGGTCAGGTACACGTCGATCGTTCGCCGGAAGCCGGCCAGGTCCATCGGCTCGCCGTCCCGGCCGACCAGCCGTCCCCCGGTCGCGGGACCGCCGTGCGCGTCCACCGAGATCCGCAGCGGACCGAGGGCCTCCGCCTCGCCGACGGCCGCGCGTACGGCGTCCTCGTCGGTCGCGTCCGTCCGGACGTACCGGACGCCCAGCTCCTTCTCCAGCGCCTGGCCCTTGTCGTCGGCGAGGTCGGCGACGACCACCGAAGCGCCCGCCCCGTGAAGCCGGCGGACCGTCGCCTCGCCCAGACCTCCGGCCCCGCCGACCACGATCGCGGACGACCCCGCTATCTGCATGACAGCCCCCTTGCGAGTCATGTTCTGGTTTTGCGAGAGTAGCATTCTCATTCGTTGCTGTGATCCCCGCGCGGCCCGCCGAGTCGGTTGGAGACGTCCATGCCCGAGGCAGTCATCGTGTCCGCCCTGCGCACCCCCGTCGGCACCGCCGGCAAGGGAACCCTGCGCGACACCACGGCCTTCGACCTGGCCGAACACATCGTCGGCGCGGTGGCGGACGGCCTCGACCCGGATCGGGTGGACGACGTGATCCTCGGCGAGGGCCTGTACGGCGGTGGCGTCCTGGCCCGGCACGCGGCCCTGACCGCCGGGCTCACCTCGATCCCCGGACAGGCCGTCAACCGGCACTGCGCCGCCGGCCTGACCGCGGTCGCGGGCGCCGCCGCGACGATCCGGGCCGGGATGGACGACCTCGTCATCGCCGGGGGCGTCAACTCGGCCTCCACCGCGCCCCGATCACGCTTCCGCGTCGACGGCGAGTGGATCGAGCCCTGGATGCCGCCCACCCACCCCGACCGGCCGGACGCCCCCAACACCGACATGTCGATCACCATCGGCTGGAACGTCGCCCAGCGGGCGGACATCAACCGACAGGACATGGACGCCTGGGCGCTGCGCTCGCACCGCAACGCCGTCCGGGCCATCGACGAGGGCCGCTTCGACGCGGAGATCGTGCCCGTCCAGACGGTGCACGGGCTCTTCTCGGTGGACGAACACCCGCGCAGGGACACGTCGTTGGAGAAGCTGGCCGTGCTCAAACCGCTGCACCCGGAGATCGAGGGGTTCAGCATCACCGCGGGCAACGCCTGCGGCGGCAACGACGGTGCGGCCGCTCTGGCGGTGGCGAGTGATGCCGCGGCCGCCGCCCAGGGACTGCCCGTCCTCGCCGTCGTACGGTCCTGGGCGAACGTCGGCGTCGACCCCGCCGAGACCGGCCTGTCGCCCACGAAGGCGATCCCCAAGGCGCTCGCCCGCGCCGGTCTCACCACCGCCGACGTCGACCTCTACGAGATCAACGAGGCGTTCGCCTCCGTCGCCGTGGCCGCCGTACGCCGCCTCGGCCTCGACCCGGACCGGGTCAACGTCAACGGCAGCGGCTGCTCCCTGGGCCACCCCGTCGCCGCCACCGGCGCCCGGATGCTGGTCACCCTGGTCCACGAGCTGCGGCGCCGGGGCGGCGGGATCGGTGTGGCCTCGATGTGTGCGGGCGGGGGCATGGGAGCGGCGATGGTCGTCGAGGTGCCCCCGGTGGCCGTCTGAGGGGGCCGTCAGCTGTCGGTGTGCGGGGCTGTCGCGGGCAGTTCCACCGTGATGCGGATTCCGCCGGCGGGGCGCGGGGCGAGGGTGAGTGTGCCGTCGTGGGCCTGGGTGATGGTCTTGACGATGGCCAGGCCGAGGCCGACGCCCGCGTGGTCGGTGTGTACGCGCTCGGTGCCGCGCTGGAACGGCTCGGTGAGGGTCGAGGCCAGCTGCGGGGTGAGCCTCTCGCCGGTGTTCTCGACCGTGAGCGCCACAGTGGTGGGGCGGACGCTGGTGGTCACCCACACGGTGCCCTTCTCGGGCAGGTTGTGGAGGATCGCGTTGTGCACGAGGTTCATGGTCAGTTGCAGCAGGAGCGCCGGCGATCCGGTCACGGGGGTGATGTCGCCGCGGGTCTCGATGGTGACGCCCTGCTTCTCCGCGAGGGGAAGGAGCGTTTCGGTGGCCTCTTCCGCGATGAGGGACAGGTCGACCTGTTCTGGGCTGAAGGACCGCTGGTTGGCGCGGCTGAGCAGGAGCAGTGCCTCGGTGAGGTCGATCGCCCGGGTGTTGACGGCGTGGAGGCGGTCGATGAGTTCGCCGGTGTCGTGGTGCGGATCGGTGCGGGCCACGTCGAGCAGCGCCTTCGAGATCGCCAGCGGGGTGCGCAGCTCGTGCGAGGCGTTGGCCGCGAACCTCTGCTGTTCGGCGACGTGTGTCTCGAGCCGCGCGAGCATCGCGTCGAAGGCGTCGGCGAGTTCGCGGAACTCGTCTCTGCGGCCCGGCAGCCGGATCCGGTGGGAGAGCGATCCGTTCGTCGCCATGCGGGTGGCGTCGGCGATCCGGGTCAGCGGGGCGAGCATCCGGCCGGCGAGGATCCACCCTCCCACGAGGCCGAAGACCAGCAGGAACGCCAGTACCGCGGCGGCTCTCGGAGCGAAGACGTCCAGGAGGACGGACCGGATGGGGAAAACCCCGTTGAGCTGGCCCTCGTCGGCGTTGGTGAGCATCGCGCGATCGGGGACGTAGCGCAGGAGGAACACCCACACCGCCGCGAGCAGCAGGACGCCGGCGATCATGAGGAACCCGGCGTAGCTGAGGGTGAGTTTGAGGCGAACGCTCATACCGGGCTGCCTATCCACGGTCTCCTCCCTCGTGCTCGACCCCTGGTTGCGTGTCGATGCGGTAGCCGACGCCGGGCACCGTGGCGATGATCCAGGGTTCGCCGAGCCGTTTGCGCAGTGCCGAGACGGTGATGCGCACGGCGTTGGTGAACGGGTCGGCGTTCTCGTCCCACGCCCGCTCCAGCAGCTCCTCGGCGCTGACGACACCGCCTTCGGCCGCGACGAGGACGTCGAGCACCGCGAACTGCTTCCTGGTCAGCGCGACGTAGCGGCCGTCCCGGTAGACCTCGCGGCGGAACGGGTCCAGCCGCAGACCCGCGATCTCCCGCACGGGAGGCCTGCTGTGGGCCCGCCTGCGGTCGAGCGCTCTGAGCCTGAGCACGAGCTCCTGGAGTTCGAACGGCTTCGTGAGGTAGTCGTCGGCGCCGAGCTCGAACCCGGAGGCCTTGTCATCGAGACGGTCGGCCGCGGTGAGCATGAGGATCGGCATACCGCTGCCGGAGGCGACGATGCCTTTGGCGATCTCGTCCCCGGACGGTCCGGGGACGTCGCGGTCGAGGACGGCGATGTCGTACGTGTTGACGCTCAGCAGTTCCAGAGCGGTGTCGCCGTCCCCCGCGATGTCGGCCGCGATCGCTCCCAGACGGAGGCCGTCGCGGATGGCCTCCGCCAGATAGGGCTCGTCCTCGACGATCAGCACACGCATACTCCCCAGGCTACGAGCCCGCGCATATCGTCGGCGTATCGAAAACCGCATACGGGCCGGCAACACCGCGCTGCCTTGACTGGCCGTATGACTCGAACCCGCCGGCTCCTTGTCGTCTGCCTCTTGGCCGTCTCGGCAGTGATCGTCACAGCCTTCGGCTACCAGGTGTCGAAATCCTCGTCCTCCTCGGCCGTCTCCCCCTTGAACACGCTTCGCAGCGAGCACCGTGGTGCCCTCGGCGAGGCCGGCGGTGCCGTCCCCGACGGCGTGACGGTCTTCGACGACACGCTTCCGGCCGTGGCCCGTCTCGATCCGGATCTGCTCAAGGCCCTCCGCCAGGCCGCGACGGCAGCCGCGGACGACGGCGTCGAGGTCTACGTGAACAGCGGCTGGCGCTCCCCGGAGTACCAGAACCAGCTTCTTCGCCAGGCGGTCGCCAAGTACGGGTCCGAGGACGAGGCCGCCCGATGGGTGGCCACCGCGGAGACGTCTCCCCATGTGTCGGGGGACGCGGTCGACGTCGGGCGCTCCGACGCGACGGAGTGGCTGTCCGAACACGGCGCCGAGTACGGGCTGTGTGAGATCTACAGGAACGAACCCTGGCATTACGAACTGCGCACCGACGCGATCGATCACGGTTGCCCGCGCCCGTATGCCGACCCCACCCAGGACCCGAGGATGCAGCAGTGACCGGCAGCGAGCGAGGACTGACGATGGCACAGGTGGACACGGCGGAGCAGACCGGACAGGAAGGCGCCGACCGCCGGCACACCGGCTCCGGTACCACCTGGCGCGCGGGCATCCGCCGGGCGATCCGCAGCGCTGCCCGGCCGGGGCCCTGGAAGCGCGGCCCGGTGCTCGCGGCGCTGGCGCTGCTGCTCGGCCTGTTCATGCAGCTGCACGCGAAGATCCCGAACCGGAACGGCAACTTCGGCAGCCTGGTGGAGTGCCTCCTGCCATGGTTCGGCCTGTTCGTCCCGGTACTGCTGGCGGCGGCGCTCTGGCGCCGCTCCGCCTCCGCGGTGGCCGCGCTGCTGGTGCCGGTCATGGTGTGGCTGAACCTCTTCGGCGGGTTGCTCGGCGACAAGTCCCACCCGGGCGGCGACCTCACCGTGGTCAGTCACAACGTCGGCGCCGACAACCCCGACCCGGCCGGCACCGCGCGCGACCTGGCCGCCTCCGGTGCGGACGTGCTGGCGCTGGAGGAGCTGAGCGAGCAGGCCAAGGGCACGTACGAGAAGGAACTGGCGAAGACGTACCGCTACCACACGGTGCAGGGCACGGTCGGGCTGTGGAGCAGGCTGCCGCTGTCGGACACCCGGCCGGTCGACATCGCGCAGGACGTCGGGCCGCTGGGGGACGCCAAGTCGGCCGAGGACAAGTTGCCCTACAACCGGGCGCTGCGCACGACGGTCGCCACGGACCGGGGGCCGGTGGCGGTGTACGTGGCCCACCTGGGCTCCGTACGTCTGACTCCCCGGACGGGCTTCTGGACGGACAGCCGCGACAGGAACGCGCAGGCGCTCGGCAAGGCCCTCGCCGCCGAGCGGAACAAGCGGGTCGTGCTGCTCGGCGACCTCAACGGCACCATGGACGACCGTGCGTTCGACGGCCTCACCTCGCAGCTGCGCTCGGCCCAGGACACGGCCGGGGACGGCTTCGGCTTCACCTGGCCGGCGAAGTTCCCGGTGGCGCGGATCGACCAGATCCTGGTCCGCGGCGTGGAGCCGGACAGCTCATGGGTACTGCCGGCCACCGGCAGCGACCACCTGCCGGTGGCGGCCCGCATCAGCTGGTGAGCCTCCGGATCCGTCCCGGCCCTGCTCCAGAGGCCCCCTCACCCGAGCGTCGCCGTGATCTGCGGCAGCTCCGTCGTCGTACGGATCCCCGGCTCCGCCGCGCACACGAACGGCACCGCGTTCACCGCGCGGTTCGCGGTGTACGACGGTGACACCTCCGCCATCCGGTCCAGCGGCACCGGCATCCGCAGGCCCACCTCCAGCGGGGCGTCGCCCTCGACGGAGACGTGCCAGCCGGTGTCGTGCAGCTCCCAGGCCGGGGCGAGGTCGGTGGTGCAGTACCAGGTGGCGCGGAAACGGAGCAGCGGACGCCCCGCGCGCAGCCCTGTGACGGTGAGTCGCTGGGCCGCCACCGTGCCCTCGCCCAACGTGCCCGCGGCGATGTCGGTCCGGCGGCGCGCGGTCGCGAACTCGCCGCCCGCGTCCAGGGAGTCGAGCGGCAGGGACAGGGCCTCGCCGACGAGCCGCAGCGACGGGCCGAAGCTCGTCAGGCCGTGCTTCAGACGCCCCTTGTCGAACCGCCCGGGTTCGGTGCCGAAGCCCATCACCCCGAACAGCAGCTCCGGGGAAGGGCGTTGGGACAGGTCGGCGTACTCGTC
>Ga0307508_10006546_pt1 | contig 10949 bp, 8 predicted proteins | sample 9_EM_MG_FD_203089 | JGI IMG/M metagenome (GOLD analysis project Ga0307508, IMG submission 203089) | Populus trichocarpa ectomycorrhiza microbial communities from riparian zone in the Pacific Northwest, United States - 9_EM | ecosystem: Host-associated > Plants > Roots > Unclassified | place...
CGACGGCGCGCACGCCCTGGACCCAGGATGCGGCCTGCGCGATGTGCTCCTTCTGGATGGACAACTTCAACGGCATAACGACTCACTTGAACCAGCGCGACGTGACGATCATCGCCGCGTCGAAGGCACCGGTGGAGAAGCTCGCGGCCTATCGCAAGCGGATGGGGTGGACCTTCAACTGGGTGTCGACGGACGGCACCGACTTCAACGCCGACTACGGCGTCTCGTTCACCGACGACGAGGTGGCGAACCTGTCGGGGACCTACAATTACCGGCACGGCGGACACTACCCGGTCGTGGAGCATCCGGGAATCAGCGTCTTCTTCCGCGGTCCGTCGGGGGCGCTCTTTCACACCTACTCGACGTACGGACGTGGGCTCGAGATGCTGAACGTCGCCTACCATTACCTCGACATCGTTCCCAAGGGACGGGACGAGGGCGATGGCAACGGCGTCCAGTGGGTGCGCCGCCACGACGAGTACGCCGCCGCCCCGGCTCGCTGAGCCGACGGTTCCGCCGCGTGCTAGCCTGTCGGAGTGAGCGCGGACGGCGACCATGACGGCGAGCTGCGCCTCGCGCAGGCGGTGGCGGGCGGCGACGCGGCGGCGCTGCGCGAGCTCGAGACCCTGGTCGCGCCCGACGTGGCCGCGGCGGCCCGGCGCGTCGACCCGGCGCCCGCGTTCGTCGAGGAAGTGAAGCAGGCCACGCGCGTGCGGCTCTTCGTCGCGCCGGCCGGCGGTCGCGCGCGGATCGCCGAGTACGCCGGGCGCGGTCCCCTGCGGGGCTGGGTGGGCATCGCCGCGACGCGCGTGGCGCTGAACCTGAAGCGCGACGCCAGAGCGCGTCCGGCGGGCGCAGCCGAGCTCCTCGCCGAGCTCGTCGCCGACGAGACCGATCCCGAGCTGCGTCACCTTCGCGCCGCCTACCGCGACGACTTCCGCGCCGCGCTCGCCGAGTCGCTCGCCGCCCTCCCCGGCCGGCAGCGCGCCATCCTCCGGCTCTGCTACGTCGACGGGCTGCGGGCGCCGCAGCTCGCGACCCTCTACGGCGTGCACGACACGACGGCGCTGCGCTGGATCGCCGCCGCCGCCGAGGCGGTCGCCGAGGGAGCCCGCCGCCGCCTCGTCGAGCGACTCGCCTTGTCGCCGGGCAGCGTCGACAGCGTCGCGCGCATGATCCTCAGCCACCTCGACCTGTCGATCGCCCGCATCCTCGCCGAACCGCCGCGCTGATCTATTTTTGCAGGGTCGCGCGCGCGCCGTGTCGATCGATCCAGGAGGTGGACATGTTGCGCAGCGCTTTCATCACGATGATGATCTTAGGGGCCGCCAGCGCGGCCGCGTCGCCGCTCGCCATCACCCGCGAGCCCGTGGGCGGCGACGTCTGGAGGTACGACTTCACGGTTCCCGTCGGTGATGGTCCCAACGGGCACATCCGCATCCACCGCGTGGTGCGCGAGCACTCCCCGTGGCGGCCGCGAGCCACCCGGCACGCGGTGGTGCTGCTGCACGGTGACTTCTCGCAGTTCCCGGACAGCTTCGGCGACATGGCGGCCTTCCTCGCCGCCGGCGGCATCGACGTCTGGGGCATCGACGCCCGCTGGACGACCGCTCCCGCCGACGGCGCCGACCTCTCCGACTTCGACGCCATGACCGTCGGGCAACGCATCGCCGACACCGAGCTCGGCCTGGCCTTCGTGCGCGCGACGCGCCTGGTGACCGGCAGCGGGCTCGACCGCGTCACGCTCTCCGGCTTCTCCCGCGGCGCGCACCTCGCCTACCTGGTCGCGTCGGTCGACGCCGCACGGCCGGCCTGGCAGCGGAACATCAAGGCGCTCGCGCCGCTCGATTCGTGGGCGGCGATCGATCCCGCCAACACCGACGCCGCAGCGGACGCGTGCCTCGGCCGCGACCTCACCCAGGAGGTCGTCGACTCCGGGGTCGTCGATTCCGACAACTTCTTCCAGATCGAGCTCGGCATTCTGGCGCTCACCGACCCCGATGGTCCATCACCGAACCCGCGCTTCACGAACCTCGGCCGCATGCGAAACTTCGTCGGACGCACCTTCCTGGTCTTCGCGCCGACGCCCTTTTATCATCTCGCCGCCGGCGTCATCGTCGACAACACGGTCACCGCCCTGCGCGAGTCGTCCGATGAGGACATCGCCACCTGGCTCGCCGCCGCGGCGCCGCACCAACCGTGGCGCGAGTCGCTCGACTTCGCGAAGCTCCTGTGCGCGCAGCCGCCGCTTCCCATCGACGCGCCGCTCGAGCGCATCACGGTGCCGCTCTTCTACATCGGCGCGGCGGGCGGTTACGGCGACGACGCGCTGTACACGACGACGCGCGTCGCGTCGTCCGATGTGACCACCCTCATCCTCCGTCGCCCCACGCTGCCCGACGTCGAGCAGGTCGGTCACGCCGATCTCCTCTTCGGCCGCGACGCCGCGGTGCTGGTGTGGTCGCCCCTGGCGGCGTGGATCGTGGCGCACTGAGGTAGTATCGGGCATGCGCACCTGCCTGGCCGAGGACGACCTCCTCGAGCTCCTGCGCGGCGGTGCTCTCGGCGAGGCCCCCGAGCTCGAGGCCCACCTCGCCGATTGCGCCGCGTGCAGCGGGCTCCTGGTGACGCTCCTGGGAGGCGGGGGCGGCGCGGCGGCGGTGCGCTGGGGCGCGCTCGTCGGTCGCAACCTCGGCCCCTACGAGCTCGAGGCGCAGATCGGCGCCGGGGCCATGGGCGCCGTCTACCGGGCGCGCGACAACCGGCTGGGCCGAACCGTCGCGGTGAAGGTGCTGCCGCCGCACGCCGACTCGTCGCAGGAGCTCGATCGCCGCCTGGAGATCGAGGCCCGCGCCGCCGCTGCCATCGCCCACCCGAACGTCGTGCGCGTCTACGACGTCGGCCGTGAGGACGGCGTGACCTTCATCGTCGAGGAGCTGGTCGAGGGCGAGACGCTGCGTGCACGCCTTGCACGCGGCCCGGTCGACGCGAGGACCGTGCGCCGCCTGGCCCTCGACCTCGCGCGCGGCCTGGCCGCCGCCCACGCCGCGGGAGTCGTCCATCGCGACCTCAAGCCCGAGAACCTGCTCCTCACCGCCGACGGCACGCTGAAGATCCTCGACTTCGGCCTGGCCAAGATCGACGGCGGCGACGCCACGGCGACGGACCCGGGCGCCGTTCGCGGCACCGTCGGCTACATGGCGCCCGAGCAGGCGCGCGGCGAGGCCACCGACGCGCGCTGCGATCTCTTCGCCACCGGCGCGATCCTCTACGAGCTCGCCACCGGCCGGCGCGCCTTCGACGGCGCGAGCCACGCCGAGCGGATGGCGGCGGTGCTGCGCGACACCCCCTCCGTCGACGATCCGGCGCTCGCCGCGCTGGCCCCCGTGGTCGCGCGCTGCCTCGACAAGGACCCGGGCCGGCGGTTCCAGTCGGCCGCGGATCTCGCGTGGATCATCGAGCAACCCGCAGTCGAGCTGCCCGCGTCCACGGGGCGCCGCGCCTTCCTCGTCGGTGGCGCCGCGGCGCTCGCATCCGGCGGTCTCGGCGTCGCCTCAGGGCTCTGGCTCGCGCGCCACGGCGGACCACCACCGTCGCCGAAGTTTCGCCCGCTCAGCTACCGCCACGGCCGGGTCAGCGCCGCCCGCTTCACCGTCGACGGCGGCACCCTCCTCTTCGGCGCGGCGTGGGACGCCGATCCCCTCACCGCCTACCTCGTCAGGCTCGACGGCGGCGCGGCGCAGCCGGTCGACGCGCCACCCGCCGATGTGCTCGCGGTCTCGTCGCGCGGCGAGGTCGCCATCGGGCTCGATCGGCGCAGCCTCGAGGGCCAGGTGGTGGTCGGGCGGCTGGCGCTCGTACCCGTCGGTGGCGGCGCGCCGCGTCCGCTCTTCGACGACGTCGCCGAGGCCGACTTCCTGCCTGACGGCTCGGCCCTCGCGATCACGCGCCGCGACGCGCGCGGCTTCCGCCTCGAGCTGCCTGCCGGCAAGAGCTTCTTCGACGCGCCGGGGTGGATCAGCCACCCGCGCGTCTCCGCCGACGGCGGGCGCGTGGCGTGTCTCGTGCATCCGTCGGTGTACGACGACTCGGGCGACGTCGTCGTCGTCGAGCGCGGCGGGGCGTCGCGCAGCGCGGCGGTCGGCTTCAGCAGCGTCAACGGCCTCGCCTGGGATCCCGACGGCGAGACGCTGTGGATCTCCGCCACCCGCGAGGCCGAAGGCACCGCGGTTCGTACCGTCGGACGCGACGGCTCCGAGCGCGTCGTCGCACAGCTCACCGGTCGGCTGCGCCTGCACGACGTCGCCCGCGACCGCCGCGTGGCCGTCAGCACCGAGGCGTGGCGCACGCGCAGCATCGTCGCCCGGCGCGGCGAGCCCGAACGCGACGTCGCGCTGGCGCAGTTCTCGGTGATCACCGACCTCTCGCCGGACGGGCAGATCGTGCTGTCCGGCGAGTTCGGTGCCGACGAGGCCACCAACGGCGTCTACGTCCGCGCCATGGGCGGAGGCCGGGCGCTGCGCCTGGGCCCCGGCCTCCCGCTCGCGGTGTCACCGTCGGGAACGCGGGTAGCCGCCCAGATTCCCGAGGCCGCGACGCCCCTCGTCGTCTACAGCACCACCTCGGGCGCCCAGCCGACCCTCCAGCTCGGCGCCATCCGAGAGGTGTCGAACGGCCGCTTCATCGACGACGATCGCCTCCTCCTCTCGGCCGCCGACAGCGAGGGCGCGCGGCGCATGTGGCGGCTCGATATCGAGGGTCGGGCGCCCGTGCCGCTCACCGCCCCGGGTCAGACGGGCCGCTGCGAGCTCGACGCGAGACGGCGCCGCGCCGCCTTCGTCGACCCCGCCGGAGCCCTCGTCGTCATCGACCTCGGCGACGCCACCCAGAAGACCGTCACGGGCACCTTCGAGGCGCACCGCGTCTGCGGCTGGACTCCCGAGGGACGCGTCCTCGTGCGCAGCAACGCCGCTCCGGTGCGCATCGTCGCCGTCGACCCCGGAGACGGCGCCACCACGCCCGCCGGCGAGATCAGCCCCCCGCCCGCCGGCCTCCGCGGCGTCGACACCCTCATCGTGCGGGGCGACGTCACCGCCTACAGCTACGGCCAGGAGCTGTCGCAGCTCTTCATCATGTCGGGGGCGGTCGCGACGGGCGGGTGAATCAGAAGCTGCGGCCGTCGATCTGCTTCACCGGCACCTGATCGAGGCTCACGTTCTCGAGGCAGCGCACGTTGATGGCGACCATCTTGGCGCCGTCCGGCTTCTGGCCGCGCGCGAAGGAGCGGACGCCGCAGCGCGCGCAGAAGAGGTGGTGGATTCGCTGCTTGCCGAACTGGTAGTCGGTCAGCGCCTCCTCGTCGGAGAGGAGCTTGAAGCTCCCGTCGGGCACGAACGACAGCATGGTGCCGGTGCGCAAGCAGATCGAGCAGTTGCAGGTCATGGCTGGCTTGCTGAGGTCGATCTCGACCTCGTACCGCACCTGGCCGCAGTGACAGCTTCCAACGTAGGTCGTCGCCTCGCTCATGAATCGATGATGCCCGACGCCGGGATGCGGTCAAGCGCGCGGATGTCTCTCCGAAAAAGCAAACGCCCCATGAGGGGCGTCTGCCAACGAACCCATTCGAGACGAAGCTTACTTGGCCGGAGCGGCGGGCGGATCGGCGGGCTTGTCCTTGTCCATGCCCGTGCTCTTGTCCTTGGCGTCGCCCTTCGTGCCCTTGGCGCCCTTGTGGCTCTTCGTGGCCTTGTCGTCCGACGGCTTGCTCATGTCGCCGGTGCCCTTGTCATCCGGCTTGGCCGCCTTGTCGTCCGCCGGCTTGTCGCCAGGCTTCGCGGCGGGCGGGGCCTTGTCGTCAGCGGTCTGGGCGAAGGCCGAGATCGGGAGAACGGTGGCGGTACCGAGGGCGAGAATGCGGATGAAGTTCTTCATGTGTGATCCTCCGTTCTCCTGACACCTTGCACCGGCCGTACCGTTCTGGAGGGGCCCGATATCGTTGACTGGCGCAGGCGCGCTGAGTGTGGCCATGTGCCACGCGTGGCATAACGCCCCGCGGTCAGATCTCATTGAAAATGCAATCGCTCGCTATACGTGCGCTCGATTGACCGTCGATGCCCAGCGGCAAGGCTGACCGGCTCCCGATGGCGAATCGCGCATCATTTCGTTCCGCTCCGTCCATTCTGCAGCCCGAGCCCCAGTGCACCTTCTCTCCTTCGCGGAAAGGTGCCAGCGAATACATCGCGCGACGCGGGCGAATGGCGGTCGATGTTACTTCCGCATTGGCAGCGGTTTCATGACCGCGAGCATCGCACCGGTCGGATCGCCGAGGACACCGAAGCGACCGATATCTGGAATATCTGCCGGGCCGACGAGGATGGTGCCGCCGAGCGCTCGGGCGCGCGTGGTCGCCGCGTCAGGGTCGTCGACGAAGACGTAGGGCAGCCAGTGGGGCGCAATGCCACGCGGCGGCTGGCTCGTCACGCCGCCGCGGTCGATCCCGTTCTTGGACACGACGAAGTAACTGTTCTCCGGCCCGCCGACCTCACGGTGAGAGAAACCGATTACCTTTTCGTAGAATCCGAGGGCGCTCGTCGGATCGGGAGTGTGGAGCTCGTTCCAGAAGAACTGACCCGGCTTGGCGGCCGGCGAGTCAGGAAGGTCGCCCGTCGTGCGCTTGAAGAGGACCATCTCGGCCCCGTGCGGGTCGGCGATGCGCGCGCTGCGCGCGATGCCCGGGAGATCCCAGGGCGCGGCGAGGATGGTGCCACCGCATTCCTTTGCCGCCTGCGCGGCCGCGTCGACGTCCTCGACCGAGACCGATGAGATCCAGCGCGACCGTTCGCCCGCGCGCGGCGGCGCGCCGAAGCCACCGATCATCGTGTCCAGCGATTCTCCGGTGAAGATCATGTCGTAGGTAGCGCTGCCCATGGGGAATGCCCTGATCTTCCAGCCGAGCACCTCGGCGTAGAACGCCTGGGCCTTCTTGGAGTCGGTCGAGCTGTGCTCGAACCAGACGAACTTTCCCGGGAGCGATCTTCGTTCGGACATTGGCGTCTTCTCCTTGTGCCCGAATGACGCACGAGGGATGCCGTGTTGGACATCCGATGCGAAAGAGATCGAATTTCGCGGTCGGCGCTCACGGCACGAGGGTGAAGGCCACCGTACGTTCCTGCGCGCCGCTGATGGTGCTGCCCGCCGGGAAGGCGGCCCCGAGGGCGCCTTCCCGCTCGCGCCTGAGCGAGAGCGAAGCGGCGCAGGCGCCGCTCTCGGCTGCCGGCATCCGTGAGGCCGAGATCGCGAGCTCACCGCGGTCGGGAACGGTATCGCCGGCGACCGCCGCGGCCGTGCCTGAGGGACAGTTGCTCGTCGCGATCCAGGTCATGCGCTGGACGCCGTCGGCGGGCCGCCAGCGAATCGTGATCGCCCCGCTCGAACGCGAGATCGCGCCGGTCTCCAATGGACCATCGACGACGAACGGCTCGGGCAGGCTCACCGTCGCGGTCGCGCCGTCGCGGAGGCGCGTCACGAGTGCGCTCGTGCCGGCGCCGTCGACGGGCAGGAGCGCCGTCAGCGATCCCAGAAGGCTCACACGCGCGTCGGCCTCGGCGGTGCCGACGACGATGTGAAAGGCCTCGCCCTCGTTGCAGCTCAGGATCCCCTATGGGCCTGGGCAGATGCTGACCGCCGTCGTCCCATCGCCCAGGGCCGCCGCGCGGATGGTCGTGCCGTCGTTCGTCAGGTCGAAGCCTCCGCATCCGAGGAACGCGATTGGCGAAGCCAAGGACAGGAGCCGGTTCTTCACCCATGCGCTTCCTTCGAGCAATCGGCGCACCAATTCACGCAATCGTCTGTTGTCGCGGGCTTGCGGACAGACCGCCCGGCGAGCTCGACGAAAGGTGTCAGCTTCTCGTCGGGCCCGCCGGCGCATGCCACGACATTGCGGCGTGGTATTGGCGCCAACAGTCTCCGGGGTCAGAGTGCAATTACACTTGTTTCCCCCTTCTGCCCATGATAGGCCCAAATTAGGCCGGCAGGAGATGCAGGGCTGGTTCTGAACTGAGCGTGAAGGGTCGAGGGGCCTACGCTCATTCAAGCCAGGAGGACGCATCTCATCCGACCTGTGCGACCCCGAGGTTGAGGTCGCACGGGCGGCTGGCGGAGAGGGTTGACTTGCGACCGGCGCACGGGCGATCGGAACGGGAGAGCTTCGTGCCGCGGGCTCCTGATTGGGGAGCGTGCGGACTGGCATTTCACGTGGGCCATCGGTGTGTGTCGCCCAATGCCGCACCGATTCGTAGCGCAGTGCCACGGATACCACCCGCGGTCCCCGACTCCTACAGAGGCGCGGTGGCCAGACAGCGAACCCATTGACGGAAGAGGTGCACCCATGAATAGAATGAGGTCCCTGTCCCTGGCGGCGATCCTCTCGCCGCTCCTCGCGTCGTGGCTGTCCGGCTGCGACAAGCACGACCAGACGGCCGGCGCGACCGCCTCCGGGCAGTCCGCGACCGACGAGCAGCAATCAAACCGAATGCCTGGCCCTCTGGATCCGCAGTCCATTCCTCGGTTCGCGAATAGCCTCACCAAGCCGCCGGTCTTCGTCCCCTCCTTCGTGCGCGACCCGAGCACGGGGAAGATGGTCGCCCACTACGATGTGACGGAGCAGTCGATCAAGCAGCGACTCCTGCCGCCGGGGTTCCCCTCGACGACCGTCTATGCCTACGGCGGCCAGGTGAGGGATGCCGATCAGCGCGACACGGTCCGGGTCGCGAGCTCGACGCCGGGACCGACCTTCGAGGCGACCCGGGGCCAGCCGATCTTCGTCCGCTACCACAACCAGCTGTTTGGCCGCCATATCTTCCCGGTCGATCCCACGCTCATGGTCGCCAATCCCAATGGCATCCCGACTCCCACCCCGCCATTCCTTCCATTCCCGCCGGGATACGCCCTCGCGCAGTCCCCGATTCCCACGGTCACCCACCTGCACGGAGGTGTGACGCCCTCGGATTCAGATGGCTTTCCCAGGGCCTGGTTCACGGCCAATGAGGCCATCACCGGTCCTGCTTTCAGTTCTTCGACGTTTCACTACTTCAATGCGCAGCTCGCGACCACGCTCTGGTATCACGATCACACCATCGGCATGACGCGCCTGAACGTCGCCGCCGGCCTGGCCGGGACCTACATCATTCGTGATCCCAACGACCCGATCGCGCCGCTTCTCCCGGACGGGCGATTCGAGTTCCCGCTCATGCTCCAGGATCGATCGTTAAATACCGACGGCTCGATCGCCTTCACGCAGGTCGGCAACAACCCCGACATCCACCCATACTGGGATCCGGAGTACTTCGGCAACACCATCTTGGTGAACGGCAAGGTTTGGCCGAACCTGAACGTCGAGCGTCACCAATACCGGTTCCGGATCGTCAACGGTTCCAATGCGCGCTTCTACAACATCAAACTCTCCAATGGAATGAACTTCACCCAGATCGGCGCCGACGGCAGCTACCTACCGGCGCCGGCCCCGCTCACCGAGGCGCTCATCGCTCCGGCGGAGCGTGCCGACATCCTCATCGACTTCTCCGGCCTCGCGCCGGGGACGAAGGTCGTCCTCCAGAACGACGCCAAGGCCCCCTTCCCGGGTGGCGACGATCCCGACCCCGCGACCACCGGCCAGATCATGCAGTTCACCGTGCAGAATTCTCGGGTCGTCGTTCCACGGCCGCTCCCCGCCAAGTTGATCGACATCCCCGTCCTCGAGCCGACCGACGGCATCGGGAACCCGAAGCTCTTCACCCTGAACGAGCAGGAGAGCGACATCGGCGAGCCCGTCGCGGTCCTCATCGATGGACAGCACTTCGACAACGACATCACGGAGCTTCCGCGAGTCGGCACGACCGAGGAGTGGTACTTCCAGAACATCACGGAGGACACCCATCCCATCCACGTCCATCTCGTCGAGTTCCAGCTCGAGGATCGCCAAGCGATCGACGTCGACCGCTTCAAGGCCTACTGGGAATCGCTGAACGGTGCGACGCTGCCGCTCGATCACCCGACGATCAGAGCGAACGTCGAGGTCCCCGTCCTCGACCCGGTCACCGGCGAGACCCACGACTTCCTCGCCGGGCCGGTGGAGCCGCCGTCACCGAGGGAGAGCGGATGGAAGGACACCTTCATCGCCGAGCGCGGCAAGGTCACTCGCGTCCTCATCCGTTTCGCCCCACAGTACACCCCGCAAGCGGACCTCGTGCCGGGGTTCAACCCATTCCCCTTCGATTCCACCCAGGGTCCTGGATACGTCTGGCACTGCCATATCCTGGACCACGAAGACAATGACATGATGCGTCCAATGGCTACGACTCCTCCGTAGTCCGGACCCCTTTCGACACGAGCCCAAGATCTGTCCGCAGCCGAAACTGGGAGGCCCTCCATGCGTATGACAGGCAGATCTGGTTCCGCGCTGATCCTGGCCGCTCGGGTTCTCCTCCTGTTGCTCGCGGCGGGGGTGGCGGCGATCGGGTTCGTGCTGTCGACGAAAGACGTCGACGCGGTCGGCGAGGCGTCCTTGTCGTACGTCTGCCCCATGCATCCTGAGGTGCGGGCGAGCTCCCCCGACGCCGAGTGCCCCATTTGCCACATGGCGCTCGAGCCGATCGCGTCGCGCCCGCCCGCGACGCAGCGATCCGATGGCGACGGCGAGCGTCCTGCCTTTCCCCTCGCTGCCGGCGCCGAGCTTCGTTCGGTGCGCGACGTTACCCACGCACAGGTGCGTGTCAGCGCGCGCGACATGCGCGCGCCCGCGTGGCTCGAGAGCCCAGACGTGGGTGTCGCGCTGCTCTACCGGGACGAGAGCGCGCTGCTCGCGCCCAATGAGGACGGCCGCTTCTTCCCCGCGGCGGGTCAAGCCGGCGGCATCGACGTACGGCTGACCGGCGATGTCCCGGTCCGCCGGG
>Ga0307508_10006547_pt1 | contig 10949 bp, 7 predicted proteins | sample 9_EM_MG_FD_203089 | JGI IMG/M metagenome (GOLD analysis project Ga0307508, IMG submission 203089) | Populus trichocarpa ectomycorrhiza microbial communities from riparian zone in the Pacific Northwest, United States - 9_EM | ecosystem: Host-associated > Plants > Roots > Unclassified | place...
CGTCGTGTCGTTGTTGAAGCCGTGCTGGACGCCCGGGTACGTGAACATCTGGTACTTCACGTGATTGGCCTTGAGCGCTTGCTCGAAGGCCGGAATCCCCGCGTCGATCCGCTCGTCCTTCTCGGCGTAGTGGATCAGCATCGGCGCCTTGATGTGCGCGACGTCCTCGGCCTTGGGCTGGTTGCCGTAGAACGGCACCGCCGCGGCCAGATCGGGCACCCGCGTCGCCAGCGTATTGGCCATGCCGCCGCCCCAGCAGAATCCGACCACCCCCAGCTTGCCGGTGCAGTCCGGGCGGCCCTTGAGCACCGCCACCGCCGCGACGAAGTCCTCGGTGGTCTTGGCCTGGTCGAGCTTTCCGAACAGCTCGCGCGCCTTGTCCTCATCCCCGGGATATCCCGCGAGCGGGGTCAGCGCGTCGGGCGCGAAGGCGATGAAGCCCTCGAGCGCGATCCGGCGGGCGATGTCCTCGATGTGCGGGTTCAGCCCGCGATTCTCGTGCGCGACCAGGACGCCGGGCAGCTTGCCCTTGGTCGCGGCCGGCTGCGCGAGATATCCCCGCATCTTTCCTGACCCCTTGGGAGAGTCATAGTCGATCCAGCTGGTCTTCAGCCGCTTGTCGTCCTTGGGCACCTGTTGCGCCTCGGCGAACCGAGGGCTGAGCGCATCGAGCAGCATCGCGGCTGTCACGCCCCCGACCGCGAACCGCGCGGCTCTCTCGAGGAAGCCACGGCGATCCACCTGGCCATGAACATACTCGTCGAACAGGTTCAACAGCTCCTGATCGAAGTCGCTCGCCTGCTTTCGCTCCATAGAAGATCACCTCCGGGGTGCGCGCAGCATAGCCTCCGGCCCGCGCCCGGGGAACTCGTGGCGCCCGCTGCGCGCCGGGAATCCTCCGCTCGACTCCCGAGGCATGTCGCCCCGCGCCCCACACACTCTCTCCATGTGCCAGTAGCGCAGACCACAAGATCGAGGCGACGTGCATCACGCACAGCCGCGCATCGTCACCGCCGGCGCGCGCTGGAACCTCGACGGCGTGACCCGGGTCCAGCGCTTGAAAGCGCGGGCGAACGCGCGCGCATCGCCGAACCCCAGCTCGGCTGCCGCGGCGCGCCAGTCCGCCCCGGCGCGGAGCCGATCGAGCGCGAGCGCGCGCAGCGACGCGTCCACGACGCACCGGACGGTCAGCCCGTGATCGGCGAGCCGGCGCTGCAGCGTGCGCGGGCTGATCCCGAGCGTGCGGCCGAGCGCGGCGGTGCTGGCCTCGCCGGCGACGAGGTTGGACATCACCGCCCGCTGGATCCGCGCGAGCGGGAGCGCGGCGCCGACCCGCCGCGCCGCCGCGACCCCGCGCTTGCCCGGATCGCACGACGACGGCGGCACCTCGACGATCGCGCTGGCCCAGCGGCGCAGCTCGCCGACCAGCGCAAGATCGCCGCGGAGCTCCGCCACCAGCGCCGCCAGCTCGGTGGCGTGCGCCTTGTCATGGCCGAGCATGCGCTCGGGCAGCTCGCCGAGCGTCACGTAGCCCACCTGGTCCTGGATCCCGCCGCGCAACCAGGCCGTGCCACGGACCCGCCCCAGCGCGCGCACCGTGGCCGCGCGCGACCGCGCGAACCCGCGGACCCCCACGGCGACCGAGCGGGCCAGGTAGCAGCGCTCGCTCGCCAGGCGGTCGCCGTCGAAGTTGGGCAGCCACGGTGCGCGCTCCGCCGCCAGCCGCGCGAGCCGGACCTGGAACGCCTCGGTCTCGATCTCCGCGAGGTGCCAGACGTGCTCCACGAGCGCGAACCCGCCCGCCGCCGGCCGCACGGTCGCCGCGTCGCCGATCGCCGAGGCCACCCGCGCGATCAGCGCCGGGAGCTCACAAAGCCTGGAATGCTGGGCCATGCAGCGACGATAGCGTGCGGTCCCCGGCGATCGAGGACCGATCGCGCCACGATCGTCACCTGGCCGGTGCCGTCGACGACCCCGGGGACACCCCACCTCGCGTACGCCGCCACGGCGACGCCTCCCCCGACGGCGCCATCCCCCCGCCGCGTGACGATCACGGCTTGCGCACCGGCAGCCGCGGCCGCTCGCGCGGGATCAGCCCCCACTTCTGCGCGCGGTCCGCGAACGTCGACTTCGGCATCCCGAGGTGGCTCGCGGCGGCGCGGATCGTGCCGTGCGCCGCGATCGCGCGCTCCATCGCCCCGCGCAGGACCCGCTCGTACGGCACCAGCGGCTCGGCGTCCGGCACGTCGTCGAGCGCGCGCGACCACGCGAGCCGGAGCTCCGGAAAGAAGTGCTCGGCCTCGAGCTGCTCGCCGCCCAGCGCGACCGCGCGCACCACCGAGTGCCGCAGCTCGCGGACGTTGCCCGGCCAGCGGTTGTCCGCGAGCGCCTTCCAGGCCCCATCGGACAGCGTGCGCTCGCCATGCTCGGGAGCGAGCTCGGCGAGCATGCCCTGGACCAGCTCGGTGAGGTCTCCCATCCGCTCGCGCAGCGGCGGCAGCGAGAGGACCACGGTGGCCAGGCGGTGGTACAGGTCCAGCCGCAGCTTCGAGCCCTCGGTGCCGAGGTTCTCGAGCCGGTTGGTCGCGGCGATGATCCGCACGTCGACCTGGCGCTCGCTCGCCCCGCCGATCCGGCGGACCCGCCGCGACTCGAGCACGCGCAACAGGTGCGGCTGCAGCTCGAGCGGCAGCTCGCCGATCTCGTCGAGGAACAGCGTGCCGCCGTAGGCCTCGACGAAGTAGCCGTCGCGCTCCGCGTGCGCGCCGGTGAACGACCCCTTCTCGTGGCCGAACAGCTCGGAGCCGATCAGCTCGCGCGGGATCCCGCCGCAGTTGACCGCGACGAACGCCTCGGTCGAGCGCTTCGACGCCTCGTGGATCACCCGCGCGAGCACGTCCTTGCCCGTCCCGGTCTCGCCGACGATCAGCACGTTGCAGTCGGTCTGCGCCGCCTTGACCCCCTGCTCCACCGTCGCCCGGAACGCCGCATCGCGGCCGCGCATCGCGGCCATCGCGCTCGGCATCGCGGCATCCGGCGCGGCCACCGCGACCAGCGTCGTCCGGCCCACCGCCAGCCGCGATCCGACCTGCAGCTCGGCGACCTCGACGAGGTTGCCGTCGATCAGCGTGCCGTTCCGCGACCGCTTGTCGCGCACCAGGAGCGTGCCACCGACGCGGCGCTCGAGGATACAGTGCGTCGCCGAGACGTACCGATCATCGACGATCACGTCGCAGTTCGCGCCGGAGCCCACGACCCAGCGCCGCGCCTGCAGCCCCAGCGGATACTCCGTCCCCGACTTTGCACGCAGCCCGGTCACGATGCCCTTGCGCCGCCCCTCCGGCGCGAGCGCTTGCGTCTCACTCTCAACGAACGTCATTGGTTATCCTCCGAAGCGCGTTATCGTCACCACGCTGAAACAGTTGCGCAGATTTCTCCCAATTCGCGTGCCGTGCTAACTGCTCGATCTCCCAGGCCGCGCCGTCCGGATTGTCCGAACGCCGGACGGCCCCGGACAGACAACTGACCCCAGCGCCGCGAAAGGAAGATCCGCCGCGCCGGGGTCGTAGCCGGCGTCCCGGGCGGGCGTGACCGGCCGACGCCATGGCGCGGTCTGCCCTGTTTCGCGACCACGCATCGCCGGTACCGCTCGCCAGCGCTACTGCCGCGAACGCCCGATGCCTCACACCTCACGCCACCCCGCAGAGCTAACCGTGAGCTTGCCGGAGCTCCAGCTCCGTCGAGCGGCAGCCGGCGGTCTTGGCGCGATCGAGGACGTTGACGCCTGGAAATCGCCGTGGCGCCGCGGAACCGGCTCGAGGCGCGAGCGGACTGCGCTCAGGCGATCGACTGGGTCTTGCCGATCGGCAGGACGAGCGCGCCGGTCTCGATCCGGGCGAGCACCTGCTCGAGCAGCGGACGCACCACGTCGGGCGGGTCGCCGCGCCGGTGCTCGTGGAGGAAGACGTTGTGGCGCTCGAACATGGCGCAGATCCGCGCGACGTCGTCGTTGCCGTTGGCCGCGAGGCGCGCGCGGGTATCGGCGACGGCCGCGCCGAGGCACGCCGCGCAGCGGAAGGTCGTGAGGTAGTCGCCGGCGCCGTCGTTCCACCACGGCAAGGTGGTGATCTCGAGCTCGCGCGGGTTGGCGCCACACCCGGAGCACATGGCGCGGCGCCACCAGAAGCCCTGGCGCGCCTGGATCTGGTCGAGCAGGCGCAGGGCGTCGGCGATGATGCCGCGCAGGCCGTCGAGGGTGTCGGGCGGGCGGACGGCGACGTCGCGGTGCTGGAGGTAGGCACGGACGAGGACGGCGGGCATCACGGCCTCGAACGGCCGGGCGGCGTCGGCGTGGTCGGAGATCGATGCGCGGACGGCGGCCAGGGCCGCGGGCCAGCACGCCTCGCAGAAGGTGCCGTCGATGAGGGTGTCGTTGGCGGCGGTCGGCAAGAGGCGCCAGTCCTGACCCGCGCCCGAGCCGCCGACGGTGAGGTGGTACGAGGTGCAGCGCTGCGCGGTCATTCGCTGGCGACGAGCATGACGCGTGGTCGCGTGGAGGGGAAGGCCATCGCGAAGATCTCGGCGAATGTCGGGCGCGGCGCGGACCTCGCCGAAACGTCGCGACCGCGTCGGGGTCGCGGCCGCCCCCTGCGGAGTCACCGTGCAGCAGCATGTCATGAAGTTCATTCGACAGTCTGGTCGTCGTGTTCGCGGGCGAGTACCTGGTGTTGAAGGCTCGATATTACTTCATTCACTCGCCGAGGTTCCGCCTCACCTCCTCCTCGAACCTGGTCAAGTGCAGCGCACGCAGAATCGCCTCCAGACAGCTGGTCGCCAGTGACGCAGGTAGAGTATAGGCCGCGAAGTAAGCTTGGGCGGCAGCCCTTTCCGTCTTGCTTCCAGAAGCTGTACTCGAACCGTTTGACCGCGGGGTCGGATGGATGCGGAGTCGTGTTAATAATCGGACCACGTCCCACGCCGGGTGGCGGACTAGTCACACCATCTGGAGGCATCGCCATCTCTGCACGAAATAGGTCTTCATCGTGGCAGCCCTTGATGCCGATCTTCTTATCGAGGCCGTCAAAGGTCGACAAGTGTCTGAGAGTATCCTTGTCGATCCCATTGAAGTCCTTGAAGAACTGTGACCCGTAATGTTTGAGAGTGTCGCCCCGTACTTTTCGGCGAGCTCCTTCATCTTCGTGATGTCGCCAAGATCACTGACAAATTTCTCCAACTCTGCCGGAGCCATGTGCTGAAGCAGCTTCTCCAATTCCTCACCCGTATTGACGGCTCTCAGTAGTCGTTCGAGTTCCTCTACGTCAGTCACCTTGTCTGCGAGCCTGCCGAGCAATCTCGCATCCGTGATCTTGACGTCGCCGAGTAGCCGCTCCAGCGTCGCTGCGTCGGCGATCTTCGCGTCACCTAGGAGCCGTTCCAGCGTGACCGCATCGGCGATCTTTGCGTGGCCGATGAGTCGCTCCAGAGCCGCCGCATCGGTGATCTTCGAGCTCGCCAGCAACCGCTCCAGCGTGGCAGCGTCTACGATCTTCGAATTAGCCAGCAATCGCTCTAGCGTCGTGGCGTCTACGATCTTCGAATGGGCCAGCAGCCGCTCTAACGTCGAAGTATCACCGATCTTGCCGTTACCAACCAGTGCCTCGGCCTGGGCGAATGCCTCCTTTGCCTTCGCCAGCTCCTCCGGTGTCAACTCGCCGAGCTTCGCGGCGAGCCGCGCCTGCTTGATCTCGGCGATGAAGCCGGCGAGCGAGTGGCCGCCCTCCTTGATCTTGGCGGCGGCCATCTTGACGAGGGCGCGATAGACCTCGGGATCGGTGAGCGGCCCGGGGAGCGAGTAGGCCTTGCCGAGCGCCGCGGACAGCTCACCCTTGGCCGCTGCATAGCTCTTGCGCGCCGCGGCCGCCTTGTCAGCCGCCGCGGCGATCTTCTCGTCGAGCTGCTTGGACTTCTGCAGCGCCTCGACCGCCTTGGTGAAGTCGATGACCTCGCCGCCGGCCTCGAGCGCCTTGGCCGCCGGGGCGAGCGCACGTACCGCCTTGGTTGCCGCCCCCATATCCACCCCGGCGCCGACGATGGCGAGGACCAGCCAGACCACCGACGGATCGTCGGCGAAGCCGGCCTGGGCGACCGCGTGCTCCGCGGTGTACTGCTTGTACTCGTCGTAGGCCATGTACGTGCTGAGGCCGGCCGCGCCGATCGAGGCGCCGGCGGCGACGATCGCCGGGGTCGCCGCGCCGAGCGAGACCACGGTGAGCGCGACCGCCACGATCGCGAGCAGGATGCCGCCGACGAGCCTGGCGATCGCATCGTCGTGCATCTTGTCCTTGATGATCTGGTCGTGGATGGAGCCCGGCTGGATGTCCATCTCCGCGTAGAACGCGGGCATCAGCTTGTCCATCTTGTAGATCAGCGCGTGCTTGCCCTCGAGCTGGCCACGGGCACCGACCACGACGGCATTGCGATCCGCGATATGCGCCTGCAGCACGCCGCCAAGCTGCGCTTCGCTCGCCTGCGCGAGGGCCACCTTGTCGAGCCGCTTGTCGACCGGCAGGTCGTCCTCGGCGAAGAGAAGATCGGATAGTCCTTCGACAGGTCCTTGATCGACGCCTCGGCGCTGGCCTTGGCCGCCTTGGCCTTGTCGCCCGCCTGCGCCTGCTCCGGGGTCGGTGGCCTGGGATGAATGCCGCCGTTGCCTGGGAGTCCGTCCTGCTTGGCGTCCAGATTGTGCTGCGCGGCGTAGTCGTTCCAGATCTTCGCGTTCTTGTCGAACTCCTGGTGCTGCGTGCGAAACCCGCCCAGCTTGCCATGGAGATCCTTGACCACCGCCGGGTCCTGGTAGCGCTGCGATTCCTGGTAGAGCTTGCCCGCGTACTTCTGCAGGATGTCGAGGGTGATCCGGACGGCGCCGTCCTCGAACGCTTGCTCGAACTTCGCGATGTACGTCGCGAACGCGGCGATCGAGGCGAAGCCGTAGCGCGGCAGCTGCTGCTCGAGTTGCTCGCGCAGATCACCGCTGGTCTGCAGCTTCGCGCCGAGCTTCTTGGCGATGGCGGTCCCGACGGCCGTCTCCGGGCTGAGCGCCTCCGCCGTGGCGGTCGCCGTGTACTGGCGGTAGAGCTTGTACACCTCCTCGAGCCCGAGCAGCTTGTTCTGGACGGCCGTGCGGTCGGTGTCGGCCTGCTCGCGCCCGGCCAGCTCGGTGCGGTAGCCCTCGATCGCGGCCTCGAACGCCGACAGATCCGTCGTCGCGCCGGTGATCTTGCTCGCATAGTCGGCCGCGGCTCCCGGTGGCAGGGCCTCGATCTTCTTCGCGATGCGGAACAGCTGATCGTAGTCGGACGGCGCGAGGTCTCGGCCCGCGATGCTCGTGTGGATCAGCGCCTTCACCCTGTCGGGCAGGTTCGCGAGGTACTGGTGCTGGAACAGCACCTCGTCGCGGATCGCCCGCCACAGGTCCGCCTTGCCCGGCTCGTTCAGGGCGATGTTCTTGTCGGGCGCGGTGCCACTCGCGACGTGGTACCGACAATCGATCTCGGTCAGGAGCGCAGCCCGTTCGCTGGACGCCGGCTGGTTGTCGAACGCCTTGTCACGCGCGTCCGCCCCGGCGACCCTGCCGCTCGCGTCGGTGTCGATGCCCCTGGCCGCGTTCGCCGCGCCACGCATGCGGTGGACCAGCGACGCCTCGAACAGGACCTCGACAGGACTCTCAGCGGGAGTGTACGCGTCCTTGACGTTGTGCCACTGCGACGCGATCGCCGCGCTCCCGAACACCTGCAGGTTCGCGGCGGCCTCGAACTCGTCGCGAGTCATCGGCTTTCCGACCGTGATCTTGAACGGAATGAATTGTTTCTTGGCCTTCGGGCCCTTCGAAGGCTGGCCGGTCGGCGCCTTCTGGATCGGCGCCATGGCCGCTGTGTCTGCCTCGAGGGCACCGGCAGCGTCGGGCTCGGCGGGCGCTTCGACCCGAGGCTGGGGACCCGGTGGCGTTGCATCGGCAGCGCCGGTGTCGGCCTTCGCCTGCGCCGGGCCTTGGTGGAGGGCTGCCGCCGGTGTTGCCGCTGCGTGGGGTCCCGCCGGCCCGTGCGCCGCCTCGCCACGCGCTGCCTTCGCACCCAGCTCGTCGGCCTCGCGCTCGAGCGCAGGGTCATCGTTTGCAGGCGCACCGCCGATCTGCGCAGTCACCGGCACGCGCCCCTCCGCTTGCTGCTTGACGTGCGTGAGCTCGTGGCCGATCAGCTCGAGGCCTTGCGGGCTGCCTGGATCGAACCGCCCCGGCGCAAAGACGATGTCGGTCCCGCGCGTGAACGCAAGCGAGCCGATCGCCTGTGCGAAGGCATCCTGGTGGACGCGCACCGCGGCGAAGCTGGCGCCAAGCCCGGCCTCCATGCGCACGCGCACGTCGGGTGGCAGAGGTGCCCCGCCACCGGGCGGTGAAGGCCGGACGGCCTCGTCTGCGCCTGCTCCCGGCGCCTTTCGCTGCACCGGCTTTCCCGGCATCAACGCTTCGAGCGCCATGCCGGCGGCCGCCTGCGTTGCAGGACCCTGCACGGCCGCTTTCTTCGCGCCCTCGAGCTCTGCAGTCACGCCAGATGGCTGGCCGACGACCTGCGCGGACGCGTTCGCGGCTCGTTCGAGCTCCGCTGCGACGCGCGAGCGCTTCCCGACTGCTGGCCCGGACGCTCCAGGCTTTGTACCCGGCCGAGCGCCCGGATCTTGACGGCGATCGAACCCCATCCCCGCCGGGAGGCTAGAGGCCGTGACACCAGCGGTCAAGCGCGATCGCGCCAGCTTGGCTCCCGCACAGCTACACCGCCAACGGCCGACAGAAGGGAATCCATTCATGAAACTCTTGTAATGATCGTCATATCGATGGCGCCGCTCAGCGCACAGGCCGAGGCGGATGGTCCGTGCAAGATCCTGTCGTCATTCGTGAAATTCAGATGAGCTCAAGAACCTACCCGAATCAGCCGAACCGCCGAGTTTCGCGCAACCGGCACGAGCGTCGACCGATACCAGCTGCCATGGATCCCAAGAAACACTCGAAGCTCGCTGTCGTCGCCCTCGCCGGGGCCCGTGACGACGCACAGGCACGCACACCGCCATGGCAGGCTCACGCTGCGAATCCGGCACGGCACAACATCGACCACCTCGGCGTGCCCGACCTCGGCGAACGCTGCACCGTGTTCGAGATCCGCGAGACGATCGGGACCGCGCTCGTGATACAGGTGCGGTGCTGAACCATGGCGATCTCCCTGCGCGTCCTGCTCCTCCTGTGCCTGGCCAGTGCTTGCGGTTTTCCGCGGCCGGCCGACGTCTTATCCGACGGCGAGATCGCCTGCACCGCGAACCAGTTTGTCGCGTGTGACGGAACCGTCCTGTACACCTGCAACGCGACCGGGGACGGCACGACGACACAGGACTGCGGAGCCTCGGGCTGCAACGCGGACGCGAAGCGGTGCAACCAGTGCACCCCGAATGCGGATTCGTGCGGCGTCGGCCCGAACGAGCTCGACCATTGCGGTCCCGATGGCTTGCCGGCAGGCTCCGATACCTGCGCCCTCGCGTGCACCGCCGCCCCCACGCCGCACTGTCCGTATCTCGAGCCTCGCTACCTCCCCGACGTGTGCGATGCCGTCGCCACGATGTCGGATTTCACCGTCAGCAACGCGGCCAACTTCGATACAGGCCTCGACAGTGGCTGCAATGGAGGTGTGATTCGTCAGGATGGCGGCCCGGAGATCTGTATTGTCCGGTATGCCTCGATTCACATCACGTCAACTGGGACGCTGATCGCGCGTGGCGCCCGCGCACTGGCTCTAGTCGCCGATAATGCCCTCAGAATTGAGGGCGTGCTCGACGTCAGCGGGCATCTGGCCGGGTTCGGTCCCGGAGGCAGCACAGTGACATCGGGCGACGCGGCCGGCTCGAATGGCGGAGGTGGCGCTGGGTTTGCGACCGCGGGCGGCGCCGGAGGAAGCCCGACAACGGATGGCGGTGGTGGTCTTGCCGGTGGCAAGGCGACTGACCCGTCGCTTGTCACCGTGCTCGTCGGTGGTACCCGACCGACGCCGGGTCCCAACATCGGACCGATCGTGGGTGAGGGCGGTGGCGCGGCGACGCTGATCGCGTGTCGAGGTGCAGTGTTGATAACCGGCACGATCGACGCGGGGGGGACCGGCGGCGGTGGTGGCAAGTCGGGCCTCATTGCAGGTTCGGTCTTTGCCGGTGCCGGCGGGGGCTCGGGAGGTAATGTCGTTCTGCAGGGCGTATCGATCGTGGTAACCGGACAGGTATTCGCGAACGGAGGCGGCGGAGGCGCGGGGGCTACCGCGCAGGCCCAACAAGGCCCCGCGGGAACTGACGGGACCCGATCAGCGACGGAAGCCGCAACGGGTGGCGCCGCAACGGGCGGCGGCGGGGCCGGCGGCGCTGGCGGGCGTCAGGGTGCATCGCCGACCGTCGGCCTGCATCCAACCTCAGCCGGTGCCACGCCAGGAGGTGGCGGTGGAAGCATGGGCTTCTTTCAGACCTACACACCCATGGACGTGTTACCAACGCTTACTCCGTCGGCGGCGTCGCCCACGTTTGGAACCAACAAGCGGATCCAGACACGCTGACGCGACCGCCAAGGGCGGACGCGCTCTGTCTGCCGCGACCATTGCCGACGACACGAACGGGCAACGGCGCGTTGCGCATCGCTTGCGCAGGACGCAACTCCTCGCAACGTCCACAAAGAACCGAGATAACGCTTCAGTCGAAGACGTGCCGGACCATCAGCGGTGAGCCGCCGTTCGCAAGCCGGAAGCTTCCTGTGCGACGGACGTTCCGCCGCAACGACTGCGACTGCGCAAGTGGATAACATCCATTATCTTTGGCACTGCCATAGGGGTCCGTATCCGACGGTGCAACGGCAGGCAGCTCAGCGCAGCTCT
>Ga0307508_10006548_pt1 | contig 10948 bp, 14 predicted proteins | sample 9_EM_MG_FD_203089 | JGI IMG/M metagenome (GOLD analysis project Ga0307508, IMG submission 203089) | Populus trichocarpa ectomycorrhiza microbial communities from riparian zone in the Pacific Northwest, United States - 9_EM | ecosystem: Host-associated > Plants > Roots > Unclassified | place...
TCTGGCATGTATCTTGGGTCCAAACCAGAAAAGCACAAAAGGTATAGGTGCCAGAAGAGCCCCTATACATCCGATTAACGTTCCACCCCATCGAAATGTAAGATTGTGATAGAGTGGAGTCGTGAAGAGCGGATACGCTGTGCCCATCAGGTTGCCTGTCATTTGAATATCGTCGGTATTATTCCGACGGCATGTGGAATAGGAGACCCCTGGTACGTACGTGAGAGGCTTTGTCCGGCCAGCGCGCTTGAAGCATACAACATATAAGCTACAGGAATATTGGGATAACGCCCCAAAGAGCGGTCATTCAGCTATCAGTCCCAGACGACGTACTAAAATGCTATCCGCACTCGAGTAAGCAATGGCGACGACTTACAGTCAGCAAGGTAATTGAAGACCGCTTGATATATGGCAAACAGACTGGCAATGATTATCACGATTCCGATACATGGTGTTATCCAAGGCATCTGTGGATACGACGTCCATGCATAAATGAACGTGCCAAGACAAAACGTGATCCCTGCGACACAAGCTGAATAGGGTCGCGCCTCCACACCAACGCGGGGATAGTTATCTCTGCGAACGGGGAAGAAATAAGCCATATATGTATCCGTTTACCGCGATACAAGCCGAAGCCTGAGCTTGGGGGAACAAAGGCTTGCCTGTAGAGTTTCTCTTGGTAAATATTAAGTAGCAAGCCAACCACCGTTCCAACACTGAGGGTGGTCAGTCTTCCCATTGTTCTCCATGGAACGGGATTATGACTACGCACGTTATGGACAGGTATGCTAGTCCAACCTTCGCGGAATCAAATTTATAAAGTTCGTTGAAGGTGAGAGCTATCGACTCAAGGAAGCCGTAGACAAGTCCCCATGCGAATCCAAGCCACAACTAGGAAACAAGCATGGTAGTGCCAACGAGCACAATCGCAGTGATACTTACGCTAAAACTAGCGACGATCGGCTCGGTGAACAAAAGATCTTTCATGGTGTTAGGGTGAAGGCTTGTTCTTTTGTAAACGGCGCGATGCTCACAGACTGGCCTCGTGGTCGAGATCCAAACAAGCTGCCGAAGGTTCGGAGGATCAACGGCGGTGCGATATCGCGAATCCCCCGTGGTTTTCCGCAGTTTCTTCGCTCTTCGAGCGAGTAAAATGGTACCTACACTACACGAAAGAAAACATGAGCGTTGAGAGAATATGGCTCCCTCGAACCCAGTGACTCTACCTCGAGTTTCTGGCGCACCAAAAACAAAAAGCCATATGAAGAATACGCCACTAAAAATCATGCCGATCCATTGGATCCATCGCCACCCCAGGTTTTGTTCGATAATACCTTGATATCACAATATGTGAGCTTGATTTGGAGCCTCGGAAAATGGTGAGAAAGGCGGGGGAAGGTTTAACCTGCCACAGCCGGGGCGATTCCACATGTACCTATCACAGCAAAAGAAAACAAACCCATTGGATGACCTCTTTCGCCCGTATCTGTAGGGCAGTCAGTGGAGTGCATTATTTCGAATCCAGGCATGCAACGATTGCGTACCCCATATGTCCGCGATCGTCCCCCCGACCATCGCAGATCCTGTACCAGCGAATGCTCCTTGCAGAAATCAGGAAACCATCACGGTTTGAACATTTGGGGCGCTATGCATTCCAACCAGTTCAGGGAAGCTTCCCGCAACCAAGTTTAAATGAATACAACGCACAGTGCGATGGGCAGGAAAAACAAAGTGAATAGAGCCATACTCGCCAAGTAGATCGGACGTCTACCCCATTCCTCTGAAAGAGGCGCCAGGACTAGCGGCGCGATAGAGAATCTGATGGCATCTGAGCACGAAATTTGGAATAGCTAAAGAAAATGCACATACCCGAAAGGGTATAAGGCAAGCGTCGCAGTTGCCTGTAGGTCGGAACACCGCAGCTCCGCTTTCATGCTGGGATAACCAAGAGGTATGACACCAGCTATAGCCGCACTCAGACCAGAGATCGCCGAAGCTACATGTCAGCGAAGGCGACGGAAAATATAAGTTTTGGTGAGAATAAAGTGTATGAGCGCGATCGATATCATATTGAGCAGGAATCTGCTTACCAGACACGGTCATTACCCATTTGCGAGTTTTGCTCCAGTTCAACGGATTTTCAGGATCCCGTTCCTTCCATTGTACCTATTCGTTTGCAATCCCGCCAGTGATACAGCCGGAAAAAAATGGTTCAGTGAGCTAGGGGTTTCCTTAGCAGATAGAGTATGATGACAGCATACAAGTAACTCAGACTCGCCGCGTTCAAGCTGCACGGTCCTTGTCGCCTCCGAGGGTCTGGCGAGCTGCTCCTGTCATCGCAGTGAGTGCATGGGTGAGAGCAAAAGACTACCATATGCATTGATTCACCATATAATTATCTCTACCGCCTGACCGATTGACCGACGCCGAGGACTAGCAGGGCTAATTATAAGAATAAGTTCATTACCTAATCAGCTCTCATCGAGGTACAGATTCGGCTTCGGGCCGAACTACATAATCAGGCAATACGACTGACTATGCAGCGCGGAACGGCGTTCAACCTACGGCTGCATTCATCCTCATGGCCTCAGCGATCAGGTTAGGAATGTCGCGAGAAGGTCACGCGCTGAACAGATTTTCCGAATTGAATTGAGTACCACGTGACATCAGACCTTCGAAGTTCGAGAGGGCGCTTACAGGCGAAGAAAGTAGGAGCCTGTTTTTTACGCGTTTGGGATAACTCGCGAAATATGTGACGCAGTGTGAGTCACTTTGGCCTACCAATCTACCCAGTGGGACATGGGCGTGTGTCCAAAGCTGCCCTCCAAATGTCCCTGCAAGGACGAAGGCAGTGTCTACGTGAAACGTCCTTTTGAGCTCTTTATTAATGATAGGGATTCCTTAGGGCCACAGTCCCCAGCCCGGCGGCTTCCTGGAAGAAAGGATAGAAAACAAAGGACTGATAACAAAACTGCTCGCGAGATAGCGGGCTCCCCACTTGCTGTGGCACTTTTTCAGTCCTTTTTCGGTTCTTGGACTGCATAAATCTCGCCATTACAGCCTTAAAAGAGCTCATAATCTATCGTTCAAACAACCGAATCAAATGGGTGCAACCCTTCGACTCTGGCGGCTGTGGTGCAGTATTTCCCGGCACCTGAAGATGGACCCCTCTGTTAAATGCGACTATATCTTGACGGGTAAGTTTCGTTACTAGCCACAACGTTATTCGACGAGCTCACTCCAAACTAAGCCAAGAATAACAGAAAGATCCCCAGCCATCCACACTTTTATATCGCCGCCTCATGTGAAGGAAAGCCCGGTCTTCGCACCCAACGACGCGAGGACGCTAGTCCCACTTCGCGTTCCTGTCCTCTGTGTGTGTTCCCTGCATCAATCCCAATCTCGTTAAACGGAGGCTCAGGTTCTTGCTTTCGCGGATCTATTGAAGTCAAGGTAGACGGGTTACTGGAACGTTGCAAACACGGCGAACGTATGTGTTAGACCACGTGTTAGGAATCCCGCAAACTTTTTGACCCGTAGAAGCCGCAGTGATACTTCAGGACAAGCGTAGTTGAGTGGCGGGACATCTAACTATGGTCCTACGTGAGAGTGACGCCATTCAAGCCGCCGGGGCCGTTGTTTCTACCCCGCCGCGCGACGTGAAAGAAAGGGGAATAGCGGCGCCGAATCCGATACAAGGCTATGTTGATGACGCCCTTGCGATGGCTGCATCTGTGGAGGCTAATAGACCCCCCCCCACGAACCCGCTCAAGTAGGTTCTCGAGGGGGCGAAAGCCATCGTTGATTTCATGGACGCAACGGCTAAAGTAATCATCACCTTTTGGCCAACAAATGTCGCCCAGACTAACACTCAGTCTTGTCGCAGCTTCGGCCGTATGCTGACGCCGCCCGGCGTGTCGTGTCTTCAGCATATCGCGTGCGTGCCTCTCTTCGTGAATTGCAGAGGACCAGCTTATTTCGTCCAGCCGTAGGTTCTTCAGGCCAGCTTGACAGGGATCAAAAACTCGAGGGCCTGGCCACCACGAAGAGGACATCTACTCGTTTGTGGACGTTGCAGGTGACTGGAAGAACAAGACCCCGCTTGAAAATGTCATCAATAGGATAACAGATAAGACGCGAGAATGTGCAGAATCCATCCAGGGAACTCACTGGTATAGTTTGCAATATGTGACCACATCTCATAATCGGGTTAGGCCGCGTTGTGTATCAAACTATCTCTGATGCCGATACCACTATATCTTTCATGTCGAGCACATTGCAGGGGTTGCAAAGCGGACTCGCGCTGTAACGTTCCAAACCGCTGTTATTTCGGGTGGAACACGCGATGATGTCGACCAGCTTGTGCTGTGAGATGTCCCGGATTCCAAACATGTCAACATCTCAAAGTCCTAGAGCTTATCGAATCCGCAATGATGGATGCCCCAACCCGACAGCTGTGCCCTGAGGGAACTCGAGTCGATATCAAAAAAAAGCTTGTCGACCTGTCCCACTGGTGATCGCTGTCACTGTGTGACATGGCTGTACGGATTAGCAGGCTCTGGAAAGAGCATCCTTCTAAACAGTATCGCCCACCATTTCAGTTCGCTGCATCAGTGTGGTGCCTTTGTTTTCTTCAGCCGGAGCGATCCTTTCAATGGTGACCAGCCCGGGTGATTCCGGCCATTGCCTACCAATTGGCACAACTCAGCCCATTTTTGCCAAGAAACTCGAATCTGAACGCGGCGGGACGTTCTCCGTGGTTTTCTGTATGCCTAATTCCATGCCCTCCTGGAGGAACCCTCGAAAGCGGTAGCCGCTCTCCATCATTGTGACTGATGGAGTCGATGAGTGTGACACGAGAAATCAAGGAAGGGGCTCTTAGAGATTCCCTCGAGGCACATCCCAAAGCTGCCAGCCCTATCTCGAATACTTGTGGCGAGCCGCGACGAGAAAGATATTATCACGCATTTTCTCATCCGAGTATCTCCCATGTCATTAAACCAGTTCCGCTTCCTACAGATGACAACGCCGCGGCAAATAATATTTTCGGCAGCGGCTGGCATCAATTGCGGTGGTAGCACAGGCACTGTTTCGGGCCTCTATGACAACACTATCCGATTGTGGGACGCAGCATTGGGCGCAGCCGTTGGAGAGCTGCTGCAAGGAGCAAGGACACGACCTGGTGACATCTGTCACATTCTTCTGGGACATATATCGTCTCTGGTTCTGGCGACAACACTATGAATCATCCCTCAAGGCCTTAATTGCTTCCTCAATATCGCCTAGCACGCCTGAGTTTTGATGTTGTTCGAGCAACGACGTGCCTCGTTGGACCAATGCGAGAGCCCCAGAATAATCGTCCTGCAGGGTTAGTCCGGAAGATGAGGCCTGCATGCCGTCTGCAAAGGTACGGCAATCGGATCACATCCGTTTCACTATCCCCGACAGTACACGCCTTGTCTCGGCCTCCGAAGCTATTGGCGAGTTGGGACATTGCGATTGGGTTGCACCCGTTACGTTCTCCCCCAAGGGCATGTGTATCGCCTCGGGCTCGCGTGACAACCACCTTTCGATTATGGGATGCAACATCAGGCACAGTCATCGGAGGACTTGCAAGGACACGTTGACTAGGTCGCATCCGTTGCGTTTCCCCCTGAACGGCACGCGCATCGCCTCGTGTGCGGGTGACAACGTCTTTCGATTTTGGGATGTAACGTCAGGCACCACCATCGGGGATCCCCTGTATGGACCTCTGACCGGGTCACATCCATTGCATTCTCCCCTGACGGTGCACTGGTCGTCTCCTGCTCCTTTGATAACCCCATCGGTTATGGGATGCAGCCATCGGAGAGCCACCGCAAGGACACTACATTCTCCCCCAATCCCAATGGCACACAAATCGTCTCCGGGTCTGTCGGCATTCTCCCCCGACGGCACCCGTATCATCTCGGGCTCTCGTGACGGTACTATTCAATTATGGGACGCAGCGTTGGGCACAGCCCTTGGCGAGCCTTTGAAAGGACACTTTGATTGGGTCACATCTGTTGCATTCTCCCCTAAAGGCACCCACGTCATTTCGGGCTCTAGTGACAACACTGTATAGCTGATGGAAAGCCTCTGAAAGGACATTCTCTGGCTCTGGAGATGAGACTATTTGATCACGGGATGTAGCATTGAGTACTGCTGTCAGACGTCGACGGCTTCCACTGCGACGCTCGTTTTTGTCCCCTGCGTCCTTCACAAACTTCAATTGTATTCCATCGGGTTCTGAGGACAAGCCGTCCCCTTCGAGTCACCCGACCTCCAACGAGAACAGTACCGGTATACAGGGCATGCGCCTCACTGACTTGTCTGCATTTTCAATCGGCCGTATACTCGACGATGATGGTTGGGTGGTAACGCCTGACGGGAAACTTCTTTCTGGGTGCCCCCTGACAATCAATTGGGTTTGTTTCGATCAAGAACACTCGAGGTGCTCGGGACAGTTGAGACTCGAATAGATTTGAGGGATTTTGTTCATGGAACCGCGGGCTGTCGTCATGATCTGTAATTTCCCGCCTCTCGAGAAACATGTTTTGTATACCTATCGCAGCCTCAAAATATTTTTCGCGTCAAACAATGGAGTCCGCACGCGTCTATGGACAGTCAGAGTACAATATGGCACTTACAATCTAGTTTACGAACAAGCCCATAACGAAAGAGTCAGGAGATCTTGCCTTAAGGCAATGGAAGAACCGCAAAGCCTGCTTGGAAGGGAACGAAAAGCGGGAGGAGCTCTAGGAATGAGAAGACCAAACTGACAGAGATGGAGATGAACCACCAAGACAGGCCTTCGACACGGTCGACCCAAACAGACGAAGGGCCTCAAAGTTAAAATCTTATAGTGGCGGGGTCCCGGCCGCGCCTACCGCTCGGTCGATGGGCTTGCTATGGATGCGATTCGTATCAACTGGGCGCGGCAGAGAGGGTCTTGTTGAGCAGAGGCCCAACCACCGTTTTCACGTCAAGCTGGAAAGGCAGACAGGAACGTACCGCATTTCCTAGGTAGGCATCCCAACAGTAACTTTATCACGCAGCAAGACGAATCAGAGTACTGTATCCCTCTGCGACCGACAAAATTTCCATTGTGGCTGTGCAGTCAATCGAACTTCCAGTCGCTGCCTGGCCTTGCAGGCATATGATTTCCCTTAGCAAATGTGTAGGCATGCAAGAGGTGACGCATCTCCACACGAATAACCGAAAAAAAGCGAAAAATATCATGAAAAGCGCGACACGTACTTTCTGTGAATGCCGCGCAAAATTCATGACGGGTTCACGCCGTCCGAACGTGTCGCGCTTTTCATCGCCTACGGACGCGCAACTGTGCATGGACGTAGAGGAAGATTACTGGAGTGTGCTCATGTAGTTTGTTTTCCTGAAACATGCGTTGGCGGTGAGAAAATTGCGAAATACGTCTGGGTTTTCAGGCCCGATGAGGTGAAATTTCAGAACTCGGATTTCCGGATTCAATTCCAGGTTGGTGCCAGACTTCGCCACCTCACCACCGGATGCCTCAGACATATAGGCGGACATGTAGGAATGTTTTATCCATGTCGGCGCACGGCCAACGTGAGCTCCTCCCTCCTCAGCAATACTTACGTAATTACTGTCAGTCTTCAGTCACAGTTTCCCGCCCGCACCAATTGAGGGAGCTCCATGGACGGTCCACACGCTGTAATATCTACAATGCTAGTAGATGCGTCCATCACGCCGAGATATCAAGGTTTGCGATACAAGCCAATTCTTACGACGAACGCCTACAGTAAATCGATCACGGAAGTGTGGGAGGGGCATAAACTTGAACTTATGGAGCGAAGCGCCTTATGACAGCACCATCAGTTCAATTATTGCGCATGCTCTTACAGAACGAGGTGGGTATTAAATTTGAAAAATCAACAAAGCTAGTACTAATTGTGTACATCAAAATCCGTTTTGAGAAGAGTGAGGACAAGGGTTCTCGACACCTAGGACGTCCGAGTCTTCCCTGCTGCAGCAGTGGCGAGTCCCCTTGCAAAACGTGACCTCGCACGAATTTTGGGCCCGTAGAAGAAGAGCACGATTGGGACTGGCGCAAGAACAGCGGCAATAAGACCGAAAAGTGCGCTAGCCCAGTTAAATCCCAACTTAACGTACATCTAGTCGGACATAAGACAATATGTCAACAAAAATCGAGTCACTCGACATTGAGACAAATGGGACCAATACTCGCCTGATTTGTAAATAGAGGAAAGGCAGTGGCGGCGAGATTACGAACAAGACTCTGTCCTGCAAGAGCGCTGGAAGCATATTTCGAGTACGCTGGGGAATTAAGGTCAGCCAAATCCGAAAGGAGGCTTCGGAGAAGCCCGCATCAACGTACTGTCCGCAATGTAATTGAAAACAGATAGAAAGATGGCAAAGATGCTCGCAATGATAATCGTGATGCCAATTGACGGTGCGATCCAGTGGATATATTTGTACGAGGTCCAAGCGTAAATCATGCTCCCGATGACGAAAGTGATGCCTGCAACGCATGCACTGAACAGCCGGGCTTCACCTCCGACGCGAGCAACATATTTCCTGCAGATGATGGGATTCAGACCTCCCGTAAGGAACATGATAGGGTTGATTAACCTGTAAAGTGATTCTTGATAGAAGTTTGCACCAAACCCTATAACACTCCCGGTGCTATGCGGGGATCCGTTACAACAGTTATCAGCGTGAACACAAGCAAGGCGTACCATATCGTCAAAGACACTAAACCAATTTCGCCCGCATTGAAACCGTACAGCGTGCCAAATACCAGGTCCATTGATTGAATCAGGCCGTAAGCCTATCCATAGCTGAAGAGGTATCTTATGAACATGAGAATTTGATACAGGATGGAATGTCAACTCACACTAACGCACAAAACAATGGGTTCAGTGAGGAGAAAACCTGTTCGGAGACGGAAAGCAGTGTGCGATTCAGTTGCCTATGTAAGCATTGCGTTTTCCGATGACGAATAGCTCACGCATAGGTCGGGTGCAGGAAATCCAGATGAGCTGCCTCATGTCCGGCGGATTGGAGGCTACCTGGTAACGAGGATTACCTGTTTCCTTCCGTAATCGTTTCGCGCGACGCATCAAGAGGATTGATTCACGCGTTTCCTGTCCGCCATAGACGATCAACCAGATAGTGAGAACAGCGCTGATGCACATTGACATCCATTCAATCCAGCGCCAGCCGAGAGCCTCCTGCACCCAGCCTTTGGAATATGGACGATCCAGAAGGTAATCATCAGAGCCAACCTATCCCATAATGAGTCATGGGGGAAGTAACAAACCCATTAAAACACGACTAGCACCGGTGAAGAATAGTGGAGCGAAGGAAAAAAAGGACATCGCGTGTCCCCGTTCGCCGGCGTCTGAAGGTTAGGTTAATTTACGATACGTGTTTACGCAGCTCCAAAAAGACCAACGCACCCCAGATATCGGCAATAGTTCCGCCAACCACGGTCGTCCCTGTGGACCCCGCGGCTCCTTGAATAAATCTAGCAACGATTACGGTTTGGATATTTTTCGCTCTAGAAAATGGTATTGTGGAATGAGTGAAGGAGTTAGGATCACGTGCCAAGCAGATGAACTTACAACCCGATCGGCACATAAAACAATGTGAAAATAATGGAAGTGATAATGTACATCCTGATTGAAGATCAATTCGTCTCGTGGAATGTTTTCCGCGGCGAAAATCAATGAGACGCACGGGCGTCTTCCATACTCCTCCGAGAATGACGACAACACAAGTGGAGCGATCCCATAACTGAACATTATTGGTCAATCTTTATCCTGGCGCAAGGATAAGGATGAATTACCCGAAAGCGTACGTTGACAATGTTAACGCATTTTCTTCCTCCAAAGATTGCAAGTCCGCCGTCATACCTGGATATCCGTTTGCAATAATGCCGCTGGTCGACGCGCTCACAATTGTCAAGCAGCAAGCTACCATCCAATGAATTTGTACGATGATGAAGATACAGAAAATAATTGAATCGCACCTGTCACAGTGACAACCCATTTCTTTCCTCGTAGTCCAATTGGAGGGCTTCTCTGGATCATTCGTTTCCCATTCCACCTAAATATGGGCAGAAATGCGGGCAAGTCAGGCATTATTGCGCGTACGTGACGTATGTCCACTGACTAAAATGGGCGTCGTTTTGCTCCTACCCTCGGAGATATCTGATTGCCAATCTAACTGAACGAGTAAAAATGCAAGAAGTCAGCTATACCGACCGTTTGTGAGGCCAACGACTGACGATGATGGGGGTCGCACCGCCTCTGCCCCTCTCTAGATCGATGTTCGTTAGCTCCCCTTTGCACACATCATCATCAATGCTAAGCCATTCCAAGGGCTGATCCCGGGTCGACGAAGGCTTCGCGGCCGTCAAATCAAGAAGATAATCCGACTGCTTCGTCTCATCATCCATTGCGAGTAATTGAATACTGGTTAGTGAGGAGGATACGGTGGTTGAGGTGGGGCGGGGTGTGATGACTACATCTGGAGGATTTTTGGTGGTCTTTATCAACGGAAAGAGGTTCCCCTGCACAGTGTCCGGATTCCCTGGAGGGAGCATGGCACGTGGATGCCATCTTAGCCTTGTCCGCGTCAACTGTTGCTGCTTACAGAATCTGTTTAGTCCCGGATGTCAGCGATGTCCTGAGAATTAATAGTTATCGACCCCAAGGACGACAAAGGGAAAGCTAACCCGTATGTTTGGTAGGGAAACGTACATGTATTAGCTGGATGAACTGCATGAGTTGTTGTGCGTTGATGCCCGAAGCCCGCTCACGAGTGGCTATATAAAAGCCGTACGGCTGCGTGATAGCCGGAACTCCGGTATCGACATCGCGACATTCCCTCTTGGCTTCCTGTCTTCTTTGCTTCGCCAACT
>Ga0307508_10006549_pt1 | contig 10947 bp, 15 predicted proteins | sample 9_EM_MG_FD_203089 | JGI IMG/M metagenome (GOLD analysis project Ga0307508, IMG submission 203089) | Populus trichocarpa ectomycorrhiza microbial communities from riparian zone in the Pacific Northwest, United States - 9_EM | ecosystem: Host-associated > Plants > Roots > Unclassified | place...
GACGCGGCGAGTATGATGGCGAGCTTTATGGCATGGTTAGCACAGCTCTCAGAGTGACAGAGACACCGGGAAGTTGTAGAATACACAGTGACGAGTCGATGTCAATGAGGGTGCCGGCGGCAAGGACAACAGCTAGTAGGAGGCGGCGACCACGATGGCGAGCTTTGTGGCATGGTTAGCACAGCTCTCCGACTGACAGGAACAGCGGTGGGAGCTGGTACAATACGATGTGACGAGTATGATGTCAATGATATTGCTGGCAGCGAGAACGATAGATAGCGAGTAGGATGCGGCGTGTATGATGTCAATGCAAAGCGCCAAGCCATTACCAACACTTGCGCTTGTGCAAGGTTCGGCGTCCTCATCGCTCCTAGACCCCTTTTTTCTTCTCCTTTCACCTCGTCCTAGATACTCGTCGTTGTCCTACCATGCCACAAAGCTCGCCATCGTGGTCGCTGCCTCCTACTAGCTATCGTCCTCGCTGCCGGCACCCTCATTGACATCGACTCGTCACTGTGTATTCTACAACTTCCCGGTGTCTCTGTCACTCTGCGAGCTGTGCTAACCATGCCATAAAGCTCACCATCATACTCGCCGCGTCGTACTCACTATCGTCCTCGCCGCGTCCTACTTGCTATCGTCCTCGCCGTGTCCTACTCGCTCTCATACTCGTCGCGTCCTACTCGCTCCCATACTCGTCACGTCTTACTTGCTCTCATACTCGCCGTGTCCTACTCGCTATTGTCCACGCCGCCGGCATCCTCATTGCCATCCTCCTCATAGTCGTTGTGCTCATCGCGTCGTACTCATCGCGTTGTGCTCATCACGTCATGCTCATCGCGTCGTGCTCATCGCGTCGTGCTCATCGCGTCATGCTCATCGCGTCGGGCTCATCGCGTCGGGCTCATCGCGTCGTGTCGTATTTGCCAACTTTCCTTTGTTTCCGACACTCAGCAATGCTACGTGCGTCAAAAACAGCGGCGATGGATGTGACGCTGGGTGCTTGTGCTGGAAACGCGAAGTGTGGTAGTAGCATATATAGATGTACATTAGATATAGAGAATAGAACTGGACTGAGTTAGTATGCCTGGAACCCGCTGCATGTTTGTGAATGCAACGCGAGTATTTGCTGCGATGTTCCGTGCCTTGACAGCCAGCGTAACCACGGTGCCATGACACGCGTCGTCCGGATGCCATTTACCCTGACACGGCTGCGTCCAGAAGGAAAATGCCCTGACACGGCTGCGTCCAGAAGGAAAATGCCCTGACACCGTGCGTCCAGAAGGAAAATGCCCTGACACCGTGCGTCCAGAATGAAAATGCCCTGCCACGCTCCGTCCGGTAAGCAGATGCCGTGGTGAGCTGCGTCCGGGCGCATGGTGCCGTGGCGAGCTGCGTCCGAATTCACATTGCCTGTGCGTTTTGCGTTGGGAGCGGTATGTGCGCTGCCAGGGTGCGTCCAGAGCGTCCCGAGCGCCTGGTGCGTCAGGACGCAGCCTGTGTGTCCGGACGCACATTTTTTTTCCTGATGTCCTACCGCCCCATCTCTCTCCAATCATGCTTTGGAAAACTACTCCAATCCATCGTCGCCAAGCGGCACTTCCAGGCTGCCTTCACCTGTGGGGCCACACACCCCTCACAGATGGGGGCCCAGGCAGAAAACTCAGCAATCAACACCCTACTCAGAACAATCACCCCTATCACTAGAGCAATCAGCCAGAAGCAAGCAGCACACAAAACCCCACCACGACCAGCTGTCCTCACCCACGACATCGAGAGCGCCTTCAACCAAGTCCACCCAGCAACACTCCGGAAGGTTATGCAACAATGACGCATGCCCCAGAACCTGATGGAGTGGGTCACCACCTTTAACACTGACCGGAAAATCACCTACGGCTTTGACCAACAATCAGAACAGCCCCAACCATATAGGCGTGGGCTGCCCCAGGGATCCCCAGTCTCCCCAGCCCTGTTCCTCATCTACAGCAATGCCATGCTGGAAAAGAGCCACCAACCCCACAACACGATCAACACATCCTACGTAGACGACGTATGCATGGTCCAAATGTCGGTGACAATCACCAGAGCCAACACACTCCTCAAAGAAAGAACTGAAGAACACCTCAGCAGGGGAGCCACCTCAGACTAACCTTCACACCATCCAAGACTGAACTGCTCTACTGCCTCCCTCTCACCAGCAAAGATAAGAACAGGAGCCTCAGCACATACCCTCCCCTCAGAATCAACAACAACACCATTGCGGCCACATGACAAATCAAGTACCTAGGAGTGCACATCGATGAATCACTCAGCTTCCTATATCATGCCACCATGGTAGCGGCCAAGGGCAACCGGGCCCTTGGCAGCCTCAACTTCCTACAACAGCACTCACAGGGCATCCCCACGCATGTCACCCACCACCTGGCAATGACGGCGATCCTCCCCACAATGTTCTAGGTATCACCAGCATGGTGGATGGGTATCCTGATGATCACTGCAACCTTACGCACCACCTACAACTCAGTCACCCAGTGGATTACAGGACTTCCCCTCAACACCAGAACGACAAACCTCATCACACTATCACAACTCCCACCAATAGAGGTGTATCTGGACTACCTATCCCTGCGATATGCCATCCGACTCCACTTCCTCCCCCAACACCATGTCCTGGGCCCACCACGAGCCCTAACAGATACCCACCCCAACCTCCCAGGACTCCACCGCCATTACGCACTCAGCAAGCACCTAGTACAAGGCAAACTGGGGAACCGCACTACCACCTCAACAGTGGACGGAACCAATACACTCCCCTCCCCAAACCCAGACAAAACAACAACACCCCAACAGCTTCATGAAGAATGGCTCCATATGCTACCAAACCACACTGTCATCATCTACACTGACGGCTCTAAACTTGAGAATGGGTCTGTCGGGTGTAGATGGGCAACCTTTCACTGCGGTGACCAACAACTCTACTGGCTGGGGGAAGGCTGCTGCCACCTAGGCAACCGGGCTGAGGTGTACGACGCCAAACTCCACGCGATCCAAGAAGCAGTCACATCCCTCCTCACTACCACCGCACCACGAGCCACAGCAATTATCTGCGTGGACAGCTGGACGGCACTCGAAACACTACAATTCAATAAACACAACCACAAATACGTCCGCCGGACCCTGGAAACGATTAGCGACCTCAGCCTACTGGGCTGGGAGATCTCCACCACCTGGTGCCCCTCTCACTGCAACATCAATGGCAACGAACAAGCCGACACACTCTCCAAATAGGGAGCCACCTTTGCCGTTCCCTGCCGCTTCGCGCTCACCACCAAGACGTGGCTACTGGCTCAAGCACGAGTGGAGCTCCTCCGAAGGTGGAAAACAGAACTACCACTCTCAAAGCCCTCATTCAAGTTTCCCAGCCACCTCTACGGGGTGAACTGGGCCGATACACGAGCAATATGGAGAGTCTTCTACAACCGATCGCCCTCCGACCCACCCCCCAACATCATAGCAGACCCATGCTCCTGTGGCATGGACCTCACCTCCTCTCACCACCTACTACGAGACTGCCCGCTGCTGACGCTGCAGTGGGCACTCCTCTGCAAAGCCACCACAGGAGACATCCAGTCCCTGGAGTTCATCACCGCACCCGAAAACACAAACCTGCTGTGCCACTTCCTACGGGCAACTGGCCTGGGACACTCCGCACTCATCCGATTCGACGGAAACCACAACACACCAGACTGCACAGATAGAAGCAACTCAAACCCCCCCGAGCCAGACTTTGGCGGTTTCGAAGCATAAACGATATTACGACCGACATGATGAATGGGAGGAAGGACAGAGGCGATTGGTTTCTTTTGTACTGTCAGAGCATTTTCTGGTTTCCTTGTTCCGTGTCATGTGTTACGATCCTTGATTCCTGTCCTGTTTGTTCTTTTCCTTGGTGCGTATACTTCTTTGGCAGTCGGGAAAGATAGAAGCCCCACAGGGGTGGTATGGCGAGGAGGAGCGCACAAAACCTGTAGTGTTAAAGCACGATAGATCAAAATCGAATATTATCTCTCTCCACAGACCTCTGTCTCTATCTTCATGACCTGGCGCTATGACCACCACCTGTAAGAACAAGTAAGAAATAAGGGCAAAGAAGAATACCACCACAGCGAAGCCAAATACCGCAACGATACCACACTGAGCGTGAAGAGATAAGGACGAAGAAGGATACTGCCACCGCGAAGCCCAATACCTCAACAATACCACACTGGGCATGAAGAGATAAGGGCAAAGAAGGATACCGCCACAGCGAAGCCAAATACCGCAACAATACCACATTAGGCGTGAAGAGATAAGGGCGAAGCAGGATACCACCACAGCGAAGCCGAATACCGCAACGACACCATGCCGGGTGTGAAAAGATAAGTGTGAAGCAGGATACCCCCACAGCGAAGCAGAATATACCACAACAGGACCCCCTACGTTGCCTGTTGAGTAGCATGGACTAGGGAGACAGGATCTTAACACTAGTGGGAACTCGGACCTAAGGGGGGGCTACTGTCATGGAGCATACCAGCTGAGCCCTTGGCACTGACTGGAATGTGGGAGGATGGAATGTGGAGTGACACCGTGCAGGCGAGGGAATGTGGAGTGATACCGTGTCGGCGACAGGTATCCTTTTAAGGAGCCATCGCCCACTTCTTCTCTTTCTTTTCCTTCCTCACGCAACAACTTGTTTTCTTGTCTCCTTAATAAAAAACCACATACTTCTCCCACCACCCTCTTGTTCCTGTTCCCGTTTTGCTCACCATACACAGTTCACTCGCTACATGCTGTCCGCCCACCGCCGCCCTTGTCCTGTCCTCGCTGCGTGCTGTCCACCCACTGCCACCATTGTCCTGTCTCCGCTGCATGCAGTCTGCTTGCCATTGTCCCCGTCCGCATCCTGTCTGCTACCGGAAGTCCAGCCGGACTTGCCATTACACCTGATCCTCTACCTGGGATGATGACTCTGGAACTTGAGTACTGGGAGCACTTAAATGAATACACAACGTGATGAAATTCTTCGAGACAGTAAGTATAGGAGGATGATTCCGGGTGTCGCGGACGCTAGACCTGGAGTGGCTAGCGTGCTGTCTTGGGCTTGGCACGGGCTAGCTCTAAGGGCTTAGGTAGACAGTCACAGACTAGCGCTAGTGGAGGACCCCTCCTATAAGAGGAGCGGCTCCTCCTCCTGGAATAGATCATGTTTCTCGCTACCCCTCAGTAAGAGTACGAACCGGCCTACTCTGAGAGCCCAGTCATTTTGACGAATTAAAGAATTTCTAAGGGAAGAAATCTTATCCGGTGACTAGGAGGGCTGTACGGGAGAAGGACTACAGTCAGTGACACACCCAACATCACGGAGCATACACGAAGAAATGGACGGGCTACTTAGATAGAACCAAAAACTAGCACTCGAGGATGAGCCTAAGGGGGAGGGGAGGTAGTGTTACACTTAGCGGATTATTGTGAGGAAACGGCTATGTAGAGAAACACACGGTGGCTGTGACAAAGAGGCTTAGACTGTGGCTGAAAGAGTTCAGAGAGTCTAGGCAGGAGATAAAGAAATGGAGTTTAGCTCTCGGCCGAAACACCAGCTGTAAGGGTTAAACTCCAGAGAGGTGGAGATAAGTTTGTGCAAACAAGTGGGACAAGGCTAGGTACCCACATCTTGACGATCGGAGGGTTCTTCTCCACCATGATCGGAAAAGGTAGCCACGATACAGCTGCACTCGCCACTCAGCCGTATGGTTCTGATATGGCAATCAAACGAAAAACCTCTCTCCCTTATCTACACCCCGACCAGGACCAATGAATCCGCCCATGTTCCCACTGAGGTACGAAGTTACCTCACAGGTATCCAAGTCCAAGTCACCACTTCTCACTAGCTCACTCGCAGATAAAAGAAAAGTGATTTCTTGCCCCGACGGATGTAAATCAGCACGAACATCCTCACCAAAACTACCACTGAACCCACACACAAGATCTTAGATTATTCCGTTGTGAATTATCGAAAGTAGCATGATTACCTTTGATTCTCCAAGCACTCTGATAATGAGACAACCCCAGGATCACAGCATATCATGGATAACTCTCGATTGGATTGGACATTAGCGCTTTCACACATCTCTCTGAGAGTGGTCAGAGCAGGTGCCTCAGTTCTCTTACCGTCATTGGGTTATGCGATTGGATTGTGTGTGGAGTTGATTACACTACTCAACCTGACCCAGAGCAATGAACTCTTAGCCGTAGCAGCTATCCTTTCTTCGGCCGCGACAGTATCAAGGCATAGCTCTACCCTATATCTTTCCCATTAGACTTTCGAACTGTTCCTGTGGTGCAGTCCTGTAGTGGTACTTGCACTTTCCCGATCACGAGCTGGTACTTGGTCCCAGGGCTACCCAGCATGACAGTATTGGCTTGAAGTGAAGCCTCCGCTTCAGTATTCAGCTTGACTCATTCTCCCTCACCTTATTGTGGCATGAGCTCTGCATCATAATCGTTGTAAGCCTCTTCGATAGTATGGGGTGGGGATACACTCATACTGTCAAGTTTGGGTGAAGCCCAGAGTTCATTGCTATAATCCGATGTCTATGACGAGAATGCAAGTGGTAGCATGACCCCTTGTATCTCCTGACAATGGGGTGTAGCGGTATCGCCTTGGGCCTCATAGTGTCTGCGACGATACCGTGATTTCCAACTCGTGGTGTTGTTTCTCTGGACCACGTCTCTGGAAACAACCCCACTCCTATTCTTCGATCTAGACTTGCAACTCCTTGCATTCCTGTTTTCCTTCCGATTGCTTATCCATCCTATGATGGCCACCAAGATTGTCTTTCTCTGCAGCAGCACTTGCACTTTCCCAGTCTGCGCTGGTACTTGGCCTGGTATCCTACAGTGCTACAGAGTCAGTCGACCTGAGCTGAGCCCCGATAGTATCGGTTGCCCGGTCTTGGTATTCTGTCCTAAGACCGTGGTATGAGTTTCCAATACCTTCCTGCCCTATCCATATCTGAATGTCTGACCCATAGTATTTAGGGTGTAACGTATAGCCTTAGCCATAGAATCCACTTCCGTTTCCACTTTTGGGACCATGGGATTCTTATCCTCTATAGCCTTGACCATAGAAACCACTTCTGCTTCTATTATCTTCATCTCCATTTCCATCTCCACTTCTATTCTGGTACTTTGGATAGTGTTTCCTGATATGTTTTACTGCTCCATATTCATAACACCTGAATCTGCCTTTCTGATCGCCACTGGTATGTAGCCATTTATTGTTGTTGCTATCCTTCTTGCCGCAATTTTCGAAGTTATGGGTGTTCATACTACACCAGCTGCACCACATCTGAGGGTATTGGTTATTGCCTTCTCTACTCTATGATTGTTACCCCACCATCCTTGGTCATCTCAACTGCCTCCTCTTCCTTCTAGCTGTGAATATAGAGCTTCTGAGACAGCATCTAGCTTTGTGGCTAGTGTCTCATTCTGTTTGCACTCCTTCAAGTCGCTCATTACTTGACAGATCATAATGTTCACTTGCGATTGTAATATTATGATACCAATTTTGAATATCTCAGGGAGAGTTGTGAAAATGTGGATTTTCAAGACTATCTTGGGGATAGCTTCAGGAGTTCAGGCAAGTTGGTTGCTGATATTTAGAAGTTGTGAAAAATAGACACCGATTGGCTGCTCAGAAATCGGATATAGTTGGCTGCATTGCCAGAAAAGAGTCAGATGACCAACCGTAGTCTTTATCATGTCCATCTGTTTATCAGTATTTGTCACATTCTTATCAGATCTGTCATCTGGTTGAGATGTAACTTGACTTCAGAGCTACAAGACCTATAGATGATAGCACCAGTCTGAGCCTTCTGGGTAGTGAAGTTCTCAAAGACCTTACCTGAGAGACTGGGATGTTTGGTGACATCAAAGTCACAGAAATATTGATAAAGTAAGATTTTCCAATCGAATGCTCAAGAACAGTTGTAATTGTCTCTAGATAATTCACAGCAGAATAATCTTAAGTGGTTTGGTTTGATATTTTGGTTTGGTTTGATGTCCGGTTTGCTGCTGATGTCCAGTTTTCTCACGGCACAGTGCTCTCTTTAAGGACTTTTCTTGCCGTAGCCTCCAGCTCTCAGTGCTCTCTACATAGCACTCAATTGCTTTGTTGGTTTCAGCAATGAGAACTTACTTGTGACTGAGAGTGGTTCTTCTTTTGCCATCCGTCAATTCCTTTGTCTGAGTCAAGGTTTCCCTTTATTCTCAGATCAGCTATTGTCCAGACCTTCTAAGATTTCGCCTTTGTTCTTTCTGTCATAGCAACTTCTCGCTGATCAGAGCTTTCGCTATACATAATCCTTTGATGAGTACCCCAGGCCTTTCTGGCCATATTGGTCATGACATCTCCAGATCTAACTGATACTCAGTGCCTCAAGCCTTCTCGGCCATATTGGACCCTATCAGGTATCACCGTATCCCCAACCACTACCTAGACCTCCGAACACTTCTGGGCTAACTACCAAATGTCTAATTCTGTAATATATTTTCCGCCAACTATTTGAGGTGTGACATTACCCCCCTGAATAACAGCTATAATCATTCCTTCAGAATTCTCAGGCTTCACTTCTTCTTTTCATGACCCTACACTAGGTCTTGATTCTGTGCAAGATCTGTTCACAGTCTACCTTTCAGAAGATGAAGTTGGTGTCATTGAGGAGAGTGATTATTCCAAGCAGATGCTTAAACACCTTCTCATTTGTAGATTCGATGGAGGATATGATGTTTCGATGGGGAACTCTGTTTCTTGATGGATTCATGTAGTCCTTCAAGTAGGTAGAGTAGCAGGTGTGGGATGGCGACAGGGTATCTTTTCTTGCCAGTTGTCATTTGATTCTTCTTGTGTGTGCCGTTATGGCTCTAGGCTTATAACCTGTTGAATGGTTATAGCCGTAGATATGTATAAGTAGGATTCTTTACATTGTGATAGGGTTTGGACAGAGACAATTTCAGTTGCTATGATGGTTGTAAGAGTATAGAACAGAAGAAGTCCGCCGAACTGAGAATACTAGGTACATCCATACTACCCGCTTTGCCCTATCACTCCCACGGTAACATCACCCTCTCAACTCTAGCAGCCCCCATACATCCAGTAGCAAGAAGCTTTTCCAATAGAGATTTTACAATATCTGCACAGTTTAAGGCTCTAAAGTTGGATCTACAAGAGACTTGTTGCTGTTTATGGAAAGTGATCAGCCACTGTCAAAATAGAGCCAGCAAATCGTGTACATACAGAATTGAATTGCAGAGAAAAGAGGAACAGGTTATCTAAATTTCTGAGGATGGGAGAGAGGTGGGAACCATCAGCTAAATCATGTGGGTATATACAATAAATGAGTTATCCACTTTATTTACCAATACTGTAGAATAGCAAAGCTTCAGAATCCAAAGGCTTTTTTTTCTTTGATCAAAAGTGAAATCAAGTACACATTGGACTGCAGTCCACATCCAGTTCCATATATCTATAGACTAGTTGGACTACTTTTACACAGGTTGTCTGAATGGCAGGACAGGACTGGATCTTGACAGTCTGTCCAGTCTAGACTGCAGTCCAAACCAGATTATATCGGCATACTACTCTAATACTATCACGCAATAGAGAGATTCAGCCAACTTGATAGCAACTTGATTTGATATGGATAACGGACCCCTGCTAGTGCTATCCACGTAGTTATCCAGAACCACAAAAAAGAGGTTCAGCCAACTTGATAGCGTTCATGATAGGACGTGCCAAGACACCAGCTGACTACTTCATTTTTAACGCTTGTGATGGAGAAGCAAGTTCACATCACACCGAAACGCGTTCCAATAATGGCCAGCCAACTTCGAGCGATCCGGCGAAAGACACAGCAAGTTGCTACAATTGCAGCAGGTATTATTGCGCTGGCAACCACCACTGCAGTTGTGATCGACCAATGTCGGCAACGTACCTGAGTACTGAACAGCGATCAGAAAACACCGCAAACCTTTCGTCCCGCTTTACAAATTGAGAACGGATTTATCTTGATCGGTCATATGCGTATGTCCACTGCCTGTAGAACTAGCACTCCGGTCGCAGCTGTGGGTGGGCATTCCTCTGAGAGACACATCGGCACTGAACCTGCAGTGCTCGCGTCCACTGAGGATATTGAGTTGCTGAGTGTGTTCACTGAAACTGCCGAGCTCTCGCGTATATTCAACGAGGGTGATCTGCGTGCCATGTTCGCTAGCGCTATATCCGTCATGGCTGCCGCTGGATGGAGTGTTGTATGAGGACATATTTTTGGGTGATGGATAATTTTGCTGTTGATAGAGAATTTTTTTGGGGCGGTTATGTAGTTCTCTACCGACCTGTTCTGACAGCTGCACAAGTTCTGAGGTGTACGTGTGGAAGCCTAGTGTTATTGTTATCATATATGGTGTAACACTCGGGTGTTTCACCAACGGCACACTCGCCCAGGTGGTCACCAACAGTCTATCACCCTTGAGCGGGCAACACTTGTATGATGGCAGCGGAGCGACTGTGTAGTCCCGAAGGATTCGCACGGGAGTGGGTGGGAAATTCACTAAGAGATTCGTGTTCGAAATATCACTAGAGAGTTGATCCCAGAAACAATGTAATATTGTTAAGGCTCAACTTCCGACTGATCGTTGCTGATGCCTCTCTACGTAGGAAACTGGCGCTCTTTAAATATCGCGCCGACTCTTTGGCCGTCCGCCCTCGGGCTAACTCGGGAAGTGCAATACCTCGGTGTTACGCAACAGCGTCTCTCCTCGTCCGAGGGAGATATGGTTGATTGGGACGTGGCACTGATTGATAGGTATGGACCCAGAAGATCTTCGATCTGAGTGCTTGCGAACAATCTT
>Ga0307508_10006550_pt1 | contig 10947 bp, 10 predicted proteins | sample 9_EM_MG_FD_203089 | JGI IMG/M metagenome (GOLD analysis project Ga0307508, IMG submission 203089) | Populus trichocarpa ectomycorrhiza microbial communities from riparian zone in the Pacific Northwest, United States - 9_EM | ecosystem: Host-associated > Plants > Roots > Unclassified | place...
ACCGAGGGAAGGTGAAAACAGTCAGCCACTTTTTTTCTCTTGTCGGTTTCCGGGGCGTTTCAGTGACCGCTGCTGGATTGGGGTGATAGCCACATCCGCAGTCTTCATGGACGCTCTTGCAGAAGCCTTTTCTGGAAGGCCATGGGGCGTCTGGTAATGGAGGATTGTTTGCAGCTCGGCTTGGGTCGGAATCACCGAGGGAAGGTGAAAACAGTCAGCCACTTTTTTTCTCTTGGCGGTTTCCAGAACGTTTCAGTGACTGCTGCGGCATTGGGGAGATGATAGCCGCGTCCGCAGTCTTCATGGTCGCTCTTGCTGCAACACGGTGCTCAAATTGCATCGCTTTTCTCCTTCACACAGCGCTGAAGAACCGGTGTGCCCCTTTGTTGCTGGCAACTATCATGCTGTCGGGGGTCATATCTGCGGCCTTCGTCGTCTATCACTCGGTCATGGCCCATAACTCAATTCCACCACCCATTCTGTAGAAGTTAATAGGACTAAATATATTATCGCCATGATCCGATTGTGTTGCATGCAATCAATCATCACCATCATCATCTGTAAAAGTCGATTCTTTTGCGTCTGCCTTTCGCCTTATCTTTCTTTGCGTTTTTGCGAAGTGCAGATTTGTCAGGCGCGAGCTGGGGGGGGGGGGGGTTGGTAAGGGCGGACTGCGGACTGTACAAGGTCCCGGCGGACGGCGAACGGGAACAGACCGTCGATAACGTCACTGCAATCCGATTAGGTTTCATGCGATCAATGAGGCATCATCTCCTTCAAGAGTCAGAACATGCACGCGTACAACGAAATATCAATGTACTCATTTCATCTGGCCTCGTGATGAGTCCCAGTAGGCGAGCTGGCGTTTCCCCAGGCCGGCGAAGCGATGCCGTGAACTGGCGATAGGGCATACCAACGCGATCCAAGAATTCACAAGTCTCCCTCCCGTTCCCTCCCATCTCAGCATCGTCCTACTTTGTTTCCAACTTCTGGAATAACCAAACGTTTACTCTTAAGCTATTCCAGCCCGTTCGCCCCCACCCCACTCCCCAATCACTCCACTCCCACTCCCACTCGCCGACCCCTCTCGACCCTTCCGCTCTACAGATACCACGATGTCGAGCAATTCTTCCGGTTCCTCCAGCGATCTCAACTCATTACTTGCATAAGTTGTTTCTCCCGGCCGTCTTATCGCTGTGGCTCCTCCATCCGCTCCAAAGACTGCCCGCCTACAAACGTATCACCCTCTATCCAGACGCCCAAGTAGCGATCCGAAAGATCGGCTCAGACGAGGCGGCCACTGCCCACCCGCGGGAACGTTTGGAGTAGGTCGGTATGAGTGCTAAGACTCGGTAGCTATCTTGGCTCGAATTGTTGTAGGTTGAAGTCTCGTGTTCCTGACCTTGGCCACCTGCTGTCACTCACCTCGAGCAAAACGAAAGTAGCAAAATCGGGGGGAAAATATCTTCGTCGGTTCATGCTCGAACCTTAGCCTCCACAGGAGAGTGGGTAGAGCCTCACACCTGTGAGAGTGCCTGGAGCAAGTTGGCACGGGTGCTCAGGTCCGTTAGCTGGCTGGGTTTGAACTGTTGTCAGAAGAAGTCTCAATGTTTACGCACGGGCCGCGGCTCGGCTTCAGAGCGCCCCGGGTACACGGTCATGTGGCAGAGCGGCCAGTGCTGAGTAGGTCTCAAAGCCCTCATGGTCTCCATCCAGGAGGCCTACGGTGCCGAGTTCGCCGCGCTCGCTACGGCACTGGAAACTATCACAGACGTCAGACGACCCTGGAGAGGGTCACAACTTTCACAATTGCCGAGGCCGACATCAAACAGAGGGCCTCCGAGGAGCCTGGCGACGGCCAGATGCACACGATCCGGGCTAGGAAGCATCACGGGGCTACAGAGGCACAATCATCGAGATTTGATGATACCCAGCTCATAAGGTGTTGAAAGAATATCGATTCGGTGGTGAAGATCAATGCAGCGTATATTGAACTAGTGTGTAGAACAGAAAGAGAAGAACAACAGATCTCCCACTCTTACGCTTCCCCGCTCTTGCGTAATCGTGTCCTCAATAAAACTGTAAGACACAAGCGCAAAATCTAAAGACCGTCTCGGCACCTCAACACAGAACGCCGCGAGAGCATTTCCAACATAAGGCGATCTGGAATACGAGAAGGCCGAGGAATGGGCCAAGCTCGCGGCGGAGGATACTGGTGCTGTCAGAGTAGACTACACGTAGCCAATTGCCTACTAGGTCTCTACCACCCTCAAGCGGGAGATTTCGTGGAAGAAGGGCCGATACAAAGCTCTGGGCTGCGGGCTGAAGTCTTGGTGGCCGCGCTCGTCATGCATGCGGAACTGCTGAAGGTGGTGACTGCGGCTTTGTTTCTGATTGAATCGCTAATTGCGTGTGACGTATGTCGATCGTGGCAATATACAAACTATTCCGGCTGCCGTCTACTACCCACCTCGACATAGTACGCAGGCGGCTCGCGGTGGCCCCAGCCGCCCTCCACTTGGCTTTTCCCGGATATATATATCCAACTCAACGTCTCCCGGCGCAGTACGAAGCCGGCGAGCGAGATATTCAAGGCAGATTTCCCACGCTGTGGGAGGCCTTCGGTGGGATGCAGTCGAACTGGCCGTCAGTGCGTATTCATGCCCATCTGCCGACCTCGCTGTGCTGTGAACCCCTCGTGGGGACGTCTTTCCCGGGGCCCTTCTGGTGATTACCGGTCACGCCCACAGGCATCTCGGCATCGTTCGACATTTTCTAACACGCAAGACTCGAGTCCGCTCCTCACTGTCTTCTCTCCACGCTGATCGCCGATAATCCGGTACTGCTGCCTCTCAACAAGCTCTCCGAACCACTGACCGGAACTCCGGAGGCTGAGCCGCCCGCGCCCTGAGCCCAGAGCCGATCCTTTCGTTGTTTAAGCAGGTGATCGGCCGCATCGAGCTCGAAGAAGTCGAGTGCAAGTTCCAGTTTGTCGACGGAAAAGAGAGGTCGACATCGGGAGGGAGTGTATATAATATCTTATTCTCCTTGTCTCACATTCTCCTTTGTCGCTTCTATAACACTCATTATACTCAGATATATTATTACTATCCTGTGTTGTGCGTCGCCGCTCAATAACTCCTCTCCTGTGCTCTCTCCCTGTCATTGCGACCGAGAAGCCAACAAAAACGGCTACAAATACTCCTCTTCACTCTCCCGCTCATTGCTTTCTCACTTTAATCACCCTATAACAAAATGGTACTTTTTTTTACAGAGATATGGAAGGCGCTGGCGGCGACTGCAACCTCCACCTGGAGTACTACCCAGCCAAGCCGGAGAGGATTGGAAGGCAAGCGGGCACGAACACGGCTACCGCCCAGTAACTAGTGCCTGGCGGCCCAAGCGCGTGTGGCGTTGGGCGGATGAGTGTGGGGAGGCGGACCACTTCCGTAGGTTTTGTTTTGTTTGATCGCCTTGCTGCAGAATCGCAACTTTGTTGACTCTGCTTCGTTCCTTCACCTTTCTGCTGTGGTGCCGTGATTTTGCAGGGAATTTTTTTTGGTGCGTTTCTCTGATTTCAGCCGAATCGCACATTTTACCCGCAGGAACAATCTCACCGAGTGATGTAATAAGCATTCTCCTTAGATATTACATTCCTTTAACGACGAAGTCATGACAGCTAAATAACTCACTTCCTCGGCTCCCAGTCACGTAGCACTCACGGGCGAGAAGATCGCAGACAGAATCGCCGTTGGCGAAGGAATTCCAACTAAGTTTCAATCTACTACCTTCATCTTCTACAGACGATGCGTATCTGGGCAGAATGTTCACAGGCGGAGGATTCGGTGGCGCAACTCTTATCGGTGGAGCCGCCGAAGCTGGCTTTCCCTCCGATTCGGCTGTTTCGGGCGGTGAACTTGGATCTCGAAGGTAGAACTTTTAGGCTTGAGCTCTGGAAATTTTGCCTCCTGTAGCCGTGGGAAAGATGTAGGCTTCGCCACAGACCATCCCCCGTGGTTGGGGCGCCGACTGAGGGAGTGCATCTAGCAGGGCCAGCAGGGAAAAGAAACGGAAAAGTGGCACCCACCACAAGTGAACGGACGAGGTTCAAAAGATGAAGGCTCGAACCCGGATTTGAACCGGGGACCTCTCGCAAATGTGCTTAGGTTGCCCTAAGCGAGAATCATACCACTAGACCATCCGAGCTGGTTAATAACTTGAGGATGGAGAGTGCACTTAGTCGAACCTGCCAGTTGTCGAACACCTGTGACTGTTCGTTCATAGAGGCGAGAGCTCCCACGAGCGGCAGCCACCCTAACGCTCGCCGGACTCGACTGCAGCCAAGCCGCACTGTGGAGCAGCAGCGGGTGCTCGGGCGGCATGGAAGAGCGTCGGCGCCCCGAGCTCCTCTCTCGTCCCCCCACCCTGCCCTCACACGGAGCACCGAGAGATACAGTCCCGCCGTTCACTGGATAGGACTCCCTTTACTTCGCCGGGCCCCATGGCGTCCGACAGCGTCGGTCGCCCACCCGACTTCCCAGTTCCACCGATGCCGCACAGCAACTGCACAATCTAAGTTGGGCGGGCACTTTCCCGCGGCTGTCTAGTGTGTGCCAGCGTTCACCTGCCAGGTTGCTGATGTGCCACTCGGCCGCCCGCAGCTTCATCTCGTCGGCCTAACGATACCCACTCGATACTGCCTCACTCTCGATCTTTCCACTCGTCCATCCTGTCCATCCTATTCCATCGACTTGCAGATTCCCAAGAGTGTAAACCCCCTTCGCACCGAACACTCCTCATCCTTCTCTTCCTCTATTCCTCTGTTCCTCCCTCCTGTATTATTGCTATTCTGCAACCCTCCCGTGCTCCCGCTGCTACTGGCTGTGGGTGAAATCAATTTAGTCCATCGTCCGTCAGTAGCAATCAATGCTGCTCACCCTCCTTAGCTTCTACTCCTCGGGGTCAATGAATCCTCGCCACGCCATTCTTGCTTGCCCGTCGGCTGTAGGATCCGTCGCCTTCCAGAGCCAAAGACGTGAATTTCCGATAGCGATTGCTCCCTCAGCTGTCTCTCCCACCGCTAGTGCTGCTCCATGCCCCAGCTTGCTCGACCCCCTCCCTCACCAGCGCCCCCCAAGCTCCCAGATCAGCAATTCATTACAGACTTTTTCAAAACGGCTTTTGTCTAGGATAGACGTTGATAACGATAGACCACTTTCCTCGAGTGATAGCCGGCAACGCCCAAACACCCACGCCGGCAACAAACTATCCTCAACGCCGCCAGGAACACCCAAAATTCCACGCTTCTTATGTACACGACCTCGACAAATCCTATATACATCCTACCGGCAGCAATTCTCAGTCAATTCCACCGATCGAACATGGCCTATATCTTGTGTTTCACTGCCAAGAAAGACGGGGTCGCCGAACGTATCGTCAAGGCCATCCTGAAGGACTCCGATATACACCCACCGATTAACCAACTTCTCAAAAATAAAGTTAAGAGACCCCGTGTTATGCCCCCACAGACACTTTACCCCAGACCCGTTGTGACCCCATAGATACAGTGTTTGCGGTACTTCTCAGGTGGCGTGCGAAAGACCCAAATCCCCCGCGGATCCTTACTCTTCTCGACAGAGCACTCACCATTGAGGATAGCTACCCCCTTCCCAGTCTGCTTTATCCAAATCCTTGGCCCAGGCAAGACGCTAAGAAACATGGTTTTTTAGTCAGGAGTGCCCTCTTCGCCCTCCACTCTCTGATGTTATCCTCGGCGAGTACCCGCTTGGTGGTACGCACGGATGCATTGGGAGCAACCTCGTTGGTCAACTCGCGAAGAGGTAGTCGTCTAGCCTTCTTTGACTCTCTGGCAAGACGTCGTCACGTGCGGGCGGTAATCAGTCGAGGACTGCCGGACTTGGGGCGCTTCACCCCTCCGGATTTGAAATAGATATAACTTTTGCCTGTGAAAAGCAATTATCTGACCTGACCTTTGTCGAAGTCGGACATACGTCCTTGGAAGTTGTTTGGCATTGTGGTCGTGGTGAGCGGTGTTTGAAAAATGTGGTGTGGTGGCGGGCGACTCGTCAATGAGGCTAAGCGGACGGAAACTTTTGGCCTATGCAGTACTTCGAGAAAACCTTTTAAATACGATTAAATACCCTGCGATCTTGTGCATACCTTTTAAATACCCAACAACGTAATCCCAACATAACCAACACAGCCACAACAGGAAGACAAAGTCAGTGCGCTCATGAACACGAGATGAGCGCATATGTAGGTATGCTATTTATTTTATTTATTTTATATGTACTTACTTAATTACTTAATCGTTTACATGACTAAGGTACAGGCCATGCGAATAATTATCGGCAACGGTCCCCATCACAGGTGTGCGGCACAGAATTTATTATCTTCTTGTCAGCGCACTGATCGCCTTTGTTTCTCACGATACGCACGCCCACAATTACCTTTCTCTCTCACCTTTCGGGCGCGCGCCCACTGGCCATATACTTACTGCCTACTTACTTCCAATCCCACCTAGCTACTTTAAGCACTCAGACATCCGCCCCGGGCGCACTGACTTTCTCTTTCTCTGTGGCTTGTGGTTGTGTTGTGTTGTGTTGGAATTGCGTTGCTGGGTATTTAAAAGGTATGCACAAGATCGCAGGGTATTTAAAAGGTTTTCTCGCAGTACTTCACCTAGAGGACCACCCGCAAAGAAGAGGATACAACATTGGAGGGCTCCCCGATATTCCCGACCGGGCCCCGCCACTTTGCTCAGCCAGTAGAGGCCTTGGTCACTATGCACGCACGTGCCGCAAAGCACATACTTAGCTGTAGATACTCGCTTCCGCCTTAGTCTTTCCAAATAAAAGTTAGGTAAAGCGAGACGTGAATCTGTCCTTTTTTTTGTTTATTCATACTCGCATGCGACCTATATAGATCATGGCGGCGCACATTTTACCCAGGTTTCCCGTCCGCAGTCCGGCAAGGCGGCTCGTTGCAAGCTCCCTTTTTGCCCTCCCTGTGAGGCGCAGCGGCACGGGGCGCTGGAGCTGAGGGTGGTATTGCTATGTGAAAAGTGGACTATCCTAGACAAAATACGGTTTAAAAAAGTTGGAGTATCGGGACAAATGGCCGTAAAATAAATGTCTGTGACAGAGTCCTCTGAGGAAACGTATGGTAGATATCCCCGAGAAACGCGAAACAGTAGCGACGCTTCGTCAAACGTGCCAAAGCAGGTTGGCATTCAATCCGATTCAGCGTTGAGACGGGCAAATATCGCACACATGGATTGCTACCGCATGTCTTAGAGGACGATATCACTGCAATTTATTTTACCCCCCCCCCGGCAAAAAAAAAAAAGAAGCGCAGACGTGAACAACGCCCCAGCACACCCCGGAAAGCAACTTTCGCCGAAGCTAAAATGCCGTCAGGAGGTGGACCGACCGTTTCCAGACTTTGCTTCCGTCCCCCCAAAGTTATAGTCCCCCAGCTCCTTGCCTGTGCGAGGGTATATGGCCTGGGAGTTCATGGCCTTAGGGTGGTCTCCGAGCTCATCTTCGACCGCCAGTTGCCGCGACACCCGTTCTGGCCGTTCAATTAATTGAAAGCAACGGTTACTCGGCCCCAGTCGAAGGGGGCGGCCGGATACAAGGCGAGGTGCAGCTTGAGCAAGCCGCGCAGGAAGATCCCCTCAGAAGGCTAATAGTGCGGGCTGGTGACCCTCTAGGATCTCATCGCTGGCGCCATCGCGCTCATCGACCAAGGCCGGCTGGAGAGCTAGAACATGATCGATGAACACACCTTCGTCCCGTACAGGACACTGTGCGAAGGTATCCTCCGGCTGTCTGGGCTCGGAGGCCGACTGGCGCTACACGGCGGCGGAACACCAGAACGGCTCAAGCCGCAGTGCGTCGGGCCTGTAACACCTCCTTATGGACTTGAACAACACCAGCTTCGCGTCCACCCTGTAGTCAAGGTCCTTCATGTTGGAAATACTTCTCGCGGCATTCTGTGTTGAGGCGAGACGGTCTTTAGATTTGGCCCTTGTGCCTTAAGGACCCGATTACGCAAGAGCGGGGAAGCGTAAGAGTGGGATATCTGCTGTTCTCCTTGTACTTCTCTTTCTGTTCTATATACTAGTTCAATATACGCTGCATTGATCTTCACCACCGAATCGATATTCTTTCAACACTTCATGAGCTCCGGGTCCTGAGAGAGATTGATAACCGTGTCGCGCTGGAGCAGAGATCGATCAATCGCCCTCCCTGTGACTTTCCGGCAACAGCCTCTTCTCGTTCTTCCGTATGGCACCCAGCGAATGGCCCATGCCCTCCTGGTACACCGCGTCGATCCCGGTATGTGTTGAAGAGACGGTACTCTACATGTTCGCCTCCAGGATCGGGGTCGAATATGCTGTTGTGTAACCATCAATGAGCTCTGTGAAGTAGGTCTTCTCTTCTTCGCTGAACACGGACTCGTCCTTTGGCGGCTCGTCGAGGTGCACAAGCTCTCCGAAATCACCAATGATAACACCCGCTCCGCCGGGTGTTCGCGGTTATCGAATCCAACCATGGAGGTTCCGCAGACGCTTTGTCATTTCCCTTGTCTCGGGATATCTTAGTCTTCTTCTTGGCGTGCTGTTCGCGGTGATCACATATGGTCTTGTCGAAACTCTTTACCTGCGCATTGCTGGTGATAGATTCCTTGCTTCTCGAGACCCTCACTCGCGTCTCGCGAACAGTATGGGCTGTCATACTAATGTTGGAGTCATCACCCTGTCCAGTATACATCTTCTCGTCAGACACAGAGGATCCAGCAATGCCATGACCTTAAGTATCGGTTAGCAGGTAGAGCCCTATCAAAGCGGTAAAACTCACATCCATTATTCCCAGGCCCCTCATTTACATAACTTCCTGGTGTCCGTAGACGAAGGATGCACTGTTGGTGTCGAAATAGTAGTAGGGCTGAGCGAGGATAGCGGCGTTGGCGTAAATATTCCCGTGCCGTTCCTGCGAGAAATAGCATCCACGAAAGGGCAACAGGAGACGGGGAGGCGTATCCGGGTTCATGTAGGCATGGCCTGGCCTGCCCTGATAAATCGATTCGTTCCTGGGAAGTTCGTCGTCAGAGAGAACGAAGACCCGTTGGCGTACGTACCAAAGTTCCCGGCGTTCGTATAGTACGGCTAGGCCGCGTTGGGCATGTGCGAAAGGCGTTCCTGCGCTTCGTAAATGCGGCTCGAATTCCCGCACATCTGAGGGGCGCAGGCTTCAGTGAGTGTGAGGCTATCACGCTGGAACAAATTGGGATTGATATTTACTGTATACATCCAATGTTCAGCATTGCTTCGATCACACAATTAAGTGATAAGAACTTACCATGGACAGAGGATATAAAGTCCTCGCCATTGGAGTGGTTACAATCAGCCCAAACTTTACCTAGTGGTCATCAGCCGCCACTCGTTGCTGTGGATTGCTCAGCGGGAACTTACTGTAGAAATGCTCACTCTGCTGCTGCTCTCACTGGGAGAAACCAACCGGGACAGCTGTAAGGTTCAAATGACATGGAAAACCACCAGGCAGAATGAAATAAGATGCGGTTCAATTGAAGCAAGAAGGAGAACTACAGCGAGACCAGTCGTTTCGGAGAAGTTAGACGAATAATTAGGGGAGCCGGCAGCACTGGAACTGATGGAAGAAAGTGATACACTCACAACCACTCGGTCGTACGATCAGGGGGGTATCGTTTTCCGCCTGAGCCACCCCTTGTTGTCCTCAATCAACTGGTATGTTGTCCGGCACTTTAGTGGAAGCATGATGCACAGCTCTAGCGGTTCTACCATCGGTGGTAATACCGCTCCAGACGACTATCATCATTGGGGATGAGCAAACTGCGAAGCGAGCCACAGTGACGTCAGCCCCGAGGCTGTCTATCAATTACAAATAGGTAGTTACCGGACCTGCTCCGGCGTGATCGGCTTGCTGCCACGTAGAAGGAGGACTGCCGTGAAGGGATCACAAGGTACACACTGACATCCAATAGGAAGCCTACGATACTGAGTATGCAGGGAACGGCCGAGCAATGGAAGCAACTGCCCTCCGATCTCTCGCCCACAGGCATATCATCATCTATACAAACGGACAGGCTGTGATGCGTACCATGAGGTCAGTCGAGCTACCGTCCGATCGTGGTCAGGATCCGGATAATTTATCTCCGCCATTATCTAGAGAGGTCGAAGGCGATCAATAGATCACCACCACCATTGAGGAACACAAAGTTGATATCGCTTGTGAGTGTCTATGAGGAGGGTTTCGCGATAACACGTACAGTATCACTCTTTTTGAGTCCACGTTTACTACAGCTTTCGGGACGGTCAATGCAAAAAAAAAACTTTTATGCTATCCTAGCATCCCCCCTACACTCCTTGCCACCCTTCCCTAGATACGCACCAGCCTGGCCACCCGGGTGAGGAGGGATAAGATGCCAGAGACTGTTGCCTCCGGGGCAACCTTTCCGATCCAAACCCGGTGGCCATGCCGTAGTATCTCCAGCTCGACCCTAAGTACAACCGAAAAAAATTTAGCAGGCGGTTGGACGGGGGTCTTACCGGCAACACTCAGGGGAAACTCGCTCTTATCGCACACGGGCCACGACGCCACCACCGATCGGCCATAGAGGTCCGCGAGTAGACAGTGGATGGCAGCGTCGGGCTTGGGCCTCGGCCAACGCTGTGCGACATCCGGCAGCTGTTGGCCAGGCGGGCCGAACAGTGACCAGGAGGACAGCGCCTGGCGAGCCTGCTCCGTGGCTGGCTCGGTGCTGCCATCGGGCTCAGCACGGCTCCTTCCTGCTCGAAGGTCGAATCGCGGGCCTGGTCCGCATGTGGACCCGCAACTACCTGCTCCTGCGTAGTCTCGGGAATTGGCAATGACGCGGCAG
>Ga0307508_10006551_pt1 | contig 10947 bp, 11 predicted proteins | sample 9_EM_MG_FD_203089 | JGI IMG/M metagenome (GOLD analysis project Ga0307508, IMG submission 203089) | Populus trichocarpa ectomycorrhiza microbial communities from riparian zone in the Pacific Northwest, United States - 9_EM | ecosystem: Host-associated > Plants > Roots > Unclassified | place...
CACCCCCCTGTTACACGAGGGTGCGAGCACGTGCGGCACGCAGGGGAAGGGGTGGACAAGCCTGAGGGAAGGTATCAGCATGCCCTACTTGTCTCATATCCACTGGGATTCCCATCTGCATACCATGACCGGGTTGTGGGGAATATGGAAATTCTCGTTATGAGCTCGGGCGTGCCGACGCGCTCATGTATCCTTTCCCACGGATGATTTTAACTGTGTCCTTGTCTGATCACAGGATTCAGTCGTTAGTGTAGAGGATGTGGTCTGCGAGTCCTACAATTACCCCCAATGTCCAGAGGCACACATGGAACTAGATCTGTTGATCGTTTCGAGGTCCTACTATTGCAACTTGCCGATTCAGAGACTACCGAAATCCAGAACTGTGCGCGTGATATGCTGGATAACGCCCGAAGATATGGATCCCTCGCTGGGCATACTCGCGGATCTTTTATTTTACTTTCTAATAAGGCGGAAACACTAATTGGGCACAGCGTGAACGAGCAGTGGATTGCAAGAGCAAGGGAGGGAAAGAACAGGTAGAGGTCAAAGGGGTGAAGATGGAATGTGAACACGATGTGAAGGGAGCCGTGTTAACGACTCAATCCGAGCTTCCCTCTTCCTCCTCCTGTCTGAGATGCGCATAAGGTATCGGCTGTGGTGCCCTGGCCATTTGTCGAGGCACCGCACCCTCCGCAACAGCATCATCACCGATCGCATGATGTCTATTCCATTGCGGTTCTGCAGATAACGGATGCATCAAAATTTGTGGGGCATTTGAGGTGCAGCCCTGGGGAAAGACGTGAAAGCGATCGTCCTTTCTATATAGCCACACTCGGTCCGATGCCATCTGAGGAACCCAGAGGAGTTGGTCAAAAAGGACACGCAGCTGTCGTCTCATGTGTCCCACTTCCCTAGGCACCAGCGACTTCATCTCTGCCCAGCGCCTCCAGTATAGCATGTTCGGAAAGTTTTGAGGCTGGATCGGAATTTTCCCATCCAAGGGGCTGAAGTAATGTCCGAAGGCATCCGCCCACTCCTTTGGGTTGGCCTTCCGGTACTGAACTCTGTTGAAAACCGCGGAGAGGTCAATATTCTGAAGTACCTCTTGTGTAACGTTCTGCCTTTCCTGCATGGAAAGGCGGCAATGGGAAGCGTCACCCCTTGCACCACGCAAATTGCCACATTTTTGCATGACGTCGGAGAGAAATTGTCGCCAGAGGCGCGTCAATTCCGTCGGTAGATCTTGCCCCATATCCCCAAGATACTCCACCTGCTCCTCGTAGGGTATATCTTGTGCGATGTCTTGGGGAATCCGAGGAAGTGGAATGCGGAGATGTGCAAATTCCGGTAACGGGGCATCGTTTTGGACCCAGTGAGGGCGTGACATGCGTTTTTGGGTTGGAACACGGCCTGCTAGCTGAAGCTGCCGACGGGGGATAAATGGTGGGGGTAAAGCCTGCAGGCGCAATTGATCGGGTGTCTGGTTAAAGAGGTGGATCCAGGTGGCGATGTTGAGCTCCTTTCCGAATGAAAAGCGGGGTACACCGGAGTCGGGCGGAAAGAGAATGCGGCGCAGGAAAATTGCACCCTGGCGGACAACAGGTAAATCCCCTGGTCCACCCTGGGCAGGAGGATGGATTAAGAATGTGCCGTGATCGCGATTCCCTGCCGTCAGACATGAAGTGATCATGATGTCCCGGCCATACTGATCATCTTCAGGGCGAGAATTCAGTCCGTTCGCAAGCCATACCAAGGCAGCGGTCAAGTTAAGCGCCTCCCTGGTGTATTTGAGTGCAGGGTGGGTGCCGTTCTGCAGTGCCAGCGTCTCTCCGATACAATGCATGCGGATCTGTCGCCACTGCCTGGTGTACCATATTAGATACTTCATGGTGAGATATACGTAGATTGCCCCACATACCACCAGTCCGCAGCAGAGTATTGGCACAGCGTGCGCTCCAATAGGTGTTCAGGAAAGTCGAGCATGGCGTCGGCAGCTGAGCGCACAGGAATTCTTGCCTCCACTCGAGCAGCAGTGGTGTGGTGAACACCAGTCCTGTAAATCACCATCATCCTTTTGCAGTATTTGGGGATGTGGTCGTCTTCATCCCCCTGGAGGGCATCTTTACCCCGCATGAAGAGTCCGTGTCTTCCGGCTTCCAAGTGAGCGATAAGTGATTTGTCTGTGGTATATGCCTGTACGTATGCCGCGCCAGTCTCCGGGTTGTTGCGGTCGAGCGTTGCACGAAAACCAGATAAGTCGACGAGGCCAGCCACGTAGTCACGATGGTAGGAACGAGAAGGTAGCCTGCATAATCGTGTGGCCGCATGCTCTGTGAGATCACCGAACTCCTTCGCGAGGAGATGATGTGAGTCGGTGCGCCACTGGAGCACGCGATTCTCTGAAGATACTTGCAACCCTACATCAACCCACGATTGGCCTCGACGGATAAGGTTTGGGATCAGACCATCCAGAAGCTCTTCAAAGGCGATAAGACTCTCCATATTGTCATTAGAAGCGTGGGTATGTGCTTCCTTGACCCCCTTGATTTGCACCATCCAATTGCAGCCAATTGCCCACGGAAGTGCGTCTTGAAGGTATTGCGTGATTGTAGATCCTAGACGACGAGCGGAATCTGCCGGAAATGGGTGCGTTCCAATCTGATAGGTGCCATTAATGTTCCGGGCTCGTAGCTTGGCTGCAGCGTATGATGGCGACCAATTGGTAGCCAGTTCGGGAGCAAGACGGTGGATGGCAGGGTATAGGCCACGGTCGTAAACAGCTGCCAGTTGATCCTCGGTCAGGTCTACCTGACCTTCGGCAGCCTGCATTAAAGCAGGAAAAAAAAGGCGAACACTGTGACGTGCTCCAATCTGTGCAATGCAAACGTTCGGGACCTTGTGGGGATGCACAAGCTGGGGAGGCTGCCGAGGAGTGAAGCTTGGTAAGTCAAGGCATAGTTTCTTCAACACCAACACGTACTTGTCCTGCTTGTGTGCGCATGCGAACCTTGACGTGCAAACTCTTTGTGAGTGTCATTGTTGAATGAAACACACGATATATGTAGAGGTCGCAGTTGACAGGGAGCTCATCCGTGAACGATATAAGGCTGTCGTAGTCCCGGGAAATATTTAGATCGTATGGTGGGCGCAAGCGATTGCGCAGAGGCTCTATAACAACCCTTGTGTTGATGGGGGAGTTCAAACCTGTTAACCCCAGCGTGAGGACATTGCACTGTGCTTCGGCTCGTGCACGCTCGTCGTTTGCTTCGGCTCGCTGGGTATTTAATACTTCGATGAATAAATTGTTGAATTCCAGCAAACTCATCGCACGGGCTTGTTCCCCGGGATAAGCATCAAAAGGATGAACAAAATGATCCATTCCTCGTAGGGACTTCTGGAAGGGGGAGGGGGGAAAGTGATGTATACCCGACCCAGCCACGCTTTTACAACCTCCAAGGGCTCGGTGGCAAATCTAATAACCTAACTTTGTCGCAGGGTTAGTAGATCGCATTCCTTTTCAGTGAAGACGACCTACAGGGACTCATCGGTGTTCGCATGGAGCTAGACCTAATGGGGCAGATATGGCTAGACCCTGCAAGGTCCCCGAGCAGTTTTCTATTAGAGTGTAAGAAAACGCCTGAAAATGCGAGCATTTTCCCAGGAACGTAAACGTCGATGACTTGGCACAAGCCTATGGAGGGCAAGGACCTGCTCAGATTGTGTAAGAGAACAGTTTGGCTATGTGGCGATTCCCTCGATGGACCGGGGCCTGTGGCATCTGTGTTCGCTTAGTCGGACGAGATAATGGTAGCGAAGGGTGGTTGGAACTTGGGACGGTGGGCAGCAAACTCGGAGGCCACTCGACCAGCCGTCTAACGTCGCTCCCGCCCCGTCTTTTTGGAGGAGTCGGAATCGGAATGCAGCCGTTGTCGACGCCGTGAACCAATAGAATGAAGCAGAGATGTCGAAGCGGGCACATGGCCCCAAACTTTTTCAGATATTGATGCAGTGTTGACACTGCGACACCTGGTCTGGGACCAACTCATCTATGATCAATGGAAGTTTGATGAATTTCGGTCGAAAGGGCGGTAGATATGCGAAAATAAGGGGGCGTTCGGTCGACCAATCAGACCGGCGGCTTCGTCATACTACGAGCACCCGGCCGAAGGTAAAAGTGCCTGATAGGCGACTCGTTTCGAGAATGGGTTTCGTATCATCAGCATGGGTGGTAAAAAAGCGAAAGGTACGATGACCTATAGATTGGTTGCAGGATAAAGAGGAATCAGGCTCCCTCATCCACCATATCCAACTACCACCCCCCTTCATGGCACGCACGTGGCACATACGGGTGCCCACACGCCGGTGACGGCCGCGCACACGGGTATGCACTGCAACCGCGTCCCGCACGAGATCGACAGGTCCAACACCGTCCGGCCACAGGAATCGGGAAACCCCTCGGACGCTCCCCACACGGCCCCTGTGATCGCGCTGGGAATGCGCATGCGCGCCGCCTGGAGAACTTGGCGGCGGCGATGCATAGGAGGGACGCGAGGGAGCCAAGGAAGCAGCGGATGCGTCCGCATTGGTGGTGCTCGCAAGTGTGGTGCTCGCAGGCAAATGAACTTGGAGGCATGTATCAGGAAGACCAGTTTTGACAAAAAAAAAAGATCGCACCACTCGCATGCATGACCACATCCATAGTTTCCCATCCATACTTGTTCAGAGACATCGTCCTTGAAGACGACGTATTTGGTCATGGCACGTCCCTGCGGACTGATGTTTCGAACTGCTACATTGTAAATGTTTGATACATGGTTGAGATCACGAAAACGACAGCGTGTTGACAGGGCGGTGGTGTGCCCAGCGCGGGCTTGGGGTCCACGTCTGACAAGGGCTGCGCGTGCGCTTGAGGAGCATTTCAAAGCGACGGCGGTGAGGATGAATGCTGACGCACGCAGGCATTGTTGAGGGCGTGTCGGGTGCGCTGGCACGGCTGGAAATGGTACCGTCCGACCGCCTGGCGGGAGGGAAGTACGAGGGTTGGTGGAAGCGGCAAATCCGTCCCGAGTCAAACGTCCAACATTGTTGATGTTGGGAAGACCCCTTGCGGAGGGGATCAGGCTATATCAAAAGAGTCGTGGGGTGATGGGCGCACCAGACTTGAACGAGGACCTCCTCAGGCACTCATGATGTGTTGAAGTACCGAACGAATGATGGGGACAGCCTCATCTATATCATGGCTGCTGAAAACCTCAGGTGATGCTTATTGGCACGTGGAACAAATCTTTCAACTTTTTGGGGAACAGGTGCCCTCAAGAGAAAACGTCAGTGACAATGGTTCCGTGGGCCTGTTTATCACCTTAGATTAGTAGTCGTAGCATGAGGGACGCACAACTTACGGGTTCTAGATGAATTATTACGAGGTACTTGCGATTCCTATTATTGCTTCGTGTGGACGACAATGTGCGGGACGCAGCAGCGCTACTCGACCGGGATGGAACCCGCTGCCTACTGCCAGCAGGGCGACGATGCTGAAATGTTGGAACTGGCTCAAGCGATGAGCTTGTTACACCACGAGAACGTGCAACCAAGCACGGGCAACATGGGGATCATTTGTGGACCCAGATGGAGGGGGTCCGGGTCGTGTCCAGGGGGTCAAGAAAGAATGCTGTTGTGCTGGAGAACTGACAAGGAGCGGCAAAGGAGTGGATCTGCAAGCGGAGAGCATGGAGATTGAAGATACCTTTGCAATGATGTGCAAATTGGTAGAAGAAAAGACTGACGACGCTGATGACTGGGAGTGGGAAGCTGACACAGTCGAGCTGGAAGGAAGATGCAAGGCAGAAAATATTGTCGATGTCGATGACTGGGAATGCGGAACTGATACAGTTGTGTGCGCACCTCAGCCCACGCGTCACCTTCGAAACGGCCCCAGGTGTTGGCTAGCGTCTCAACGTGCCTCCCGCCACAATCCAGACTCACTGCCAGTCTTTCTCCTGTAAGTTCTTCGTCCCTCCAAAGGCTCTTCGCAAGCAACAGCTTCTGCAACGAAACGCCGAGTTGCCCGTTCGCGTCAAAATGTGTGAGTCCCAGCATCCAATTATAGTATTCCCGTCTGCACGCGCGTCAAAAACTCACCTTCACACCATCTCGCCCGCTGTCGCACGAGCGCGCATGCCTTCGTGCCGTCTCGCCCACCCTGGCATGCACGACGCTTTGCTTGGCACCCTCACCCTCGTGTCTCCCTTGTAGTGCCCTGTCCTCCGCGATGCTGAACAAGGTCAAGGAAGAGTTGAATGTACAGGAGGTCGTCAAGGAAGCAGAACAGAGATGACGAGGTAACGTCCCCCTCCCCTCTTCCCCAGCTTCATCTGTCTCACTCACCAACAACCGATCACATCCGTGCATACAAAATCGACGACGCGAAAGCCACAGCAGCAGTCAAAGCCCAGATCGAAGCAGACAAGAAAGTCCACGCTGAAAAAGTTGCACGCAGGAAGGCCCTCCGAGAGGGCCTCCCCCCGCCTCTTCCACCGCCTTCGTGACGCCTCCCGCCTCTTTGAGCGGGATGGTGCGGTGGCACTCAAAGACTTCAAGGACACGCGGCTCCCGAGAAGGCTTGAGAGCAGGGGGACGCCATATGTGACAATGCTGCCGAGCGATTCGAGTACGTGATTCGCCTCCTCTTTGTTCCCCTTTTGCTTTCGTTTTCCTTTTTGGTCTCACACGTCTCCCTTGCAGTGGTCATTGCAACGTCGCCGAGTTTGTCGCTGCGCAGACATTGAGTGTTGACATCGACCCAGTCTCGTTTACCCAACACTTTCCCAGGTGAGCGCATCGTGTACATGGTTGTATGTACGTGGCACTAACTCACTCTCACGCCGACACGTTCCCTGTTGCCCCGGGTGCGTCACTGGAAAAGGAAAACCTTTACGCGCACCGAGTTTGGAACGACATTGACAGAGTTGACGTCTTCTGCGGTGGGTCGCATGTGTTGTGGTTTGTTTGATTTAGAGGGACTGACGATGGAGTCTGGGCGCAGGTCTTGATTGCATCTTGATACGAAAAGAGGGAGACAAAGATACCATTCACAGTTCCCTCGCGCTCACCAGCCTTTGTGCCCCTCCGGGCTTCGTCATCGCCGCTGCCCCCACCGTCGCCCGCGCTAGACCGGCCGCCGCACAACCACCATCCGAGGAACCTGCGCGGCAACTTTTATGTCGTTGCACACGGACACGGCCCAATTTCGGCACCGTGCTTGTTGAGGTTGACTCTGAGCGACGACGACATGGGGGCTTACATGGTACGTCTAAGATTGGTTCTTTTACCTGCTTGCGTGCTAACCGTCAGTAAAGGATTCTTTGTAGCCGAAGTTCATGTGATCTTCAAACCCCCTTCCCATCTGGGCAACTACATGATGGCAGTAAGTGTTTCAGCTGTCTCTACCATTCGTCATTTGTGACCTCGTACGTAGCAGTGAAACCATGCACCATGACCTCGCTCATCGCCACCTGCCTATCTCACCAGTTCATACCCTCACGCTCTAATGACTTCGCATCGACCTCTGCACTTTCACCTCCGACTGCGGGAGATCACACCCCTCGGGGACGTCAGGATCCACCACACCCGACCGAGAATCCACTGCAACGCACCCCGACGACCCTGCCTCCCATCCCGCACGCGGTCCCCAGTCTCCGCCAGCGCTTCCACCAACAACCCACCTCGAGCAACACTATCCGCATATCATTGATGAGCCCAATAGCTCTTCAGTTGTTGTGAACCTTACCGCATCGTTTTCGATGGTGCCAACAACACGTCATCTCTGTACCTACACCCTAGCACCTCCGTCCTCCAACACGTTCGCATGCATGCCAATGCGTCGAGTCAAAACACCCACCCAAATGCAGTGACACAGTTGCATGTGCCTGCGCGGGCGCACGCTCGCCGTCGCCACCCGATGCCTTCCTGCCTCCCTTTGACATCCATGCGAGCATGTGTACACGCAGACGGTGAGCCCTTACTTCCACACGCTCGCCCCACCCCCACTTTCATGTACGAGCTAGCGTGGATGCACAAGCGGACGGTCGCTGCTTGAGCACGCTCGCTCGCACGCACACCATCGTCTCCCCCAATCGCCCTCACCCACTTGCACCAGCTTTTACGTGTACAGGCACCCTTGCCATCACCACGCCCGCGCTCCCGTGCTGTCTGTAATCTAGATTTCAAGTAGATAGGTGATATTAATTTTTTGTATTGAATTAAATTTGGGAGATGGTTTCAAGAGTCTCGAGAGCTTATTTCTGCCTTCAGGCGGCGTGCAAGGCTTCAGGGAGCCCCGCTTTGGGAAATAAGCAGAATCCATCGAGCTACGCCATGGACTCATCTCGAAATTGGTTGCCAAGCGTGGACCTACCCTGGCCACTCCTAAACTTCTTACAATGCAGGAGGAGTTTTCCCAGGCGGGCGACAGCCCGATTGACTTCATATCTCACGGACTCTCGCCAAGGGGCTTCCCGATCGATGCCAACGCGGAGCTGTATTTCAAGCTGCTCCCTGGATCGGATAGTTTTGCGGCACTGGCAACCGCGTCGGATGGGAGGCTGCTCAACTCAAGCGCTACGAAACATTACGTCTAAGGCCCACTTCTCGACCATCCGACGGAGGCCCAACCGCGAAAACCTGGCCACTCACACTCTCGGATATCGTTCATTCGCTGGTGACGAGAGTTCATTGATGTAGTCGATTCTTACACACGCCGTTCAAATCGTCCCTGGCAGTGGTAAGTTTCCTGCTCTAGTGTTTCCGATGAAATGCTGAGAAGGTGATCTGGCATCTTTAACAAGATACTCGCTGGGGGTAGGGTGATGATTGCAACTGGATCCCCCAGAACCATTTGCTGCCGAGTCCACTTCCCTTGGTGGCGGGAACCTCGACCCCTCTCCCCGGTTTTGCCTGGAACTTCCAACGCGTCGAGGCTATCTATTGCCGAGTCGTTGCTCCAGCTAGTGATTCTCCAAGTCAGGAGAAGGTCATCCTCGATTTGGAGATCGGCCTTCGGCAAGTCGCATAGTACGTGTCGGTGCTTTGAGATCGCTTAGCTGCTTTGACGTGAAGTCGGTTTCCCTCAGCTCGAAGCAGCTGTGGGGCTTCCTGCGAACGCAAGATCTGCAATGCTCTAAACGGCTGGAACATTCTGGGTCGCTTTGTACGTGTCACTTTGCATGAGGCACGGAGTACTCAATTTGTAGGTTACACAACATCTCGACCAACCCAGCGCTTGTCTCAGTGCAGCAACCATTTTCTCCCCCACTGTATCCTCTTCCTGTTCGACATCATGGCAATGAAAATACAAACACTTGTTCTCGTTGCCCTTCTGGATCGTCCAGACGATATATTTGCAGACGAATCTCAAAATGAATTCTGGCACCTCACGGAAAGGCTATTCCAGGAGCCAAATTCCGTCCTCTCCGACAGTGAGCGGGAATCCATCAATGCCATGATCTCTGCACTTCAAAACGCCAGGGGTGGAAGGGCCAAACAACGCATCATCGAAAGCGGACAGCATCCAGCTGGCTATGCCGCGCTTCTCAAGTGGCACGGTGCTTACAAGTTCAACCCAGATCTGTACCTCCGCGTTCAGAAGGCCCTCGAGGACGAGGAGTTGTCTCCACATGCTCTCATTTGGAGTCGTAAGCATAAGCTTGACGATTTCCCCCCGCGGTCTGATGCAGACGGCGCAATCGACACCGTTGCATGCGCAGTCTTTGGCGATAACTGCCTTGCAAATGCACGGGTTGTTGGGGAGTTCAAAGAGGCCGTCATCGCTCTGATCCACCATGAGTGGGAGCGCCAGCGGAAGAGGTATTTACGAGCAGTGAAGACGCTCGCCATTAAAAAATTAACGGCTCAAAGCACCTTCGCTGGTAAGTTGTCGCATCACGGATATATACCAACTGGCAGTTGACAGTGACGTTGTGCCGTAGATGTCGAGAGGAAGGAAGAGCCGTCTGTCTCAGAAGTCCGGGCCGCAATCAGGGCTCTGAAAGCATATAAAGACGCGATATACTGGTTCCCGAAGGAGGAAGAGGCAGAGGGCGGGATAAATGAGATGATGGGGGGGCTCGAGGCCGTATTGCAAACAGCGATCAAGACGTCGAGGAAACTACCGCCCAACAGTTCCCTACTTTCCGAAGAGGCTACGATAGAGCCGCACACTAGTGGGTACTATCAACTCATCGGTCCCTCCACAACTTAATCACATGCGCAGAACGTCGTGGAGAGCGACGGATGGCAAATGTGAAAGGCATCGCGGCTACTGCTGCTGGTGACATCGAGGAGATCTGGGCCACGTATGTACAGTTATTCGGCCTCAAAGCCGCCGGCGACGGACACCTGCAAAGTGTTCTCAATTCCGAGGTGGGAGTCCAAGAGGCGTGGCAGGATCTCGCGGATTTAGGGGTTTCAAAGTTTGCGCAACACTCTGAAGAAGCATTGTCCTTGCTCTTGAACTTTCCGGATGGATGTCCTACGTTATTCGCCAAGCTTCGATCTGCTTCAGGCTTGTGTGCGTGGGATGCCGACAATGCCAAACAGTTCGTGTTTGGGAACCCTGATATGAAACCCGTGCGTCTCCTCTGGCACCAGCTTGTCGGTGTCGCCTCTATCATCGATAAGGCGTTCCTTACTGAGCCACGGCAAGTCGCTGCTGGGTTACCGGGCATCCTCATCGCTGATGCAGTCGGAGTGGGCAAGACTGCCCTTACTATGGGTGTTGTCGCATTCATTATCGATGCATTCTATGTGCAAGAGGCATCAGCGGGCGGTAGGGTTGGAGGGAAGCTGCTTCACCCCGACACACTTGGTGCGGATGTTAGGTTTGCCCCAATCATAGGTAAACATTTTCCTTCCAGATGTTTACAGCCAAGTTTACATGTTTATAGAGAAAAC
>Ga0307508_10006553_pt1 | contig 10943 bp, 9 predicted proteins | sample 9_EM_MG_FD_203089 | JGI IMG/M metagenome (GOLD analysis project Ga0307508, IMG submission 203089) | Populus trichocarpa ectomycorrhiza microbial communities from riparian zone in the Pacific Northwest, United States - 9_EM | ecosystem: Host-associated > Plants > Roots > Unclassified | place...
GAAATCTAGGTTATCTGAGCATGTACTCGCTGGTCTGACTCACTACTGATTATAAAGAACTCCGCCGATTGGTAATGATGATTAGATCATAGATGGGTGATGCATGTGCACCCCCTAATTGGCCTCACGGTCTCAGCGACAACCAGCCTCCTCATACTTCACCTCCTCCAGCGCCACTTCTATTTTAGATTTATTGTATATGAACGTACAAATGTTTAAATTTATAATAAATATTTGATTTTTATATTATTTTAATTATTTTTCTACTTTTGTTCAGTAATGTTTTTTTTTTAAATTAAAATATTACCGATAGGGTTACCGATTAAATAACTTTGTTGGTATATTCCAGAGAGAGTTGGAAAAGAATTATTGCAAATGTCACTGCTACTGTTAACTCACCAAGAGAATTACAAATGGTATTTTATCGATGATATGTTATATTTACCGATGGATATATACTGATGGACAAATAAAAACACCGATGACATTACATACAGTTTTCCTGATGGTGATATGTTAAATTTATCAATGGAGATACCGACGGAATGAAGCATGTAAATTTTTTTGGTGCACTTTGTTCGTCTGTAAATCCATTGGTATAGTTATTACCGACATACCATAAATTATCGATGAGAGTTTTTTCGATGGACTGTTTCCGTTCATAAACCCGTCGGTAATATACGTATTGACGAACTGTGAATATAAATACTGATAAAAATTTTCATTGTTAAAACTGTTAAATTTGATAGTGGATGTGGAATGCGAATGGAAAGAGGAAGATGTCTTCGTCGATCGTGATCGGTTATTGAATGATGACCAAGAAACATCAAGATCAATTATCCATGATATTATTGGTGATTTGAATATCCCTACCAGGGCATTCATGATTGACTAGATATTAACTTGTGCTCGGCAAATGGCTATGGATAATCTTTACTTGAGTCGTAAGGTTTTGTATATGAGGGTAAAATTGATGTCCCAGCGGGTTTTGAGTCTTCAGATGACGATATTGGGGCTGAGTTAAACTTAGCGCCTGCTACTAAATCATCCAATGAGGCTTTGGAGGTTATTAAAGTTGAAGAAGGCTATGCTAAGCAGCCGTGTGCAGTTTGCTTCGAGGAACTTCTGATTGGTGGTAAAGCAATTCTGTTGCCTTGTTCCCATGTTTATCATTGTGGGTGCATTCGTAAATGGTTTAAAATGATTAAATGATTCATGAATGGTTAATTTTGTTCCCATGTTTTTCCTGAACGATTAGGGTTTGTAATCTCTTATAAATTTAAGAATTTATTAGTTCAAGAATGAGAGATCTTGAAGTTCAATCTGATTTGATTGAGCTTATGATCATTGATATCATTATGAGTCCAAACTCCAAACTGATTTGGATTTTTTATACACGTGATTATTTTTGTCTAAAACTGATAGCTAGGTTTGCTTCAGCATATATCAGTACTTAGCAAAGAAAACGTCTGATGGTTTTGGAGGCCATAGTCACACCTAGTTGAGAAATAACTAGATTTGTTTCTGATTTATTAACACTTGTTATGCATAAAGCAAACAATCATGCTGTGTCTATGAATCACTAGTGCTATGTATAAACAAAGTCATCAAGTCTAACGGTGCTTTTATATATATTCTTCTTCCATCGGTCGGACAGAGAATAGCTAATCTAGTTTTCCAAAAGAAATGGCATCATTCCTCATTTATTTGCTCTTAAAAAGATGGTAAGATCCTTCAAAGAGTGTGATGAACAAGAAAGCACACAGAATCCCTGAAGGAGCAACTTAGCAGGGAACGTTATTTTGATCTAAAACAAGACACTGGCACATTTAGTTTCATTTATTAAGGCGATATGTAGGAATAGCTACTAGATGCTTGGACCTGCAAATTACGAGACCAAACTCTTCAGTCATGTCCACTTCAGATGGCAATATTCCATTTGGAAGCTCCCAATCAAAGCAATGCACCAGCTGCGCAAGCACCAGTCGCACCACAGTTAGCCCCAATTGCATTCCAGGGCAGCTTCTGCGGCCAGCGCCAAATGGAATAAGCTGGAAGTTTCGGCCCCGAACATCTATGTCACTGCCAACAAACCTCTCTGGGTAAAAATTTTCTGCATCGGTCCAAGCTTTTGGGTCTCGACCAATGGCCCATACATTGATTATAACATGTGATTTCTTTGGTATGTGGAAGCCGTTCACAATGCAGTCCTCCATGGCCTCATGAGGGATCAGCAAAGGACCCACTGGATGGAGCCGAAAGGTTTCCTTCACAACCATGTCTAGGTACTCCAAACTCTCCAAGTCTGATTCTTCTACCATCCTTTGCTTTCCCACTACTTCTTCTAATTCTTTTTGCACTTTCTTCATAACCCGTGGATTTTTTATCAGTTCTGAGAATGCCCAGTCAATCACAGTTGATGAAGTGTCCATTGAACCCGCAAGCATGTCCTGCGAAATGTCATGTGCAGGAGCATAATGATATTTAGATTAGTAATGCTACCGTTATTGTGTAGTTAATTTAACTCTTTCATTAAGATTAAAAGAAAAAAAATTCATTTACCAGCATTATGGCTTTCATACAGCCTTGATCAACAAGGTACTCGTTTTCTTCGGATTTCATGCAACTTAGCATGACATCAACAAAGTCCTTGTTTTTGCCCTTCTCCTGGTATTGGGCATGCTCGTCAATAATCTTGCTAACAAACAAATCTAAAACTTTGGAAATAGCCTTCATGCGTTTTGTCAGTCCCTGGAGATCAAGAGCTCCGATTTGAGGAATGTAATCCCCCAAGTTTGGAGCTGCTGATAAATGCATGACCTCTTGCATCACAGATTTGAATCCCCTCTCATCAAGATCCTCATCTAAATATTTCTTCCCAAACACCATTCTACAGCTCATGTCAGCACTGAGGGACGAAACCTTGGCACTCAGATCGACAGCAACACGTTCCTGTGCAGCTTCTTGAATGTACTTAATCAACAGATCAAGCTCCTCCATTCTCATTGGCTTGAAAGATGTAATTTTCAAGCTACTAAGCAACTCTACTGTGCACATCTTACGGATGTTGCGCCAATACGAACCGTATTGTGCAAAAGCCATGCCTTTTTGTCCATAAGAGATGTACCTTGCAGACTCGTGAGGTGGTCTACCAGCAAAAACAAGGTCATGGGTCTTAAGAAATAATTCGGCAGCTTCAGGCGAAGAGACAACAATGGTCGGCACCAGGCCTAACCGCAGATGCATGATGGGGCCATATTTTTGAGCAAGCTGATGAAGAGCTCGATGAGGAAACTTCCCTAACAAATGAAGACTTCCAAAAATTGGAAACCCTCTTGGACCAGGCGGCAGTCTCTTATTCTTGGTGCTTAACCATTGGAGCAGAAAGATAAGTGCAACAAAGGCTAGAGAAGTCCAAATCCAAGCCATGGATGTGATTCTATAGCTTGCTGTTCTTGAAGTGTATAAAATCTCTACCCTTTTATTTACTTGGATATTGTGACTTAGGAATCGAAAGCCTGAAGGAAAAACAAACAGGGGAGGTAAGTTCAACGTTGTTGTTGTTTGTTGTTTTGATCCAACTTTGACTTGTGTAACTAAGATCGATCGTGACATACTATAAAAACACAAAAGGATGATTTGCTTAATTCAAGTTAATTGTGTCATCACGGATATTATATACTTAGACTCATTTTGAAAATTCGTATTGATTATTTTTAAAAATAATATTTAAAAATATATTAAAATAATATATTTTTTATTTTTTTAAAATTTATTTTTAACATCAACACATTAAAATAATATATAAATATTAAAAAATTAATTTAAATATAAAAATTAATTATTTTTAAAAAAACTTTTAAAACGCAAAAGCAGCTCTTATTGACTGAGTTTTAACTATGATTTTTTCAATAAAAAAGCAAAGCAATAGAAAAGCCACTTATATATATATAGTGTTTGGGATTATAGTAGTAGTTATTTTTCAAAGTGAATTTTACTTGGAAATATATTAAAATAATAGATTTTTTATTTTTTAAAATTTATTTTTGACATCAGCATATCAAAATAATTTAAAATCATAAAAAATAATTTAAAATAAATGAAAAAATTTTAAAAGTGTTTTTGTTAACGAAAAACAAACTAACTCTTCAATTTGGATTTCAAACAACATGTTACTTAGGATAGCATAAATTATTCAATCTTTTCACACGTTAGAGTAGAGAAAAGGGATTATAATTCAGTAATTTCGAGCCTACGCTGCCTCTGACAAAAATATAAAAGCTAATTGATATTATCCAAACTCCCCCACCCTTGCACATTACATTTAATGCACCGAAAGTTGACCAACAATTAGAAACGGTGCGCACCATTTCTTTCTGTGGAGAAGGATGGGATGCCCAGCCAACAATAAATAGGTTAGGTTGCATCTCAAGCCTTTCAAAACACACCATTTAGGAGAGACAAAAGGAGAGTAATATCCAATGAAATTATATGAGGTATTTGTCAGAGAAGCTCTAATTAAAATGTTTACTTTTATTAGAAGAGAAATTATTAATTGTTTTTCTATTAATAAAATATTATTGTAATTTTTATATTATATAGTAAAAATTTTCTCGTGTGTGTATTATTATTTATTTTCCTTGTTCTCTTAGAGTTGTGTATTTTATTTAGCATGCCGGCATTATAGACTAAAATTAAGTGTAAACTGGCAAAAGTGCCGTAAGCTTTTGGTATTCTAGATTTGTCGGCAGATAACCAACAACACCTTTCCATTTCTTTTTCTTTGTTTAAGTTAAATTAAATTGATGTTCATGTAATTTATATTATTTGGGCCTTTACATCTTATCCTCCGTGCTTTATAGCATTATGGCAGGTCTGGTTTGTCTTATGGATTTTATTTTCTAATATTATTGATGGTTTTTTTTTATATATAATATTTATGCCCTGCTATTGATTTTTCAAATTAACCCCTAAACTTTTATTTCTTTTTTATTTAGTTCCTACTTTTTTGTTATAATTTTTTTTAGAATAATTCATTAAATTATATTTTTCTTTTGATTTTATCTTCATTTAATTTTTTGTCTTGTCCAATTTGATCTATATTTTTTTTATTACTATTCTTTCTTCAGATTCACCCTCTGTAAATTTTTTTCATAATAGATTTTATTTTATTTTTTTTTTTTTTTTTTTTTTGCTTTGTAAAATTTTTAAAAGCAGTAATTTTTTTACTCGATTTAATTTTTCAATATGTAATTAGTTTGAATTTAAGCTTGATTAAACCCATGTTTAAGACTTCACTAGTTGCAAGCTTTGAAAATAACCTAACTTCTTGAGGTTTGCCTAAGACTTTTTAAGTTAATATAATGATATATATGTTGGTTATATTATTTTATAGTTTATTTGTTATCATTGTTTTAAGTTTAAATTAGATTAGTGGACTTCCCGATTTTATTAAATCACATTAATGACTGCAGTTTTAAGTTTTAAGAATGACATCACCACATTCCCGGCAACTGCCACCGGCCGCTTCATCCGTATTTGTATGCTCAAATTCGTGAACCAAAAAAGACGTTTGCATCCGAGCCCCTGATCTCTCTTAAATGTTATATGATCCCCCTTTCTCTACGAAAATGGAAAAACTCTCCTCTTATGCTGATATGATAAAATCCCCACCCGTCTGTTCTCTACAACTCTCAACACTCCATTCCTCTTCATTTACCCATGACTGTTCTCAAATTTACAATCCCACTTCGCACGCATCACTTGAAATTAAATGAAAGGTTGTTTACTCACAAGGTAAATGTTCAGGTGTTCAGATGGGTGCAGAAACAACGGTGGTATGTAGCCGATAATGGTTGCTGTTATTCAAAGTTGATATCAGTTATGGGAAAGAAAGATCAAACCCGGATGGCTATGTGGCTCTTTTCTGAGATGCGTGACAGTGGATGCCGGCCAGGTACTCCAGTCTACAATGCACTCATCACAGCTCAACTTCACTCTAAAGATAAAACTAAGACTTTGACTAAAGGCTGGATGCATCCAAATAATTGAGGCAGAAATTTCATGCCATTTTTATTGACTTATCAGAAGTCCGACTGCAGCAAATCCCCATCAAAAGAATTGTATCTTCGTTGAATCAACAATGACTTTGATGATCAAAGATTGACGTAGAGAGGGCAGATGGGCTAAACTAGTTTGGTTGATTTTGAGGACCTGTTTATGAAGTGGTGACTGTCTCGAATCTAAGGTCCCTACAACCAAATTTGGATAGTCGTCAGCTTTAATTGAGAAGAAAAGGCCCAACCCACCAGAACCAGCAGCTCTGGACTGGACTTAAGAGCTTGTTTATCATTGCCTTGAACTATTATTTTTTATTATTATTTTTTATTTTATAAATTAATATTTTTATTGTTTGGTTGCTGATCAAAAGATTAATATCATGTTTGATTTTGCCCTCGAAACTCAGCGCTTTCCTTGTAATTGTAGGGGGCAAAATCATCAGTGTAGTGTAGCAATCCATAATATACCGAGCCTTGATTTGAATCACTACGTACCAAATGTAGCAATCTATTTAATCGAACAGCAACATAATTAGACTCACCAGTCAATTCTAAGAAAACTGATAGATTGTGAACTTGGAATCCCTTATGGTGGTCCAATTGTTGCCGTATTCTGAACTTGCTCCAAGCGATCGCAGACCTCAACAAGTAAAAGGCCTTCAACACACTGAACGAAAATTAGGCCTAGCTTTCATCCTTTTCTTGCTAATATCTAACAGCGTTTATATTACCTCTGCATTTGCATTATGATATCTTTTCAAACGACAAAAAAGGAACTTGCATTTTGTGAGACACTGGCTTTGATTGACACGAAATGCAGTGGATAGCAGGGGAATACATGGACGCAAGTACAAGCTCCTAATTGATCCAGAGAAATACAAATGCTTGATACATATAAGCAATTTGAAGGCTGATGCATCTTTCGGTAAGAAACCTGAACCTCTCTGTCCTCGGTGACCTTGTTTCCCCGCATAGCTGCAAATACACCACTTGCTAGAGACACAACTATGCTGAAAAATTTGTGGTTGCCATGCAGAACCAGCTGCTAACAGAGGCAATAGTACCCAGAAAAAATGAAGCATCTGATTTCGAGAACAAATTTAAAGCCTTCTACATAATGAGATAACATCAATAATTTACGAGAATGATATAATATATGATAAATGACCATCAGTTAAATGTCCAGGAGAGGTGATGTAAGGGTTCTGAACGGTCAAATGCGAATCTTTTACTATTGAACCACATGAAAAGCCTTGCATATATATATATATATATGTATATAGATTAGTTGGATAGGTCAAGCTCTGCAAGAAAGGAACAAATTTCTTTTTTCCTCCTTTTCAAATAATTTTGAACATGCTCTAAAATTCATTGTTTGCTGAAGGGTTATATGCATTTCAAAGTATTTTTGGTACACTGCAAGCTAATGTGCCTGCTATTTGACCCAAAATAGAAAATTTTAGAAGTAGAATTCCTTTAGCATGTCGCAGACATCTCCCACCAGCACGCTAAATTATTTCATCATGTAACTTGACGTGATAAAGGCAAGCCCTCCTGAGATCCTTGATGTAACTTTCTCTGCTACTTTCTCACTTTAACATATGAGGTAGCTTGGGGCTACAAGGGGAGGGGAAGAATGGGGAAAACGGCATTCAAGCTACGATTATACTGGTCCTTCGATATCTACTCAATCATTGTTGGGAAACCTTGAACATGGGGACTGTCTTTCCACAATTGACAACTCCTTCTATGACATCAGATATTTAAGGCTCTTATGATCCGTGAAAATTTGAACCCGGGATCTGTATAAGTAGTGCCTCCATACTCGTAAAGCAAAAACTACTACTGCCAATTCTAAGTCATAAACTGGGTAGTTGACTTCATGAGTCATCACTGTAGACTACAAAGCCTTCTGTTCCAGATGGAAGGATTAGTATAGGGGCAGTAGTAAGCTTTCTTTTCAATTCTTGAAAGCTCTCATTGCACTCATTTGACCACTCCCATCTTATGTTCTTCCTAGTGAATCATGTCAATGGAGTTGCTATCGTTGAAAACCCTTTGATAAACCTTCTATAATACCCTGCCAATCCGAGAAAACTATGAATTTCAGTTACCGTAGTAGGCCTTTCCCATCTCAAAACTGCTTTCACCTTCTAAGGATCCACAAAAATGCCTTTTGAAGATACTACATGCCCCTAAAGGTAACTTCTTTTAACCAGAAGTCACATTTATCCAACTTGGCATACAACTGGCGGCTCCTTAGAGTCTGTAGTGTCTATCTCAGGTGTTGTTCATGTTCCTCATAGGATTTGGAGTAAACCAAGATGTCATCGATGAATACGACAACAAACTTATCAAGGTATGGTTGGAATACTCGGTTCATTAAATCCATAAAAAGTGCTGGAGCATTAGTTAATCCAAAAGGTAGCACCAAGAACTCGAAGTGTCCGTAGCAAGTTCTGAAGGCAATTTTTGGCACATCTTGCCCTCTGATTCGCATCTGGTAGATTCCTGATCTTAAATCAATCTTTGAAAATACTTTAGCACCCTTTAACTGATTGAATAAATCATCTATCCACGGAAGCGGATATTTATTCTTTACCATCACTTTATTCAGCTGACGGGAATCTATGCAAAGCCTCAACGTTCCATCTTTCTTCTTCACAAATAATACGGGTGCTCCTCAAGGTTAGTTGCTTAGTCATATGAACCCTTTGTCTAAAAGCTCCTACAATTGAATTTTCAACTCATCCAATTCTTTTGGGGCCATTCTATACCGTGGTTGGGCTATAAGAGACACCTCAGGCAATATATCGATGGTGACTTCAACTTCTCTTTCTAGGGGTAGTCCTGGCAATTCTTCCGGAAATACGTTCGGAAATTCCCTCATAATTGGAATGTCAGACAGTCCTATTTTACCCTTTTTTAAAATTTAACACATAGGCAAGGTATGCTGTACAACCTTTCTTTAGTAGTTTTCTTGCAACTATACCCGAGATTATATTTGTAAAGTTGGAAATTCTCTCCCCCTTGAAGACCATTGTTTCACCCTTATCCCCTTGGAAGGTTACTGTTTTTGTAAAGCAGTCTAGACGAGCCTTATTTTTGCCCAACCAATTCATACCTAGAATTATATCAAAATCACTTAATTCTAGGGGTATTAAATCTTCTTCTAGTTTACACCCATTAATGTTAATTCCCACCCCTTCAAATACAACATTTGCTTCCACAGTTTCACCCAAAGGTGTCCCAATAATAAATTCTTTTTCTACCCTTTTTGTTTCCTTACTCAATTTGGTTACATTTTTATTTGCTATAAAGGAGTGGGTGGCACCAGAATCAAACAAAACATACATTTGATAGTCATTCATTTGTAGCATATCTGCCACCACATTTGATGCTGCTCTGACATCCTCCTGGGTCATATGGAAAACCTTTCCTTGATCCCTTTCATTTTGCACTCTGGGTCATCACCTATTTGAGTTAACTCCTGACTGAGTCGACCTTCCCGGTTTGTTTACTTTGATGGACTGCTGATGACTCTGACTTTGCTGCCTATGTCTCTGAGGTTGTTGTCACTGGCCTGGAGTGAGGTTGGAGGTGGTCTGGGTAGTCGCCCTGAAGCTGATGGCGGCGTCTGTAGAGGAGTCGCTGCTACTGCTGTCGATACTGGAGAAGGAAGAAAACGAAAATGGTGGTGCTGATGGGCTGCTGCCGCTGTGGAGGAAAAAAAGGAGCTTTCGGTGGAGAGGGATAAGTGTGGTGGAGAGGGTGGCAGACGAGCTGGTGGCAGGGTGGCTCGGAGTCGCTGAGAACACGGTAGAGAGAGAGTGTAGAGAGAGAGACTTGTTGCAGGAAAAAAACTAGGGAGAAGGCTGGTTTTTTCCGACTTTTGGACCCAATTTTCTCCTCTCTCTCAGGTCATCAACGGAGCCTCTATTTATAGGTGGTGGAAGAGGGTAATCTCGTCTACACCGGAGTAAAATTTCAGCCCTTGATTTGGTTGGGAAGGATCACAACCGTTGGTTCAAAGTAGCCTCCCTGAGTTGTCAAATCTGCAGGAAAAGGCTGCCTGAGTTGACCTCTTCACGTCGTCGCTGATGTCGTCGTGCTGTCATTCATCCTGAAACATTCACATGGAATTGTAGAGGAACTGCAGGGGATCCATTTCGTGCAAGTTTTGTTCGATTTTATGGAGAAATCAAGCATTAAATGCACCTGCAAAGTAGGCACTCAGGCAGTTTCTTTCGGGTAAAAAAAGAAGACAATGAACAGTAACAAGACGACACGTCGTCTGGTCCTCTTTTTTTTTAATGTAAAAGGCGTCGTTTTGGATTGAATTAGGGATTTAAACTTGTTTTTAATTTAGTCCTCTAGCTTTTAATTTCTTCCAATTGAACTCCTAATTGACCTTAAACTTTTGATTTAATGCAATTAGGCCCCTGCAGAACTTCAACTTCAGCCCCGTATTTATGCGTCTTTTGCAATATGGTCCTTGGTCTCGGATTTATGCAATTTAACCCCTAATTGACCATTAAACTTTCAATTTCTTCAATTTCACCCCCGGTTTTTGTTAATTAAACCCCTAAAGCCTGGCGCCTTTTGCAGATTGGTCCTTGACTGTCAATTACTTCAATTTAACCCCTAATTGGCCACAAAACTTCAATTTTCTTGCAATGTGGCCTCTAATTTCAATCAATTAACTTGGTAAAAATTAAATTTGGTCTCTTAAAATTCCAATCTCCTCAATTAATCCTAAATTAGGCTCCCAAACTTAATTTTTCACCAATTAAGCCCCAAATAAAATTAATTTGACCCATTTAAAGTATAATTAAGTCCTTGCACTTAATTAAATCCTTCAATTGGACCCAAATTAATTCTTAA
>Ga0307508_10006554_pt1 | contig 10939 bp, 16 predicted proteins | sample 9_EM_MG_FD_203089 | JGI IMG/M metagenome (GOLD analysis project Ga0307508, IMG submission 203089) | Populus trichocarpa ectomycorrhiza microbial communities from riparian zone in the Pacific Northwest, United States - 9_EM | ecosystem: Host-associated > Plants > Roots > Unclassified | place...
AACACACTTTTCAAAAAACAAAAACAAAAAAAAAAAAAAAAACCAAAAAAAAAAAAACCCCAAAAATAAAATTTTTTTTTAAAAAAAAACCCCCCCCCCCCCCCCCCCCCCCCCGCCAAATAAAAATTAACTCCGAACTCAAACCCATCCCATCCCAAACCAGTTCGCATCAGCTCACAATGCCATATACCCCCCGAGCGAGAAATAACAATAAAAAAAAAACGCCAGTAAACGTAGTGGTAGTAAGCAGGAAGCAAAAAAAAAAAAAAACTCCCCCAAAGATCCCCTGGAAAGAAAAAAAAAACAAAAACAAAAAGAAAAACAAAAAGAAAAACAAAAACAAAAACAAAAACTAAACAAACAAAAAAAAAGCGGAAAAAAAAAGAAGGAAAACTAGTCTTCGCACTCCAGCAACGCCCACCCGGCAGCGGCGCCGTTCATGTCCACCTGTTCAACCTGCCCCACCGTCCTGGGCGTGCTGCTGCTGTTGCCTTCGACCTCGACGAAGACCGAGTTCCAATCGAACTCCTCGGGCATAAGCATCATGTCCATTTGCTGGTCGGGCATGACCACCATGTGCTGTTGCTGTTGTTGCTGCATATGTTCCGCAGCGGGGGCCGGGGCCGCCGCCGCGGTGGTAGCCCACTCTTCGAATTCCCAGCCAATCTCGGTTGCTCCCCCCCAGCTGTTGTTGCTGTTGCTGTTGTTGGCGGTGCTCTTGGCGACCATCTCGGCGCGGCGTCGGAGGCGTCCGAGCATGTGCCACGCCTCGCCCGGGTGGTCGGCAAAGAGGCTGAAGATCTCATCCACGAAGACGCGGGAGCGCGGAGCTTCCGGCGCCAGCGGCCGCTCGTGGAGATCCAGGAGGAGGATCATGGTGGCGTGGAGCGGCTGGTACGTTCCAGGACAGTACCACTGGTATGGCGCGAAGAGTGGAGAGCGCGAGAGGTGGATGTAACTTCGGAGGAAGGAGTGGGCGGAACGGAGTGCACTGTGGGGAAGCGGGTTAGCCATTGGCCAGGGTGAAAGCGAGGTTCGGATGCAAGGAAGGATGGATGCGGGTATGCTCCGTGCCCCCGAGATCGACACGCCGATGCGCGGAGTGTATTCTCCGGGTAGCTTGCGTGCGTGTGCTTACGCCTCCAAGCAGCGGAGGGAGGGCCCGCAATAGTGGAGATCACCATCGCTAGTACCCGTGGGCTAGGGAGGTGTTCCCTGGGAAAAAAAGAGGCAATGGGGCTTTAGGGTTACGCGGCTTCTTGCGTGGCTATCGGCCGAATGGGGAAAGTCCGTGGCGCTTCCCTAAGAGAGGGCGAGAAGGAGTAACGGGAAGGGACCAGAGAAAGGGAAGGAAAAAGAGGAATGACTAGGCCGCGCAACATAGTCTTGCGGGATGTGGACGTGGGCTATGTGGAGGCGGGGGGGGGCGGGGGGGGGGACACGTTGTGGGGAATGAGGGGGATTGATAAAGTAGAGAATGAGGGACATACCAATGCCTGGCGTGCAACCACATCCTGCTCTTGGTGCTCTTCAAGAATGGCTGGTAAAGCACTCCGTACGCTCGATCGCTCATCATACTCAACATTATGCGTGCCCACGAGTTGAATATGCCCTCTCTCTCGGCGCCGTCGACCTCTTCGTGAGGGATGAACCCCATCTCCGGCAGTCCTCTGGCCGGAATCCTCGCGATCCTCTCCTCGAGCCTACCCTTGAGCCCCAGTATCATCTGGCCCATCTCGGCGATGTCGGCCTTTCGCGGCGGCTTGATCCCGAGCAAGCGAACGATGATCTTGCGCAGCAGCTGGGCGGTCTCGTATCTGCCGACGGCGAGTATCATGGCTGGCGAGTTTTGGTTCGCGTCGCAAGAGTCCGAGGGCTCGCATCCGACGAACTCGTCGCTGAGTTCGCTCACCATCTTGGTGTCGAACTGGTCCTCGCTGCTGCCGCCTAGTGGCGGAAGACCGGAGGCGATGGCTCCCTGGATATCCAGATGCATGATGTGCCACCACACGCGGCGGCGGATCTCACACTCGACTTCGCCGAGACCAAATAGGGAGCCATCACGGTGCAGGCCCATCTGCTGCGCTGCATCGGGTGTTAGATACACACACACAAAAAGAACAATCGCAGGGAAAGGGCATACCGATGCGCATCGCGGTGCCGATAAACGAACAGGAAGCCAGTGGCTCCTCCTCGCGGATCTGGCAGGTCTGGACGATGAGAAAAGCGATGAGCGAGTTGATGGTGGGCGAGCGGGGAAACGAGGTGGCGGCAAGCGCGCTAGTCGTTGCAGCGAACAGATGGTTGACGACGACGTCCTTGCTGCGACCATCGAAGCAGGCGCCGATCGTCTTCGCGCTCATCGAGACCGCGCCGGCATAGAGGATCGCCAGCAGCAACGGAATAAAAGTCGGATTGTCGAGCAGATCGCCGGCCGGCAGGGTGTGGGTATTCTCGGGGAACCACGTCCAGAAACCTCGCCACTCGGCGTTAAACGAGGGAACATGGATCAGCGGCATTATCGGGTTGACACCGTCCAGGAAGCTGCGATACAGCATCTCGCAGTGCTTCCTGGATGGGATCGAGTGTAGGATCGAGAGCACATCCTTTCCACTGGTGCTGTCGATGTTTCCGTAGGCGCGGAAGATGCCGTCCGTCTCCGGAGGCGGTGTGCAGGTGGAGGGTGGGGGCGTCGATGCCGGGGCATTGTTGAAGGCCTCGGACTTGTTGGTGCTCTTGAGTACTTGGTTCAGGTCGGTGATCTACAGGTAAGAGTCAGCGGTAGGCTCCACAACTCCCCCCCCCTCGTCGGATGTTCTGCGTGTACGTACCTCGTTGCTGAGCAGGGCCCAGAAGCTGGTGCCCACGTACCTGCTGCGGCCGTTCTCCTGGATGCTCAGATGTCCCATGGCGACGTCCTCCGCACCGCCGTCCTTGCACGAGGCGAAGTGCGTCGAGCTGATGGTCGATGCCCGGGGACGCGCGTGCGCCGAGGACTTGTGCACCCGCGGCCGCCCGAGGACGGGCGAAGATCTGGGGGTGTACTCGGGGGTGCTCTGCTTCCGGGGCCTGCTGGGCAAGCCCTGGGGTCTGGCGTGTTGTTCCTGCATGGCAGCAGGCCAGCGCCTGTTTCCGGCACCATCGACGGCGTCTGCGACGAAGCCCGGAGGCGGCGACCCGGGCTGCTGGCCGTGGGAATACGCAACCTTGTACCACTGGTCCATGATCTCGGCGAGACGGTTGACCCTGGTCTCCAGCTCGCCCTCCTTGATGATGGCCGAGAGAAATTCCGCCGGAGGAGGCGGCGGGGGCGGCGCCGGCAAGGCCATTTGCAATTGGGCGGGCGACTGGAAGGGCGAATTGAGAGCGTTGAAGTCACTCTGGTTCATGGAGCTGGCCCGGGAATGTGAGCGGTAGCTGCAGGAATCGTCGTCGCTGCCCGAGATGGAGCCTGACGCAGCGGAATTTGTGCGCAAGCGTTTCGGCGGCGAGCCGGCGATTTCCGTCGACGAGGAAGAAGCAGAAGGAGAAGAAGAAGAGGAGGAGGAGGAAGAGGAAGAGGGGGGGGGGACGGCGGCGGCAGCCAGTCGGTCCTTGTTCTTGTTCTTAGCGCCCTTGCCGGTGTTGTCGGAATACACGCAGGTCTCGGCCATTTTGGAGCAGTTACCGCACGTGGGATGCTGGCGGTCACATTTGACCTTGCGGCGACGGCACGAGTGGCAGGAGTACGACGCTCTGTTGCGGTGGATCTGCCTGTGCGGCGGCCGCAGAGTCTGCACGCCGGCCGACGCACCGGCGGACGGGGGAGCCTGAAGCATGGCCAAGTTGACGGTGCTGGCGTTGTGGTTGGAGTTGTTGCTGAGGATGCTGTTCTCGTCCGCGCGGAGCATGGCCGACGACGAGAAATCGAGGGCAGAAGGGACGCCGGGGTGCACTAATGCCATAGTTGGCGACAGCAAGAGATGCAGTCAACGAACAAACAGTCAATCGATCGCACAGTCTGTGTTGCGGAGATCGAGACGGTTGGTTGCGGTGGTAGGTGTGGGACTGGGGGAGAGGACCGGAGAGAGATATCGCGACGAAGATATATCGAGACGGAGGAAGACGGGATCTGGGGGGGTAGTTATTCAGAGAGGGGAGCGGGACGTTGGTGGGGGGTGGGGGGTGGGTGGGAGGCCAGTTATGGAGGGAGCGGCCACGATGGAACATGTGTAGACGGGGAGGGATTGCTCGTATCGATGTATTTTGGGGGTGGGGAGTAAGCTATGTAGGTCAGTGACTGCACGAGGGAGCATGGTACAGAATTCGGCACGAAGTCGACTGGCAGCCAGGCACACTGCGAGTGGCCGGCACCGACACGGACTGGCACAGGGAGCAAGGCGACGGACGACTGGCTGCGGAGCCAGGCAATCCATTTCGGTCGTGGCAGTGGTGCCGAGACGCCCGAAACGGCATGACCGACTGGGGTTCCACCCACCACGAACGGGCAGGGTTGCGGGGGGCGAGTGGATGGATCCGTGGAGCGACAGTTAAGGCTGATGGGAGGTGTGACTGACCGTCGGGGTGTGTAACCGAGCCACCATCATGGCCACTTTCGAACCCCACGAATCCCGGCACGGCCACCAGCCAACGGCACCGACACCGACGACAACAACAACAACGGCGCCGCCATTCACCCGAACGTCGCAGCCTCTCTCTCTCGCTCGCCGTCGCCGAGTGCGCGCGTAGCGAGATTCCGCTCCTGCCATCCAGGTACGCCCAGCACGCAGGCAGCCCGTATTCTCGTGTTCTGACTTTCCGTTCTCTCCCCTCGTGCTCCCACCCCGCTGTGTGTCCCCCTCCGCCCGAATGCAGCTCTTTCGCCGCTGTGAGTCTTTGTTTCAGCGGGCTGCCCAATACATCGCTGCGGACTGTCGGCGGGCCTCGACTGGTCCGACTTCGCGGTGAGAGCGGGGGGGTGTGTGACAGAGAGAGGGGGGAGACGCTCGGGGAGAGAGGGAGACACTCGGAGAGAGAGAGAGAAAGCGAGAGAGGAGACACTCGGGCGCTCCGGTCTCCGCCGCGGAGCCTCCGTTGCATATCCCCCCGTCTGCAGCGCGTGCACTGCTGACCGGCGGCCGGTACGTGCGTCGTGTGTATGTAACCGTGCAGGTACGCCGGATACGACTTCGAGAAAGAAGAGGAGCAAGGGAAGCCGGACGGAGGGCAGCGGGCATTCCTTTCCTGTCCGTTCTGGGAGAGGAGGGGCCGGGCGTTGCGAGAACCAGGTCGGGTCGATACGAACGAACGTTTGTTCCAGGAACAAGATTATCGCCAGCCAGCCAGCCAGCCAACCAGCCCGCAGCCAGCGGCCAGCATCGCCCCCCCCCACCACACACCAGCCCCACCCCATGCGGACACGTAAAAGCGGCTTCTGCATGCTGCGCTGCCTGCTTATGTTCCTTTTCTTTTTTTTCTTTTTTCCTCGTCGTCTTCGTGCCTTCCTGCTTACTCGCACAGCGTGCTCTGACTCTGCTCTGCTCTGCTCTGCTCTGCTCTTGCTCGCAACCTCGCCCTGGTAGCAAGCGGCTGTGAGGCAGCGAATTAAGCCCCGTATCGTTGGGCTCGGGTCCGATCGGACCAGGGGAAGGGAGGGCAGAATGCGAGAGAGGGGGGGCAATATTTAGCTCTCGCCGCTACATGCTTCTGTGTTTGTGGACGCGGGGCAGCCACTTGCTGCGGTCGGCGCGCTGCATTGGCTGTTGGTTATTTTTTTTTATTTTTTTCCTTCTTCTTCTTCTTCCTCTCCCTCTCCTTCTCCTTCTTCTTTTCTTTTTCGTTCGTTTTCTTTCCGTCCTGTTGTTTTTAGAGCATGCTGCCCGTTTCGTTTCGCGGTGTTTGTACGTCTCGAAGGAGCCTGACCGTCGGCCGTCCGCCACGCTGCACGCTGCGGAAATCACTGCGCTACATACTCCTGCGATCCACCCACGCTGCGTGCTTGCTTACTTACTCACTGACGGATGCAGACTACAGCCAGGCATGCCGTCGTCCCACAGGTGGGGAACAGACGGTGAATGGACGGAGGGAGGGAGGGATCGACCGGACGGATGCAGCCATCCATCCCTCGATCGCTCGTTCTTTCGTCCGTCCGGCTGTCTTTCATTCCGCCGTTCGGCTGGCTGACTGGCTGGCTGGCTGAAAGAAACTGGAGTCGAGTCGAGTCGAGTAGGGATATGGGCCGTATTCGCGCGCTGCTTCCCCCACTGGGCAGGCGGACGAATGCGAGAATGAGAGAGAGTGTGTGCTTGTGTGCGGGAGATAGTGGAACTCGAACATCATCCATCTACGTACATTAAGTACACACGCACCAAAAAAAAAAAATAAGGAAAAAAAAACCGTGCTCGATAGAGTCTGTCCCCCCCCCCTTCCAGCCAATCGCGCGTGGGCGTGGGTGGTACCGATGGAAAGAAGTACTTTCTGGGCTGTCTTTCCGCGCTCCGGTGACCTCCTGCTGGCTCGCCGTGCATGTAGCCATCGGCATCATCGTCGCCACCATCAGCAGGCATACAGCATCGGAGACATACGGACAGGGCGTGGGTGCAGAGTACAAAGCCTGGGCGAAATCGAACGCAGTGCGTGATTGTACTGCACTGCTGCTGCTGGCGGCGTGGTGGGAGGGGTTGGCGGAGGATGTGAGACAGACCGTCGGACAGACAGAATCAGCTAAAGGGATCGGCAATGGCTGGCTGGCGATGTGTGGGTGGCGGCAGCAAAAGGGACTAGCGTGTTGCTTGTTGCTAAAAGCGTGCGGTGGTGGTGGTAAATGGTGGTGGTGGTGGTGGTGGTGGTGGTGGTAGTGGTGGTGGTGGTGGTGGTGGTGGTGGTGGTGGTGGTGGATGGTGGTGGAGTGGTGGAAGGTGGAAGGTGGTGGTGGTGGGCTTGGCGTGCTGGCCACTCCATCAGCGTGCGTACATGTACATGAGTGCGCGGTACATACAGGACAGTAAGGGGAGCAAGTGCGAAAGGAGACAAAAAAAAACAAAAACAAAAACAAAAAAAACGAAACCCGTGAATCACAATTGGTACTTGCAACGTGCGGGGAACGCTGCAACAGGGAAGAAAAGCGATAGCGGACGAACGGACGGACGGACGGACGATGGGCCTGTGCCACATACCTTGCCTGCGATCGGGCAAGCCGGCGAATGCTAGAGTACGGCGGTTTCGACGCAGCAGCAGCGCGCATTGCGATTGTGGCAGTGACTGTGATTGTGACGGTGACTGTGTCTGTGGCGGTGTCTGTGGCGGTGGCGGTGGCGAGCGCGGCGTCGAGCTGTCGAGCGGACTTTCGACGAACTTGTTGGGGGATGGGGGAGGGACGGATGACATGACGTTGGAATACGGCCCGGGATGGACGGCTGGGATCGTATATTGGGGCTGGTGGCTAGTTACAGAACTAAACCATACATAGAGTGCACAAACCCCCGCCGCCGGATAGAGTAGATACACACATACATGTGTGCGTGCGTAAGGTTAAATAAGGTGGGCGCCCTGGCTGACAAGGGAAAGATCGAGAACTCCCGTCTGGAGATTACATCTGTACGTATATACATACATCTGGAGTCGCGAGAACGTGTGACCGCCACTGCTGCTGGCACACGCTCTGCTCTGGACGAACAGTGACTTGTATTGCAATTTCCTGTATGTGCGCTGCGGTGCTCTCCGCCAGCCAGTCAGCCAGCCAGCCAGGCGAGTAATGATTAAACAAAACAAAAAATACCCCAGCCAGCCAGCCAGCCAGCCAGGAAACAGAGCGCCTGCTCCACCCCCCGCCGAACGTGAAACGCAGACACACCTTTTATTTCGCCTGCTTATTTATCAATCTATTTGTTTGCTTATGTATTGCCCTACCGTCCGCTCCAAAAGGGGGGGGGGGATTATTATTATTATCATTATTTTTTTTTTTTAGGCAAACACACCGTATCGCAGCGCGCCAGCGACAGATCTCATCTCTCTCCCGCACAGCCTCCGCGACGGCGGGCCCAATAGATAATCTCTGGAAAGTCAGCCGTAGATATACACACCTATATACACATGTGTAAGCTCGGGATGGGGGGGGGGGGGGGGAAACAAAAAAAAAAAAACAAACAGCGCTTAAATATGCGAGGTGCACGCTCCAGGCTACCCGCAGGATCTACCGGTCGGGTCGGACGTCGAGTTTATCCGCCCGGCCTAAACGTCAGAATGAGCCCCGGTGTATCTAGTGTACTCTATGTACGTATGTATGTACATACACACGTACCTGGGCGCGCCTTGTTCTGTGTTTCCGTGTGTTTGCCGACGCACGCACGAAAGTGTTCGCCGTCAGCGCAATGTCCGCAACCACGGATGGCCGATGGCTATAGATACATACATACCTTGTATCTACACACGGGTTTCAAATGAACAGGAACTCCGGTTCCTTTTCTTTTCTTTTCTTTTTCTTTCGTTCTCTTTCTTCTACTTTTTCTTTTTCTCTTTTTTCTTTTCTTTTCTTTTTCCGTATATTTTTCTGCGAGGCGACGGCGGTGTGTACGTATGTACGTATGCATCTGCGTGGTGCCGTCCAACTCTGGGAATGAGGTAACTCGGTAAGTACATATGTATGTACACATATCTATTATGTATGTATGTATCTCTCTGCTCTGTCGTTGCTTTCTTTTCCCTTCCTTGTCCGTCCGCGGAATACCCACCCCCCTCCGGCAGCTTACCGACTGGCTGATTACACTGGGTGGGAGGCCTGAGGCTGATTTCCAATTTCATTTCCCTTCCTTTATTCTTTTTTTGTTTTGTGATCCTTTTCTCTCCACGGAACCGCAGCGCCGGCTCGCGTTGAGCATCCCGTTCAGGGGGGGAGGGAGGGGGGAGGGCAGGCCCGCGGTGGCGATTGGCGCCTCGCCCATCTACGTATCTACGCATCTACGTATCTACGTATCGACGCACGCATCCACGCAGCGAATCCACCGTCAGCCCTGTCCGATATCTCTCCATGTGTACTTGTTGCTTACTACAGCCACGCCCCGCTCCGGCAGATATCTACACTCATCGATTGCCGCTCGCGACCGAGAGCCGAAGAGTGCCCACCGAACCGGCCTGCAGCCGGTCGCCGCGTGCGTGCGTGCGTGCGCTGCTTTTCCGGCGTGCGTTTTTCGTCAGACAGACCGACAGACCGACAGACAGACAGTCCGGGGGCTCGGCGGAACACGACGTGCTGCGAGAAAACACAATGCTGGTTGGCGATCGCACGGCGGCGGCGGCGGGCTGTTCGTCCTTATCGGAACGCGCTCTCCAGCTGCGCTCCAGCCGGGCCCTTGCTCCATCCCTCCACGTCTCCGTGCACCCCACTTGCCGGCGAGCACACAACGTCCGGCGGGCCTGGAGCGCGGCGCGGTGTGGAGACTCCCAGAGGCCCGTCCTCCCGGGCGAGTGGGAACTGCCCCAATCTGGCCGTGCTGCCGATCGTCGTCCGCGACGGGCAAGATGGCTGTCCCCTCCCGCAGCGCTTCGTCCTGCTGGAGCCGTGGCATCCATGGCGTCCATCGCGCGGACCCTTCTCTCGTGGACAGCCGTCGCTGGATTGGACCGGACCGGCCGGACGGACCGCACTGGGCGGACGGACGGACCAGGGGCATGGCAACGTGGACTCCATCCTCCCATCATGTTTCAGGGCGATCCTCGGCGGGGCGTGGGGTGGGATCGATATCTATCTCGAGCGTCTGCAACCCGACTACCGGCGCTTTTTTTCTTTTTCCCTCTGCGGCAGCCTGCGATAGCGACGTTTCCGTGCACCCAGCTGGATGCGGGGGGGCTGTTTCTCTCGACGCGACTCGCCTCGACGGCTGCCGGCAATGCGGCGCGGAGGACGGCGGTGGGCGGAGGCGGCGCAGAAACACGCCCTCGCGGCTGGACGTAGCGTGCAAGGCCGCCGCCCGCCCGCCCCGCCCCGGCGCGTGCCGCCAGCCGACGGATGTGCGCCCGCCGAGTGTCGACGACAGGCCCCCACGCACCGGCAGCGGGGTTAGATAAGCGACGATACACAGCGCGGCAAAACGGCGAGCGAGCGAGCCCTCCGTTTCGAACGGCCGTCCGTGGGCGACGTCCACGGTGCGCACCGGTAGTATCTCGCGCAGCGTCCGCGGTCGTCGCCTTCCCGATTAGTGCGGACAGTCCGGTCTAGTCCGCACTCGGCCGTCCGCCATCCATCTCGCGATACCTATGTGGTTGCACCGGGAAGGGAGGATCTGCACTGGCTGGCAGTGCAGGGTTTGCTGGTTTGCAGTGTGGATGGACGACAGAGCCGAAGAAGCTGAAGAATCCCAAAAAAAGCAAGACGGCGCCGTCCAGACATTCATCCGTCCGTCTATCTATCTATCCATCCATCCATCCATCCATCCATCCATCCATCCATCCACCCATCAATCCATCCATCCATCCATCCATCCATCCATCCATCCATCCACCCCATCCACCCCATCCATCCCATCTGCATTTGCGCTGCGAGCACGCAAAGGGAGCGGAGAGAGCGAAGGAGGGTTCCGTCATGATCGCCGCACCCACAGCAGCCAGGCTACCAGTGCGCATCATCGTCCACAGAAACAGCCGTGCAGATGGCGGTGGGGGGCTCGACCGAACCAGAAGCCCGGCATCCGCTCGCAGACAGAAATGTCGCGCCCGCTCGATGCGACACGATACACGGGCTATCTCTCGCTATCAGACCGTCCTCCGCCAGCACTGACCGGCGCCCCGCACGACGGTGCACCCGTGACCCGGCCAATGGGGACTCAGGTGGGGCCGCGGCGGTACAATGCGTGCGGCACGCACTCTCGCTCCCGCCATGTGACGCGCCCTCGCCCGGACGGGGGGGCGGGGGGGGGGGGGGGGGGGGGGGGGGGGGGGGGGGGGGGGGGGGGGGGGGGGGGCGGGG
>Ga0307508_10006555_pt1 | contig 10938 bp, 7 predicted proteins | sample 9_EM_MG_FD_203089 | JGI IMG/M metagenome (GOLD analysis project Ga0307508, IMG submission 203089) | Populus trichocarpa ectomycorrhiza microbial communities from riparian zone in the Pacific Northwest, United States - 9_EM | ecosystem: Host-associated > Plants > Roots > Unclassified | place...
CCAGGAAGGGAATGCCGGTCAGCGTACCCCCCTCGATCTCGATCGTCTCCATCTCGTCGATCTCGATCACGTTCTTGAAACCGATCCGCTGCAGCACCAGCTTGAGCGACGGGTCCTGCAGGCCGCCGCCCCCTCCCCGCCGCATCAGGCGCCAGGTGAGTATTCCGGCCGGATCCTGGAGGAGGCGCGAGCCCAGGCCGCCCCCGCGGCCTCCTCGTCCTCCCAGAAGCGTCCGTCCAGCTTCCGGCAGCGGCGCATGAGACAGAGCTCACATGGGCTGCCGGTTCTCCCGAGGCTCATGGTAAGCTTTCCACCTCTTCATGGAGATCTGCCAGTATCGATGAGCGAGGTAACCGATAGTATCTCCCTCTACGTTGCCTGGGATGCCGGAGAGGCCGCGGACCCGAAGGATGCCGCCTGGGCCCGCGATCTGATCCGGGAGCTCGAAATCCTGCTTCCCAGGATGGTTGGCGACCGGCTATCCGACGAGGACCAGCCGCGGATCATACCGGTCGAGGGCTTCGAAAGCCTCCCCTCTCCGGAGAGCTTCGGCGCCCTGTCGGTGTTGCTCCTCGTTACCCCTTCCCGGGAACGCGGCTTCGCTCCCGCAGCCGCCGAGCGCCTCCGTGCGCTCGCCGCCGATGCCGCTGAAGCCCCGGTTTGGGAGGGCCGCATCCTCGCGCTGGGCCGCACGCCTGGTCGGCTCCCGGCGCCGCCGCCGCTCGACACTCTTCAAGGCATCTCTCTGCCCGACCTCTCGCAGGACCGGGTGACCGAGGTCGCTACCGCAGCACTGATCAATGCATCCCTCCGCCTTTCGCGCGACTCCCAGGCTTCGCTGTTCATCTCCTATGCGCACCGAGACGGCTGGGCTCTCGCCGAAGCGCTCTCCGAGGGGCTTCGGGGACGGGGCTTCCGGGTGTTCCGGGACGAGAACCGGGATTCCGACGGTATGACCTCCATTCCGGCCGGGAACTCGACTCAGGAGGTGATTCAGGCCAACATCCTGAGCCACGGTTTCCTCCTCCTCCTGGACACCCCGGAAGCGGAGAAATCGACGTGGGTGCGTGAGGAGGTAAATACCGCCTTCGGCTATCTACTTCCCCTGCTCTCTGTGGTTGTCGAGTCGCCGCCCGGAGAGTCGAAGGTTCGCCAGGGAGGCCGCTTCCGGGCGGTGCGCGAGCTCGAACGCGAAGTCCGCCTGAGTAGTGAAGCCCTCGGGTATGACAAAACTCCAGCTTTGGAGATCGCCGTCGAGAAGGCTCTTCCCGAGATCGCGACCCAGGCGGTCGAGATTCTCCTCGAGCACCTACGGAGCAGGCGCCGGTTGATCCATGGCAGCCGCCAGCGTTTCGAGACTCTCCGCTACAGTTGGAAGATTCATGGGAAGGATCGCTTCCAGTTCGCGGCCGAGAGGCCGACCCCGCGGCGGCATGTGACGAAGCGCATTGTCGTCCAGTGCTCGCCCTATCCCAGGTTGCTGCGCCCGGTGGTGGGCTCTCTCAACGACTGCTTCCGGGCCGCGGAGGTACCGTTCAACTGGGCGGTTCTGGTGCACAACGCCCTGGCCTCTCAGGACGACGAGAACGAGGCCTTGGGCGATCATCATTTCATTCTCCTCCTGAGGCCGCACGAGATCGCCGAGGAGGCTTTCCCGTAGCATGCGCCGCCAGTACGCACCAACCCTCGCGGGATTCAGAGTGGGGCTTTCTGGAGCGATGCCCGACCGGCAGGACCTGGAAGAGCATGGCTGGAGCGAGCTCGACATCCGTACCGCCGTCGCCTACGTCGTGGAGGCGGTTTTGCGGCGCGGCGGCGAGATCGTCCACGGCAATCATCCGACCTATACACCGCTCATCCAGGCGATGGCACGCCAGGAGCTCGGCCGTAGCGAGAGAGGCGGGCGGAAGCAGGTTCGGATGTATGTCGTCGGCCCCTACATACAGGTCGTCGAGGTGGCGCAACTCTGCGCCGAGCACAGCGACTACGCAGACATCGAGCTCGTAGGACCTTGGGACCGGGCGAATCTGAGCGAATCGGAGCGCGCGGCCGGCCGCAAGGAGTGGCTGCGGGTAATGCGACAGCGGATGAGTACGTACGCCGATGTCCTGGTCTGTATCGGCGGCAAGGGTATCCGCCCTGACGTCCCTATCCCCGGCGTCCTGGCCGAGGCGACGTTGATGGGTGAACGGGAGAAGCCCGTCCTCCTTGCCGCAGCGATCGGCGGATTTGCCCAATCTGCGCGTGAGCTACTGCCAAGGCTAAGGTGTGACAACGGGCTTTCGGGGGAGGAGAACGAGCGGCTGGAGAGCGCGGGCGATCCCTCGGAGGTGACCGAGCTCATCATTCAGGGGTTGGAGAGACTGTGGGCAACCTCCTTGGCACCTCAACCGGCGGCGCTGGAGCCTCACAATGTCGACTTGGCGTGTAGGTTGCTAAACTTGGAGACAACGATTGCCTCGATGGATAAGGCGCCCGGGCCGACCGGTAGCAAGGACTCCCACCTCCAGATGATCCAGGGGGTGATTGATCGAATGGGGCAGAACTCCTTCAGTCTCAAGGGATGGGCGACGACGGTGGTGGCCGGCTTGTTCGCGCTCGCAGCGTCAGACAGCCAGCCGAAGGTGTCCCTGCTCGCGCTACCCACTCTCCTAGCCTTCTGGCTGCTCGACGCCTACTACCTGCGCCAGGAGCACCTTTATCGCGCGCTCTTCGACCAAGTCCGGCTTGAGCCCGCACCGGGAACGGACTACTCGATGGATGCTTCAGGCTTCTCGGTCCGCTACGCCGAGCGATTCTGGTCGTTCAGTGAGAGGGTTTTCTACCTTCCCCTCCTAGCCCTCGTCCTGCTCCTCTTCGCAGTCCTTACTTTCCTCTCCTGAGCTCCTAAGCTGCCAGCCGAGATCCAAGGCATTGGAGACCTTGCATGAAATCGTGGAAGGATGAGGAACTCGATCAATATGTTAAAGTCATGCTCGAGCTCAAGCGATCCACAACAGCCCAGACCGAGGAGGTCAGGATTGCACTCGAAGCGGCATTGACGCGGATTTACCGAGCCGTTGCATTCGACATCGACGGCACCTTGACTAAGCCACGGAGCGACAAAATCGACCCCAAGACGGCAATAGCCATAGGCCGCCTTCTTCAGCGCGGCGTACCGGTTCTATTGACTACGGGCAGAGGCCGTAACTCCTGTCGCAAGGCCGCTGAACAGATCCGGGATACCTCCAGGCTGTCCAATTGGTATATGAGGCGTCTGCAATGCATCACGGACAATGGCTGTTACCTCCTGCAGACTCCGATCGATAAGCCGAAAGACTTGTTGTACCTGGAGAAACTCTGGGTTGACGAACAACCCGACCTGATAGATCTCGCCGAGAAGCTCCGCGCGGAACTCGCCACCTATCCAGAAGCCCGCCCCCCAGAAATGGAGATGGAGATCGATCGCTATGCGATCCGCATGACCTTCAGCAGGCACGGTATGCGGAACAAGTTGGAGAAGGTCGTGCGCCGTCTCGCCAAGCTGCTACCGCCGGGAAAAGTGTTCATCACCCAGGGGCGGCATGCCGGTCGATTTTGTCTCGACTTGGCCGTGACGCACAAGCAGGCGGCCCTCGACAAGCTCTTGAAGGTCATGGATATTTTCCCAGACACCGTGCTCCGACTGGGCGACCATGGTAATTCCCGGGGCAACGACTACCATCTATTGGCATCCGCTTCCGGGTTTAGTGTCGGCACCTTGAGCCTGAACCTCCTGCAGTGCTATCCGGTGTTGGCTGCTGAAACGTTTCAACAATTGAAAGGTTCCGCCGCCACCGACAAGTTGCTCAGCGAAATCCGCATCTTTGCGCCCCTCTCCATCGATGTAAAACGCGACACCTTCGCCGATAGCACAGAATTAGAGAAAATAAATCACGATACTTTCGCCGAGCTCAGAGAATTCGAGAGAATAGCGCTCACGCGCTCGCGGCAGGAGAAGGAGACGGTCACCCAGCGCGTAAGGGTGAGGCTGAGGTACATGCTGGAAGATCCGCAACCGGCGGCAGAGCTGCACTACCTGGATCTATCGGATATCTTTGACGATCAATCCGGGGGCGTTCGATTCCGCGAGTGGGAGTTGGAGCGTCTTCATCCATATAAAGAAATCTCCGAGCTGTTCAACTTGCCATCTGCAAAAAAGAAAGAAAAACTTGGATGGTGCATGTACACCGATACTGGCATACTGATGCGGGGACCCCGCTACTATTTTGGCGAGACAGATACCAAGAAGGGGGCTTTTTTCGAGCGTTTTCTGAATAACGCCAGAGGTTTTGTCCGCCGAGCCATTGAGACGACAAAGCTGCTGGGAAAGGTTGAGGCCGACCTTTTTCAATTCAAGGTCGTTCTCGCCATCCAGGATAATATCCGCAACATTCTCCTCCAATTGCTTCATGTCTTCTTCGTGGTGGAGGGCGCCCAGGCCAAGCCCTGCTGGGAGCGGACCAGAAGTTTCTTCCTGAAGCTGGTTGCCGCCCACTCCGAAATTCAGTACAAGTTTCTCCTCAATCCTGACGCTGAGTGGGCGACCGTTCTGCCCGCCTATTCCAACCTGCTCTGTCGGATCGAGGATTATCTTTCGTTGGTTCCGGGCGACCTGGCATCCGAATTCCTCAGTAAAGAGCCGAAGCAAAAGATTTTCAAATGGCGGGAGTGTGACAACTTTCTGCAGAACGTCGCAGCGGTTCAGCTCGGTCTCCATGAGCTTCGCCAGCAGCCTGAAATCAGAGAGGCCAGGTGCCTGCTTATCATTGGCCTGGTACACGGTGGAATCGAGCTGCCCGGAATAGCGCTCGCCATTGCCAGAGCCAGAGGTTTCAAGGCTACGTGCGGCCTGCTCGCTCTTTCTTTATACAGCGATAAGCTGAGCGGCGTGAGAGTGCGCGCGGAGATGCGCGCCGGTACGCAAGAGTATGTGCGCCTCCTGGCCAAGAACAGGCCCTTATGTATGCTCGGTCCCCAGAGCCCACAAGTCGAGAATGCAATCACCATCGTGATGGACGACAACTGTACGACGTGTCTGACCGTGGAAGTAGCACGCGATGTACTGGTGACACTCGGCGCGGATGTCGCCGGTGCAGCCGTGGTCCGCTTCGCCGGTATGAATCGTCATGCCCGCATGGGAAAGAGCGGTTATGTCCCGGATCCAAAGGTTCTGTTCAGCTTTATTCGTGGCTTGGTGGCTCCCTCTCCCCAAATGCGGATTGGACCGGACTCTGAGGATTCTTCCACCGGGAATCCGACCAAGGCTTTCGACAAGGGCAGACAGAGGATCGAGCGCTATCTGAAAAGGAACGGCACGCCACCCGTTATCTCTGCCTAGCCGGTAAGTTTGGATCTTTGGGCGAGGCTTCTATCGCTGCCTGCCGAGAAGCTGATAGGGATATCCGCGCCTGTCGCGTTCGCCTAGCTCCACCCCAAGCTCGTCGATCAGTTGGCTCAACTCCTCGTGCGCGCGCTCGACACTGTCGGCATGTCCCCGGTATTCGAACTCCACGAACGAGCCCAGGCCGACGACCGAGTCGAGGGCGATGGTCAAACGGTCGTCGAGCAGGAACTCCTCCCGGGTCTTGGTCACGGTGACCATTTCCGTGAAGTCGAGCGCTTCGAGCAGCCGGCGGACGGCCTCGCCGTCAGAGAGGGCGCTTTCGAACTCGTCGCAGTGCGTCTGCCGCTCGGCCCCCAGAGGCAGCCAACGCTTGAAATTAATGGACGTCGTACCGTCCTGGTCGCGTAGGCGAAGCCACTCGGAGACAATCGGCGGCTGCAGAAAATCCCGATGCGGAGAATTGTAGTATTGATCGACCTGATGAACGGTCCCGGAGCTTCGCGCGCCCTTCTCGCGCAGCCGGGCCCTCAGGGTGTCGGGGTCATCGATCCTGAACTTCTTTTCAACCTCCGTGTATTGCATCCTGGCTCCTCTTCATGTGCTTTCTGACGTGATCTGCCGCTCTGGACGTCTAACGCAGCGACGCCCTAGCTGGCGCGATGTGCGGACGTCTGGTGGGGGTCGAACTGAATCCTGGGCGATTGTGCGGAAGCGGGGAGCCATAGGCGTTGGGTGTGGGAAACGACTGCAGCACAGTGCTGCAGATAGGCCAGGGGATCACGTCGGACCTCCTTGCCGCAGTGCTGCGTCGCCGTCCCGACCCCATCCGCGACCACCGGTCCCAGTGCCTCCTCGATCTCGGGCATCCAGGCTCGAGCGAGGCTGAGGAGAATACCGAAGGTCACCGCCCTGTATTCTCCGACCCAGCGCGACGACGCCAGCACAACCTCTCGATCGTGGGATCCGCGGGCGATCATACGCGCCTGGTAAGCGATAGAGAACATGCCTTCGGTCCAGACCCTGCACCACCCGGCGACTTCCGCGATGCGCCGGTCCTGATAATGGGTCCCGAAGCGAGCGAAGTTCGGATCGAAAGAGCCGTCGAGCAACTCTGGATGCCGGCGCTGCAAGTAGGCTGCATAGGAGCTTTGCGCGAGCACTTCGAGCTCGGTCGCCATGTAGGCGACCTGGGTGTAGAGGGGAGACCCCTTGGCAACCAGCTCCCCGCCCCCGAGATAGTGCTCAACCAGCGCCAAGCGCTGGTCGAGCGAATCCGGTCCCGGTGCCATGAGGATGTCACGCCTGCCTAGAAAGGTGATGTTGTCGACGAGATCGGCCGCCGAGAGAAGAGGATCGAAAGTGATGAAGCCAAATTCCAGGGGCACGCGGAGCATGCTGGCGATGCGGAGGGAATCGATGGTCTGCCCGACGCTCTGCCCCTTGCCGTAACGGCGGAGCTGGGCCGGGCTGCCGGACTCGACGCCGACGAAAACCCGGCGCATCTTCGGCGCATTCGTGGCCAACAGCCGCGCCCGCGAAAAGTTCCATTGCAGCGAGCGGCGGCGATCGAAGAGTTGCTCGAGGCGAGTATAGAGCTCGTACTCGATACCGAGGGCACAGCAGGCGTCCAGGATCCGGCCCGCCGAGGATCGGTCGCCGTCTGGCGGATCGGCGAGCCCCTCGCTGCCGAAGAAGTCCTCGTCGACAAAGGAGACCACGGGGGGCGCTCCACCGTCCGGCCGCGCCATGGAGAGGCGTTCCAGCACCGCCACCACGGCCGCGTCGTCACCGCGCCTCCAGCCTTCTCCGCGGTGGCTCCGCGGGCAGAAAGTGCATTTGCCATACTGGCAACCGAAGCTGGTCTCGAGAGAGACCTGCCCGGCGCGCGCCGCGACCTCGAGGACCAGCCCATCCTCTGGAAAGACGAGGGCGGGCGGCTCCGCGCGCTGGATCCCGGCGGCCGCCGTTTCCCGGTCGGCCCGGAGGAGGCCTGGGATCCGATCCAGGGCCTCGAGCTGGCGATGGTGGCGACAAAGTTGCTCCAGCGGACGTTCCCCGAGGCCGGTGGCGATGAACACCGGCCCGTGAGGAAAGAGGTCGGCTGCCGCTATCGGAGAGAAGGCGGCGAGGATGTTCCCCAACGCGATTACGGGCCGATGGGGATTGCCGTTCACGACGGCCGCGAGGTCCGCGAGCATCTGCCATTGCCCGAAGTTGACGGAGATGCCCAGCAGGTCAAAATCGGCTCCCGCCAGTCGACTGGCGACGGCGGCCTCCGCGTCATCGGTGAGGCTGTAGTCGATTACCTCGACGTGGGCGGCATGCGAGAAGCGGAGCCACTGGGCAAGCCGGGCGACTCCGAGCGGGAGGCGATGGGCCCGGTAACGGCTCGGATGGCCGAGACCGACCAGGAGCGCAGAGGGAATCTCGAGCCGCCTGGTCAAGGCGTCGGAGACCGGCACCGTGAGGGAGTAAACGGTGGGGCTACCCTCTTTGCTCAGGCAAGAGTCGCCGTAGGTGCCGCCGATCACCTCCGCCACCAAGGTGGGAAGGGGTAACCCTTCTCGTTTGACGCCGACGAAGGACACCCGCCCGTTCTCCTGGAAGCAGACGTAGGGGCGGAGCCCATCGCCGCCAAGATAGAACGTCGCAGACGGGACACTGGCCGCCAACGCCTCTCGATGCCGATCCCAGGCCGACAGACGGGTCGTGATCTGGCGGAGGGCTGCGAGCAGCCCTCCTCCTGGCCCGGATTCCTCACCAACGGCCGTGGCGGGGTGGCGCAAACGGGCCTGGACCCAGGGGGCGCAGCTGGAAGACGACGCGGTCGTACCCGAGGGTACGTCGAAGAGGCTTCCCGAGCTCAACGCCTCAGACGAGCCCGTTTCCGGCGTTGCGGCAGAAGGTCGGTGCGAAATCCGAGCTAGAGCCATGGGCAACCCTTACGCAGGCCAATCGGGCACATCACCCCGAAACTGGCCCAAGGACGCCTCGAAGTCGATCGAGTTGCGGCCGCAGCCGCGCCAGTATGGTTGGATGGGATGGGCCGCATGGATTTTCTGCAGGCCCTGCGCCACGATGGCCAGCTCTCGGTACGTCGGCCGCAGCGAAAGGCCGATCTTCGAGTGCCGGTCGCTGTGGTACGCATTGATGATGGGCGAAATTCCGAGGTCGGCAAGGGCCTGCGCCCCCTCGATCGTCGCCTCGGCCGGTTCCAGGCCGGCGATCAGGATCGAGTGCGCCCGGTAGTCGCCGATGGCGGAGCGCAGGCGTTGCAGCGCCGCAAGCATGGAGGCACGCCCATAGTCCTTGGCCTTCCCCGGCGCGATCTGCGAGAAGAGGTCCTCCCTCCAGACTTCCAGGTTGAACATGACATGCATGCCCTCGAACTCGGAGAGCTGGTCGATGAGGTCCAGGCTGCGAGGGGGCATCGTTGCGAGGTGGATCGATGTCACCTTGTCGAGCTGATGCGAGCGTAACTCCCGATGAGCGGCCCGCACCAGCTCGATCTGGCGATCGAAGCCTCTGTCGAGATCGCGCTCGTTGCCGCCTACGATCATGATCTGGTTGATGCGGTCGGCCTCGCTGTCCAATACCTTCGCGACCGCCGCGCTCACCTGGTCCGGCTCGAGCCGGCTTGCAAAATCGTGCTGCTCCTGGGCGGTTCCGGCCAACGAGCAGAACTGGCATTCGGTGGAGTCCGAGAAGAAATAGCACGCCCGTGGGGAAAAAAACGACAGTGCGCTCCCCCCATAGAGATTGCAGACCCTGGCGAGGTCCTGGTTCTCGCGGAGCACAGCGAGATCTTCCAGCATGCTGATGGAAAAAGCGAGAGAGTGGACCGTGTTGTACAGCATCGGTTCGTCGCCTTCAACGGTGAGCTGCCAAGGCGAATCGCCGTAGACGTTGACGGCCACCACGACGGAGCCGAGCCTGATTTCCTGCGGAATCGCCCCCGAGTCGACCTGGGACCAGACCGGTGTGTTGTAAAAGTTTCGCCTGGTGACGAAAGCCTTCTTGCGCCGAAACCAGGTGGTGAAGCCGGCGTCAAGTGTTACTCCCTTGGAGAGCAACGCCAGCTTGATCCAGGCACTCTCATCCGATGGCAACGCTTCCTCCATTCTTACCACGGCTCGGGTCCGGACAGTTTCGGCAACCCGGGTGCCGGTCCGGAATCTTAGCAGGGCCATGAGCCCCGCCGATAGATCAAGGGGGTGGGTCTTCGGTGCGGGAGGGAATCCGTGCCCGCCTCAGGAGGTCTCCGAAATGGCTGGTTACTCCCACCCTGCCGACCAGCACAATGCCTTGGCCGGTACCCTGAACCCGGTCGATCATCGCACGCAGGGCATCGATGCCTTCCGTGATCTCCAAACGGTGGTAGTGGGTGGTCTCGCCGGGGACGATGACCCAGCCGGTCGGCTCGACCGCTTCGCGGTGCAGCTGGATGATCCAGACCCGGTCGCCATCGTAGGCCCATTCGAATCGGACGGGGCCGAGGAGTCGCCGCGCGCGCTCGTACGTCTGTCCGACGGCGGCCTCGACCTCCGCCGGCAGGTTCTCCGGCGGGCGCCGGCCGACCATGAAGCCGTCTCCCGGGCCGGCGACACCTTCGATCAGCGGCTCGCCCTCGGCCCGTCCCACCAGAGCCCCGGAGTAGCGCGCCTCCACAGCCTGCTGGCAGAGCACCGAAGCGATCGCTTCGCCGGCCGGATCTTCCTCTTGGAGCAGGCGATAGGGATCGATCCAGCCGCGCCGCGTGCTGAAGAGCCCGGGGGCCCTCTCCCGAGGGCAGGTCCGGATCCAGGTTTCGACCGAGCCCGTGTCGTCGCCGAACGCGAACGGTGCGAACCCGCGGGGGAGGACCTGGGTGCGCGGGACCGGAAAGCCCAGAATGCAGGCGACCAGGAGGCCGAACGCCTTGTCGCCGAGAAATCGACTGAAACGGTTCGGCCAGGCGAGCTCGACCTCGGGAGGCAGTGGCCCAGGCTCCTCAATCTCCCATAGGATGGTGTGCTCTTGGCGATAACCTCGCCGGAGCGGGTGGATGCTGAACTCGATCCGCAGCTCCGGGCGCTCCGCCACGGCAGGCCGGAATCGGTAGACCGTTTCCAGCAGGCGCAGCCCGGTCTCGCGGGGAAAGGCTGCGATCCCTGGTTTCTCAACACAGCGCGTCGTATCCCCGGGCGCGAGCTCGAGCACGTTCCCGAACGCCACTCCAGAGATGCCGCCGTCGTGGATGTCGACGGTCTCGTTGATAATGGTGAAGAGACCCTGCTCACCCAGCGAGCGTAGCTTGCTGAGCACCGCCGCCGAATCGGTCCAGCCGTAGAGAAACTCGCGGCTCTTGATGTCGCCTGGCCGGAAGCTGCGGACGTTGAGCGACCCGTTAGAGGAGGCCACGAGCAGCGACTCTATTGCTGCCGCCGCGGACGGGAAGGGTCGGTTGGGTGGATGCCCGCGCACCCAGGCGTGGCGTTGTCGCAAATCCGGGTCGAAGCTCACGAATTGCGCGACGTTCGACTCCCGGGCGAGCCGATCCAGGATCGTATCCTTGACATAGGGTTGCACGACCG
>Ga0307508_10006556_pt1 | contig 10937 bp, 11 predicted proteins | sample 9_EM_MG_FD_203089 | JGI IMG/M metagenome (GOLD analysis project Ga0307508, IMG submission 203089) | Populus trichocarpa ectomycorrhiza microbial communities from riparian zone in the Pacific Northwest, United States - 9_EM | ecosystem: Host-associated > Plants > Roots > Unclassified | place...
TTGTTCGGCGGATTGGAAAGATGGGAGCCCCACGGGGGTGGTATGGTGAGGAGGAGCGCAAGTAGCCTGTAGTGCTTAGCGTAATTGATCTAAGTTGCATATTATCTCTCTCCACAGACCTACCTCTATCTACCTGTGAACCGGCGCTGCGACCACCACCCCGATAAGAACAATGAGCCCACGCAAAGGCGTGTGAGAAGACCGCGACGAGACCACGCCAGGCGTGACGGATACCGTGAGAACAACGAGTCCACGCAAGGCATGTGAGAGGACCACGACGAGACCATGCCGGGCGTGACGGATACCGCGAGACGACGAGCGGCGCGTGAGTACGCCGGAAGTGTGACTATGAGTGGCGCGTTACTACGCCGGAAGTGTGACTACGAGAGGCGCGTGAGTACGCCGAAAGTTTGACTACGAGCGCCGCATGAGTACGCCGGAAGTGTGACTAGGAGCGGCACGTTAGTACGCCGAAAGTTTGACTACGAGCGGTGCGTGAGTACGCCGGAAGTGTGACTACGAGCGGCGCGTGAGTACGCCGGAAGTGTGATCACGAGCTTGCCCCGAAGAACCGAGCCTACGTTACCTGTCGAGCAGCACGGAGTAGTCAAGGCAGGATCTTGACACTAGATTGCGTCTCCCTATCGACACCTGACGTAGCAACAAGAAAGACACAGTGGAGTCCCCGGACCCCCTCAACCTGAGTGAATTTAGGGACGTCCCTGACGACCAGCGAGCACCGAGTCCAGTAACCCCAGAGCAAAGATCCAGGCCACAGACCCCCGAGTCACCAGAACAGACCAGAAGAATGACGGAAGGACCCCACCTGTTGACAACGGAAATGTTGCAGGCCCTCCTAGCGGCACGCGACAGACCGCCGCAGACCAGCTACCCAAAGCTCCGAGACCCCGAACCGTTCGAAGGAGAAAAAGCAAAATTCAAAACGTTCCTGGCCCAGTGCGAGCTGAAGTTTAGAACAGAGGGAAATCGATTCGACGACGATGAGAAAAAGACGGGATACGCATCTTCCCTACTCCGGGGGGTGGCATGGAACTGGGTGGAAACCTTCCTGAACCAGGAGGGAGGAATCAACCTAACATGGGAAGAACTGAAAACTAACATGAAGCACGCCTTCGGCCAGGTGGATGCCGAGGAAATAGCCTTCGAAAAATTCCAGAAAATCCAGCAGGGAAACCGGACAGCAGCAACCTACTGGGCGGAATTCCAGCGAATCAAAGCAGATCTCCCGTACGCGGACAACGTATGCATCGCGCGATTTCGAGACGGATTACACCCAGAAGTAAAAAGGCACCTGGTCATGAGCGAAGTACCAGCCACCGTCCTGGTAGACTACGCCACCGCGGCCATCAAAACAGACAGCCGCCTATGCAACCTTGGAGTCATTAGTCGGCGCCCTGCGGCTAGTCCAGGAGCTCGCTTCCATGTCCACACGAAAGAACCCATCAGCGCCCCGGGGGACCCAATGGATCTAGATGCTACCCGACGGTTCAAGTTCGCACCAAGAATGCCGACCTGGTTCCCCCAATGACCACAAACGGACGAATGCTACAATTGCGGAAAAAAGGGGCACTTTGCGAAGGAATGCCCCCTGCCCAAGAAAGTACGAGCCCCATGGAGAAGGCCATACCGGGCAGCAGAAGCCACGTACGAAAATGACACCATAAACAATGAAGCAGGGAAAGAACCCGAACCGGCAGGAAACGACAGCCCTCGGGAATAGGCCTAGGCAACAGCCACCCGAGGGAGAAACCTGTTGCAGAACCAGACCAACCCTACTGAATACGAACAACCAGGTACGACCGTGAAGAGAAGATCATGATCAAAGTACGAATCATAGGAACTGACGGAAACGAACACAACACCACCGCTCTAGTGGACAGCGGGGCATCCGAGAACTTTGTCGACAAGGCTTACGAAGAAGCAAGTGGAATCCCAATACAGCAAAAAGCGACACCAATATGGGTCCTGACCGTGGATGGGAGCGAGGTCTCCGGCGGGCCAGTAACCCACGACGCCCAAGTCTACCTCACAATCAATCATCACGAGGAAGACATCCGGCTACACTGCATCACAATCAGAAATACGCCAATCATCCTAGGACTCCCATGGCTCAAGCTCCATGATCCGGTGATAGAGTGGAAGAATCATACTGTGAAATTCCACTCGGACCACTGCGCCGAAAAATGCTTACCTAGCTCACCAAGAGCGAACACGGTCCCGGAAGAAAAGTCCACGGAGCAATACTACAGGAAAACACCAGAAAATTGGGAGATTGGCGAAACGGACCCATGGGAAGTATGCCAGACCGTCATCAGCAAAATCAAGGAAACCTCCAAGACCAGCAAAAACCCAATTCCGCTGGAATATCACGAGTTCCTCGAAGTATTCACCGAAAAAGAACCTACGGCACCTCTGTCCCACCGCGCTCACGACCACCACATTCCACTGGAGGAAGGAAAGATGCCCCCGTACGAGACCCTGCGACCCCTGAACGAAGAAAAAATGAAGGCTCTCAAGGAATACCTAGAAGTCAATGAGAAACGGGGATGGATCCGGGCATCCACCTCCCCGGCTGGGGCACCAATACACTTTGTCAAGAAGAAGGACAGGGGACCACGCCTATGTGTGGATTATCGACAACTGAATGAGATCACAATCAAAGACCGGATACCATTACCATTAATCGGAGAGTCCCTGGATCAACTATCCAATGCCACCATCTACACCAAACTAGATATCCGAGATGCCTACTATAACCTCCGAATCGCAGCAGGAGACGAATGGAAAACAGCCTTCCGAACCCGGTACGGACTATACGAGTACTGCGTCATACCTTTCGGGTTGACCAATGCACCAGCGTCGTTCCAACGATGGATGAACGAGATTTTGAGCAAATACCTTGATATCTTCTGTGTGGCATATCTGGATGACATCCTGATCTTCTCGCAAAATCTGGAAGACCACCGGAGACACGTCCGGACAATCTTGAGACGAGTTGAGGAAATCAGGCTCACACTGAAAGCATCCAAATGCGAATTCCATACAACAGAAATAGAATACTTGGGATATGTCATATCACCGCAGGGACTGCGAATGGACGAAGAAAAAATCCGGACCATCAAAGAATAGAAGGAACCAACAAACGTCAAAGGAATCCAGAGCTTCCTCGGCTTTGCCAACTTTTACTGGCGCTTTATCAGAGACTACAGCAAAATCACAACACCCCTATCCTCCCTTACAAGGAAGGAAAAAGGATGGGAATGGAGTGATAAACAACAAGAGGCATTTGAGACGCTCAAGAAAGCAATGATCACGGAACCTATACTACAACACTTCGATCCGGAACAACCCGTCACCATCGAAACAGACGCCTCCGACTACGCCATAGTAGCAATCTGCTCACAACCCGACGAAAAGGGAATCCTGCACCCTGTAGCATACTACTCGAGGAAACTCAAAGACCTGGAGCGCAATTACGACATCCACGATAAGGAGTTACTGACGATAGTCGACACACTACGAAAATGGGATACCTATTGTAAAACAACAGGACCAAAAATCACGATCCTCACCGACCACAAAAACCTCGAATACTGGAAAACAAAAAAAGACCTCAATTTGCGACAAGCCCGGTGGGGTGAGTGATTAGCTAACTATGACTTCGTGATCAAGTATCGACCCAGGAAATTGGCCGGCAAGCCAGACATCCTCTCTAGAGAGTCAGGAGACTCTCCCTGAGAATGGGATATGAAGTATCGGCAGAACCACGGCCGAATCCTGTTACCCGAAGAAGTGTTCAAAGCACTCCAGGCCAATACAACAGAAACCATCAACCTCGAGATAGAAAAGGAACTCCTGAATGAAATCCGGACACTAAGCGCAGCAGATAAAGAGATCCAAGAAATCCGGAGGAAAAAGACGAGTGGGACCACCCGTGACGGAAAGATCGCGCTAGGGTTATATGAGGAAAACAGCGGGTTGCTAATGTATAATGGCCTCATATGGATCCCGGACGACGACACCCTGCGACTACGCATATTAAGAGACCACCATAACGCACAAGCCGCGGGACACCTGGGCCGAGCAAGAACCCTGGAACTCGTTAGCCGAAGCTTCTACTGGCCAGGGCAATGAAAGTAAATCCACAGATACGTCGACCACTGTGACACCTGCCATCGCATCAAGCTAATCCGACACGCGCCATTTGGACTGCTAAAGCCACTCGAACTCCCACACCGGCCATGGGACACGAAATCAATGGACTTTATCACCGCGCTGCCGATGAGCAACGGAAAAGACGCACTATGGGTAATAATCAACCGCCTCATAAAGATGGGACATTTCGTCGCCTGCCAGGGCACCATGAACCCCGAAGACCTGGCAGACCACTTCCTCCAACAGGTAATAAGACCCCACGGACTGCCAAGCAGTATTGTATCGGACAGAGGGTCCCTGTTTACCTCAGACTTCTGGAGACGAGTAACGGAAGCACTCGGGATATCACGCAACCTCAGCACAGCCTTCCACCCACAAACGGACAGACAAACGGAAAGAGCCAATGCCACCCTCGAGCAGTATCTCCGGGCATACTGCAACTACCAACAGGACGACTGGGAAAGGTTGTTGCCAATTGCCGAATTCTGCTACAACAACACACAAACCGGAACCACAAGAATAACCCCCTTCTTTGCCAACTATGTATATCACCCTCGTTTCCTGCCAGATCTCGGCACCCGAAACGAGGAGACCCCGGAAGTATCGGAATATGTTGCGGCATTGAGAAGGTTGCATGAAGAACTTCGAGGAGAGATTAAGGAGGTCCAAATGACACAAGCAGAGCAAGCCAACAAAGCACGACATCCGGACGCGGTACTGAACCCAGGCGACAGGGTCTGGCTATGACGGAAATACATCCGGACAACCCGACCATCGAACAAACAGGACCACAAGCAGATAGGCCCATACACTATCCTCGAGAAGGTAGGCTCAAGAGCATATAAACTGGACCTACCGGCCACTGTCAGGATCAACCCAGTTTTCCACATCAGTCTCCTCGAACCCACAGCCAGCACCGAACCCATCCCGGGACACCAACAAACACCGCCACCACCTGTGATCATCCAAGAACAGCAAGAGTGGGAAGTAGAGAAAATCCTCGACTCCCGACGCCATAGAACCCAGTTCCAGTATCGAGTCAAGTGGACCGGTTTCCACGACCCCGATCGTACCCGGTATCCCGCCCGCAACTTTGAGAACTCACCCGACCTCTTCCCCAGTTCCACGAGAAATACGCTGAGAAACCTGCACCCTAACTCTAAAAACCCGATATGTCCACCACCGCCACTGTTGACACCAACGAAGGCTGGACCTTCGCTGGCCACAGCCGCACCTCCGAGTTTCCCATCACAACCTCCGCCGATAACGAACAAACCGAACTACCCACCAAAGAACACAACAATGACTGGGGCATTGCCGCCACCACGACCGACGGATGGGGCGCCCCTCCAGCCGCACCTTCGCCCCCGCTGTCCGCCGCAGGACAGCCCCGTACCAACGACCACGCATCCCTGCACTGGACGGCCTGCTACGATGACTACTGCAACACCCACCGCCAGAGCAAGGACAACAACTACTACCCGTGCCGAAGCCGCCGCCGCTGAGCGACAAACTGCGACTGCCCGCTCCCACACCCTAACGAACTACTCGAAGTAACCCGCGAACGACGCCTCAACCCTGTCAAAGCATGCGCGCACTGGCACCGAGGAAAGCGGGTCTGCCCCGAATGCCGATTCCTCGTGAACATGGAAAACCACCACCTCCGCTGCAGCGCTACAGCCCCACGTGAAACCTTGGCGGATATCACGCCACCACAGGAAGATGAGGAAAACATAAACCCCACGGCCGCGACTGCGGCACTACAAGACGAGCAACTCGCCCTCCTGGGGGAAATCATCACCATGATACATCAAACAACCACCCGGGACGCCCGCCGCAATCACGTCGTACACCGGACGCTCGCCCAGCGGATGAACGAGTTCTACTATGCAGACCAACAGCAACTCCAGCAGATGACCAACACCCTGGGAGCCATCATCACCGAACAACAGCGAATGAACGAACAACTCCAAGCCCGGCAGCAGGCTAGTCGGCCCGTCCGCATCTACCGCACCCCCATCCGCCGCCGGACCCTGACGATCCGACATGACCTCGCCGGAGCTTCGGTCTGGACAGGGGACGTACTGTTATGAACCTGGCGCGACAGGCTCCTTGGCGCCGGCGCCGGTGCCACTCTCACCCTTGTTGCCCTGTGGCTCATCCTCGTTCCCGCTGCCGCAGCCGCGGTCATCCTCCGCGCTTAGGTGCTTCGACCGATATCCACCATATCGCTCTGGTAGCGATATCCCTGACCGCTGGCCGGTCTAGACCTCTCTCCTTCGTCTCCGTTATGTTACTTGCGCGTCCTTTCTCCTGTCTGCTATGTTTGTTGTCTCCCATTGATTGAGCTTGCGCGTCCTTCTCCCATGTTCGTTACGAGTATTGTTTACCCTTGATTAAGTTGTACGTCAGTCTTCCTTTCCTTTACTGTTACTGCTTGCGCGTCGTTTCTCCTGATGCCGCGAGTAGAGTGTTGGCCACGCGGCGGCCGAGTACGATCATGTGTTTTCCTTGGGCACGGCAATTGAGTCATGATGAGCTAGGGAGGAACTGTGTCAGTCTTGCGGGCAAGCTGTGATTCCACAGAGGAAAGGAAAGGTATAAAGGAAGGGCACAGTAGCTAGTCTGGAGATTCTTCTCTACGCAATCTATTATCTCTCTCCACAGACCTACCTCTCTCTACCCGTGAACCGGCACTGCGACCACCACTCCGATAAGAACAACGAGCCCATGCAAAGGTGTGTGAGAAGACCGCGATGAGACCACGCCAGGCGTGACGGATACCGCAAGAACAACGAACCCATGCAAGGTGTGTGAGAGGACTGCGACGATACCACGCCGGGCGTGACGGATACCGCAAGACAACGAGCGGCGCGTGAGTATGCTGGAAGTGTGACTACGAGCAGCACGTGAGTACGCCGGAAGTGTGACTACGAGCGGCGTGTGAGTACGCCGGAAGTGTGACTATGAGCGGCGCGTGAGTACGCCGGAAGTGTGACTATGAGTGGCGCATGAGTACACCGGAAGTGTGACTACGAGCGGCGCGTGAGTACGCCGGAAGTGTGACTACGAGTGGCGCGTGAGTACGCCGGAAGTGTGACTACGAGCGGCGTCTGAGTAAGCCGGAAGTGTGACTACGAGCGGCGCGTGAGTACGCCGGAAGTGTGATCACGAGCTTGCCCCAAAGAACCGAGCCTCCGTTACCTGTCGAGCAGCACGGAGTAGTCAAGGCAGGATCTTGACACTGTCGGTGTGGAATTTTTGCCGTCCGATCGTTATGGATGCGGAAATCATTATCTCCTGGTGGTGGTATGCCACACAGTGGCGGAAACAGGTCGTCAAAATCCCGCCAGATTTGAACTCTCCATTTTCCCAGGTCTGCCAAAACAGATTTATCCTCACCGAATTTCTTGTCCACCCGCCACTCCTGGATGTCAATCACGAATATCCTGTTGCCACTGGATTTTGCCATTGCCCATCGTGTCTTGTTTGCGGATATCAGATTGATGGAGGCCACTTGAGCTTCCGCTTCGCAGTGGTTGTGAACTTTCCGGTAGCAGCCCTGATACGGTCGAAGTCCTTTTAACGAAAGTCTGGGTAAGAACACCGGTCATCCATCCGTCAGCAACGACCAATCAGCATCCAACAGGTGTAAGACGTTGTCCGAATCTACCTTGAAATGGCATGTCTTCGAGTGCCACTTCTTTCCAATAATAATGTTGTTGGCACCTTTAAGATCAAACACAGTATACCAGCCTGTAACATCTGCGTAGTTCCCAATGACGCCGCTTATACCTCCGTTAAGCCAGACCTGGTATCTGTCCTCGGGAGGGTATTTGGTTCCAGCTGTGACGATTGACATGCGCCCAGCATGTCGAAAGGGTAAACCAAGCTGTTTTACCAATGCGGTATCGATATAACAGTGTGAAGCACCCGGGGTCCATTAGGGTGTAGGCTGAGCAAGTTTTGGAATGACAGGTTTGGACTTTGGCATAAAAACGTAACAAATCACTTTTATCATTAATGTCTTTTTGTACCACATTAAGGTCTGTCAAATAAAGTCTTGCTGCCTCTCGTTCCTTAGTAGGAGGAGGCTCTGTCACTCCTACTGGTGGGGCACGCAATTTGGGTTGGTTGACATGGTAGGAAGTTTGGCCGGATGGGTACAGGGATTGCTGAGGGGCTAGCTGCTGGTTGAAAGGTTGTTGTTTCTGGAATTGCCCCTCACGTCCGGCTGCGTGTCCTCCTTCGCCTCCTCCATGAAGTCTGACTGGTGCCGTGTGATTGTTCAGAGTACTGCACTGGTGCGCCATGTGACCAAAACCAAGGCAACGGTGCCACTGTACTTTTCTGTCAACCACAGCATTGAATTCATCGTTGACCACTGTGTTGAGTTCGTCGTTCCCGATATTAGTCAGATTGGATGGCATTGGCAGAAACGGAAGGGTGCGTGCAGCGACAGTATCCATCATACCAGATAGTGTCATCTGGTTTCTGTTCCCGAGGATGTCCATGAGACGTGCCTGCTGCGATATATCGTTCTGCGTCGTGTCTGGCAGCTTGATTAGGTATTCCTCCCAGAGTGGGTTTACCCTCGTAATGGTCAGCAACCCGTCCAGAATGGTGATTAATTCCAATGCTCTCTGGTTGAAAGACAAAACCTGCTGGCAGCTGAACTGTAAGGTATACCATTCATGGCGGATTACCCAAATAGCCCATTCTGGAACGTACTGGTGCTTGAAGAGGATCTTCATAGCATCCCATGTGATCTTGTAGTTGTATTCCTCTGGAGGAATAGCGTCCCCACCCTATTTCTTCATGCTGTTCTCGAACCAGTGGAACACCTTGGCTGTGAGAAAATGCCATAACGTGTCGATCTTCTGGTTGTCTTTGGATACCCCTTGACATACTGCTCCACCCTGTCGAACATAGTGCTATATGTCTTCAAGAAATTGAACGACAACCTCCAAATCCTGGGAACCATCAAATCTCTTTGGTTCATGCGGTTTAATTTTTTGAATGATCAGGTTTTGGCTCAAGGTCCCAGCCTGTAGTTTTGTGGCTTGTTCGCTAATGACCTAGAGGTGATCGCAGTGCTACGCTTTGGAAATGCTTGCTGCGCTTGGGAAATGCCCACCGTGCTTTGGAAATGCTTGCCGTGCTTAGGAAATGCTAGCCGTGCTTTGGAAATGCTTGCTGTGCTTGGGAAATGCCCGCTGCGGTTTGAAAATGCTCGTTGCACTTAGGAAATGCTCGCCGTGCTTGGAAAATGCCCGCCATACTTTGGAAACACTCGCCGTGCTTTGGAAATGCTAGCCGCGCTTGGGAAATGCCCGCCGCACTTTGGAAATACTCGCCACGCTTTGGAAATACTCAGCACTTCTGCCCAATGAATGGGTTATATAGGCAGTAACTCAGCCCGGTGAACGGGTAGTTAAGACTGCTAGACAGTGCGTGTGTATGGCATGTGTGTACGGCGTGTGTGTGTACGGAGTGTAAATACGGCGTGTCAATACGGCGTGTGAATATGACGAGTGAATATGGTGTGTGAATATGGCGTGTGAGTATCTTTTCCTTGAAGGTCAGCACACTGTACGTGACTGGAAACAACTTGGTGAAACCTACGGTATGGGCCCCAAATCACTGGCCCCCGCGCTTACCACTCACCACACCCTCCCGCAGCTACTTTTCACGTGAGAGTCCGTTCACTGGGCCGTCCCGTATCTTGTCGCTCGGTTTCCTCGTTTTCTCGATTTTCTCGTTATCCTCTTGGGATCTTGATGTTTCTGCACCCTCCTTCTGCCCGCCGTTCATCACACGGTGCAATAAAGAATGCTCACCGCTGCTTGTACGGGACAGGGAAATAAAGTGTGTCGTACGGGGCAGGAAAATAAAGAATGCTAGCCGCTGGCCGTACGGGGCAGAGAAAATAAAGTGTTGCTACCAGTTGAGGGGTAGTGAGAAACATGTCCATTCTAAAGAGGGGAGCACCGGACACTTATATGAGTGTCCATGTGCTTGAGCTAGTGTGTGACTGTCTATTTACAGAAGTCCTTAGGGCAGCCATGTGCCAAGTCCCACAAACTCTAGAATCCACGCTAGCGGCCATGCTTGCCACTCTAGACGTGGCGTCCACAACGTCCGGAATCCTCCTACAAAAAAGCAGTGAGTAAAATCTATAGTGAGTGAAAATAAAAGCTATAGCAAGTAAAAATGAGATTAGAAAGGCGACAGCAATGGAAAGTACAAATGAGAGGGGTAAAGAAAATGAGGTGAAGATAAAAGTGACAGTAAGTGAAAATGAGATTAGGAAGTCAATAGCAATCTAAGTGTAAGTTTAGGTTTTTTGTTGAACACTTTTACTATGTGTGTAACCGAAATATTATCCCTGTCACCACACCAAAAATTCTTGCACAAAAATCACAATGGTACAACTTTAAGTGCAAATAAGTTCCTGACTTATAAGAAAGAAGTTCTGGGTATAGTATACCGTATTATCTCACTTATAAGGTCCCCGCTATAAATGACACTGTTATAGGTACTAGCGCCACTAGCGCACAGTAGCGCACGCTAGGGCGCTTAAGGACTAGCGCAATATCAAATCGCGCTTGTCTACAATGACAGAATTTTCGCAAGCACAGTGCTCAGTCCTTAGAATCTACTAAACGCATACAGTATCTACAAATCTGACTAAAACTCATCTGCGTGCCAACGAAAGTCATACTCAAGACCATCCTCATCTTCATCCTCATCACCCTCAG
>Ga0307508_10006557_pt1 | contig 10937 bp, 10 predicted proteins | sample 9_EM_MG_FD_203089 | JGI IMG/M metagenome (GOLD analysis project Ga0307508, IMG submission 203089) | Populus trichocarpa ectomycorrhiza microbial communities from riparian zone in the Pacific Northwest, United States - 9_EM | ecosystem: Host-associated > Plants > Roots > Unclassified | place...
GCCGAGGAGAACGAGGAGCGAAGCTAAGAAGAAAAGAAGTTCGTAAGAAGACTGGGAGAACGAGGAACGTATCTTGTCTAGTGAACCAGAGGAAGTAGGACAGGGACGAGGGAGCCGGCTGCCAACCGGAGGGTAGTAGAGTGAAGGAGGATACGAGATGAGGGAGGGGTCCGAGGACGAGTAGGAGGAGGACGAGGACGAGTAGGAGGAGGACGAGGACGTAGAACAAGAGAGTCCTTGGCGTTCAGAAGAGGGAAGAAATTGATATCCCCCTAGACAACCTGAAGGCGACAGGTTGTTCTGTAACATGCTACATGAAGTGCATGTGAACTAACCACTATAAATGAACTACTACCGTGTAATACGAGTTCGTTCAACACTCCCCCTTGCTTAGTGAAGCGTCTTTCGCACAAGCATTAGGTGGTAGTTTATTTTGCCAGTTAGTTCCCACTAACTGCATTGTTAAATACTAAACCGATTTGAGACCTACATTGCTCAAATTTGACATATCCGAGGTTCTTGGTGAACATATCAGCAGGATTGTCAGTCCCTTTGATATAAAAGATCTCTATGTGCTGATCGGTGACAGCATCACGTACAAAGTGGTAGTGAACAGGGATATGTTTGGTGCGATGTTCAGTAATGGGGTTGTTAGCCATAAAGATGGAACCCTGGTTGTCACCACAAATGGGAATGGGTTTGAGTTTGTACCCTAATTCCCCAAACATTTGTTTAATCCATATGACCTGGCGTGCACAGTTGCTCAGAGCCATGTATTCTGCCTCAGTAGAGGAGAGAGCAGTGGTTTTCTGGAGATGTGAATTCCAGAGGAAAATGCCATTCGCCAATTTCAGATAGAATCCCGTTTGGGAGTGGCGAGTATCTGGATCTGCACCCCAATCTGAGTCAGTGCAGGTGGTAATACCGCTTCCAGTAGTGCCATCATACACAAGCAAATAGTTGTGAGTGCTGATGAGATATTGGCAGATGTGTAGAGCTTTTTCTAAATGCTCTTGTGTCAGATTGGCTGATTGTCACATCATCTGCGTGACTGCATACGCAATGTCTGGGCGAGTTCTGAGCATCAAATATAATAACGAGCCTATGACCGTCTGGAATCACGTCCAAAGTTCTGGATTGATGGGGGCTATATTCTTCTCCAGCTGATAGCCTTGAGGTAGGGGTGTGCGAGCTGGCTTTGCGTTGATCATTCCGCAGCGCTCAAGCACTTTCTCAAGGTATTCATGCTGGTCTATATGTAGATGGCAACCATTTCGATGAATATTCATTCGGAGGAATTCTTTGGCTTCCCCAAGATCGCAGCATTCCCACCTTTTCATGAAAGCAACCTTGACTTTCTCGATGAAGGCTTTTGAGGGGCCACAAAAGAGGGCGTTGTCCACATAGATAATGGCTACAACTATTTGATTCCCTTCTTTGTAAATAAAGAGGCCGGCATCTGTTTTCAGTTGCTTAAAGTCTAGTTCTCTCATTGACTTGTTGAGCTCATTCCACCAAGTGAGTCCAGCTTGTTTAAGCCTGTATAGGGCACAGAGGAGTCTGAGAACTTTGTTTTTGAGATGAGGAGGTGCAAAGCCTTCTGGAAATTCCATATAGATTTCCTCATCTAGTTTGCCATACAGATAGGCAGATCACACATCAAGACTGGATATATGCCAGTTCTCTAAGGTGGCGAGGGCGAGCATGCATCGCACTGTCTCAAAACGCACTACTGGGCTAAAGATCTGATCAAAATCAAGACCTTCGACTTGTGAGAATCCTTTCACTACTAGTCGGGCTCGTTTACGGCCATTGGATTTCTCATTGAAAATCCATTGGTTTTTAATGACCTTTCAGCCAGAGGGACAGTCAGAGACCTCAAGGACCTTGTGTTGTTTCAGCATGTCTGGTTTGACTTTGCACACTTTGAACCATTGCTTGCGCTCTGATTCAGGTAGGCATACAAGATCCCTGTAGGACCATTCGTGGTAATTGGGCTTAGAAGCCTCTTCGCTGAGGGGTACTGCTTTTGCGCATAGGTATGATACCATAGTGTCTCCCCCTTCCTGGACTATGCATTCTACGTCATCCTCTGAAGGAGTGGGGGATGGAGGCATGGCACCGGGAACTGTTGGTGTCTCCGGCGCAGAAGGGGTGGATTGACCGGTGAGGTCTTTCCAAGTGGTTTCTCGCTCGATTTCCTTAATCTGTTGGACAGGATCTCGGCGTTCTCCATAGATATTGCCAGGACGGTGAGGCGGTTGCCTAATTCGCTCTGATTGGCATGGTAGAGCAGGAGGTGCGTCAAGGTGCAGAGCTCTCCTTGGAGGGGTATGAGGTGGCGATGGAGTTCACTCCCTGATCTCTGGTGATGGTGTATGTGCAGGGGGTAACAAGTCTTGAGGCAGCGAGAGTTCACGGTGTCTTGAGGGTCCAGGTAAATCCTCGAAAAATTCTTCACTAGGGGCCTCTGAAGGAGGGTGCGAGGGTTCCTTACAATGTTGGTGTTGATGGGGTTGGACTGGTCCGCTTGCCGGCTTATGTGGCTGAGCCCCTGGACATCTGGGAAACAGATTCTCATCGAACACTGCATGGGCATAGGTATGTAGCACGTTGTTAGGGTGCATGAACAGGTAATTGTGCTCATTTCCTGGTGCGGTGCCCAAGTAGATCATTAGCTGCGATTTGGGCTGCAGCTTGCCCCTGCGGGTATCCACTGGTAGGTGCACGCAGGCGGCGCATCCGAAGATGCATAGATGAGAAACCGCTGGAGGAGCTTTGTAGATAAGCTGATGAGGTGTCCTCCAGTTTAAACCTCATTTGGGGGTGCGATTGTACACATGTACCACATGCTGGACAGCAAACTCCCAGTAAGAATCAGGTAGGCAAGCATGAAGACACATTGCCTGTGCTTTGTCCATTAGGGTGCAAATGAATTGCTCAGCACAACCATTTTGCTGTGGGGTATGGGGCACAGACTCATAGACATGAATGCCTTGGTCGGGCATCAATTGCCCAAAGGCTTTTGATTTGTATTCTCCCCCTGCATCAGACATCCAGCCTTTTATGGAGGCGGAATGCTGGTTCTGGACGTATTTGATGAACTCTTTGGTGGCTGGTAGGGCCTGGTCCTTTGTTCTTAGGGGCTTAATCCAGCCCATGGACGTGTAATCGTCATAGAAGACGATAATGTACCTCAATCTGTGGTATGACTCAGTCTCGAAAGACTTCAGATCTGAGTGTATGAGTTCAAAAGGTTTGGTTGCGCAAGTTTCATTCACTGCAAAGGGGCAGTTGGGCTGTTTGCCTAGCTGACAGCCAGGGCAAATTGGTTTCACAGGCAGAATTGTCACGCTTGGGAAATCTTTCACATGTTTGCGTGCAGCTCTGAGAACATCCTTGGAAGGGTGTCCGAGTCGGCGATGGAGAAGTTCATAATCAATGGCAATGATGTCAATACTCGCACTGATGATGTCATGAACTGGTGGTGCCCTGACCCAGTACATTGTACTGTCTCCATGTGTGTGGAAAGAGATGACGTCACGTTTGGTGCAGTCGTCAATGATGTGCATGTAACCTTTAGCACTTTGCACGTAAAGGCAGTTGTCCTTTAATAATGTACCCAGCGATACGAGCTGAAAGGTACAGGTGGGCATGTAGATTGTTGGCGATAGTCGCACAACATTTCCATTAAACCGTAGGAGCATGGTACCTTCACCTAGAACAGGTGCTAGGCTGTTTGCCATTTGGGAATGGCATGGCTTCGCATAAGGTTGATATTCGACGAACACGTTGAAGTTAAATGTAAAGTGGGCCAAAGCCCCAGAATCAAGGAGCCACATGTCCCCATCTCCTTTCTGTTCATGCACTTTCCCTTTCCCTTTAGTGGCATGGTTGTCACAGCAATCGCACAGGGTGTATAAGGGAGCAGATGCACAGCTGTCTATTATTGACTTGCTATCTACTACAGATGATAGAACAAAATCTACATACTGTGGTGAATAAGGTCGCTCATCAGTGTCTGTGAGATGCGTGAAATGGGAGAGGACATACTCGAATTCCTCAGCACCACTGTTGAGGTCATAGTAAACCTCCATTGGGAGTTCCTCATAAAGGTCCTCTTTGGCAGTGAAGAAGGCATTGGCATCAGAGTAAAACTCACCAGCCTCAGCCTGTCCCAAGTGGATGGAGACGACATCATCATCATCAATGGGCATCAGGGATGCCGGGTTGGGCTCTGGGTGGAGCCGAGAGAGGAGGGAGGCACCATCGTCAGTCATGGCGTCCTCATAGGAGGGGATGTCGAGGCCAAAAGTGGCCAAGAAGGACGGCGAGAGCTGATGAACAGCTATGTCTCACTTGTATGTCTCATAGCCCGGAGGGCGAGAGGGACCAGGGGCGCCAAAATTGTAGTTGCCGATGTTGGCATAAGGTGCAGGCACATGGCTGGTGCAGTTTGCGACCTTGTCAAGGTGGTGGACTGTTTCTGTAGTGGGGGTGACCCCAATGCAGTGGGCAAGCGATATGGTTCGCTTCGTTTGAGGAAAGGCGGGCGGGCCATAGTGGGCCTCACCGGTGATGTGCGCAGAGCGGCGCGGGTTGATGACAGTGGGGCTGGCGGAGACGATGATAGGGTCGTCAGGAAGAGAGGTGGTGAATATGAAGGAGGCGGTGGGAGTCTCGTTGGAGTGCGCGTTTACATGGCGCTGCTCCCTTGCGTCCTGTTTAGCTTGGCCAGTGGCGGAGCACTTGCCACAGTTTGTCTTCTTCTTCTGCTGTTGGCCTCCTTGCTGCTGCTGCGGCAGCCTGTTCCCCCCCTGCTGCTGCTGCCCTTGCTGCTGCTGCTGTGGTGGTCACTACTGCTGCTGCTGGAACTGGGGGTCCCCAGGGTTGTGCTTTATGGCGCTAATCTTGTGTGTGTGGTCATGCAACTTTTTCTTCCCCAACTGATGCTGTTGCCAAGCAACGAGCGCCATTCGCTCAATATTGGCGAGAGTGGGAAGGGGGTCTTCCTCTTTCTCCTTCTCCTTGCCCTTTACAGAGGAGGGCATTACCTTGGTGGACGTACTCATATTGAGTATCTGAGTGAAGACATCCATGTACCACAGTAGCTTCGCGAGTACGAGGAGGGATTGGAGGATGGCAGGGACGTCGCACTGGTAATCCTGGAGGAGGTCCAGGTGCCTGCGAATCTTCGTGAAAGCAGCCTGGGGGTGTGAGTCCTTGGGGATGGTGGTGTTGTATATTGCTTTAAACTCCAAATATTTGGAGGTGGTCAACGGAGTGGAAAACTTTTCCTTGAGAGTCTTCCAGGTGTCAGAGGCATTCTCATTGTCCTTGAAAGGATGGATGAGGTTGGGGTCGATCGTCATGGTGAAGGTGCCAAGGCACTTGTTGTTGGCATCATGCCAGGAGTCGATCCGAGACTGATTGGTGACCTTGCCGGAGTCGTCAGACTCGATGGCTGGTTCATCAGTGGTGATGGCCCACCATGCACCAATGGTGTGGAGGTAGCCAGTGACGAGTGGGGCCCACTGGAGATAGTTGGGGCCTTTGAGAGTGGGGATGCGGCTGACAAAGGAAGAGGCGGTGGTGGACATTGTAGAAAGGGTTGGTTCTGGAATAAGAGACGTCAGTAAACCTTCAACGATGAGAAACAAAGAGGAAGGTGGCATAGGTACGTGCTTCATGATGCTCTCAGAGCCTGGAACTGGTGAGACGTAGTCTCCCCTTGTGTCCAGATCCCAGTCGCATGTGTTCTGGCGTAGAAATGCATGGAATGCGACATATCACATCAGAAAGCGTAAAATGCATTCAAGGCAAGAGCAGGTGATACCAAGTGATGGCAGTGAGCAAGTCGCACAGCATGATCACTGGGGCTCATAACCTGTCAGAAGCATACAGTACGCAGCTACCTGGTACTTACCTGCTTGGGTGCTTGCACTTAAGGGTGGTAGCGGTATGGGATCAAGAGTGATTTTAACTCAGATGTCTGAGTCCGAAGTCTATATACGCCACATGAAGTGCATGTGAACTAACTACTATAAATGAACTACTACCGTGTAATACAAGTTCGTTCAACAGCTACTTTGTCTCTCTGAATAGTTGTAGCGGGATTCGGTATTGAAATGGGGTGCGACGCACATTCAGTCCATTACTGCAACACATGAGCATGCGGTTCAAACGTTCACTCCACGATAGCGTTGAGCGATGAACTTGCGTGTGTTCAGAGAAATTAATTACATTGCCTTTGGCATCTATGGTTTTTTTTTTCAATCAACCTTGCTTGGAGGCAACTGGGCGAATGTGATGGATATCCTTCGTTAGGCCAACTCCTGGCTGATAATAGACACACATAGGCCCCAGCTGGATTATTGGCTCTGTCCCTGATAAATTCCTGGGAATGGATCGATGTGGATCAGAGAATTTGCGCTCAGTGTGGTGAATCGCCCAGACGTTGCCACCCAGGCGCCCTTGGGGATGAACCACCATCCTATGGTGCATAGGTGTCGCCCTATGATGGCTGCTCACTGCCATCGAAAGATCTGCTTCACAAATGCCTTGACACGAGGGAAAATCCGGTTTGTCCCAAAAGGTTGGTCTGCGGTGGTTGACCACGATCCTGTCAAGCTCTTCAGGTTCCCTTGAGAGCACCCCTTGAAAAGCGCAAGCATACACCCAGTTCGTGCTTCTAGAGAGCAATCCATTTAGGAAATCTGGCAGAGACTATGCATGTCAGGACTATGAATGGAAAGGTGTAACACAAATGCATCGTAACTCACAGGTAAAAACCTTCAGCAGGGCGGGGGATATTGAGACCCAGGAACATGCAGCAGTGACCTCAGTCATGCTAATGGGGTCAGCTTGGTACTAGCAATTCGCTGCCCAAACCCAATGATAGGGGCACTCGCTGGATCCCACTCAAAGTGACATACAGATACTTTCATGGTTATCCAGGACAACTTCGCACTTGCTCCTCTGTGCTCCTAGACGATGTAGACAGCGGGTTGCCCTGGGTACTGAGGATAGATAGCACCCATCATGATTTGTATGACGAATGAATCTTGGCAGTCTTTGACACCATCAACCTAAAAGAAGCAGCACTGAGCACACATATATTGGCCTCTAAAGGTGTACACCGAGAATTATGTCGGTCTCCTTTCACTGTCAAGGTGCGTCTTGGCTCAGGAATTAGCAGCGAAGGAGGATTTTCCAATGTTGTATTGGACATCAGCCGGCTTAAGTGTAAGCCCCACTGGCATACAGTCACGTGCACGATAGTACATACATACATATGCCTCACCGTGCGCCATAGATAGTCAGTCACCCCTTGTACCTGTACATCGTAGTCCCCGTATAGAGCGTGGTCCAGTTCTCTCGTGCCCACCCTTCTCAGTGTTTCCGCTGTTGGCCACAGTCAGTTTCCATTAAGTACTGTAAATAAGGTCTTGCTCGGTCTGCCCTAGCCAGGCAGCTCCAAGGTGGGTGTAGACGACAGGAAGAATGCTATTGTGACATGGCTGTGTCTGGGCTTGAGGTATCCAACAGCAATGATACCTTTCTCCTCGGCCTCAGCCTTCAAGTGCACGAGCATGGGTCCAAAGGTTCAACATCACTGATACACTTGATGTTCTGGACTGAGGTGTTGAATTGGTCATCGATGATAATGTGACCTTTGTTGTTTTTCTCGACACCAATAGCTTCACAGTTAAGACCCTCCATTATATATGGATGACGACACCAAAACGATGCCAGCTTCTAGCTAAGAGGTTACAGTCTCAACACCCAGTACTATTTCGGTTCTCGACTCATGGTTTCTTCCTTGTTGCCCTTGCAATGGCAGACTGCGTGCTGACGAGGGCAAGCTTGTCAGCGGACAAGACCTTGCTACCCGCCAAGATCTTCTGGAATTGTTTCTTATCAAGGCCAATTGGTGACAATATTAATGTTGATGCACTTACGCGGCCTCCAAGTCCTCTGATCCACCACCAATACACCTATTGTTCCCGATAAGTGAGCCTTATTAAGCATGGCCCAAAATAGTGTTGTCATGTTTAGTTAGGCTTCTTTCCATCGATTTACCGACACCAGCAATACCTCATGCCCCAAATCCACCCCAAATACTGATGCCCTACTTACTTAGTTCTGTGCCAGTAGCTTTGGCATGGCTCTGCATTGTGCATGTGCTGCACTTTGTTGCAGGGCACGTGCCACGCCTCATGCAGGGCACATGCTGCGCCTTCTTGCTTGTAAGGCCACCACTTTGTTGATTGCTTCCCATGCCCCTTTTACTCCTCCTCTGTGGTCGTCGTTGCCATCAACGTTGCCCAGCACCCCCCAGGCGGCTTGCTTTTTGTTGGCAGCCCATCTCCAACCAACCACCCACTCATTGGGGGCATCTACCCAGCCCATTGCCATCTAGCGCGCTCCACGCCGTCTCCAGTGCCTTCCATGCCTTTGCAACACCGTTGGTATCTGTCAACCCGTCCACTCTTTTCACCGCCCTCACCACCCTCAATGCCTCTATAGCCAGCTCCAAGTGCTTCCTCCACCTTCTACGCCACCTTTTCAACATTGTCTGTTAGCCCATTCACTCTTTTTCACACTCTCATTGCCTTGCTCCCAGCTTGCTGAGGCAATGATGCCCGCCATATCCAGCACCTTCTGTGCCTTCAGAACATCAGCGCTGTCCATTAGCCCATTTGTTTTACTAGACACTATCAGGTTTGCATTTTCAACATTCGTAGTAACAAAACTGAGTTCATTATCTAGAATTGGGTAGCAGTGGCACCATCAAAGGCACTTATGCTGTCATCAAGGTCGTGCAGAAGGTCGTCCAGGTCAAGCTCTGTGTTATCTGTGTCTCCAGCAGCAATCCACCTCTCGGGCTCTGTCTCCGTTGCAGTGGGTGACTGGGATGGGTTAAGCACCGCATTGTCCCTGGCAGTGCCTGCCGTAAGGTCAGCGCTTGATTCAGTAGCAATCTGTCCGTCAGGCTGTGTCACAGTGGGTGACTGGGACGGGTTAAGCACTGCGTTGTCCCTGACAGCACCTGTCATAAGGTCGGTGCTCGATTCAGTAGCAATCTGCACATCAGGCCCTGTCATAGTGGGTGTCTCGGAAGGGACGATATTTGCGGCGGTGCTATCCGAGGCGGCGGGAGTTTGCACTGCCGGGGTGACAGGTGCTGGTGCTGCATTTGACTGCTGCTGAGATGGCGAGTTTGACGAATGGGGAGTGTTGTTGGGGGTGTTGCTCATAGTTTGGGCGGCTCTATGCTCCTCCTGAGTTTGGGTGCTGTCCGAGGATTGGTGGGTATGTTTTTTACCTTTATCCGAGCGTGTATGGCATGTTGGCTGGGTAATCTCTCCCCTTTCCAGCTGCTCATCCCTCCTCTTTCGAAGGCTCTCAAACTCTTCCTCTGATAGCTACTTCCAGTAGGTGATTCCCATCTCCCATTTTCGCAATAAGGTTTCCAGTTGAGTTAATGAACTGGAGATAGTGCTGAGGTTTGTGAATGGAATACCATTAGGCCAGCCTTCTATGACAACATGGTAGTGTGAGACTACATTGCGGAAGTAGTGTGGCCACTGCATCTTCGCCTTTGAATCTTTGGTAATTGTTTCTAGGTGAGAACAATATCTTAATAAGCCCAAGTTGAAAGCACCATAGCAACTTATGTAGTTTGCAGTTGATAATAGTTCGAATGGAACTGTGGATGCTTGAGACCCTTTGCCGGTGGTTCTGCACTGCACCTAATTACAGTATATGGCTCTGTGCTTCTTTTACGGTGAGGTAAGTATGTACCTTTGATCCCTTGTACCGCAAATCCCTCCATTTTACTGACGAAATCATTGGTATCAACACCCATAACCATGCCCATGAAATCCTTCACACCATCAGTCGTGAAGGCAATACCTTGCAGAGGGAGATCAGTTGTCCCACGTGTTGCATACATGATCGTCTCTACACTGGTATGATGTTGGAGATTGTGAAGCTAAAATAATAGTCAGATGTTGAACAGCCAATAAAGAATAACAGCGAGAATGTACCTCATTTTCAACAGCCCTCAGTGTGTGGGAGACATCATTCACTTTCGATCTCATTGTGGTGCACATCCTGATGGCCTTTGACTTTCAAACTTCGGCAAACTCTTCGATGAGTTGCTCCTTGTCCTCTGCTGAAAGCTGGTGATACTCCATGCAGGTATCCTTTACTTGCTGAGGTAATGTATTCTTGCCGGCCACTGCAATAGAACATACTGAAGTCTTGTCACCATACGATAATATGAATATATATATGTATTTACCATTATGATTTGACCCATTGTGTGTGTGTGTGCTACGAGCATGTTGTCACTTTTTCCAACAGAATGCATTCCAAGTGTTGATCTTGTGTCGCTGAGAATGGAATTTGAGATGGCCAAAGTATAGCTCGTTCTGGACACGATGAACAGTCTTGTGGTGTTTAGAGGCCAAACACTGTGTAGTTAGTGTTGTGCCGGGCCCAGCCTTGAGCCCTCTGAAGCCCTGAGCCGGGCCAGGCCGTGCGCTCTCAGGCCGAGCTGAGCTGGGCCTCAAACAAGGGCCCAAGGGGGTCCAAGGCTCGGGCTTCAGAATTTTTGAGCCTGAGCCGGGCCCTTGGGCTGGGGCTTACTAGTATCATTTAGTAGATGTGACACACCAGCCCCGTGGGCCTCAAACAGCCCAAAGCCTTGCACATCAAATGGTGCTGGGGCTCACCCTTGCCCACTCCCTCTCCCCGTCCTGCCCCATGGTCTTGACATTTGGCACCCAAAGCAACCACACAGTGTGCACATGATTGTGTGCATTGTGCGGTCGCTTCGGAGGCTTCTCTGAGATGCCCTCCTCACCCTCGCCCACCTGGTTGTACCCAGTGTGCACAAATGATAGCACACAACGCGCACAACTGTGTGC
>Ga0307508_10006558_pt1 | contig 10936 bp, 8 predicted proteins | sample 9_EM_MG_FD_203089 | JGI IMG/M metagenome (GOLD analysis project Ga0307508, IMG submission 203089) | Populus trichocarpa ectomycorrhiza microbial communities from riparian zone in the Pacific Northwest, United States - 9_EM | ecosystem: Host-associated > Plants > Roots > Unclassified | place...
GTTTTAGGAATTGTTTTTTGTAATTTTTTTTCAAATTGTTTCCTGCTGTGTTATATACTAGTTTCATGAAATTAGTTTTTATTCTATTTTCAATTTCAATCTTTAACATTAAATTTATTTTTTTTATTTACTTTAAATTATTTTTTAGTGTTTCTAAATCATTTTAATATATTGATGTTATTTTTTTAAAAAAATATTATTTTAATATATTTTTAAATAAAAAATATTTTAAAAAATAATTGGTACCATCAATGGCAGGGCCACATTGGGGCAATTGCCCCCTTAATTTTTTTTTAAATACTTTTTTATATTAAAATATTAATAATATCTTAACAGGTTTCATTTTCTGACTAGTTATTGAAGTTCGCTATTATTAACTTATAGCATAATATAATATATATGTCCAGTATATTTCATTGAACTTTTCCCTTTTTTTTTCATTAATTAATTGAGAGTCTTTCTTTTTTATTTCAAGCTATTATCCTTTTCTTTTTTTCTTCTACAAAATTTCTCTTCGAATACTAATCTATTAATTAGTTAATTAAACAACCTATCATACTTTGTGCTTTAGGTAAATTTCATTTATTTTTTTCTATTTGTTTCATTGTCTAATTTTAGTTTTATTTATTTATAATTAGTTATTGAAAATGTTATGATTTATGATAATTTAAGGGTTTGTTGAATTAATATGTGTATGGGTAATATTATATACATATAGATATAAATTGAAATGAATTTTGATGAATTAATAAATATTTTGCTATGATTTTCATATGAAAAATGAATAGTGATGAATTTACTAGTGATTAAAAATAAAGTATAGGACTACTCAAGAAATTAGGGATACAATAGAGAGAAATTTTTTTTAACATTTACGTTTAACTCACATGCATAAAACAATAAATCAATAATAACAATATCAAATTGTCATGACAATCCTTTTAAGTTATAGTTTTAGCTAATATTTACCATATATCAGTATAGAATTGTTGCCAATAACTTCACTGCTCTTTGGAAGATTTAGAAAACACAAGTATTAAACCGAACCCTAAACTAAAAATAAATGAATGACAGTTTGGTTGTATATAATGAGAAAATCTTCGATGATATTGATAATAAAATTATTATAAAATAATTTTAAAATATGATAATTTAAAGAGAATAATTATAACATTAAGTTTTCTTTATTTATTTTAAAAGTAATTTTAAATTAATTTTTTTGATATGAGTTATTATATATATTTTTAATTGTTTTTTTTTATATAACACGTGTCTATATAATATATAACATTAAACATTTATTAATAATTTACCATCTGATTTCAAAATTACTTGCTCCGCCACTGAGTACCAAGTTTATAAATACCATCAAAATCTACTTGATGAATGTTAAAGACAAGACATCGATACTAATCCTGCCAAATCTCGTTTATTTATTTTAAATTTCGGTACTATATTGGCGTGATGACAAACACCCCATTATAACGTGGAAAAAAAAAGTGGAATCAAAGCCAGTCAACCAGCCACCCTGAAGTCCTTGTGGTCTTCTCCTATCTACGTCAGAGTCAGAGCCCAGAGGAGTGGTCGACTGGTCGTGCTTATATAAACACACACAAGCGAAAGTAGCAGTAGTGAGTAACGTGAATGTTATAGAAAAGAAAAATAAAATTCTTGAAATCAAGATGTTAGGAGGAGGAGGAGGAGGGCAGGGTGGGTCTGGGCAGGAGTTGAGAGCGGCAGACTCAGCGGCAAATAAGAGGGAGTTTGTTGTAAATGTGGAGTCATCTAGTTCGAATCGCCACTCCCTTAATCTTCGCAACAGCGCCTTCTTCATCCCACCACCACCACTTACTATTACTACCGCTCACCCCGAGGTATTACCTATTGCACTACTCTACTCTCTCTCTCTCTCTCTCTCTGTTTTTATACATCACAGCTGGCCAAAAAGCATTCATGGACTTGGTGAGTATATTATACGATAATAACGTAACCATTCTATTGTTTTTGCAATTTTTTTTTCAAATTTAAACATGACCGTATCAATTCGTCTTGATGGAATATTTTTGTGTTTGCATGTTAGACTTCTTGTTTCTCCTTTCCTCCTTGATTAAATTTTCTTGTGGGTTATTCCTGTTTACCCTGGATTTAATTATTTACATGCCAACGGGCTTATAGGCTATAGCGCATTGGCACTCTTGCAAAGTAAGAGGAACCTAGCTTTGTTGGTAATGAATTTGTTTGGATGTTAACTAGGAGAGGGGAAGATGGGAGACAGTGGTGCTAGCATACAAGACACTTGGAGTTGTCTTTGGAGGGCTTGTGACATCACCATTATATGTATATCCATCAATGCCATTGAAGTCTCCTACTGAACAGGACTATTTGGGAATCTATAGCATCATGTTTTGGACTCTCACACTCATCGGGGTTGTTAAATACACCAGTATAGCCCTTAAGGCTGATGATCAGGGCGAAGGTTTGAGCAGCTAATCCATCTTGTTGATTTGCATTCTATTCTTTGTGTTATGTTCAAGTTCTGCCCCAGCTGTCTTCTTGTCTTTTTAACTTTTTCGTGTGTATAACTAATATATTAGTATTAAAGATGAATGATGTGGTTTTTCGTGTCTTTGATTCCTTCTGGTTTAAGTTTTATGGTTTAGTCCCTCCCCAGAATTTTGTTTGCATTTGGATGGATACTCTTCTTTTTTTTCCTCTCTTTTCGTGTAGGGGTTCTTTTTTAGTTCTAAAATTCATCTCTTCTACATGTTCACTTATATAGAATCTCCTTTTAAGATGTATTTTGATTCTATTGATGTAGCTAAACATGGTTAGTTTACGTTCCTCCTAACATGTGCGGTTTGCAATTGAAAAAAAAAAGAAGGGCTCATTCTATCCATTTTAATCTTTAAAGTTTGAAAATGTTTTCTGCTCATTGGATCCTGCTGAGATATGAACAATTTGTATGGATAATAGGAAGTAAGGATTGAGCAGATGTTCAATTTATAGAATGAAGTACGAATTTCTTTTTTGAGGAGTTGCCAGAGGTTGGTAGAACCATTTGAATTTGCACTTTGTTGTTCAAAACTGTGTGGTAGATTGGATAACTGGTATATGATTGTTTGTCTATAGAAGTTTTTGCACCTTGATTTCTTTCACTTTCAAGGTGCCTATGCAAGAGTTATGTTTTTTTCATTTGTAATTACCTAAACTTTTGATTGCTCTGTTACTTCAAGATGGTCCTTGATCTGCCAGAATGAACATAAAATAGTTGCTAGAAAAGTATACTCTCATAACAGCTAACAACTGATCGTATGCAGGTGGAACATTTGCTCTGTACTCGTTGCTCTGTAGGAATATGAATATCGGTATCCTTTCCTCCAAACAAGCACAGACAAACTCAAGTTTATCTCACTCTGTCTTGCATGGAAGCACTGAGAATAAAAGCAGACTTGGAATTTTTTTTGAAAGAAGCATAGTTGCCAGGAGAGTACTACTTTTCATTGCCATGTTAGGCACATGCATGTTAATTGGGGATGGTATACTTACACCTGCAATCTCAGGTTTTTCATCCTTTTCCTTTTCCTTTTCCTTCATGCACAATAGTATTTTTCTTGGATTGTTTCCTTGAACTCTTAAATCTCTTGACAGTGTTGTCAGCTATGGATGGAATAAGAGCACCTTTTCCTTCTGTCAGCAAATGTAAGTGGTAATGATGAATGTTTTAAGTTGCAAGTTGCAATTACCTCGAGAATCTTATTCAGATACCCAAAGATATGAAGATGCCACTGCACAGTTCTTGTCAAGTCATCCCATGTCCACTGAACATATTTGTTCTCGCCTTCAATGCTCTTGAGATTGCTTTTTTGGAATATATATATATATATATATCATTTCAGGTTAAGGATTTATATAGATCCATAGTGCCATTTGAGTTTTGTGAACAATAAAGTGAATTGGGATGATTTCAATCATGGATTTGAGCTCAACCCTGTTTATTGACTGTGAGATAAGTCCATATACAACTTGCATAGATTGAATCACGTAACACTATCATCTGGTAAAGAAAACTTAATACCATATGTGTAGTTTGAACAAGTAAGTGAAGATAAAAACAATCAAAGTGTAAGGTCAAAGGAAACTTCAAGGAACTATCTTAGATGGAAATATATTTTCAAACATCCTTGATGCTTTGCCAAATTATGCTTGAACACGGGATAATGGAAGGTCATAATTTGAGTTATATCTGTCTCTCCATCTTAAATGAGATTTTCTCTCCTTGAGTTTACAAGTTAACTTTTTTTATATATATATTGTTCCAGCTTTGGTGGAAGCACTTTCTGCAGGAGTTCTAGTTGTTTTGTTTCTGCTACAAAAGTTTGGCACCTCTAGAGTGAGTTTTATGTTTTCCCCAATAATGGGTGCGTGGACCTTGTGTACTCCATTAGTAGGGATTTATAGCATCATTCAGCATTACCCTAGCATATTCAAGGCTTTGTCACCTCACTACATATTCCGCTTCTTTTGGAGAAATGGAAAGGAAGGCTGGCTGTTACTTGGAGGAACTGTTCTCTGTATCACAGGTTGAACTTTTTGCTGCTCTTAAATTAAAAGATTGAACATTTCTTTCTGCTCTAATTGATTTGACTTTGTGCTACTCGAATATTGTTCCAATATTTCTAACTATCCGAGGAGTTTAGATATGACAGCCAGGTTTCTTTTCAAGAAATTCATTGCTTAAAATATTAGAACTAAAATTCCCTTGAATTTGGAGAAGAAATTCCTAGTAGCTTGTTTGGTGTTTCATTGGATGTCTAGACTTGCTCGCATGTCCTATAACAGTTTGAAAATGCTGATAAGAATGTCAGAGTGAGTTTCCTTCTTCCTTTCCATATATCAAAACTAAAACTTGCACTTTTTTATTTGACTTTCTGTTATAAAGGTTCTGAAGCACTGTTTGCGGATCTCGGTCATTTTAACAGGAGCTCAATTCAGGTAAACTGTTGATTTTCATTTTACTTTCTTGGACCTCTTTTAATATATCGATAGCTTATTCTATGTTCGTTGTTCAATAGATCGCCTTTTTGCTCACAATATATCCATCACTTGTTCTGACATATGCGGGGCAAACTGCATACCTTATCAAGAACCCAAATGATCATGATGATGGATTTTACAAGTTTATACCTACAACAATTTATTGGCCGATCTTTATCATAGCCACCCTAGCTGCTGTTGTTGCAAGCCAGTCATTGATATCAGCCACCTTCTCTGTCATCAAGCAATCCGTTGTTCTGGATTATTTCCCTAAAATTAAGGTGGTGCATACATCTTCTAACAAAGAGGGTGAAGTCTACTCCCCAGAAGTCAATTGCATTCTCATGATTCTTTGCGTTGCAGTGATACTTATTTTTGGAGATGGAAAGGATATCGGAAATGCTTTTGGTATGGTAAATCGGTACACTCAGCTTTCTTTAGATGACATTTTCAACAACCACACATTGCTTTCATTTTGTAGATCTGATCTCTTTTCACATCACTGTTATCAGTTATACCTCAGCGTATTTCAACCCCAATAAAATGTAGTAGAGACTGCACTGGCTGCTTAGAGGCAATTACAATTCTCAAAGTTTGCTCATTATTAAGTTTAGTGATGATAGCATCTATAAAAGTGTTATAATAGTGCTAATCTTTCATTCAGATCATTTTTTTTAAAAACAATTTCTGCAATAAAATGTTGCCATTTCTTTAAAAAATGCTGAAAGGTAGGTCTATTTCCAAATTCTTCAACCTAATTCAACAGAAACATAATTGGATAATGCTTTTCTCTAAGTTGACTCTTATTGGCTTAAAGCCGTGCATTTTATGCTGTTGTTGGAGTCATTACGTGGCTCTTCATCCTGGCTGACGAAACCCATGTACTTTCTGTTTTCAGGATACAAACTATTAAATTTTTTTATACGTGCTTGCAGGTGTTGTTGTTAGTCTAGTGATGCTTATCACCACAATATTACTGACATTAGTTATGATCATGATATGGAGAACTCCGCCATGGCTGGTTGCAATTTACTTCTTCATATTTTTTACGATGGAAGGGGTTTATGCCAGTGCTGTTTTGAGTAAAATACCTGAGGGTGGATGGATTCCTTTTGCCATTTCTTGTATCCTTGCTTTCATCATGTTTGGCTGGTTCTATGGAAGGCAGAAGAAGATAGAGTATGAGTTGACTCACAAGATAGACTTGGGAAGACTGGGAATACTATTATCCGAGCCAGGTATACAGAGGGTTCCAGGATTTTGCTTCTTTTACACCAACATTCAAGATGGCCTGACGCCTATCCTTGGACATTATATTAAAAACATGAAATCTCTACACACAGTCACTATTTTCACCACGCTTCGATATTTATTGGTGCCCAAGGTTGCTGCGCATGAGAGGATTGTTGTCAACAAACTTGGCCTTGAAGGAGTTTATGGGTGCGTGATTCAATATGGCTATGCAGATTCCTTAAATCTCGAAGGAGATGACTTTTTAAGTCAAGTTACAGATAGCTTGCAGTTGTGCATACAAAACTGCTCTGGCGGCGTAACATCCGATCATGAAGAGGTTCAGGAAGAGATTTCTACATTTGAAGAAGCAAAGCTGGCTGGAGTGGTTCACATTCGAGGGAAGACAAGGTTTTATATAGGCAACAACTGTGGTTGGTTTGAAAGAAGCATGCTTGCATTTTATGAATTCTTGCACAGTAATTGTAGGTCTGCGCTGCCAGCCCTTGGGGTGCCACTACCACAGCGTATTGAGGTTGGAATGCTCTATGAAGCTTGAATGGATTAAAGCTTTATTATATGCATAGCCATATAAGAGGAAAATCACTACAAGTGCATCATGGAATTTGTATTTTTAGCCAAGAAATCCCACCATTTCTCATGTTAATGCTCTATTTTGTAAGCTGCCTGAGAATTGAATAAATAGATACTGAGAGATGTTTTACATAGGTTCAACATTTGGATTTGAGTGCTAGGGAAACCCACAGTTAACAAAAAAAGACAAAAAAGCTGAGCAACCTACGAACATAAAGAGCATTGAAATTACAATTGCAAGTAATAATAGATAACCCCATCCTTTTTTTCATTTTTGTTATCATACTTTTTTTCTTTACAATCGCATCCTTTTATGATTAAATTAACAACCAAATTATAGTAAAATGTTACACAAAGGCAAAACTTACAGATAAGGGACCAAATTGTAAAGCATGGAAGAATAACATGTTCAACCCATAGTTTTGAAACCTGGCCCGACTCGGGGCTGGAATCGGGCCGAGTTTAAGAAAAAACAGGGGAAGTTACGACTAGAGGTGACCCGACCAGTTGACTTGGCAAGACCCGGTCAAAAACTTGGTTGTAACCCGTTGATTTATTTTTTTTTTTACCAAAACAACGTTGTTTTGAGTTAAAAAAAGAATTGACCCAGTGACCCGGTCAAAACCTGTGACCCGGCCGAGTCGACCACCGGACCGGGTTTCAAAACTCTGGTTCAGCCTAGAATTCACGTGACAAAATTTATTTTAGTCCCCTTATTTCCCTCCTCCTTCCATTGTAGTCACTTTAGTTTTTTAGATCTTTCATTTTGATTTACAACTTTATTTTTCAATCCTTGGATGGAAGAGGAAAGAAACTTACCAGAAAATAGCAAATGAGAAAAAAAAAAGTCAGCTGACCACATTTCGACCTTAAATTTTTTTTTAATGTTGATAGGTTCATTTAACGAGAAAGTTTTGTTGAAATGTTTTTGAACTGTTATTTTACTTGAAAAAGTAAATCGAAGTTGTGGAATTTTTTTGAATTATTTAATTAATTTTTTTTAGATTTTAAAAGTATTTATTAGATGAAAATAAAATGAAAAATATATTTTGGATTAAAAAATTCTCTATCCTATTTTATGGCCACCTTTTCATTGGTCAAAAACTAAGTAAGCAGTGAATCACTTACAATATCTTTTTTAAAATAAAAACAAATAACATATCATCCATTCTATTATATGAACGAAAAAAAAAAAAAAAAAAAATATAAGAGCACAAGCTTGACCTTGCAAGCCCTCATTTGTGGGCTTTTTTTTTTTTTGTTGGAGTTGGTGTTGGCTTTTTTTTTTTTTTAAAGCTTTATTTATTTATTTTTTTAAAAAGCTTTATTTATTTTTAATTAAACTAAGCTTAATTAAATGAATGTGTGGGATCCTCAACATGACATATATTTAATTTTAATTCAAATTAATTAAAATAAGTTATTTAAAAAAATTTGTGATATTTTTTCAACAAAATAGCATTTAATTTTTGCTTGGTTTTTTAATAAGATTGTAACATTTGTTTTTATAATATTAGCAATTTGTTTTCAACCCTACATAATGTTTTCACTTTATTCTTATTCAGTAAATTCCCTTAGCATGAATAATTAATTTTAAAAAATAAAATTATTATATCTAACCAGTTTTATAATTCATATTATAAAATTAAATATCTAAATCTATCTATCTATCTATCTATCTATATATATAATTTTTTAATTTAGTCTTTAGTTTTCGTTAATAATTTATTTATTTATTAGTGCATATTATTTTTAATTTATTTAATAAAATATGTGTATCAATTTTGTGATTTGCATTAAAAACATGTTGGAAGCAAATCCCCATTCTGACGTTAAAAAAACATGTGAAGAATCAACTTACTAGATCTGAATTAGAGAAACTTCACAACTTGTTTATTTTGTTTCTTTATATACAAACTCACTTAACATAAAAAACCCGAAAGCCACAGAAATTCAATAATCACACTAGAGATCACTGACAACACAAACTAAGATTCCTGATGGAATGACAGCCTACTAGGTGAATCAATTCTTACCACGATTTCATCTTCAGCATCAGATTCATCACTGTAATTATCCATGGTGTGAGTCTCATTTGTGCCTGCACTATGCAGTTGGGGAGCAGGAGTTTTTCCAATCAAGTTTCTCACTTCAAGACTCATCCTTGCAGAAGTAGCTCCTTCTGATGGGACAGGAACTTGTTGGCGGTTACGAAACGATGCCATTCTTAAAACTGACATGCTGTGTGATCGCTTTACTTGGCTACTGGAAAAGCTGTGGGCACGCCTCCGCATATCAACCTTATGAAATGAAACAAGAAGCCGGTAAATTAAAAAGAATCAGGACATTTGATGGTAAAGTTCCACTATCAAGAAGTACGTGTGATGATTTCTAATTGCCACAAGACATAATTTCGAGCTCCCTCTTATATAATTTCATAGCATGGAGGCACGATGAACGACATCAAATGGTTGCCTGAATGATTAATTTATTAAACAATAAAGCCAGCGAGCCTGCATCCATCAATATAAAAATTCCAGACATCCATTTTTTGACCAGCAATGATCCCGAAAGGTGCTTCGGAACATATCTTTGCAAATAGATGTCAATTGAACATACCATGCTGCCAAAGATACTCAGCTGCATTGCTCTTGCAGACAAGCTATTTGCTGGTCGATATGTCCCTTCACAGTTTGGCTTACGTTCCCTTGGTCTGTAGAAATTTTCAGGCCAACTCATAAGACCACCATGCTCTCTAGTTAAAGGTCTATTGGGGCGATCAACTGATGCTAATGAGGATGGCCTTCTCCTCAAAGCACCATCAACTTCAAATGCTGCAATGTCAAAAAAGATTACTCTTGCTCTCGCCTCAACTTGATATCGGGATCCTTGATGAGAGAAACTGGCTGCCTGGGAACCTGTAATCCATCAGAATCAGTGACCTAGTTCAAGTACCTTCTAATTGTCATAACCCATCAACCAAAAAGAGCATGGTTGAATTAGAGTAGCTTAACACATCAATAACCTGTTTACATGATGGTTAAGTAAGTTATGATTAACAGTAAACAATTTATAAATCTAAATACAAATTCATCGAATACTTGACTCATTCATTAGGGCACTGATATCTATGACAGCCCATCGTGTGTAATTTTTTAAATCGAGTCCAAAATGGATGTACAGTTGAAAATAGCAAATCACTGGAAAGGCTTATCTAGACACTGATGTAGCACCAATAGGTGTCACATCAATGACATTGTTACTATTGATTTATTAGTCCAAAACAAATGAAGGCCACCTATCCTCCAAAATCATTTCAAACCACTGCAAATCAAACTTCCAAACCAAGATACATACACTGAATTAACCAAAACAGCACCCAATACCTATACCACCATACCAGTGACAACCATAGAGCAAAGCTATACCAACTAATCAACCCTAACAGTTGCAAAATTGCTCATGTTTGAAAAAAGTAACATATTATGCCACCAAAATATCAAGCTAAGTTCCAGGCCTCTTTGTCGCTCTCCTCTTAATCTCCAACCCTCTAACAAAAGAACTCCACAGGCACTACTATATGGCTTGAGAAATTAATTAATTTAGCAAGTTTTTAAAAATATAAAAACTAGTGAGGAGAGGTCATTAAAAAGATTAGGAGTGATATAGCTATTTTGTTTTTGAGTGGCATAATGCTATAACCTTTGCATAAAGTGCCAAGAATAGTTAGATATTAATCTAGCTAAGGGATGTTTGTTATTTATAATTTATATTTTGTTCTGAGTGAAGTATTTTGACAAAAGTCTCTTATATATTTAAGGTATTTTGTTTGAGTCAAATATTTCAGTAAAAGTTTGTACTTTCATTTATGGATTATGCATTTGCGCAGATGCAGAGGATATAGACATTAACATCCAAAAAAGCATTTAATGATCACAATCACTGCATTAATGTATTTAAGAAACATTCGTTTAGGACCTATTTTAACCAAAAATTAGAAGTTCAAATACTATAGGGGAAAAAATCGAGCTCAAGTAGGAATTTCCAGACAGTTCAAGGACTATTTTTGATGTTATCC
>Ga0307508_10006560_pt1 | contig 10934 bp, 11 predicted proteins | sample 9_EM_MG_FD_203089 | JGI IMG/M metagenome (GOLD analysis project Ga0307508, IMG submission 203089) | Populus trichocarpa ectomycorrhiza microbial communities from riparian zone in the Pacific Northwest, United States - 9_EM | ecosystem: Host-associated > Plants > Roots > Unclassified | place...
CGCCGACCAGCCGGTTCTGCCGCACGGCGATCTCGGCGAAACCCAACACGAAACCCGCGGCGAGGAACAGGGCCGACGCGCGCGCCGCCCGCCACCGGCTGCCCGGGTCACCAGTCGCCGTGAACTGGTCCCGGGTGACGACCAACACCACACCGATCGCGACGGCGAAGCCGGCCGCCGCGACGCCACCCTTGGCCAGGTGCAGGACCGCGCTCAGCCCGCACAGCGCCACGGCGAGCTGCCACGCTCGGTGTTTGCCGTGCCGCAGACCAGCGCCCAACTGGACCAGCAGCACCCCGACGACGCCGGTGGCGGCCGGAGCGGTCACCATGCCGGCGGTCGGCATCAGGCCGGCCACCACCGGGAACCGGTCGTGCCAGCCGGGCAACACCGCCAGAGCCGCGTTCACCAGGCCGATGATTTGGACCAGGCGGGCGACGGTCCGGCGCATCGCCGGTGGCGCCGACCACACCCGCGGAGTTACCGTCCCGGGCCGCTCGTCCAGTGCGGACACCCGATCCTCGAGAACCGTCTCGTATCCCGGCGAAGTCGTCGACATGCCGATCCTTCCTGTTCCGCGGAGCTGTAGCGGCCGATGTGACGAGGGCCGGCCCGTTGCGGTTCCGTGGAAGTTCGGATGGGGTCCGTGATTTCAGGCTGCTCACAGCTTCGACGCGGGTCAAGGCAAGCGATCACCCACTACTCTTGAACGAGCACGCAACGTGCCGCGACCTCGAGGGAGGCTGGACTCAGTGAAGACTTCCAACCCGGTGCTCTCGCGCCTCGGCCGAGCGGCCGAGCGGGAGCGGACCGCCGGGTACGGGCCCGCCGGACAGCCGGGTTACGGACAGCCGTACCCGACCGCGTCCGGCTACCCCGCCGCCCCGCCGGCCGTGCAGCCCATGACGATCGACGATGTCGTCGTCAAGACCGTCACCCTGCTCGGCATCACCGGCATTTCCGCGATCGCCGCGTGGAACCTCATTCCCGACAAGTATTCGGGCGCCGCCTGGATCGGCGCCGCGATGGTCGGCCTGGTGCTCGGCCTGATCATTTCGTTCTCCCGGGTCGCCAACCCGGCCCTGGTCGTGACGTATGCGGTCGTCGAGGGCGCCTTCGTCGGCCTGGTCAGCAAGGCCTACCAGGAGATACTCGGCTATCACGGCATCGTCCTGCAGGCGGTGGTCTCCACCTTCGGAGTCTTCTTCCTGATGGCGGTGCTCTATCGCGCCCGGGTCATCCGGGCCACCCCGAAATTCACCCGAGGCCTGATCGCCGTCATCGGCGGCCTCTTCGCGGTGATGCTGATCAACCTGGTGCTCTCGCTCTTCGGCGTGGACACGGGCCTGCGCGACAACGGGCCGATCGGCATCATCTTCAGCCTGGTCTGCATCGTGGTCGCGGCGCTCAGCTTCATCGTCGATTTCGATCAGATCGAGCAGGGCATCCGGATGGGCCTGCCGCGGCGATACTCGTGGACGGCCGCGTTCGGCATCCTGGTCGGCCTGATCTGGCTCTACCTGGAGATCCTTCGGCTGCTCAGCTACCTGCAGGGCAGCAGCCGCGACTGACCGTCCGGCGGAGGCACGGCAGGGTCACCCGGTTCGGGTGGCCCTGTTTTTCGTGCCGGGCACGGTCCGCCGCGGGCCGCCGCGACCGCGAGGTAGGGTCGCCGGGTGACCGACTTCGCCACGTCGATCGAGCGTCTGCAGAACCGGGTCCGGCATTGGGAGCAGGCGCGCTGGTGGACCCACAAGGCCGCCGGCACCCGCGGCGACCTCGTGTACGCGCTGGTCCAGCGCCTCGCCGACCTGGTTGCCGACGCCGAGCGCCGCGACCGCCGCCTGGTGCCGCGCGAGCCCGACATGGTCCTGCCCGACCAACTCGGCGTCATGTCGGACGACCTGCTGGCCGCCGCCCCCGACCCGGCGGTGCTGTCCGGGGCCGCCGCCGCCGTGAACGAGACCCACCAGTCCCTGTGACCCGGCGGGAGCCGCTTCAGGAGGGGAAGAATACCGCCGAGCCCGGCCGCTCGTGGCAGGTCGGACCCGGCGGAGAACCGAGGCTCAGCTGAGCCGTTCGAGGATCATCGCCATGCCCTGGCCGCCGCCGACGCACATCGTCTCCAGGCCGATGGTCTTGTCGTGCCAGTCGAGGGAGTTGAGCAGCGTGCCGGTGATGCGGGCGCCGGTCATGCCGAACGGGTGGCCCACCGCGATCGCGCCGCCGTTGACGTTGAGTTTGTCCAGCGGGATGTTCAGGTCCCGGTAAGAGGGGATCACCTGGGCGGCGAAGGCTTCGTTGATCTCGACCAGGTCGACGTCGTCGATGGTCATGCCGGCGCGGCCGAGGGCCTGCCTGGAGGCTTCGACCGGGCCCAATCCCATGATCTCGGGGGAGAGGGCCGTGACGCCGGTGGCGACGATCCGGGCGAGCGGGGTGATGCCGAGCTCGCGGGCCTTCGTGTCGCTCATGATGACCACGGCGGCGGCGCCGTCGTTGAGGGGGCAGCAGTTACCGGCGGTCACGCGGCCGTCGGGGCGGAAGACCGGCTTGAGGCCCGACACCGCTTCGATCGTCACGCCGGGGCGGGGGCCGTCGTCCTGCGCCACGACCGAGCCGTCGGGGAGGGTCACCGGGGTGATCTCGCGCTGCCAGAAGCCGTCGGCGATCGCCTTCTCGGCGAGGTTCTGGCTGCGTACGCCGAACTCGTCCATCTCTTCCCGGGAGATGTCCTTGATCTGCGCGAGGTTTTCGGCGGTTTGGCCCATGGTGATGTAGATATCCGGGATCTCGCCGTCCGCGCGCGGGTCGTGCCAGGTCTTGCCGCCCTGCGCGTAGGCGGCCGTCCGCGCCTGCGCCGCCGCGAACTGCGGGTTCTGCCAGCCGCCGCCGACCAGCTCCGCGACCGCCGAGGGCAGGCCGTCCGAGCTGCCGCGGGCGAAGCGCGACACCGTCTCGACGCCGGCCGAGACGAAGATGTCGCCCTCGCCGGCCTTGATGGCGTGGAACGCCATCCGGGTGGTCTGCAGCGAGGACGAGCAGTAGCGGGTGACGGTCGCGCCGGGCAGGCCGTCCAGGCCGAGCTTGGTGGCGACCACGCGGGCCATGTTGAAGCCCTGCTCGCCGCCGGGCAGGCCGCAGCCGAGGTAGAGGTCCTCGATCAGGGTGCGGTCGAGCTGCGGCACCTTGGCGAGCGCCGCGTCGACGATGGTGGTGGTTAGGTCGTCGGGACGCAGGTCACGCAACGAACCCTTGGCGGCGCGCCCGATCGGGGAGCGCGCGGTAGCGACGATGACGGCTTCCGGCATGCGCCCACGTTAACTCGCCGGTAACTTAGTCCGAAAGAGCAGATTGGTCACACGGCCGACATCGCCGCTTTTGCGACGGCGGGGTAGAGGGCGTGCGCCCACACCCGATATCCGTCCGCGGACGGATGGAAGCCGTCGTAACAGAGTGTCCCGGCGTCGGCGCGGAACACGGCGCCGGTCTCCTCGGCCAGGTCGACGACCGCGCCGCCCGCCTCCTGCACCGCCTTGGCCTGCGCCTTTGCCATCCGTCGGCCGAACATCGCGGCCACCTGGCGCAGCGGCGGGGCGATCGCGCGCAGCGCGCCCAGGTCGGGGCAGGTGCCCACGACCACCTGCACGCCCGCGTCGCGCAGCCGTCGCACGGCCTGGCCGAGCAGGGCCGCCGCCTCCTCGGGCCGGCGCAGGCTGGTCGCGTCGTGCGCGCCGATCAGGACGACGGCCACGTCGGGCCGGTCGCCGAGCAACGCGCGGGCCACCTGGGTGGCGAGGTCGGCCGCCCGGGAGCCGGCCACGCCGACGCTGGAGAGCAGCACGTGGCGCTCGCCGGTGTCGGCGCCGCCCTCGGCGAGCAGGCGGGCCAGCTGGCCGCCGACCGTCTCGGAGAGCCACTCCACGCCGACCCCGATCGCGGCCGAATCGCCGAGCAGCACCAGGCGCAGCGAGGGCGCGGACAGGTGGCCCATCGACGTGCGCAGGGCGAGGCCCATGGTCGGTTTCGCGTAGCGCCGGGCCTTGGCGGCGATCACTTCCCCGGCGAGCAGGGCGAAACCGCCCACCGCGCCGGCGAGCAGGCCGGTTGCCGCTGCCTTGCCGATCCGCGCGTTCAGCCCGGCCATCTCTCGCCTCCTTGGGGAGCGACTTCTTCAAAGCGGGATCAATGATCCTCTGGGGTCCACCCTACGGCGCTGGAGGCCGACCGGCCGCTCGGAATCGATCCACCGACGGCCGGTGGCGCGCCCGGCCTGTGGCCGAGCCAGATGCGCTGCTCGCCGAACCACGGGTGTCGGCGCAACTCGGCCCAGCGGCCCGCCGGCCCGCGCTCGCGTCCGTTGACCCTGGTGCCGCTGACCTCGGTGCCGGCGGCCCGGACCGCCTCCTGGGCCGCGTCCTGCAGGCAGCGCACGCCGTCCCCGCCGGTCATCGCCGGCCGGTCGTCCTCACCGAGCGCGGCCATCAGCGTCGGCATCACGACGGCGGCCGCCCGCGCGTAGCCCTCGACGGACGGGTGGAAGTGGTCGGAGCTGAACATGCGGCCGGGGTCCGCCTCGAACATCGGGCCGAGCAGGTTGCCCAAGGACACGGTGCGGCCGCCCGCCTCGACCACGGCCACCGTCTGCGCGGCGGCCAGGTCGCGGCTCCACTTGCGGGCCAGCGAGCGCAGCGGCTGCTTGAGCGGTTGGAGCGCGCCGAGGTCGGGGCAGGTGCCGACGACCACTTTGCAGCCGACCGCGCGCAGGCGGCGCACGGAGTCGCCGAGATGGCGAACGGCGGCCGCGCGGTCCGAGATGTGCGTGACGTCGTTCCCGCCGATCAGGATGACCGCGACCTCGGGCGCGTACTCCAATGCGGCATCCACCTGGTAGGGAAGGCCGGAGGACATCGAGCCGACGACGGCGAGGCGGCGCAGGCGGACGGGCCGGCGCAGGCGCCGGGACACGCCGGTCGCCAGCAGCGCGCCGGGGGTCTCGCGGGGCCGGTGTACGCCATAGCCGGCCGCCGACGAGTCGCCGAGGATGACCATGCTCAGCGGCTTGCCGCCGAATTTCGCCCCGTACAGCCCGTCGCCGCGCGGTGGCGGCGCCTCGGCGAGCGGGATGATCCGCCGCGCGTCGGCCGCCTGGCGCAGCAGCAGACCGGCCGACAGGACGGTCAGCCCTGCCACGGCTCCGGTCACACCCCCGAGGACCCGCCCGGCAGTCCTGATCCGGCGCCAATCCTGCGCATTGAGCTCGATGGCGCTCACGGGCTCCCCTCCAGATCCGCTTGGATCGAGGCTAACGCGCTCCCACGACAGGCAATGATGGCGCGCCCAAGTCATGCTGGAGTTGCGGAGAGGAGAACACGATGGCGAAAACGCTGAAACGCGCGGCGGCATTCACCGCGCTGGCCAGGGCGCTGACGTCCGGGTCGCGCGGCGGCCCGTCGATCGGCAAGCGGCTCGCGGCGCTGCCGCGGATGCTCAGGGCGACCGCGCGACGGGAGTACGACGGCGGCATGCGGGTGGCGTTGATGGCCGCCGCCGCCGCATACGTGATCTCACCGATCGACTTCATCCCCGAGGCGTTCTTTCTGGTCTTCGGGCTCGCCGACGACGCCGTGGTAATCACGTGGCTGGCCGGCACCGTGCTCAGCGAGACCGAACGCTTCCTGGAGTGGGAGAAACAGCGGGACCGCGTCGTCGTAGTCTAAAAGCGTGCGCTACTACGACAACGTCGTCGAGATCATCGGTGACACACCCCTGGTAAAGCTGAACGCCGTCACCGAAGGCATCAGCGCCACGGTGCTCGCCAAGGTCGAGTACCTGAACCCCGGCGGCTCGGTGAAAGACCGGATCGCGCTGCGGATGATCGAGGACGCGGAGAAGGCCGGCCTGCTCCGGCCCGGCGGCACGATCGTGGAGCCGACCAGCGGCAACACCGGCGTCGGGCTGGCCCTGGTCGCGCAGCGGCGCGGCTACAAGTGCGTCTTCGTCTGCCCCGACAAGGTCAGCGAGGACAAGCAGAACGTGCTCCGGGCGTACGGCGCCGAGGTCGTCGTCTGCCCCACCGCCGTCGCCCCCGAGGACCCGCGCTCCTACTACAACGTCTCCGACCGGCTGGCCCGGGAGATTCCCGGCGCCTGGAAGCCCGACCAGTACAGCAACCCGGCCAACCCCCGCTCGCACTACGAGGAGACCGGCCCGGAGCTGTGGAAGCAGACCGACGGCCGGATCACCCACTTCGTGGCGGGCGTCGGCACCGGCGGCACGATCACCGGCGTCGGGCGTTACCTCAAGGAGCAGGGGCCGGTCCGGGTGATCGGCGCCGACCCGGAGGGCTCGGTCTACTCCGGCGGGACCGGCCGGCCGTACCTGGTGGAGGGCGTCGGCGAGGACTTCTGGCCGGCGACCTACGACCGTGGCGTCTGCGACGAGGTCATCGAGGTCTCCGACTCCGACTCGTTCGAGATGACCCGCCGGCTCGCCCGCGAGGAGGGCCTGCTGGTCGGCGGCTCGTGCGGGATGGCCGTGGTCGCGGCGCTGAAGGTCGCCCGTCGGGCCGCGCCCGACGACGTGATCGTCGTGCTGCTGCCCGACGGCGGTCGCGGCTACCTCTCGAAGATCTTCAACGACCAGTGGATGGCACGCTACGGCTTCCTCCGTACGGTCGAGGGCGCGCCGACGGTCGCCGACGCCCTGGCGGGCAAGGGCGGCGGAATGCCCCCGCTGATCCACGTGCATCCCACCGAGACGGTCCGCGACGCCATCGACTACATGCGCGAGTACGGCATCTCCCAGCTGCCGGTCCTCAAGGCCGAGCCGCCGGTGGTCACGGGCGAGGTGGCGGGCTCGATCTCGGAGAAGGCCCTGCTCGACGCCCTGTTCACCGGTCAGGCCCTCCTGCACGACACGATCGAGCGCCACATGGGCGAGCCGCTCCCGATGATCGGCGGCGGCCAGCCGGTGGGCGAGGCGGTCGCCCTTCTCGAAAAGGCCGACGCCGCGATGGTCCTAATCGACGGCAAGCCGGCCGGAGTCCTGACCCGCCAAGACCTCCTGACCCATTTGTCCTAGTCGTCCCTCGCCGCCGGGTCCTCAGGCAGAGAGGTGGCGGACGGCTGCCCAGTGCGGGTCGGGGGTCAGCTTCAGCCGGATCCGGCCGTCCGGCCAGGTCGTCAGCAGGGGCTCCAGGGCGTGGGCCGCGGCCGGGCGATCCGTGTAAAGGTGGGTCGTGCGGATGCCGTTGCAGGTTTCGTGGGCCACCACCACGGCGCCGTCCACCCGGGCGTCGATCCGGTCCTCCAGCGCGTAGAGGGCGGGGAACGCGTCGTCGGTCGGGAAGCCGTTCTCGTCGCGGGAGCGGTAGGGCACGTCGATGCGGATGTGCAGGTCGTAAGCCGGCCACCGGGCTGCCTTCAGCGGCGCCTGGGCGAGGGCCACCATCGGCATGCCCCGCCGGCTGCCGGCCATGGTGCACCAGCGCGGCTCGTCGGCGGGCGGGACGATGCCGGTGACTATCTCGGCCAGGCGGACGGCGGTGAGCGACGGGCCGGGCTGGGCGGTCGCGCCGATCTCGCCGATCCAGATCTCGACCATGTCCTCGCCAAGCAGCCAGTCGAGAGCCAGGAAGGCGACCTGGGTCCGCGCCTCCTCGGCCATGCCGGCGAAGGCCGGATGCCACACCCGCACGTGTACGGCGATGGGCAGCGCGCCGGCCTCGTCGTGGTCGGCCGTCGCGCCGAAGCGCAGTTCCGCCAGATCGAGCCGGTGCCCGTCGATCTCGAGGGTCGCCGCGAGCGACTCGGGGCTGCCCTGGCGCGCGGCAGCGTACGCGAAGGTCTGATCCTGGATGGGGGCGGAACGGCGCCAGCGCTCGGCGAGCGACCGCAGGCCGGCGTCGCCGGCCGAGGTGACCACGAGCACGTGCGCGGTCTCGGTGCCCGCCGTGAACTCCCACTGCAGGCGCGGATCGATGGCCCCGACATGGCGGCTCATCTGGTCGGCAAGCTGGTCGTCGGGGGTGCCCGCGATCATCTTCTCGGCGCGCGGGCGCACCACCTCCCACCAGGCCCAGAAGGCCCGGATCGCCGGTGTGGGGTCGGCCCTGACCCGCCGTCTGAAGATCACGCGCGGAGGTTACCGGTCGAGCGGGCCGAACTGAAGGCCCGGCCGCGCGCGAAGTTGCGGACCTGCTCGCGCGGCGAAGTCCGGCGCGCCCGGGTACGGTGGGCGCGCCGGGTCTCAGTCGAGCTCGGCGGGGACGGTGACGACGTCTACCAGGGCGTTCTTGCGGAGCAGCGTGATCGGCAGCTGGGTGCCGATGGCCGGGCCGAGCATCAGTCGCTGCAGCGCCTGCACCGTCTGGACCTGTTGGCCACCGGCGGTGATCAGGACGTCGCCGAGGTAGATGCCGGCCTTCCCGGCCGGGCTGCCCGGAACGACCTCGACCACGCGCAGGCCGAGTTTCTGCCCGAGGCGCGCGGCGAGCGGCGGCGGCAGGGGGATGGGCATGCCGGCGACGCCGAGCCAGGCGCGGCGCACCCGGCCGGAGGCCACCAACTCGCCGATGATCGTGCGGGTGGTGGAGTTGATCGGTACGGCAAGGCCGAGGCCGTAGCCGGCCACGGCGGTGTTGACCCCGACCACGGTGCCGGTCGAGTCGGCGAGGGCCCCGCCGGAATTGCCGGGATTGAGGGCGGCGTCGGTCTGGATGACACTGTCGATGATGCGTACGCGCCGGCCGTCGCGCGCCGGAAGCGAACGACCCAGCCCCGACACGACGCCCGCGGTGACCGAGCCGGCCAGGCCCATCGGGTTGCCGACGGCCACGACCAGCTGGCCGATCCTCAAGGTGTCGGCGTCCCCGAGCGGGGCCGCCGGCGCGCCCGCGTTGTGCACGCGGACCACGGCGAGGTCGGAGAGCGCGTCCGCGCCGACCACGTCGAACTTCGTTTCGGTGCCGTCGGCGAAGGCGGCCGTGCCGCTGCTCGCTCCGGCGACCACGTGGGCGTTGGTGAGAAGGAATCCGTCGTCGGTGAAGGTGACCGCCGAACCGGCGCCGGCGCCCCTGGGGGTGCGCACCGACAGGGCCGCGACGGACGGCAACAGGGCCGCCGCGACGCCGGTCACGACGCGACTGTAGGCATCGAGTGCCCCAGATTCGACACCCGTAGATTCGGTATCCATGCCGCACTCAACGCCGGCCCGCCGGCGCTCGATGCCCGCCATCCGTCCGCCCAGGGCGAACATCGCTCTCGTTACGGATAGTCGCCGCAATCGCACAGAAAGTCCGACCGGCGGATGGTGGCGTGGGGTTGTATGGGTCGTAACGGAGCTGTGAAGACCTACGGGCTTCCGGGCGGAGGGTAAGGGAATGGTCATCGCCGACCAGTCTGTGCCGGCCGACATCGTGGATCGGCTGCTCTGGCAGGACGCCCAGCAGATGCTGGCGCGTCACGCCGAGCCCAACCGCGACGGCAACTGTGTCTGGTGTGGATGGCGATGGCCGTGCTCACCGCGCCGCCTCGCCGAACGCGCCGACGCGGCATCGCGGCGACCCTGGCGCGAGGCCTGGACCCTGCGGCACGACCTGAACAGCATCCGGGCCATGCCTGGGCTGCGGGCCGGCCTCGAGGACAACGTGGACCGGGGCCGACGCGCCGACGCGCCGCCCGGCCGGTGCCGGTCGGACACCAACCGGGGGTATTTCGACTGACAACTGCACAGCGGCCGTGTCACACACGGTCGCACCGACTTCGACGTCGCCCGACAGCTTGACCGTCCCCCGGCAGGCCACGGCTTCCCGGCCCGGCCGACGTCGCCGGCGGTGACTCCGGCGCGCCCCGCCAGCGCCCCGGTGTCCCGCACCAAGCCCGCCCTCGAACCGGGTCCGGACCGGCATGCCTCCGCCGGTCCAGCGCCTCCGGCCAGGCGCAACTCCGGTTCGGGCGGGGCGGTTGGCGGGAGCGCGCGACCACAGGTTCCCCCGCATTCATGCGGTCGCGTGTTCCCGCCCACCAGGCATGACCGCCTGCACCGAGCGGCGCCCAGCCGGACTTGCGGACGGCGCTGGAGGCGAGGGCCAGAAGGGCATGCCAAAGGAGTGCACGGCACAACGGCGTGGCGCCGCCTACAGGGCGCGCGTGTAGCGGAGTTGCGGCACCGGCACGCCGTTGACCGGCTCGACGCGAGTGGCGCCGTCCGGGGCCCAGCCGCCGCGCTCGTAGAAGCGCCGGGCGCGGTCGTTCTCCTCGAGAACCCACAGCACGGCCCGGTCGCCGCCCAGCTCCGCGAGCTGCCCCAGCGCGTTGACCATGAGATCGCGGCCGACCCCGGCGCCGACCAGGACCGGATCGACGTGAATGGCGTAGAGCTCGACCGCGCCGGCGGTCTCGCTCGGCCCGACGTAGGTGAAGCCGATCACCTCGCCGCCCTGCTCGGCCACGGTGAGCCGGTGGGTGTCCCGCTCCCACCGCCAGCGCTCGCTCCACCACTCGCCGAGGGCCTCCGCCGACCCCCCGCGGAGCGTCGCATCGGCGACGATGTGCGCATAAGCCGCGGCCCGGGACCGGTAGTGCAGTGCCCCCACCGCCGATAGATCAAGATCTTCTGCCGTACGCAGGAGGACGCTCATGAGTGCCGACGCTATCCGAGGCCGGCGACCGGCGAAGCAGCCAGGCGGGGTGGGACAGGGACCCGCAGGAGGTCTTCGGCCACGACGATCTCGCCGGCGAACTGTTTGCGGGCCTCCTCCAGGAAGCGGGACGGGTCCTGGTAACGCTGGGAGAAGTGGGAGGGGGAAAAGGAAGCGACCCCCGGGGACTTCCTCGGCCCGCGAACGGGCGAGGTCCGGTCGGACTAGGCCGGATCCCCGGGGGTCGGGTGGCTGCCTGGTACTCGCCTGACCGCTGCCACACGATCTCGAC
>Ga0307508_10006563_pt1 | contig 10929 bp, 18 predicted proteins | sample 9_EM_MG_FD_203089 | JGI IMG/M metagenome (GOLD analysis project Ga0307508, IMG submission 203089) | Populus trichocarpa ectomycorrhiza microbial communities from riparian zone in the Pacific Northwest, United States - 9_EM | ecosystem: Host-associated > Plants > Roots > Unclassified | place...
CACTCCTACGACTTTCTCAACCGTTTTGGCTCATTCAACGTACCGTACAGTTGCTTGTTCTGTTCGCGATTCGTGAGTTGCGCTTTGCCGCGAATTCGTTGAAGCCAACCCATGATTAGCTTGACTTACATGTTAGGGTCTCAACTGGCAGCTTGCCTGCTTTCTCCCTCTGGCGAGGTTAGTCCTGATGCAAATGCAAGTCCTTCACTTGCCATCAAGCAAATGTGCGACTTCGTGGCAGACCCAGGGTCTTTGGCCACTTCCCTTGCCGAAACGAATAAGCATACATTCAAGCCTTCCTTTGAAGAGGTGTGGTTTATCATTCATAGCACGTGGCACGCGCTGAGCGGGAATATTCAAGACATGGGACTTGATGTGTTTGATACTGACTTTTCTAGTCACTTTGGGTGTCGTGCACACGAAAGGGATGCGATTTCTCGAACTGTTCCCTTCCCTCACGCCGTCACTCATTTTGTGCATGTCGGAGGTCGCCAGGTGGCTATGGGAAGAGCCTAGTTTTGCGTTGGCACCGGAATGCGACCATGATGCGTCAGTCTACTAGTACCAGTCAGCTGCGATGTAGCTGAACTCAAATGTACTCTTCTGGCCTTACCCATTTGACAGCTTAATAGGGGTGTTGGTTCCAGGCCTCCAGATTCTGCATCACTTATTTTATGGTCCAGCATTGCAGTCCGGAGCAGAGATCCCCCAGTACGCAGATCTTCCACACATCCTCATGCATTCAGGAACCGCCTCAGGGGTGCCAGCATCCAACGCACTTGACCATACCTACATTGTGACAATGGCTCGACTTGGTTACGCTGATGTTCCCGAGTGGTTAGGCCGAGAAAGAATAAGGATCGTGGACGACATCGCGGGTGAGTCCTAGGCTGGTGCCGCAGGTTACTTTATTAAGTCCTAATACCACTCATTTTGCTTGTTTCTAGAGCTTGCAAGAGAGCTTTTGGAGCTATTCGTTGGCGGCCCCGAGGGTGATCTCATCGTTGAGGCGTATGTTCCTCCGTCGCAGGGTGATCCAACCAAAAAGGCGACCTATGAAAACGTCATGGAAGTGGATGGAAATACCGTGGAACCAATTGCAGATGATGATGAAGGCTCCGAGACGCAGCCACTTAGTGACTTGCAAGGTGCACAGAGCGCAATGGAGGAAGATTGATGGAATGCTTGCTTGTATATGTTGGTGGAGCTATTTCTTATCGCTGGCTTTAGTTGCACTTGTGCTAAGAATGTTAATGTCATTAAGCGGTATACTTTATTTCCTAACAAGTATCGGCTTCCAACGAGAGCATGGGTAGTCTGTTTAGAAACCCAAACTTTGTTCAAGTTGCTGGTGGGGGGGACTTGGACAGATTGCTACAGAGTTTCTCAAACCTGTGGAAGCGACTACTGTTGCGTGCGTCAGATCCGGTAGATGCATGTATTATCCCGCCTTAATTTCAGAAGTACAATCATCGCGCAATGTATCAATAGCTTGTGGGAGTCATGAAAAAAGCTACGAATAAATTACGCTAGGAGATGGAGGAGCGCATGGCGTGGTCGCAAAGCAGCTGTCAACCCAGCATCAAGGCAGGGTATTAATTAACGTGTGTATGTTGCTGCCACCAAGTCCACAGACGAGATAATACTTCAAAATATTCCAGGAATACTCCTGACTTGCGCAATCTGTTATCTTCCTCTTTGGGTAGAGATGACTTTGGAGAAACATCGCGGCAATTGATTCTTGACGATAGTTTTGACGTATGACGCGACCTAGACGGAGGTGCTTTCCGGGGTAAAGTGCATAGGCCTTACTAATAGGCAGCCTGTACGTCGTAAATCAACAAGGGAGGGTCCCGTCGAATATTTCTCTGGCCAACTTTTCGTCCGTCTCGCAGACAGAACAGATCTAACCATCCGAACAGTAGCTGCGTCGGTGAGAAGACAAACTACCAATTATCTAGTGACTCGAATGTGCGTGAGGTCCTCCTTGAGTTGTTGTTGGGCGGTCTGCGGCGAGTTGACGTAACAGCTGTCTCCCCATATTTCTGGAAAATACTGACGACCTGGGAGGAGAAGCGGCAGGAGTAAGAATCCACCGTGGACAGCTCCCCCACTCAGATTCCACTTGTCGCATGGCGGGAAATCCAAGAACCGGTATCAAGCAGAATATTTTGTTTTCGATCACGTGCCACTGTCGCTTTCTGGCGCTGATGGCGACGCTTGCAACCTCAGAAAAGGTGAAGACTGGGTTGCCTTTGGAAGAGCAGGCCTCATCCCCTTTGCCGATACCTTCTCCGTCTATTGACGAAAATCACGTCGTCGACGCGTCCCAAGACGACAAGTCCGAAGATGGTGAATTTGAAGTAGTTGACGATCGGTTTTCTATGATACCTCTTCAGACGCCCTCTGCAAGCCCGCGTGTGTCTCGATTCCGTGAGACAAACAAGACCGAAAACGCACAAGCATTGTCTCGGTTGCGGAACTCCAGCGTCAGTTCCCTTACTGGGCAGAAGAGCCCACGAGAGTCACTTCAGGAAATTTCACCATCGTCCACCCACGTAACCACGCCTGCTCAGTCACCTTACGACTCCTCTCGAACCTCTTCGTCTGCCGCAATGCCAATAATGATGGCGCGGCAGAAGGAACGTTTAGATTCCGATCCCAACGCACATCGAGCTAGTGTCGACGGACATGCTCGTTTGAAGGAGGGTTTTGAGAAGATTCAGCACGATTCGCGGGCGACTGAGGCTGATATAGATTGGGGTGAGCCATACGTGTGCTTTGCTTTCGCATGTGGACACGAACCAGGTGCAAGCTCATACATTCTGATAGACTTCTGGGGTATTGTCGTGGCTGGTTCGTTTCTGCATTTTATGTGTTTCGTATTTCGCCTCAGGTCTCCATTCCTTAAGACTACGAAACTGTGGCAAGGGGCGAGTCAACAAGACTTGCAAAGGCAATAGAACAAGGTTTGCGTTGCGACTGTGACCGTATGCAGCCGAAATTCACCGTGAACCTGTGCAGGGATACCTCCGGCCCTCCGAGGCCATATATGGCAGCTCATGTTAGGATTCTTGGGAGGTTCTATTTCAGTCAGTGTCTTACGACTTCTGCAATAGGTCGGTGTCAAAAGATGCAGAATTAGAGCAAACATATTCCGCGCTTCTCAAAGAGTCTAGCCCCCATGAAAAGGCAATCATGCGAGATCTCGGGCGGACGTTCCCTCATCATGCTTTTTTCACCGAGGGTAAAGGTATTGGTCAAGAGAACCTTTTCAATGTGCTGAAAGCCTACAGTATGTAAGTATATGTCGCGCCCCCCTTCATTCACTTCTTCCGTCTCACCTCTTCTCTAGCTATGATCGTGAGGTAGGGTACTGCCAGGGCTTGGCCTTTATTGTTGCCGTCTTGCTTCTCAATGCGAGTACATCCCCGACAACTCAACCATTGGGTGGTATCTGACGTCCTCGTTTAGATGCCCGATGAAGAAGCATTCTGCGTATTTGTCCGTTTGATGCAATCCTATAACTTGCGCACTATATACCTTCCGGAAATGCCTGGGCTTCAATTACGTCTATACCAGTTCGATCGGCTGGTCGAGGAACTGCTACCAGTCCTTTATGCTCATTTTCTTCGACAAGGAGTCAAGTCCAGCATGTACTGCAGCCAATGGTTCCTAACAATGTTCAGCTACCGGTAATTCTTTCAGCACTCACCGTGGCGCTACAGTTAATGTTCCATTTCTAGTTTCCCTCTTCCAATTGTGTACCGGATATTTGATCACCTTCTCGCTACGGGAGTTGAAGCTATATTCGGTTTCAGCATCGTTTTGTTGCAATCCAATGAGGAACAGCTATTGAAGTTGAAATTTGATAGTATTTTGGACTACCTAAAGTCAGCGTTATTCGACGCATACTTGGTGAGGTGATATTGTCGACGCGATGGATCCTTTGGTAAACCTTATTCTATTACACCTAGGACGAGGTGGCGCCGACTCCTAGACTTGGGAACGAAGAAGTGCATAACGCCCAATCCACTGCTGCATATCAAGCGGATCGATTTGTCCAGGATGCCTTAGCAGTTCGAATAACACCCTTCCAGCTGGACAATTTTGCCAGTGAATGGGAAGAGCTGCGACGTCAACAAACGGCGCATGCCGTTGAAATGGACAGTCTTAGGCAACAAAACCGATCCCTTCAAGCGCAGGTGTAAGTGCATGCTGCCATGTCACCGTGTTGTTGCTGAACGGGTTCATGCAGAAAACAGTTGCAAACAGCCCTGGCACAAATGAACGAAGATCATGTGGAAATCGTCAAACAGCTTGGTGGGCGGATAATATTATATCATAACGTTCGTGCGATTGACATGCTACTTTCGAAGTTATGGCCAAGGTTGAGAGAGAGGATATGGAAGCGGAACTGGTGAAATATAAGGTTTTGTGAGTTCATACTGTTTTTGATGTTGCAAGGCCGAGATGCTTAACGTTCCAAAGATACGCAGAACAGATGCATGCAAGCGAGGATGCGGGTTCTGCGAATCGAATGTCCACCATGTCCAGATTGTCCAGCTGGTCCTCTTTTGCTCGGTCCAATGGAAAATGATGCCAAATCCAAAAACAACCCCTCTCCCCAACATACTTGCCACCCATGCATACCCATCATTACGCACATATGTAATCTCAGTCCATCCTTTGCATAACAATGACCCTGTAATATAGCATGTCCTTAATCTGGTATTTTGCTTTGTTGATTTTTTGCGCCGATGGGCATGCCCTTCGGGAGCTCATTATGGCTTTTGGAACGCTCCGCTCGTATTGTAGTCCGCGCTCGTGGCCGTTCTGAGCGCGTCTTCATTAGTGTTGGCCACAGTGCTAGGGTAACACCGTTACAACGCTTAAGGTCAAAAACTGGAGCCACTGTGGTTCTCTTCGGCGCTGTTGGGGCTACGACAATTGCTTCGGCATCAGATGACATTTCTATCAAACATCTAGCTCTGGCCTTTTTGCGCTGCGAAAGGATCGCAAGGGCCGTCGTCTATGATGCAATCTTGTACAAACGAACCTTCAGCAAGACGTACGCTTCGGACGAGGAGATGCAGGCAGCCTATTCAAGGTGTCACCGAAGAAGTGCTGAGCGCATTCTCGAAGTCCTGAAAGCGAATGGAGGTGTGTTTTTAATTGGTAAGAACCCGCCGTCAGAGCTGAAAGTCTTATCCCCCAAAGGTATCTACATCAAGCTTGTAGGTACCTCTGGTTCTGAAAAGCATCGACGCGTGAGGCTCACTCCAAGATCTAGGGCCAGCATGTATCGTCCGTCAACTTACTTCCCGTGGAATGGACGGTACGCCAAATATGTGGAATCTGAAGCGTCAGACGTGTATGAAGATTCCTGTTCAGTCTACCATGAAGCCATTGCAAGACCAGGCACGTAGCGGCGCTTCGAGCCGAGCACGCATTGCTCACGCGCCATGCAGTGTTACCCTACGCCGTTCGAAGATGTCAAATCTTTGCTAGAACTGGAAACTGGCAACCGATTAGAAGATATGTTCTCGGAGTTCGACGAGACGCCCATCGGTGTAGCTTCATTAGCGCAAGTCCACACCGCAACTGAGCGCCTAACAGGCAGGAAAGTTGCGGTCAAGATCCAAGTAGGGCTGATCCACCGAATAATAGACTGCTCTGATATCATTATTCTGCCAGCATCCCCATCTCAAGGAATTCACGGAGCTAGAGTGAGCGCACCCAAGAAACACTGCTCGAGTATTTTGCGTGTTGACCCCGGCCCGCAGCATGAAAACCACCACGATTGCCCTGAATTGGGTCAAACGAGTTTTCCCTGAGTTCGAATTCACATGGTTGGGCGAAGAAATGAGAGAGAATCTCCCGAAAGAGCTTGATTTCATTCATGAGGCCCGTAATACTGAACGTGTGCGACGGAACTTTGCCAATGTGCAGAGGACATCCCTGCACATTCCTGAGGTCGTTCACGCTACAAAGCGGACACTTATTATGGAGCATATCGAAGGTGCTCGAGTATGTGGATCCCCAATCACTACGCGTATCGTCGCTGAGATCACCTTGAGGTGGACGATCTAGGCTATTTGGCCCAGCACAACATTGATCGCAATTTGGTTTCACACGAAATCGCGCGAATATTCTCTGCAATGGTTTGGATTCATGGGTTTTTCCATGCCGGTGCGTCACCCGCTCCCCCCAGCCCCGAAAGGAGCTGAATGTTTGTTTTGTAGATCCTCATGCAGGTAATCTGCTGATTCGGCCTCGCAGCAAGAAGTCTCGAAGTCCATACAACTTCGAGATTGCGTTGTTGGATCACGGCTTAGTATGCACGCCAGTCACCGCTGCTCTCAATATTGTCTGATTGTTTTGCACTGCAGTATTTTGACATTGATGACGACTTACGAGTGAATTATGCTCACTTGTGGCTGTCTCTCATAACCCCTGGACAAGAAAAAGACAGGCGGAAATATGCACAGCTAGTGGGAAACATTGGCCCAGACCTCGTCAGAGCCCCTCTATCATATTTTCTATGATTGCTTACCGATATGTTTGTTATAGTATCCGGTATTTGAGAGTGCAATGACTGGGCGCGCGGGCCTCGAAGGGACTTGGGAAGACGCTGATCCCAATAGACCAACGAATTTGTTGGAAATGAGAAATCAATCGGAGGAAGAGCTCGAGCGCATGAGGAATGCAGTTTTCGAACGTGAAGGCCTTCTCCTTTCTTTATTCTCAATGCTTAGAGCCGTTCCAAGACGCATCTTGATGCTTTTCAAAATGAATGACCTGCTGAGGTGAGTGTTTATCTAGTAAACCGTTCTTTGACAACTGTCAGGTCCTCACACGCGCCTTTTGTACACCTATGTGGGCAGGAACTTGGACTCGGAACTTAAAACCACTCACGCGCAGACCCGAATTTTCTTAATCATGGCTCGATATTGCAGCCTGGCCGTGTGGCACAATGACTATAAAAAATTCACCGACTCTCTAAGAACCGAAGGTCTACGATTATCTTCTTTCATTCGACTCGTCAAGAGTTGGATCGGGTTCCATCTTGTTTATGACACCCTTCGCGTGGCGGAATGGACGTCCGACTTGAGGGTGCAAGTGGTGAAGTCAAGAGCGTGGCTCCGCGGTCTCAGGCGTGGTGGATTCCGAGCTGCACATGACCAAGCAGCCGGTTTGATCGTGGCATAGCGGCAGCCCAGCACATAGTGCAGAGGGACGGGTAGTAATCACGAGAATATCCTTATTGGCAAGATATATACTAAAGCAATAGAGCTACAATCACAAGATTCGTGGTGGACAGCGTAGTGAGAACAAAACGGATAAATTCAAAATTTCTACTTGCGCGCTATGGGAGTGACGAGCAGCGGTAGCTGCGGCCCGTCGGCGAATTTACCCTTTACATACGGTCGTATCAACATGCTATACATGGAACCAAGAATTAGCCAACAAGTGACAAATTTAGGGAGGCAATACTGACACATTCACTTTCCGAACCTCCACGGTCGTCGAAAAATTGAAGGCGGGGATGAGAGCGAACAACATTGTTTTCATTCTACCGTTGGATATTCCTGTTAGATCAATCAACCACAAGCCAAGTGTGAGCTCAAAGCTTACTCCATGATGGAAAACCTCATGCCGATGCATGACTGCGAAATCATATCGAGGTAAGAGGAGGTATCAATCTTGCGAGGCGGGGCGACATACTCGTGGACCAGCGCTGAAAGTCATCACATTTGCGAAGAGACCTGGGGCCGAGCGTGCCGCAGCGGAAAGATTATTCCACCGATCAGGACTGTATTAGGCACAAAATCATTTTTTGTAGCGAGTAGCGAGTTAAGTTCATCAAGCATCCATCACATGATGAAAAATCCAAAAACTTGACTTACTTGAAGTCATGTGAATCCTCCCCCCAGACGTGTTTCACCAGGTTGAAAGCCTCGATGGGAACATGGATGTATTCGCCTTTAGCGATACGAATTCCATCGACGTGTCGTTCTTTGCCTTTCCACTTTCCCGACTCGTACTTCAAGGGTTCGGACACAGGGATGACATCGTCTTTCAGCGCCACGCGAATGGTGGAGTGGACAGGGGGGATGATCCTGAGGATCTCACGACAAACATTTTCGAGGTAGGGAAGTTTGTCGATGATGGCAAATAGTTGTGCTGACGATTCGGTCGTGGTGTCATCGTCGTCAGCATGTGCCTCGGCGAGTCCGACGAGTTCGTCTCGTAATTTGGACTGTATGTCGGGATTCTGGGCCAATAGAAGCAAGCCCCACGCCAGGCCTATTGAAGTCGTGTCGGAGCCAGCGAAAAGGAACGTATTGATATGATTGCAAATTTCATCGTCAGTAATGACGAGGTCAGCGGGGGTATTCGGAGAGAGGTTCGAAGCCACTGGTACCACCTCAACCAGGTCAGCCACAATGCATACAAATATTCCTTCTAGTAACCTCACCGAGCAACGACAAAATATCAACTCGATCCAGCTTGCCCAAACGGTGTTGTTCCTTGCGCTGATTAATCAACTGTATACCAAAGTCTTTGATGACATCTTGGCTCTGGTTCTTGATCCGGACCCTGTTATCAGGCTGCAATCCCAGTCAGTCACGCTACCTCCATGCGAATCCTATGTTATCACCTACTAAAAGCTTCTTAAGCCACGGGAGGTACAGGTGAAGATCGGACAGCAAGTCATCCCCTTTGTTAACGGTGCTATCAAACCTGATGTAACAAGCTCGCAATATGAGGACAAGCGTGAATGAAAATCAAATTGATGGTACTTGCATGACTTTATACGTGAGATAGATCCTTTCGTTCTCTTCCTGAATGGCGTTGAATTCATAATCGAATCCTGTCATTGGAGTTTAGCACGTTTTCGTGCCCGGGGTGCTATAACGCACCCGCGAGTCCGATCACATCAAATGTGGCTCGACTAATCCAGTGAACAACATCCAAAGTCGTCCCATTTTCCGAATCTCCTATGATGGATTTCCACTTTTCGCGCAACTGCAAGACGAAGTCATAAACAACGCGCTGTCCATTCAATAAGAATTAGGCACACACCTCTGCGGCTTTTTGAAAGAATACTGGCGTCACAGCTCTCAATTTAGCAGGGGAAAACGCCGGGCTGATAACTTTTCGCTGTTTGATAAAGCCACATAAGACATATTATTACACAAAATTAATCCTGTATAACATACCTGGCGGTGATTACGAGCACCTGGATTACTAAAATTCAGGACGTAGAAGACGTAGAGATGAACGATGCATTTGACCTTCAGAAGCGAGTAAACCTACACCACAAACGTTTAATGCTGAGAGGTGCGATCATGCTGAACATGATCGTACCAGATCCAATAAGAGAAGACAAAAGTCTCAGAGTGATAGGAGGTTTCTCATACTCCACAGGGTGATTCAACACATAATTGATGGCTCGTGGGTCAACAGTCATCAGGCGATTGTCAAACTATCAGGTCCATAGATCAGTCCCAGTAATAAAACCACATGTGCATCATTCCGATAGTTTTAAACAAAAGTGTGCTTACCCAATTGTAGCCTTTGATGCGATAGTTGGGCCCAAAACGCTCATACCATTCGTCTGTGGCCGTAGCAGAGATACGCGGACTGAAGAACATATGAAGTGATATTTCGCGTCAAGTGAGTAAAAAAGGTGATCTAGAGCGAACTTGCACGAACTCTAGGGTATGTCTGAGATGAGTTCTGAAGATGCCCTTCGACACTGGGCCTGGGAGGTCGCGCAACGGAGAGAAGACAGCTTTAATAACATAATAATGAAACAGGCGGGCTATCCATGCAGCCAGAAAGTATGCGAGAACGAGGACCGCGGAGGGCATTGCCTGGGGCGTAGAGCGCGTTGCGGCGTTGCGGAGGGGCCATCTTAAACCGGCCACAAACAACCCCCAACACAGCGGCGTTAAGTGGGCACTGGGCCTGCCTTAATTCCAAACTTGCAACGATTGTGCTCTGTATATATTCTCCGTGTAAATGAGACGTATGGTACATGTGATTGACAACTATAGCTTTGCGGAAGGATCCTCGTCTCTTAGACGAACGATGACTTTACCCCACGTCTCTCGATTTTCGATGGCTTTAAGACCCTTGGCTATTCCTTCAAACCCTTTGAACACCTCCGAATAGACAACCGGAACGGCCTTTTTGGTCCTCCACAACCTCCAGAATGCGCGTTAGTTTGACCTCGGGTAAAGCTGCAATGGCTCACTCTGACAGTGCGTTCCAGACCTCGGGTACTCTGGACTTATCGAATGTAGCGTATGCACCCCAATGCAATCCAACTACGGATATATTCTTGAGCAGAACGAGATTCAATGGCAGCTAAATAATCACGGGTGGAGTGAGTAGGGCAATCTTGAGCAAAAGACGAAACGTACCTTCTCTATTTCGCCTCCGACAAACCCTACCACGACAGCGCGACCTTTCCATGCAATACATTTCAGAGAGTCTCTGATCAAACCCACGGGATCATATACCACATCTGCGAGATTGAGCGGAAACAAAAATCAAGCCAGTTGGGATACCATTGCATCATGACGTACCAACACCCTTTCCGCCTGTTATCTTTTGGACTTCTTTTTGCCATCCCGTGTTCCGGTAGTTAAGCGCGTAGTCGGCGCCTCCAAATTCCTTACATACTTCTAGCTTGCTTTGGGAACCTGCAGTTGCGATGACTTTGGCTCCAATGGCTGGGCAGGTGAGAGTCAGGGGACAAAGCGCCGCGGGAGCGCCGCGAAGCTCGTACCCTTCGCAATCTGGGTATATTGAGTGACGGGAATTCCATGAAGAAATCAAATGTTGCACACCTGTATTGCAGCAATACCCACGCCACCAGCGCCTTGCGCGACGTACAATAGATAAGGACGGAGA
>Ga0307508_10006564_pt1 | contig 10928 bp, 16 predicted proteins | sample 9_EM_MG_FD_203089 | JGI IMG/M metagenome (GOLD analysis project Ga0307508, IMG submission 203089) | Populus trichocarpa ectomycorrhiza microbial communities from riparian zone in the Pacific Northwest, United States - 9_EM | ecosystem: Host-associated > Plants > Roots > Unclassified | place...
CAGAAAATCATCGAAACGGCCAGCAACCATATCCTCAAACCCGTCACTCCCAAGGTAAGACTCGAAGTCTTTTCCATCAGTCGTTTTTCCAACGTTGTAACTGATAAATCTATTGTTAGCATCTGGGCTACGTGCAACTTTGTGCATCACTGACACTAAGCTCGAGATTTTTCCGTTCTCGTTTGGCATTGGGCCCCCAACTATGAAAGAAACAACCCAGCCTGTCTGCTCAAGAATGGTCTTCCCTATCGCCGCGAGGGTCCTAGGCAATCGCTCAATATTGCTAACTCACTTCATAAGCTCATCTCCGTTGTATGATGGTGCAATCACTGACCTTTGATATGTTTTATTAGTATCATTAGATTCATTGTTTGAGGCCTCACGACGATACTCCTCGACTTTCTGCTTCATTTCTACAGTCTCCGTCTCGTATTTCTCCCTCATGAAGTTGTTCATGAATTCGAAACGAGTTTTGACCATTGGTTCACCCGGGTGCTCCTGCTTCCACGTTTTGCAGTATGTTTCCCACTGTTTATCGATCTCTGGCTTCCATTTGGTTTCGTATGTCATTTTGTGGTACGCTTGCCAAGGTTGCTTGACCCGCTTTGCTTTCCCCAACTTGATCACTCCACGAGTGGAAGCCTGACCAGCTCCTAGAGTAGGACGCTTATGGTTGTGGAACCATACCCTGACATGCTGAAAGTGAACCAGTAAGTGTGGTATATTGGAATGGGTAAAAATATACTCACAAGGTCTTGCTGTTTGCGTTTGGTCCTGACAGCCTGTTCGTAATTGCCAGCCTGCTTGATGTCATCTTCGGTTGGCTCGGCGTCAGGCCATTCTTTTTGCCAGTCAATAGTAACCTCATCAAAAAACGCCTTCCTCGTGTCAGCTGCTTCTGCGGTGGCAAAGTTACCAACTTGAGCTTTCAGCCAAGTTTCCTGAGCCTTCGTCGTCCATGTTTTTCGCGTCATTATGAATCGATGGCAAACATTGGGATAGCAAGTGTTAACGGAAGAGCAATGCTGTTGAAGTGAAATACGTGGCGAGGACGACAGGGGTGTTCAGAATTTTGGCCGATTTTCGGTAAGAGTTTGTTTATTTAAGCATTGTTTTGAAATTCACACTGCCACGGCATAAAAAGCCCATCGCCCCATTTTTTTTTGTTTCCAAAAGCTCTTCCAAGTCCGCCCCCAATGACTAACCTAGCCAATGACTCTCAAAACGATACTCAAGGCATGTATTCCCACCACTAAGCTAATACACCTGACTACAATCTTCCTTGGACAGGTTACCTCAAACCCCCACCTGTGTGCTATGCTACTCATCCACTCCGAGGCACGGTCAAGGCGCCGACTGTAGAACCTCCTGCTGTGGTGACTCAACCGAGCCAACCAGTTGTTATGCCGGAGATGGATGAGGTTAACTTGGCTCCTACCGACACCCTGAACATGGAGCCAACCGTAGCCCAACCAGTTGGCCCGAGCGTCAACCAAGAGATACCCGATGCCCTGCCATCCTCTCCTCATGTGACTGAGGAACACCCTGACGTCCAACATGCTCGTTATGAATTTATTCAAGCCGAACGCCTTCTCCGTAGGTTGAGGCAGCTGTCCCGCAAAATAGGCAAGGCGCCTTAAGTGACGCAGGTCTCTATCTTGCTCACAAAGAATACAAGAGAGCTGCCCACGTGCTCTCTTATGTGTCCAGCTACCACGAAAAGAAGTATGCTGCAACTGCTCACGAGGCCACCAATGCACCGGCGGTCTCTCATCAACCTTCCCCTGCAAAGTCCATTGTCAGCACTTTTTCTCCTCCTTCGACCAGTACTCCAAAGAAGGAAGGTCGTGGCGAAACTGCGACCGCCATGTCAAGCCAAAATTTTCGGCCCTTTTCTCCTCCTTTCACCCAAAAGCAGAATGGCCCCATTGGAACTTCCACTGCCCTGTCGAGCCAAGTTGCTCAGCCCCTTTCTCCTCCTTTCACTCAAATGAAGGAAGGCCCTGCGACCAAAGTTGGTTCTCCAGTTGTTAAGCCCTTTTCTCCTCCCTCCACTCCAAAGAGGGGAGGCCCTGTGTCAGGTCGAAATTCCTCTCCGGGTCCCAGCTCTCCCATTATTTGGTCTCCAAAGTCGCCCAATCCAAGTCGTAGGCACTATTCTGTTGTGGTTGGGCGACGTACCGGTGTCTATTCCAGTTGGTAAGTGCCGTCAATTTCGAACAATACAACGCTGACCTTTTGTTTCAGGACCCGAACCAAACCATTAGTGGATGGTCTGGATGAGGCTTCGTACCAAGGCTTTCCTAACCTAGCAGAAGCCCTCGATGATTATCTTACAGCCAAATCCAATGGTTTAGTCATGGTAGCTAGGAAACAAGGCGATAGCGTGAACATTTTTGGGCCTGTTGATCATGCGGAAGACTTGTTAGACTTGTAGATGGCCACAAATAGCTTTATTACATGATTGTAGTGTTCAATTTCAGTGAAAATAGACCCAGATTCCGATGATACCATCTCCTCAACCATGGATTTGAAAGCGTAGTACTGGGAATTGTGATTAATGACTATGAAAGCATGTTGTCAAATCATCCTGTGGGTACTGCTCAGGGTATCCAGTTGATTTAACGATCTTGAAGCATCTCCATGTGTAGACAAGGGATTGTGGAATTGGCGATCGTGTCTTGCTGTTTCTAATTCAAGACTAAGGTAAAGCTTGATGCACGATGGTTGTTCAAAACATTCACATAGCATCCCTTGTTGTCGTGACTTGTTCAGGTTAGCAATACTTCCGCTCGTCTCAAAGACAAGTGTTTTGATGCTTGCCCACCTCAGAGTACAAACTTTTGCTGTACCCGACTTAGTAGGAGACCACTCACAGGAGCTCATGCCAATGCGACTCGGAGCCAACGTTAACGAAGACGCACTTCAAGTTCATACTAGGGCCCGTCGCGATCCCTAAACTCGACTTGTTCTAACCTAATCGATCCACCCCGAGCACATGTCAACCGTGGACTTAAACGATGAGATTGGACCCGGAATTGTTGCGAAGCGGTTATCATGACTGTTTGTTATTCCACCCCTTTTACTTGCTACTAACATCCCACTGGTGATCATAACCTTTTACTCTGCTCAGTTATGTATGTCAATCCTTTGCCCTACTTCGTCTAATCTAATCAATCCACTTGAGCACATGCCAGCCGTGGACTCGACGATGAGATTGGACTCGGACGTGTCGCGACACAGTGATCATGATCATTTGTTAATCCATCTGTTCAAGTTTCAAGCTTACTTGCTACTAACATCCCGTGATCGTAACCTTTTATGTTACCCTCAGGTATGTCAATCCTTCGCCCTACTGCGTCAAAGTATCCTAATTACTACTAGATGTTGGGATGATAATCGGGTATAGTTAATGAGTCCCTACCAAATCAAGTAAAGTAACTTCGGATATTGATCCATAATTGATCCTTCCAGGTCAGAGTTTCATTCCGTACCGGTGACGAAAGCAACTTGGTTCTCTACCAGTACCATTGTGCTAACATGGCCCCAAAAGAGGCAACTAGCTCAGCAGCCAACCCAGAACGCCGCAGCGGCAAGCGCGTGTGCCTGCCTCAATTCTGGCCTGCTCGCCAACGGAATGCCTCGTCGCAGTTGTCCACAACACCCAGCAATTCCAATGGTTCGCGGATAAATACAATGCAACTGTTCGAGGACGGTAGGCTAAAATTAAAAGATAGAGAACAACTACGCAAGACATCATCCTCCACTCCAGAGCCAGCCATTCTCAAACTGCAAGGCACACCACACGACTTGGAGCCTGAGGCCGTTGTTCCATCGTCATCAACCGGCACCACTATTAGTACCAGTGCCAAAGGGAAACGGAAAAGGAACAACGACACTAAGGTAAAGAAATGCTACATTCGTCACGATGTTCTGACTTTGTTATTTTCTCACTGAAGTCTAGACTTGTTCAATGGCTCCATCTCCAGGATTCCACTCTGGACGAACTGTTGCGTCATGACGGGCTTAAAGGTTCCTTCGGGCAACATCTATGTGACAAGTGCCAAAAGGAGGAAGGGTCTTTCAGATGCAAGGATTGTGGCCACGGGTCTGGATTGCTGTGCCAGGCTTGCCTAATTTCGAAGCACAGAGAACTAGAACTTCACCGTATTGAGGTCAGATTGTTTTCAAGGTCCTCCGTAAAAGATTTCTCTCACCACCTCCCATCTCAGAAATGGAACAGCCAATTCTTTGAAAAGACAACGCTTGCCGGCCTTGGTCTACGAATCCAGCTTGGTCATGACGGTGGCCCTTGCCCTTGCCCGTCTTGTGGACCACAAAACTTCGTCGTGTTCGATCTTTCGGGCGCTCATGCCATCAACATCGACTACTGCGAATGTACCCCGGATAAGTCACTTGAAAAGCGATTGCAGTTGCTACGAAAGCGGTGGTTCCCGGCTACTCTTGCTCGCCCGCAGACTGTCTTTACTTTTGATTGCTTGGAATTTTTTCATGAGCTGACACTGCAGGGAAAGGTAAATCTATTTGACTTCTATCATACAGTCCTCCGTAGAACGGACAATGCCTGCATTTCCACTACAATAGTAAGTCCGCCAACTCAGGAACATGTTGAAAAGCTTACGGATCACTAACTAGTATCGATATCCTGAGATGCATAGAGTCTTTCATCTCTGGCGCAACCTGATGTCATTCAAGCGGGCTGGCCGCGGACAAGATCCTTTAGAGATCGACGCGACCCCTCCCGGTGGTCTGACAGTTGAATGTCCCGCATGTCCCCAGCCTGGCCGTAACTTGCCTGAAGGATGGGAAAAGGCAGGGCCACTTCTGTGCGTATACACTACTGGCAAGTGTACCAATTCATATTGATGCATTCCAGGTTTCTGTACACCCTGTATCTGGCTGTCGACGCGAACTTCAAGCTGAAGGGAAAAGATCAAAAATTAAGTGACGTGGAGTTGATGCCGGGCTATGGGATTTTTGTTGAGGAGTCGCAATATCAGGCACACCTAAAGAACCATAAAGATCAGCCCGAGGTGATATACATTAATCAAGCCGTCAAAGTTTTGTTGACTCTTCATCTAGATAAACACTTGCGAGTCTGAGCACGATGCTATCGTGAGGGCAAGTACATGTTCAAGCCCAGGCTATGCCGTTACTGGCACTGGGCTTGTCTTGTGCTCGCGCCATTCTCTTGTTCGAAAGAATGGAGTCGGTGACCTTCAGAAAGGGGAGAAGTGAGTCAAAACTCTTGAAATAGATCGCTTCCATTGATCAGCAATCAGGTACTCAAATATGGATTACATTATTCTATCGTTGCTAATTGGTGTCACTCTGGCCCTTATCATCCTTACCTATGATATTGCGTGCCAATGGTCAAAGAATTTTAAGAGAAGAATGGCAAACTTCCCGGAACATATGAGGCTGGGAAATGACGTTGAGTTTGACGTGGCGATTCCTAGGCATATAAACGGGCATGGGCAATCGTGTCGTCAAAATTTCTATCTGGGTTACATGACAGGCGCCGGACGGACTTGTGGTGAGGAGGTTGAAGTTAGTTGGTCTAATACCAACCCGCTCGCTCCTAGTGTACGTGAAATGGGTCCAGCAGCTCGCCATGACACCCTTAACGACCATTGGAATGGCTGGAATTTCACGAAGGTTGTCAATTTAAGTATGGTTTGATATTTTCCTTCTTTCGTTGTAGTTGATTTATTGTTTAGGAAAATCTTTACTCAAAAAGTTTAAGGAAGCTGCGACGATGAAGGAACAACATAAGGACATACTCGAGCAGTTCACTGCTACGTTTTCGAAGGAGACTGTCCGAAAGTGGCAATTGGTTGATAAATGGGAGGCCAACTCGGATCCTTCCGCAGCAAACCCTTACGAGGAACCTGATTCAGGTAAAGATGACTCGTTTATAGCCTGGACATGAACTTAGTATGTTTCTTAGGAATGACCTTGCATGACGTGCGACTTGAGCTTGCAAAAGAGGAGGCTGCTAGCCTGGCAGCAGACGGGCCACAACATAAGACATCATTGACTGGTTTTTTTACTACTGCATTTGATCTGGAAGACAGACAGTAGGTTGTATTTCTACTGGTGCTGTTTGTAAATTAATTAAAGACTCCCCAGATTCCAACTATGATACGAGGTTTCAAACCAGAAGTCAAAGCCTACAAACAAACAACTTGCCAACTTTCGGGAAAAGCGAACAGGATTGCATCATCAAATCGAGACTTGGAGACAGGCACAGTTGATATACACACCTCACACAGCGTCAATGGTTTCATCCAGCTTGTCCTTCAATGAGAATGGAGTACAGCGTGTCGAAGGAATCGAGAATTCACCACTTTTCCTGCCATCTTCCTTTCCTGATCATGTCTGTTCTCTTCCGGATTTGAAGCGTGCTTGCGATACAGAGAAAAGGCTACGTCTCGCACAGGCTGATGATGCGCTCGTCGAGATTCGGAAACAGCGTCGAGTCATCCAAGGGCTGTGGCAGTTTAAGAGGTTGAATGTATCAGGAACTGGCAACCGACCAAATACACGCATGCTCACCCTATACAAACGGATCAACCACAAAGTCAAACGTGCTGCACAGAAGTATCGCACAGCTCGAGCCGCTCTCCTCTCACTCGATCCCGACGCTCCGTGAAAGGAAAGATTCAAAGATCTACGAAAAGAAGATATCAGGGGCCCTGGAAGGGCTCCTGACGACCAAAAAACCACGAATGGTCGGTTTGAGCCCTCCTGGATATGGTTGGTTACAAGGACCAGGGATTTCACACAAACCGAGGAAGAGTTCGACGAAAGCCTGAGAGCTGAATGGGCGAAAACCTGTGCACGCTCGATGCGTTGGCAAGAAGAGTATCAGATCGTTCAGGAAGAAATGCGACGCGTCCTGGCATCGTTCGAGTGGAAGGCATCGTGGTGGGAGTCACAAGCGGGGCTACGGGACAATGGTGACGTTCAGACTCTAAGCGGAGTTTCGGCCTATGCATATAAACAAGCACACATTACTCGACAGATGGCCGTTCGTTGTGCCACATCCTGGTTGCCAACACTTGACAAACATGGTATCAAACCAGAATGGGCTAAGACGTACCCCGGAGCCATGGCCTTAGTGGCAAAAATCCATGGTGAAGAAAAGAAGGATAACACCAAAGAAGACGAGTCGAAAGACAATGTTGGTAAAGAGGATGTTGAAGAGGAACTTGACAAGGAAGATATGGCTGAAATAGAGGAGACGCCGTCTGACGCAGAGAGTGATGAAGAGTTGTATGATTTGTTTGAGTATGATGATTAGATAATAATTAAATTTGGTGGTAACGCGCTGTCACACGTGATAACCTTACTTAATGGCCTGGCTAAATGTGCATTTCCTCAACTCTCTATGCTTGAAAAAAATAAAGTTTGCCTTAATTTATTTTACTATACCTTTATGTAGAAATTCCTATACTATTACAAGACCAGGACTTCATGCCACAAAGTTGTTTAACTTCCAGTAATGCCTGCCATTAGTGCATAGCACGGGTTCGTAAACCCCAAGTAAACCCACGTGGGTACCCGGGTACGGGAATATTGATGTAAGATTTTTATGCAAAAAAACCCGCCATTCATCAATTGATGATCTGCGGATAAATTTCATAATAATTAATTTCAGTAACAAATGTAAGATTTTTGTGCAAAAAACCCGCCATTCATCAATTCATGATCTGCGGATAAATTTTCATATATATTTTGAGTAACAAATGAGATATTTTTGTGCAAAAGTACCACCATTCACCAATCAATGAACAGCAACTAAATTTCACATACCCATGGGTCATACCCGCGGGAACCCGTACCCATGAGCACGGGTACAGGTTTAGTGCGGGTGTGGGTGTGGGTACAGCTTGAGTTACCCATGGGTTACCCGAGCTATGCACTACCTGCCATTACAACCCTGATTTGGTTATAACATGAATTTTAATTCCCTGACCTACTACATATTTATAGCTGCTTTATGGAATTGCAGGTGGGAATCTCTTCTTGCTGTTGCACCAGTTTTGATATTGAAATGTGGCAATCACTGCTGGCATAGATTGTGGCATGTTTATGTATTCCAGAATGTTTTATTGCTGATGAAATGAATTGTTTACAATTGACTTTGGAAAATTTTTGCTGTGATGGACAGAACCCCTGCCAGCTGTATGTTCTTTCCCATCAAGCATTTGGCAGGAGAATTCAGCACTGTTCAACATCACCCATTAGGCAGGGGGTTCTGTTCATTGTGGGACTTTTCTAATAAGAAAATGAAATGATCCCACCAATAGAATGAAACGATCCCAGTAATATAATAAAATGGCCCCACCAGGAAATGAAATAACCGCAGCAATAGAATGAAATGACCTCAGTAAGGAAATGAAATGACCCCAGTAAGAGAATGAAATGGCTCCAATGGAATGAAATGACCTCAGTGAGAGAATGAAATGGCCCCAATGGAATGAAATGATCCCAGTAAGGAAATGAAATGACCCCAATGGAATGAAATGTTCCCAGCAATGGAATGAAATAACCTCAGTAAGGAAATGAAATGACCCCAGTAAGAGAATGAAATGGCTCCAATGGAATGAAATGACCTCAGTAAGGGAATGAAATGGCCCCAATGGAATGAAATGATCCTAGTAAGAAAATGAAATGACTGTAGTAAGGGAATGAAATGGCTGCAAAGAAATGAAATGATCCCAGCAATGGAATGAAATGACCCCAGTAAGAGAATGAAATGGCTCCAATAGAATGAAATGACCTCAGTAAGGGAATGAAATGGCCCCAATGGAATGAAATGTTCCCAGCAATGGAATGAAATGACCCCAGTAAGGAAATGAAATGACCCCAGTAAGAGAATGAAATGGCCCCAATGGAATGAAATTTTCCCAGCAATGGAATGAAATGACCCCAGTAAGGGAATGAAATGGCCCCAATGGAATGAAATGTTCCCAGCAAGGGAATGAAATGACTCCAGTAAGGAAATGAAATGACTCCAGTAAGGGAATGAAATGGCCCCAATGGAATGAAGTGATTCCGGCAATGGAATGAAATGACCCCAGTAAAGAAATGAAATAATCCCAGCAATGGAATGAAATGACCCCAGCAAGGAATGAAATGACCCCAGTAAGGAAATGAAATGACCCCAATGGAATGAAATGTTCCCAGTAAGAGAATGAAATGACCTCAGTAAGGGAATGAAATGGCCCCAATGGAATGAAATGATCCCAGCAATGAAATGAAATGACCCCAGTAAGAGAATGAAATGGCCCCAAAGAAATGAAATGATCCCAGCAATGGAATGAAATGATCCCAGCAATGAAATGAAATGACCCCAGTAAGGAAATGAAATGGCCCCAGTAAGGGAATGAAATGGCCCCAAAGAAATGAAATGATTCCAGCAATGGAATGAAATGACCCCAGTAAGGAAATGAAATGACCCAAGTAAGAGAATGAAATGGCTCCAATAGAATGAAATGACCCCAGTAAGGAAATGAAATGACCCCAGTAAGGGAATGAAATGGCCCCAATGGAATGAAATGTTTCCAGCAATGGAATGAATTGACCCCAGTAAGGAAATGAAATGGCCCCAAAAAAATGAAATGATTCCAGCAACAATGGAATGAAATGACCCCAGTAAGGAAATGAAATGACCCAAGTAAGAGAATGAAATGGCTCCAATAGAATGAAATGACCCCAGTAAGGGAATGAAATGGCCCCAATGGAATGAAATGTTTCCAGCAATGGAATGAAATGACCCCAGTAAGGAAATGAAATGGCCCCAATGGAATGAAATGATCTCAGTAAGAGAATGAAACGACCTCAGTAAGGGAATGAAATGGCCTTAGTAAGAGAATGAAATGAGTCCTACAAAGAAATGAAACAATCCCAGCAGTGGAATGAAATGGCCCCAGCAATGGAATGAAATGATCCTAGTGAGAGAATGAAATAACCCCCTGCAAGAGAATGAAATGCTATCAGTAATATAATGATATGGCCCTGCCAGTAGAATGAAATGACTCCAGCAATGGAATGGTATGACTCCAGTAAGGAAATGAAATGACTCCAACAAAGAAATGAAATGGGCCTACCAATAGAATGAAATGATCCCAGCAATGGAATGAAATGACCTCAGTAAGGGAATGAAATGACTCCAGTAATATAATGAAATAGCCCCACTGATAGAATGAAATGGCCCTAGCAATGGAATGAAATGACTCCTGCAAAGGAATGAAATGCTATTAGTAATATAATGAAATGGCCCCACCAATAGAATGAAATGGCTCCATCAATAAGAATGAAATGACTCCAGCAATGGAATGAAATCCTCCTCCTGTAATCTAATGAAATATTCCCAGTAAAGAAATGAAATGCATTCAGTAGTCTAATGAAATTGAAATGAAATACCTTGCCAGTATTAATGAAATGAACAACTCATTACAAACTCCAGTAATATTGCAGATCGCCTTCCCAGTAATTACCTATTCTATATGATATAAGGTGGTCAATACTAGTGGTACACCAATCTTCTGAAGCGTATTGAAATGGATTGGCCAGAGGAATTAAGACTGCATGGTGTTGAGACCCGTCCTGTTATTGGAAAGCTTCACAAGCCTGCACACCGACGCAAAGGGCATGATGAGTACTCCTGCAATTTTGCGCCTGGACTAGGTCTCACGGATTTCGAATGTCTGGAGTGCATCTGGACAGGAAACAATGGTGCTGGCAATGCCACAAAAGCCTATGGTCCTGGCACTCAACAGGATGTTCTTGACGATCACTTCGGATTTTGGAATTGGGAGAAGTATAAGGGTCTGGGTCAGGGTTCTTTACCAGTTCTTAATGAAGTTTTGTTTACTGAATTTTGTTTAGGCTCCACA
>Ga0307508_10006565_pt1 | contig 10927 bp, 13 predicted proteins | sample 9_EM_MG_FD_203089 | JGI IMG/M metagenome (GOLD analysis project Ga0307508, IMG submission 203089) | Populus trichocarpa ectomycorrhiza microbial communities from riparian zone in the Pacific Northwest, United States - 9_EM | ecosystem: Host-associated > Plants > Roots > Unclassified | place...
AGTCTACCCACGAAAGCGTAATTCAAACATCACAACCAATGAATGGTACCCTGTTCGCTATTCTTCAAAGCCCTGCATCACAATTTTGGTGCTGTGATCATGCAGGATATTGAATCTTCCTCCGTGGCCATTGCTCTGGGATTTTGTTATCATCGTAGTTTGCACTTCCTGCAGACTTCCACACATGCTTCGACGCAATCCCGTTACCGCGCGTGGGGGGTGGGATCTGGCGGAAAATGTCTTTGTTGCACGACGCAATCCATTACCTGGACGAAGCTACGACCTGATCACACATCGAGGTATCAGAGGCATGTTGATGCGAAGGGTCGAGCATGGAGTTCATGCATGATCCATCATAAACTATACTAATAACTCCATATTCTTGACACTCGATAGACGCGTATTCAAACAGAGACTGTACAGCGGATGAATGCTCTGACGGAACTCACAAGACTGTCGACATGTGGAAAATTGATTCTGTGTTGCCTGTTCACTGACCTTGGATACATGGCCGTAACCGAGTATCTTGCATTTGAGCTTTCTGTGCACCTCCTTTCAGAGAGGAAGGTAGTTTGTGTGCGGTAAAATTGCGTCGTTGAACATCGCCATACTAATTATAGTTGTTTGTCCCGAGGAGGGCGAGCGATTCGTGAGTGCTACGGACTTTACGCCTCTTACAGCCTCATAAATGGCTTTAAATGAGCATAGACATCATGGGGGATGCATAAACTATCTTCAAGCGAAGTTTCGGAGGAATTTACGTCAAAAAGCGCGATGTGATTTTTACCTGGCTCTTTGCTCTCTGTTAGAAACTCATCCCGGGGAAAAAACTCATCGCGCTTTTCTTCAAATTTGATTCCGAAAAGTGGTTGGGGCGGTAGAAACGAGACCAAATATCATGTCCGTCGTAACAGGATGGCCTAGGATGCCTACATGTGGCTGCTAGGACGTCCGGGAGTGATTCGGGCGTGTTGCATATTGTTTGGCACAGGGCGAGTGCATTGGGTTTTACACCTCACACCTCATACTGAACGGCCTTAAATGAGCATAGACATCATAAGAAGTGTATAATCTACCCTTTAGCGAAGTTTCGGCGGGATTCACGCTAAAAAGCGCGACATGATTTTTGCATGACTCTTGGTTATCCGTAGAACTCGCCTTGATGTAAAAAACTCGTCGCGCTTTTCTTCACATTTTCGTCCAGAAATCATGGGAAATGGTAGATACAAGGCTTTATATTATATCCGTGATAACAGGACGGCCTGGGATGCCCTTATGCGACTGCTAGGCCGTCCGGGAGGGATTCGTGTGTTGCATGTTGTTTGGCACACAAGCCAAGCGCATTGGGTTTTACCCCTCCTACACCGTCATGAATGGCTTTGAATAAGCATAGATGGCACGAGAAATGTATAAGCTACCCTCGACGAAGTTTCGGAGAGTTAACGCTAAAAAGCGCGACACGATTTTTGCATGGCTCCCCCCGCCAGAATCTCGACCCGAATGCTAAAAAGCACATCGCGCTTTTCTTCTTATTTTTGTCCAAAAATTGCGGGAAACGGTAGCGACGAGGCTATATATTATGTCCGTGGTAACAGGGTAGCTTCGGATGACCTGTATGCGGCTGCCAGGACGTCCAGTGTGATTCGGGGGTGTGAAGTTGTCTGGCACACTGGCGTTCGCGCAAGGCACTACGAGGTTCCGGATACAACCTCGTTATTGGATGGTAGGGTTCAACCAGAGCAAAATGTTGCGAGGTGATCGTATATATCCAGTCGATGCGGTCTCCAATCCAGGTACTACCAATTAATCACTCGAAAAACACCGCAGGAGATTTAGGCAGCAAATTGCGGTGGGAAGGAAATGTTCCGAAAACTCCGCGGTATAAGCAATATAATATCGACTCGCACACCAGGTGCTTCATACAACACAGTCCGCAATGATGGAGGGGAAGGTAAAAAGTACAGAAAGAATGAAGGGGTGCACACCCAAACCCCAAACTACGAGGCAAATACTGTCCAGAGCCAGTATTGATGACAACAATCAAAGGTGACTGTAGAGTGGCCAACGTCAGGGCAATCCAAGAGGCTTAGACCACGAGCTTGATCTCGCCACAGCTAGTCAAGGGGCTCTCTTGGCTTGCTGTGGCTCTGAACGCTTTGGCCATATTCCACCTCCAGCCATCGAGCGCAATCACTGTTGTCGAGCAGCACTAAGGGTGATGGTAAGTAGAGAGGGAATGGTAGTGTTCGGACATAGGGATTCAGCCCGAAGGCTGTTTGCATTCCAACCCCAGCCAGGAAAGAATAAAAGACTACAAGAGCGACGGGTCCAGCAGGTGACAAGGCCGTTGCTTTCGGCTGTGGCCGCGAAAGAAGTATAACCATGCCAAGAAAACGCAGACGGCTGCCACGAGGTGTGTGTGCCGAAGGGATAAAAGTCAGAGGGGCGATATAACGAACAGGATACACGGACCACCCGGAAGGTAACGGAGACGTGCCCATCTCTCCCAATCAGGAGGGGAAATGGGTATTTGAAATTGTTTTTGGTCCAACCACATCGACTGCAGCCACAGCCACCGAGGCTGCACACCCAAGCAGAAGCGAGCACCTTATAAGCCAACCTGGAAGCGCTGCGACGCTGACAATGCGCGGTCGTAAGTGCGTCAACTAAAAACGGCAGCTTTCTGCCGTGATCACCCCTACCACTGAGACGTGGTGAGGGTTATACCTCCGTACCTGGTCTTAGCGGTGTCCCGCTAGTTCCGTCTCTCTTTCAAACGTCACCCGACACGTACGTCGCCTATAGAAAGCGTAGAATTTCCTTGCATCACCAGCTCACCACGTGAATAGGCAACCGGGGTCCTTCTACGGATGGTGCTGCTACCTATCATTTCATCGGTAACACGAATGTCCATCAGGTGATCCTTGATGATATTCTTTACCCTCCAGCCCCACGCTGGAAGCTTATTTCACTACCAGCTGAGCTCCTTCCAGATCTCCGAAGCGAGGAATCAGTTTCAAATGTGATCGCGGACGTCAAGGGCAAGGGAGTTGAACGTCGAGCATCATTGTCAAGTTCTAAGCCGTCGTACAAGGGGAGGATCCTCCTGATGCCAAGCGTGCATTGGAGAGCGACCCTGACATCCTTATCACCTTGCCATTGTTTAGTGTACAGTCTATCATCTGCAGGGCCCTTCAGCATGTTCAAGCTCCCAGGAGATGGGGTAGTCTGACCAATTGCACAGATCTGTAGACCATTTTGGGTTGGAATCAACTTGTTCACATTGCCCATGCGCGCTGATGCTCGCCTGTCCTGATGTGAGATCAAAATAGCGACAGAGGGCTGTTAGCGAAAATGGACCCAGGAGAATCAGCGGAGCAACAATGACAAGTCCCTCCATGATACAGGCACGGAAAGAGGGAGAATGTGATGTACGGGAGGAGTGAGCCCGATGCCTCGTTCGTGGCCCATGAACTACATAAACGAGATAGCGCGTTGGGATCGGGTGCCAACAAGCACGGCTTGACAAAGCCGATCGCACCAAGACGAGCACCCTGACTAATATATCGCAGACGAGAAGCTTGCACGGGGTGAGATCAAGACGATCGATGAGGTCAAGCGACTCAACGTGAATGGGGATGGCCTAGAAGCACACGTGGCACTGCCGAAACCGGCAACCTGCGGTGCTTCTTGTAAGCCCGACTATCGCGATGTGAGCGTTAAGGGATACTGCAATGAAGAGGGGATCATCCCCGAGAGATGCATGAACTCATGCTCTGTCAATGCAACGGCCCGAGGAGAGAGAGCATTGTCAATGATGTGGATATTATGCGTATGTGGCTTCTCGTCTGCCTATTGTCGACACGCGCGGCAAGGGTGCTACAAGAGCGCTAACGTAGCAGCGGAAGCGACAGGTTGTTTAAAAAATGTTGTCCAGACAATCCATTGAGAAGTATGAGGAGATTTCACGCTTGTGTGCCTGGAAGAATGGTGTGATTTTCTCATTCGGCATTGAACATTTGGCGCGCGATGAGTGACTTGGCCCTCAAGGTTGTGGCGTACTGTGAATCTAGCGCGCAGCTGAAAGGGTGGGCGTCACGGTGTGTGTGGTGATCAGATTACCCCATCGTGAACAGATCTGGTGATACCTGTGTAGATGCACGTGTGGGCGTGGTGGCATGGAGGGTGAACATTGAGCGTGGCACCTTGGGCAGAGATGATAGATCTGGAAGTACTAGCTTTCTTTCAACCGCCGGCGCAGTTCCGCAACAATTAGAAGTGCGGAGCGCCCAGATGTGTCCGAAAAAGATGATAAAAGTGCGATGCATGCGAAGCAGCCTAAAGTGGGATTCCGAATCAAGCGTCAGCGTCTCTTTATCAACCACGATAATTCTCGGCGCCCAAACGAACTTTCCGGCAAGAAGGAAAATCGGTGTCGCAAGATCTGCCGATCTATCGAAAATGACAAGAAAGCGCATGTGCCCTCCACACATTCAAATTAACTCGGTGAACATGATTTGTACAGCGCGCCCCAATAAAGCCGTCGCGCAAAGTGAACAACGTTGTGGACGAAGCGAGCTTCTGGTTGCGACTGGCGCGTGACACAACGTGTGAGTTGTCACGTTCTTTAGCGCCTATTCCACCCGCAGCGAATCTCTGGCTATCCCCATCGGAGATGCAGACTGGGTGCGGTTAGGGGGCTTGCGGTTCCTCAGCTAGGGAAATTGTTTGACGTCAGTCTGTCCAGATCTCACAGACCGTATTGCTAGACAACAACACAAGGTGAACGTCTAGATTCAAGTCCAGATCCAAGTGCCCGCGTACGCGTTCCGAGGGCAAGGTTGACGAAGGGGTTAGTATGTCATGAGTACTATCGGTGCAACCGTACGCGTGCGAATTGAGTTTCAACAACCGGCACAACTGAAACCATGAGAATCGACCCGCATCCAGATCTAGAGGTACATGTCACAAACATTTGCCCTCTAAGGAATCACAAGATCAAATGGTTGGACGGTACAAAAAAAAGACTGGGAGAAACGAGCAAGGTGCCATAAAACAATACTTGCCAAGCACTTGCTACCCCAGCGACTCACCAGCGTAATAATCTTCGGCATGTATATCGGTTGATATAGTCATGGGAGACGAGATGTGAATACCGATCAATGTGATGATGGCTGATTTCAAAAGTTCGTGATAGGTGAACACATAGGCGTAGCTGCCACGTGCGTCACTGTGATTTCATGGCGCCGCACACATATGACGCAGATGAAACGGCGCGGTCAACTTTCCGTAGTGGTTGTGACCGCGCAACCGGAGGGCGCATTGTTCCGCTTCCCTGCGCATATGTATGACGTGTTTCATAGGGTGCACCGGACAGATCAAAGAATGGAACATCAACAAACGATACAGGCTCGTGGTGGTGCGGGCAAAAACATGGGCTAGACAGCTAAAGCTTGGTTAAGTAGGTTGAGCGAGGTAGAACTGGGGACTTCGTTGGGGTGGGAATATAGAAATTGCTCTGGGTCGGAGCAGAAAGTAGGCAGCGCTACCCTCGTGCAGCGATGTTGATTCTTGTAGCGGTGGGAGGAGTGGTGTAGCACCGATTAGTATTCTTTTCACTGCGTTCCATGGAGATGGGTGCATGCGCAATTAATGAGTCAGAGACTCCCTTAAACTCCAAGTCGGAGCAGCTGATATGAACTTTGATCGAGCATATGCATCTGGGACCCCCAAATCAAAACACGCGGCATGCACAGTCCGACCATGAAATGGCGCAATGCTTGCAAGAGGGTGGCGAAGGAGGGACATCAAACTGATCGCCGGCGATCGATGGCTCAGAAGGCCTTGGATACCGCCTCAAGGCAGGAGCTAGCCTGCGGTGTTCGTTCCATCTTCCGTTAAGCTTTGGGATGGGGAAATTGGTGTAGCGCCCTCGGTTGGATGCAGAAATACTCTGAAACATAAGAAACAGCGGTTTTGGCACCCATCGCACATCCAATCGGTGTCAAAAGGAAAGTTAACAAACGCGAGATAGAGCTCTCACACTGAGGAGGAATGTAGATCGATACGCCTAGGTACATCGCTGGGCAGTCTTGATTGAGTTCCAACGCATTGTTGTACATAACGTCCCCTGGCGGAAACGCACAACCGAAACTATTCATAAGCATGTATGTTCTCCATGCCTCCTCGGGTGAGTTGGGATAGCGCTGTGCAGAACGCGGCCGACAGTGTTGCTGCGAGGGATTGGGGAAAGCAAGATGGTGAGTATACATGTCAACGGCTGTGCACAAGTTTGCCTTCATAGGAGCTCACGGAACACGTTGCACGGCATGCCGATACCAAAGCGGCTCGGATTGCCGGGACATACACCCGTGCCAACGAATGGGCGGAACACCGGGCGCCATGACCAGCGGACCATATTACAACTGTTGCGTCAGTTTCAACCAAAATGCAAAAAGGGAGCCACAAATAGATAAACCAGCACATGCGTCCATAGAGGTAAAAACGCGATGCAGACCGTATAGCAGTTGCAGGATGCTGTAACACGTGTACTCGCTGTCAATGATGGGACGGTGGACGAACGAAAGTCCGGACATTGCCGGTGCCGCCCGATGCCCGATCCGGTGTCCAGGCATCTCGACGGCTACCCACATAGAAACAAGGTCCAGTATAGTCACTAGAAAATCCCGGAAACTGCTGTACTTTTCGATGAGAGAAGTCATGACGATGCACATTTTTTTGCATCATGTATTGAGCACTTTGACAAAACAAACAGTTACATGCGATTCAACGCGATTCAACCTTGTTTACACGACTACTGGACGCGCTTTGCATCAGCGGAGCTAATAAGAACAGCATCATCAAAAACGGTGACGAGGGCATCCTTCTTGACCGTATATTCTGCCTTCTTGCCTGAGTCCCACTTGATCGTAGCCGTCTCGTCCCCACTGCGCTCCCAATGGTTTTTCGCCCAGTCTTCATTCTGCTTCGGGTATATAGCATACTCGCTACCACTCCCGCCAGTCTTAGTCGTAATGGTGACACGGATAGTGACGGAAGCTCTGTTGGACACCCAAACCATACTGATACTACGAAGTCCAAGAATTAAAATGTAAGCGTTACTAGCTTATGCACCTACAATATTACTCACAATTTGTGATGCTTGAGAAGCGAAGAAAAAGTTCGGTTTTTGTGTTTGTCTGAGAGTGCACGCTGCAAGGAATATCAATCAAGGAATGTTGCCCAGAGTTAGGAATGTCGGTACCTCGAACTACGAGGCAGAAAGCATATGCTGGCCATTAGCTGGCCCCCGCACTGCCTTTATACTGCAACGCGAGAGAAAGGGAGCCCAAAATGGGAACGGCGGACCACTTCATGGACGCTTAGGTCATGACCCTCGTTGATTACTCGCATCCAGAGTGCGATCATGGGACCATTATTTTCCAAGCCTTCAGGAAGCATGGGAAGCGACGTCCTTCCACAGAAAATCAGGATTTTCAGTCTAGTGTGGTCATCTGCTATCCTTCTCCTATCATGGCTCCCGATATTCGGAGATGACCCTGATGCAGAGGGGCAGCGATCGAGAGAGGTTGATTCAAAACATCGCCCCACAGCGCGGCGAGATTGCGGAAATGATGCACAAATTCGCAATACTTGAGCCCTGTCAACGGTATTTGACCCACCATTATGACAATCCACAAGGAGACAATTGCGGTTGAGTTACGAAGGGCGGTTTTCAGCGCCACCAGTACAACAACGAACAATGAATACCATACGTGTTGATGTGCAGAGTGCGAACCCACGAGGAAACTCGTTGGCAAATGACGTTGCAAAACTGAGAAATTGCGAGCGGCAGGACGTTGACAGGTGATGCGGGAATTCTGCTGAGTACAAAGCATACAAACGCCCCAGCGCATTATACATGATTGACCATAGGTATGGCGAACGTTCGAACGTGTGATTGGTAGGTGACTGCAGCTGCCAGGGCCTTTGATACAAATGCAAACTGCCTCATTCCGCCGCATAGATCGGGTGTCTTGGAGCTCAAGTGCCCAGGCAACTACCCCAAATGCTCTCGCCTCCGATGAAATGGGTGTCTTGTACGTTTAAGTTGGCCTAACACACGTGGACTTCGGCGCGAAGTGACACCAGGGACTCGATGCAAGGACTCGGATGCCATCCGTTTCGTCCACCGCTCTGCAGAGACTTCACCGGTCACTGTAGATAGCAACCTTAAGGGCAGGAAGCGGATTGCACCGCGTTGGCAAAACAATAGTCACATGGAACAGTCACACTCTTCTCGGAGGATCAGCCCCGCCACCGTCATGTGTCAGAAACAATGCCGCCAAGTAAGAGTCTATTGATGGTGTGCATGCTCAAAGCTCGGAACGGTGTCTACAAAATTAATTCCCATCATTCATCATCAAGCAACTTCCACACGTTGCATCGCGTGCGGGGGCGGGCGGCCCACAACAGTTTGGGACTCAAAGGACCACATGTGGATAGAATCCGCACGGCGGAGCGAAGCCGGAGACTGAGATAAGAACAAGGGCGAGGCGAGAACCAAAGCAACGTGACTTTGAGATGACCGAAAATGCCGTTGCTGGTGGAACTGCACTACAAAAACCCCTCGTAAAAAGGTCATGCACATTCACGAGAGTCAGAACCGAGACGCCTCGCGAAATGATTTTTTCACTTCAGACAACGAAATCAACCCATCAACTTGTACGCATAAGGCTGGAAGGGTACTGCAGGCAAAAAGCAGGCAAATAACCGCGGTGTTGCATCTGACCTAGGCTGTACATATATTGAACACCTGGCCTGCTGTGTCTGCTGTTCAATGCATCTATTGTGCCGGAATGGGACTACGGTGTTTCATAGCCGCAATGATGCAAGCTGTTATGCATTCAGGATGTGAAACATCTGGCCTCTGAGGTCCGCAATCCTCCACGTCCGACCCCATGATCGTTCTGGGGCGATGGCGCCATTTTCCTCATGATAAAGGCATCATCGAAAAGAATCCGTCAGCATGAAAGGGCTCTACCTATCTAATACTCGAAATGGCCGAGGCTCGGCCATTCTTTCAGCCTCAGTTCTTCTTGAAAGCCCTGGTCGATGTCTCTCTCAGCGGTGGATTCGACAGCACCGAACTCGTCATTCCCAACGGGGAGCGGGAAGATCGTCAAGGTTGTCGTGGCTGGCCTTCGTACTTCAAAGGTAGCTTTGGGTCCCGAAGTGATGCTTTTCGCGGAAAATGGTCATTGCGACGAGGGACTTTCACTGGTTCGCTCGGCTTAATTCTAAGTTAGCCGACACTGTTTCTCGTTGCCACCTTTCACAGTTCCTTTTCCGAAGATTCCACGTTCGTGTTCTTGTGGACGAAGTGCGGCTCGGTTATCGGAATGGAACTCAAGGTCTGTATCTGAGACGGGCCGCTGGCGACCCGTGGCACACGTTTGACAATGTCTTTCGTGGCTTTTCTTGTCCATTCATAGGGGGGCAGGATAAGAGGATCGGGCGCTCGAGCGAGAGCCTCAGTGTCCGGACAATCAAGGTGTGCACGCGGCTTGCGACATTTGGGTCTGGAATCAGATGAGGGAAATTTTCGAAATGAGACCCCACATCCCTATACACCGTATATAGCATCTTGAGGATGCTTGTATATTCGGAGTGGGCCTTTCAATTCGTCACTATCAGAACGACTGATGGCGGGAGTGCAAGATACGTCTGGGCGCGAAACGGGTGCACACTCGAGACATATTTCAGTAGGCCAGCTTGAGCAAGAAGTCGTGGCATCGAAGCTTGAGATGAACGGACGGAGAAGCATGCGTGAATAGTCACTCATAGTCGGTACGCGGATTGGACGGGGGTAACAACGCCGAAACCTACTTGGTATCGGGGGGTCGAGACACATCATACTAATCTACTTTCACCTGATCGCCTTTTCTTGTTCTTCTTGTGCCCATCCAGCGGCTGGGTATTCTTTGTTGCCTGCGCCCACGGTGTTCATGGAGTCTAAACTAGACGCTGACCCAAGCCTCTGTGTGTGTGACCTTTGAGGGGATGTCATTTGCACCGCGATGCCTAACACGCAATCCGCAGGGAGACAATCCGGAATCCGGTGTGTCTATCAGCTGTAATTTAGACAGGCATCGCGTCCACTCCACTTACCATCGCCAAAGCTATGATCGAAATAGGCAAATCAAAGGACGCCGATGTTGGGTAGCGGGGTGTTCATAGAACACCAGACATAGATTGCATGAGTAAGTGTGTAGCGAGCTCGAAATGCATGATGAGACGGGCCGGTCCAAGTCGGGAAAGAAACGATGAATTGGCGTGATACGAACGGACGTATGACTAGCTGATGGACGGACGGGCGATTGCTTGGGGGTAGCAATGGTTGTTTCGAAGTGACTTTTATCAGTGAGCCTTTTCCCCACAGGTACGCCGTGAATAAACTTGCGCGTTCCAAGTGTTTCAGCCACTCACATATGTTTGTGTTGTCCTTCACGGGTTGTAACGGGTTCATCGGATTGTTGAGTATGACGTGCAAGTCTTACTAGTCGTAGGGCATGTTCACGCTGAATTGGGCTGCGAGTGCATTGATATGTGGTGAGAGTACGAAGCGACCAACTTGAACAAGTCACGTGATCACAGTCAAATTGACTATTGGAAAAATATTTGTGCGCCGGAGCAAACAGAATTTCGCGCCGGACCCAAACATTGTGCCCCGGACTCTTGCATTTCGCCCCGGACCCCACGTATATCCCCAGCCACTCAACCTATCGCTACAAAAATTACATTTCTAAGTACGCCCTGAACTCGCGGTCACCCCTGTGCACCCAGCTTGCCCCAATTTTGCTTCGCTCGCACAATATTGGCATCTGTTTACATGGATCTCGTAACACCCCAGCGAGCAGCTCTTTCT
>Ga0307508_10006566_pt1 | contig 10927 bp, 13 predicted proteins | sample 9_EM_MG_FD_203089 | JGI IMG/M metagenome (GOLD analysis project Ga0307508, IMG submission 203089) | Populus trichocarpa ectomycorrhiza microbial communities from riparian zone in the Pacific Northwest, United States - 9_EM | ecosystem: Host-associated > Plants > Roots > Unclassified | place...
GTGATCGTGCTGGTCGCCCCCTACGCGGCCTACGTCCTCGCGGAGCTTTGCGGCGCGTCCGGCGTCACCGCCGTCGTCGTCGTCGGGGTCGTGCTGGGCGTGCTCGCGCCGAAGTTGTCCACCCCGCTGTCGCGGCTGCACGCCGCCGCCGTCCAGGGCACGATCGTGTTCGTCCTGGAGAGCGTCATCTTCTTCCTGATCGGTTTGGCGCTGCCGGGCCTGGTCCGGCGCCTGTCGGCGGCCGACCAGCCGTGGCTGCTCGCCGCCTTCGCCGCTACCGCAGTCCTGCTTCTGGTCCGCATCGCCTGGGTTTTTCCGCTCGCCGTGTGGCGGCGGTGGCGGATCGCCCGGGCGGGGACCGAGCCGGTGCCCGACGCCTGGCGCGGTCCGGCCGTGCTTTCCTGGGCGGGCGCCCGGGGCGTGGTGCCGCTGGCCGCCGCGCTGTCCATCCCCCTCACCGACAACGCTGGAGCTCCGGTTCCCGATCGTGACCTGCTGCAGGTCGTGGCCGCCTCGGTCATCGTCATCTCGCTGGTGGTGCAGGGCTTCACGCTGGCGCCGCTGGTCCGCCTCACCGGCCTCGCGGTCCCGCGCGGCGATCAGGACGCCGAACTCGCCCGGGTCCGGCTGCACCTGGCGAACACCGGACTGGACTACATCGACGACCGCATCGACGGCGAGGCCGTCCCCGCGGTCGTCGCCGAACGGGTGCGCCGCAGCCTGGAGGCCCGCGCCGAGCTGGTCCAGGAGTCCTCGGCCGAGGACGGCCTCGACGCCGAGTACCGCGCCCTGCGCCGGGCAGTCGTCGCCGCGCAACGCCTCGAGCTGCGCCGCCTGCACGACGCGGGCCAGGCCGGCGAGGTGGTGCGCCGCCGGGTCGAACGCCAGCTCGACCTCGAAGACGCCCGTTACAGCGACGACTGACAAACCTTTCCCGTACGCGTGCGCCCAGTGACCAGAAGCACCGGGGCGCGACGGCCCGTTACCGTACGAGGCGGATGAGCAGGAGGCGATGTGCGCGACAACCCGTCGGCGCCGGTGGACGCGGCGGCGCTCGACGCAGCGCTGCGGCCCTTCGGCGAGTCACGGACGCTGCCCGCCGGCGCGTACGCCGGTCGTGAGGTCTTCGAGTGGGAGCTGCGGCGCCTCTTCGCCGGGGCCTGGACGTGCCTGGGCCGCCTCGACGAGGTCCGTGGCGAGCAGAGCCAGCGGGCCGTGACGGTCGGCGGCGTCGGCGTGCTGCTGACCTTCCAGGACGGCGCCGCCCGGGCGTTCGCGAACGTGTGCCGCCACCGGGGCCACGAGCTGCTTCCCGACGGTGGCGCGGCCCGGCGGCCGGCCGTCGTCTGCCCCTACCACGGCTGGGCCTACCGGCTCGACGGCGCGCTGAGCGCGGCCGCGGCGATGCGCGGCGTGGCCGGCTTCGACCCGGGCGAGTTCGGGCTGGTCGAGCTGCCCACCGCGACCTGGGAGAGCTGGCTGTTCGTCAACGCGGCCGGCGGGGCGGACCCCTTCGGCGACTACCTCGGGGCGATGGACGGGCTGCTGCGCCCGTACCGGATGTCGTCGCTGCGCCTCGGCGCCCGGCACGACTACCGGGTCGCCGCGAACTGGAAGGTGATCGTCGAGAACTACCAGGAGTGCTATCACTGCCCGCAGATCCACCCGGAGCTGTGCCGCGTCTCGCCGCCCGCCTCGGGCGACAACTGGGACCTGCCGGGCGCGTGGGTGGGCGGCTCGATGGACCTGCGCGAGCACGCCGAGACGATGTCCACCGACGGCAAGGGCGTCGGCGTCTTCATCTCCGGAGCGCCGCGGCGGACCGTACGCTATCTCGCGCTCTTCCCGAACCTGCTGGTCTCGGCCCATCCCGACTACGTGATGACGCACCGGTTGTGGCCGGTCGAGCCGGGGCTGACCGAGGTCGAGTGCCGCTGGTACTTCCCGGAGGGCATCGCCGATCCCGGGTACGCGGTCGACTTCTGGGATCTCACCAACCGCCAGGACTGGGTCGCCTGCGAGTCGGTCCAGCGCGGCCTGAGCTCGCCGCACTTCCGCCCGGGCCCGCTGGCGCCGAACGAGGGCGCCGTCTACCAGTGGACGGCGCTGGTGGCCCGCGCCTACGCGGAGGGCTTCGTGCGTGCCGACCCCGGGCCGGCGGCGCCCCGGCGGTAGTGTCACCCGGCGTGAAGCTGCGTGAGGACGAAGTGCCGGTGCCGGCGCCCGGCAACGAGATCCGCTCGGTGGTGGTCCGCCCGGCCGGGGAGGGCCGCTGGCCGGGCCTGCTGCTGTATACCGACATCTTCCAGCTGACCGAGTCGACGCTGCGCACGGCGCGGCGTCTGGCCTCAGCCGGTTTCGTCGTCTGCGTGCCCGAGATCTACCCGCGCGGCGCGCTCGCCGGCGTCGCGCTGGAGTTCGACGACGCGGGCAAACAGGCCGGCCTCGCGGGCGCCGCCGCTACCACGACCGCCCAGTTCGACGCCGACCGCGCCGCGGCGCTCGACTATCTCCAGCAGCGCGCCGACGTCACGACGCTGCTGGTGACGGGGTTCTGCATCGGCGGCCACCTCGCGTTCCGGGCCGCGTTCGACCCGCGGGTCGCGGCGACCGTCTGCTTCTACCCGACCGGGCTGCACGACGGCGCGCTGGGCGCCGACGCCGACGCGGGATCGCTCGCCCGAGCCGCCGACATCCGCGGCCGCCTGATGATCGTCTTCGGCGCCGAGGACCCGCACGTGCCGGCCGGCGCGCGACTGGAGATCGTGTCCGCCCTGTACGCGGCCGGCCTCGACGACCTGGAGTTGCACATCTACCGCGGCGGCGAGCACGCCTTCATGCGCGACGTCGGCCCCCGGCACGACCCGGCCCTGACCGACCTCGCGCTGGCCGAGGCCGTCTCCTTCTTCGGCGGGCGCTGATCGCCGCGGCCTGCGGGATGCTCAGGTCAGGCCGTGCTCGAAGGCGTACCGGACAGCCTGGGCCCGGTCCCGCACGCCGATCTTCGCGAACAGCCGGTTGATGTGCGACTTGACCGTCGCCTCGGTCACGTAGAGCCGCTGCGCGATCTCCCGGTTCGCCAGTCCGGCCGCGATCAGCCTCAGCACCTCGGCCTCGCGTACCGTCACGTCGTCGGGCAGCGCCGCCGGCGGCGCGGCGGTGGCCGCCGCCACCAGCCGTTCCTGCACGTGCGGGTCGAGGATCGACTGCCCCGCGGCCGCCGCACGCACCGCCTGGGCGATCTGCGCCCGGCCGGAGTCCTTCGTCAGGTAGCCGCGGGCGCCCGCCCGCAGCGCGGCCAGGATGTGCTCGTCGTCGGCGTAGGTGGTCAGGACCACCACCTGGGTCGCCGGATGCAGCGCCCGGATGCGCGCGGTGGCCTGCACGCCGTCGACCCGGGGCATCCGCAGATCCATCAGCACCACGTCGGGGGAGTACCGGTCGACCAGGGCGAGCGCCTGCTCGCCGTCGGCCGCCTCGCCGACCACGGACACGTCGTCGAGAAGGCCGAGCATCACCGCGAGCCCCTCCCGGACCGCGGTCTGATCGTCGGCGACCACCACGGTGATGCGTCCGCTCATGCCGGTCCTCCGCTTCGCTCCGCGCCGGCACGAGCGGCTAACGCGCTGAGCCAGCCGATGAGCTCACTTCGTTCGCTCATGCCGGTCCTCCGCTTCGCTCCGCGCCGGCACGAGCGGCTAACGCGCTGAGCCAGCCGATGAGCTCACTTCGTTCGCTCATGGCGTGCCCGCTCGGCGGACGCGCCGGCGGCGCCGGTCCCGGGACGCCGTTGTGCGGCGCGGCGGGCGCCGTTCGGTACGGGGGCAACTCATGCGGGCATCCTGACATCGACCTGCCAGCCGCCGCCCGCCGGACCGGCGGCGAAGGCGCCGCCGGCTAGCTCGGCGCGCTCCCGCAGGCCTGTGAGGCCATATCCGGCCGGCAGCCGTGTCGCGGGCGGCGGGGCGGCCGGGCCGTCGTTGGCGACCGTGAGCTCTACGGCGCCCGGCAGGTAGGCGAGGCGGATCCGTACGGCGGCGCCCGGCGCGTGCTTTCGGGCGTTGGTGAGCGCCTCCTGCACACTGCGGTACAGGGCCAGCCCGGTCTCCGTGGGCAGCGGCCGAGGCATGCCCACCACCTCGACCTGCGCGTCGTCGGCGAGCGCCGCGACCAGCTCGGGCAACGGCAGCGGGTCGCCGCGCAGCGCGCCGACAGCCCGCCGGGTCTCGGCCAGGCCCTCGCGGGCGATGCGCCCGGCGCGGTCGACGACGACCGCCGCCTCCGCCGCGCGGTCGCGTTCCAGCAGGGCGGCCGCCGTCTCGAGCTGCACGGACAGCGCCGACAGCGAGTGGGCGAGCACGTCGTGGATCTCCCGGGCCAGGCGGGCACGTTCGGCGAGGGCGGCGGCGCGGGCCTGCTCCTGGCGGGTCAGCGCGGTCTCCGCCACCAGGGCCTTGGTCTGGGTGAGCTGCTCCTCGCGCTGCTGGCGGATCACGCCGAGCATCAGGCCGACGTAGACCACGCCGGCCCAGCCGAGGATCGCGCTGAAACCGGCGTCCACCAGGAACAGGACGAACGACTGGGCGAGGACCAACCCGGTGGTGACCGCGACGGCGGCCCGCGGCGACATCCGGCCCGGCGCCATCAGCGCGGCCCCGAGCAGATAGAACTTCGCGTACGAATTCGGCGCGAGAGCCAGCAGCAGGACGCCGCAGACGCCGCAGGCGACCGTCCACGCCGGTGACCGCGGCCCGCGTGTCCGCAGCATCATCGCCGACCAGGCCGCGGCTGCCGCCGCGATGCCGGCGAGCATGGCGACGCCCCGCCCGGAGTACACCGGATGGGGCAGTTGCTGCAACATGCCGACGCTGAGCGCGACCAGGCCGGCGAAGCCGCGGGCCTGCCGCCAGCGTCGCAGCGCCTGATCGTCGCTGAGCAGGTTCACGACCCGCGCGGGGGAGAGCACGACCTCAGTCTCCGCCAGGTTCAGCGCCCACGTCGCGATCCCTGCGGCGCGAACGGGACGCCGGTGGCCATCGCCCGCCTGCCGACGACAAATGCCTCGGCGAGCAGGCTCAGCCCGAGGACGGCCAGCAGGGCGGTGCCGAGCACGTCGGTGTCGGCGCCCAGGGCGTGGCCGGCGGCGGTCTGGCCGAGCCGCAGCAGCAGTGAGCCGGCCCAGACGACGACGGTGAGCGGGCGGTACCGGTACCAGAGGTGGCCGCCCTTGGCGTACACGTGAATGGTCAGTCCGCGTACGGCGCCGAGGACGACCGCGGCCGCGCCCTCAACGACGAGCACGGTCACGTCCAGCGGCGTGGGGTGCACCCGTGTCAACTGTGAGACTCCGGCGATCGTCAGGATCAGCGGCAGGACGACCAGGCGACGGCCCTCGAGCGGTTCCCCGGCGAGCCGCCGGACGAGCACGTAGACGATGGCGGCCAGCGCCAGCAGGCCGGTGAGCAGGTTCATCGGGTTTCCTTCCGTCGAAACACGACGGTAGGCAAGGCGGCCCGCGACCGCCGCCACCCGGCGATGGCATTGCGGGTGGAGACCGTCTACACCCGAGGGTGGAGTCCACGGCGAAGCTGTCGCCTTCCCGTCGGAGGCGTGGCGAGGCGCGGACACGGGGGTAGGACTGACGAAGAACTTTTGCGGGAGCCGGATCCACCGCGTTCCCGGCACAGCGAGCCTGATCGCGAGCTGCCGCGTCACCACTGTCGACGCGGATGAAGTCACGGGGTGCGAACGCGTGCGCCGACACAGCCGAGGCGAGGCTGACTAGGCCGCCGGTCGGGCATCAAACAACCGCGAGGAGGACAGCGCAAGTGACCATCATGGCTCAACCATCATCTTCTGGGGGCGGCGGCAGCGCGGCGGGCGCGTTGTACGACATCATCGAATTGATTCTCGACCGCGGGCTGGTCATCGACGTATTCGTGCGCGTTTCGCTCGTGGGCATCGAGGTGCTCACGATCGACGCGCGCGTGGTCGTGGCGAGCATCGACACCTACCTCCGCTTCGCCGAGAGGTGCGGCCGCCTCGACCTGACCGGGGGCCGCCAGCCGGTCGGCCTTCCCGCGATCGTCGGCCAGATCACCGAGGACAGCGCGGAGCGCAAGGCGAGGGGCGTGCTCACCGGCGCCGGGCGGGCGATCGCCGACACCATTCACGACATCGTGACCACCGACGGGCACGGTTCTAACTGACACCGGAAGGAGGACAAGACCAATGGCAAGGTACGTCTACTGCTTCACCGATGCGGGGCACTCGCTGCCCCTGGCCGATCTGCGCGGAGTGGGCGCGGAGGGGCCGGCGCTGCGGGCCGTCCACCACGAGGGCCTCGCCGCCGTGATCAGCGACGCGCCCGAGGGATTGCGGCCCAAGCGCCGCGACCTGGTCGCTCACGAGACCGTGCTCGAAACTCTGATCGCCGCCGGTCCGGTCGTGCCGATGCGATTCGGCACGGTCGCGCCCGACGACGACGCTGTGGTGGCCGAGCTGACCCGGGGCGCAGGTCGGTACACGGAACTGTTGACCCGCCTCGCGGGCCACGTCGAGCGCAACGTCAAGGGCGCGCACGACGAGGACGCGCTGCTGGCCGACCTGCTCGCCGGCAACCAGGAGCTGCGGGCCCGAAACGAGGCGCTGCGGGCGGCGGGCGGAGGCAGCCAGAGCGACCAGGTGGCGTTCGGCGAGCGGATGGCCCTGGCGGTCGAGCAGCGGCGCACCCGCGACGCCGCGTACCTGGTCGCCGCGCTGCGGCCGCTCGCGATGCTCGACCGGCACGCCCCGTCGGTCAAGGACTGCTTCGTCAACGTGTCGTTCCTGATCCCTTCCGGCGCCCAGGACGACTTCGACGCCGTGGTCGCGCAACTGCGAACCGCCATGCAGGGGTACGCGGAACTTCGGGTGTCCGGCGCCTTACCGCCGTACAGCTTTGTCGACGCCGTCGAGGCGACGGTGTAGGGGGGGCCGGCCATGGGACTGCTGTCGGAGCTGCTGTTGCTGCCGCTGGCGCCGGCCCGCCTCGCCATGTGGACGATCGACCGGGTGGTCGACGTCGCGTCGCAGGAGTACAACGATCCGACAGTGGTCCGCCGGCAGCTTGCCGAGCTGAACCGTCAACTCGACGCCGGATCGATCAGCGAAGAAGAGTTCGACCGGCGCGAGGACGAACTGCTCGACCGGCTGTACGGGACTCCAACGGGGGAGGCGCACCAATGACCGACTCGAATCCGTGGCTCACCAGCCAGCGACAGGGGTCGAACCTGGCCGACGTCCTCGAAAGGGTCCTCGACAAGGGCCTGGTGATCGCCGGCGATATCAAGATCTGTCTGCTGGACATCGAGCTGCTCACGATCAAACTGCGGCTGCTGGTCGCCTCGGTCGACAAGGCCAGGGAGATGGGCATCGACTGGTGGGAGCACGACCCGAGCCTGTCCAGCGGCGGCCGGCGGCCGCTCGTCGCGGAGACCGAACAGATCAGCGTGCCCGCCCGGGTCGAGGAGGTGCCGTCGTGACGGCGCCGCGATACGCGTACGCGGTCGGGCGGGTACTCGATCCCGCCGACCTCGCCGGGCTGGTCGGCATCGACGGCGCCGAGGTCTGCCAGGTGGCGCACCGCGAGCTGGCCGCTGTGGTCAGCGCCGCCCCGCCCGACGAGGCCGCGCTGGGGGCCCGGCTGGAACGGCTGGACGAGCTGGCTGTGGTCGCCGAGGCGCACCACTCCGTGGTGGCCGCGGTCGCCGCGCGGACCGTGGTCGTCCCGTTGCGGCTCGGCACGATCTACCGGGACGAGGACCGGGTGCGCGAGCTGCTCCGCGAGCGGTACGAGGGGTTCGAGGCGCTGCTCGCCCGGCTGGCCGGGACGGTCGAGGTCGGCGTGAAGCTGTACGCGCAGGACCGCTCGCCGGCTCCGGCCGCGCCGGGCGCCTCCGGCCGGGCCTACCTGCTGCAGCTCAGCCAGCGGCACCGGCGGCGGGAGCAGGAGTGGCAGGAGGCGGCGGCGGCCGTCGAGCGGGTCGACACCGCGCTCGGCGCGTACGCCCTCGACAGCAGTCGCCACCGCCCGCAGCCCGCCCAGCTCTCGGGCGCGGCCGGCGAGAACGTCCTCAACGCCGCCTACCTGGTGCCCGCCGGGCGGCTCGCTGAGTTCGGCGAGCTGGCCGAGCGGCTTGCCCTCGGCGAGCCGCTCCTGCGGATCGAGGTCACCGGTCCGTGGGCGCCGTATTCGTTCACCGAGCCCGATCGCGGTGACCGGACATGACAAACGCCGTCAGCGAACGGAACGTGGCGCTGATCGACCTCCTCGACCGGCTCCTGGAAGGCGGCGTCGTGCTCACCGGCGACCTGACGCTCGCGATCGCCGACGTCGACCTGGTGCGGATCTCGTTGCGCGCTCTGATCTGCCCGGTCGAGGCCGATCGAGGCGGCACGACCGGCGCCGGGAGCCGACCGTGACCGGCGAACCGGCGCGTGTGGCGTCTGGATCGTGGCAGCGCTTCGCCACGGAACCGGAGACCGTCGAACGCGACCTGGCCCGGCTGGCGCTGACCGTCGTGGAGCTGCTGCGCCAGCTGATGGAGCGCCAGGCCGTCCGCAGGGTCGAGCAGGGCGACCTCACCGATGATGAACAGGAGCGGATCGGCATGACGCTCATGCTGCTCGACGATCGGATGGTGCGGCTGCTCGAACGCTTCGGGCTCACCAGGCAGGAGCTCAACCTCGACCTGGGACCGCTCGGCACGCTGCTGTGACCGGCGCCCGAGGCGATTTCGGAACCGCCTTGGCACTACGCCTCCGGGCCCGATCATCAGCCACCGTGCGGCACGGTTCTGCCTGCAGCCCACCGACGGCCGGTGACGGCGAACCAGAGGATGCAGGCGGCCGGCAAGGCGACGGTCACCAGAGCGGTGACCCCAAACCCGACGCCGAGTGTCCGGTTCACCCGGTGATCTTCCGTGACCGTCACGACGGGAGGACATATCCCGCGTCACTCGGTCGCCGGCCCGTTCCTCAAGGTCCGGCCAGGGTGACGACGCCGGGAGATCAGAGCGATACATCCCACGCCGGCTCCGATGAACGCGCCAGCCGAATTGTGTACGACATCGACCGCTTCGCCGACTCGGCCGATGAAGCCCTGCCACCCCTCGATCCCGAAGCTCAGAACGGCCAAGGCGCAGACGACCACGATGGGTCGACGCCACAACAGCGTGGCGACCGCACCGAGGGGTACGAAGAGCCCGATGTTCGCCAGCCTTTCGTCCGTGCTCGCGAAACCCGCCAACAAGTGCGCAGGCCGGGCGAACTGGCTGACATAAAATTCGATGCCACCGACCGAGTAGTACGGCAGCTCGGTCGTCGTGGTCACCGCCAGCGTCGCGCCCAGCATCACCACGAACACGACACCCAGCCCGCCGCGGCCCAGCCAGCGCCCGAGTGGCCAGGCCAGCACGACGGTCGCCCCCAACACGATGAGCACCGCTCGGTCATTGACGACGTTCCAGATGACGCCCGCGTCCAGCACCGCACGAAGCCTAGGTTCGAAAACCCAACTCTTCGGCAACCACGCCGGCGCAGGTCGATCTCCTTGCTGGCGTCGAGCAGTACAAGATCGACACGCACCCGGCGTCGATCTACCCCTTGAGACATGGGATTCGGCCGTACGCCGGTTCCCCGCTCCTGCGCGGGCACCGTAGGGATTAGGGTTCCTCGACCGGGCGGCCGAAGCCGATCGCCAGGATCCGGTGCAGCACCACGTGGTGCAAGCCACCTCGTGTAGAGGTGGGTCCGGGGCTTGTTGTCGTGGTGCTGGTCGGCTCGTCACTGTGAGGCCCGGTCGTGCTGGCCTGGGATCGGCTCCGGCTCCGGCTCCGGCTCCGGCTGCGCTCGCCGCGCGAGCCGATCCCTCCGGGTGTTTCGTATCGTGGGCGGTGCCTCTCGGATCCTGGGCGCCTGTCCCGGATGGTGGCCGGCGGCTCGGATGCTGGGAGGTCCGTCCACTATCCGGACCATACGCCGTGCCAAAACGTCGTATTCCGGTCTTAAGTGCAGACCGAAGTCTCGATCTTGTAGCGTACGTCCCGCCGGGCGACCCGAATTCCACACCCTCTGCCGCGGCCGCGACTGCAGCCGCCGGGACGGCTTGAGTCCAGTGGCGGGTGGCGCTCCGCCCGTCTGCGGATCTTGGTGCGGTCGCCGATCATCTTCGCTGCGGCGAAACCGGTAGGCGATTTCGTCGGCGAGGCTGTGGGAGTGGTCGCGGGCAACCCGGCGCGGCGAGTCCGTCGCGGGAGGACATCTCAGTTCTCGGCGAGAACAATCACCTTGTCGGCGGGAGCGAAGGTGATCTTCTCCGCCTTGTTCGGGTTGACCACTATGCCGTACGCGTGTTCCTTGTCCCGCACGTGCGCGGCGACGCGATAGCCGATCGCCGTCTCGCCGAGCCGGCATGCCGCCTCCAGGACCGTGTAGAAGTCCGCCGTTTCGCCGGGCTTGATGTAGTGGTCGGCTCCGCGCAGGTAGATTTCGCTGCCGGCGCTGGAGAAGAGCGTTTGGAATACGTCGCTGAGCTGGTCGTTCTCCGAGATCTGGGAGAGCACCAGGCTGATCAGCTTGTCGCTGACGATGAAGTCGTCGGCCTGCGTGACCTCGGCGAGCTCGCGGTTGCGGTCGTCGAGCATCTCGCTCACCACGTTGAGGTCGACGCCCAGCCGGGTGGCCATGTCGCGCAGGTGCAGCAGCGTGATCAACGTCCGCGCGTCGGCGCGGTGCGCTTTGGGGGTGTCCTTGTCGGCGAGGACGATGATGTGCTCGAACTCGTGCACGTCGAGGCTTTCGAGTACGCCCCGGTTGGTCGCGTCGCCGGGGACGAAACTCACCGTCAGGTTCTTGAAGGAACCGAAGTCCGGCGGAGCCGTCTCGG
>Ga0307508_10006567_pt1 | contig 10926 bp, 8 predicted proteins | sample 9_EM_MG_FD_203089 | JGI IMG/M metagenome (GOLD analysis project Ga0307508, IMG submission 203089) | Populus trichocarpa ectomycorrhiza microbial communities from riparian zone in the Pacific Northwest, United States - 9_EM | ecosystem: Host-associated > Plants > Roots > Unclassified | place...
TGATTAGTAAGTCAGTGTATATTTTCTTGGATAGCTCGAAAAATTCGGGACACTCCCGAAGGTCCGGGCGCCAGGCCATGCCCATTGCCGCCAGATCATAGATCTTCTTGATCGATGAGCCCATTTTCTTGCCGTCGACGGGCTCGTTCCTGCCGAGGAGCACGAGCTGGTCGGCGATGGTGATGGCGGATTCCACGTCGTGGGTGGTCACGATGATCGTGTTCAGCTCGTCCTGTGAGCTTACGTCGCCGATCAGCTCGATCGCCTCGTCCTTGTTGATCGGGTCGAGCCCGGAAAAGGGCTCGTCCATCAGCAGGAAATGGCCGGAGGACAGCAATTGCTGGATGATCGCGACGCGCTGGCGCTGGCCGCCCGAGAGCTGGGCGGGGTAGAGATTGGCGCGATCCTCGATGCCGAAGCGCTTGAGATAGCCCATGGCCTTCTCTTTGGCCTCGGCCTTGGGTGTGTCGCGTTGCGCCGCTGCGACGAGGAGATTGTCGAGCACCTTGCGGTGGCGGAACAGCGTATATTGCTGGGGCACGACGCCGACATCGCCGGCCTGGACCCGCTTTTGCTCGGCGCCGATCAGCACTTCGCCGCTGGTCGGGCGCTGCAGGCCGGAAATGCAGCGGAAGAGCTGGGTCTTGCCGACGCCCGACGGCCCCAACAGGCAAACCACCTGGCCCTGCGACTTGCCCTCCCGACGGATGTTCTTGATCTCATGATCGATGCCAGACAGGATCGGATTGTCGCCAAGCGTGAGCGACAGGTTGGAGATCTTCACCAGCGTTTCATGAACGGTATATTCGTTCATCACTTCGACTCCGTGTCGAGTGTCGAATAGGGGAAGAGCAGGCTCTTGCAGAAGCGCAGGAACCAGTCCTGCGCCAGGACCACGATCAGGATCGTCAGGATCAGCGCGAACACCGCGTCGAGCCGCAGATATTTGTTGTAGTTCAGGAGCATCACGCCGATTCCGCCCTCAGCGCGGGCCACGCCCTCGACCATGGGCAGCAGCATCCAGCCGATCGCCGCGTTCTCGCGCATGACATCGACGACTGTGTCCGCCTTGCCGCGCACCACAACCTCCCAGACGATGCGCCATTTGCTCATGCCGAGGGTGCGGGCATGGTCATATTGCTCGCGCGGAATGCAGTCGAGTTGCGTCAGCATCGAGGTCACGAACCAGACGAGCATGCCGTAGACCAGCAGCGCGAGCTTGAACTGGTGGATGCCGGTGGTGGCGAGCGTGAAGAAGACGGTCAGGCCGACGAAACCGATGGCGCGGTTCTTGGAGATGAAGACCACGAACGGCCGGACGACTGGCATCAGCGACGCATAGACGAGCAGCAGCGACAGGATCGTGGTGAAGATGATCGCTTCGACGTTGAGCAGGAAGCTGACCATCAGCTCATGCAGCAGGCCGTGCGCCATGAGTTCCCGCCAGGCCGTCAGGATCGCCATCGGCTTGGGGAGGAGCGGGACCGGCAGGAGGCTTGTGATGACGATAAAGGCGATCGCCCAGCCCAAAGCGAGCAGGCGATTGTCCATCACGGACAGTTTTGCATTGGGCTGAAACAGCGCGAACATGATTGCCCTCAAAAAAATCGGGGGCATTGCGGCCCCCGATATAATCAGACTTCGCTCAGCCCGCCTTGCGGAGGAAGATCTGGACGCGCCGGTTCTTGCGGCGGCCCTCCTCAGTCGAGTTGTCCGCTGCCGGCGAAGAGTCGCCATAGCCGCGGGTCACGATGCGGTTTTCCGGGAAGGCCGATCCGGCGTTCTGCATGAAATAGGCCTTCACCGCCTCGGCGCGACGCTTCGACAGCGCCATATTGGCCGTTGAGTCGCCGACATTGTCGGTATGGCCGCGAATTTCGACGCTCAGATTGGTGATCGCCGTCTGGTTCAGCACCTGCTCGAGCACGGCGAGCGATGCTGGCTTGAAGGATGCCGAGCCGGTATCGAATTCGATCTGGAAATCGCCATTGGCGACGACCTGACCAGCAGTGTTGCCGGCATAGGTGTCGACTGCACTGACCTTGGCTTCAGGCGATTCCCGCAGCAGCGCCGCCAGATATTCAGTGTTCACCACGCTGTCATAAGCCGGGTAGCTTGCGAAAAGCGCCGGATAGTATTTTTTGTTGTGGTCCCCGAACATCGTGTAGGTGCGCTTGTACAGATTGGCCTTGCCGTTCAGGCCGAAGAGATAGGCATTGTCGCCAAGGTTGATCACGCGCGATCCGCCGAGGGCGATCGGGCTGCCCTGCTTGTCCGGCTCCGTGACGCCCTTGGCATATTTGACCCAGTAGGCCGGATCCTGCTCGCCATAGATGTCGGCGCTGATCGCGCCCGCCTGGTTGAGGGCGGCTTCCGAACTGCGCACCATGTCGCTGCCGCGCAGTGCCGCGCGGAGCAGGCCCTTCACGAGGTCCGGGTTCTTTTTCATATAGTCGCGGTTGCCGATGATGATCGTCGGCATCTGGTAGGAATATTCACGGGTCGAGGCGAGAACGCCCGCATTGCCGCGGTTCTGCGCGACATTGACGTCGCCCGGCGTCCAGGTCGCGGTGCCGTCGACCGTGACCATCTGCTTTTTGCCGGTCTTCTTGCCCTTCGCGACGACCTCGCGCTCTTCCTGAGCGCCGGTGATGAACTTCTGGTCGGCATCGGTGAAAGCGCTGACGCCTGAGAAATTGAGCGCCTCGGGATCATAGGTTTTTTCGTCGGGGTTGATCGGGATGCCGTTCTGCGCAGCCCATGCCACGCAGATATTATAGTCGCCGTCGCGCATCACGGCCGCGATCAGGGCGCCCCGCGCGGCCTGGGGCGAGCCCATATGCTTCTTGTCGACCATGCATTTGTCTTCGCCGTAAGAATAGCCGATCGCACCGACCACCTCGATGGCCTGGTTCAGCTTCGCCATCTGCGGTGAAAGCGACGAGGCGAAGGCGGGATAGCCGTCACCCATGATGATCACGAACGCGGTGCCGTCAGTCGGGTTCGCGGTGCCCTGGCTGAGCTGAGTCGCAAACTTCAGCATATTCTCCTGCATCTTGCCGTAATCATCCTGGCGCTGGATGGTCACCTTCAGATGTTCCTTGGCCATGAGGCTGCCGACGGTCGTGACCGGGCCGCCATTCGCGAAATGCAGGCCCATCTCGCCATTCCAGGCGAGCACTTCCATGCGGAACGGCGTGCCGTCGGGCACGACGTCCTTCGACGTGTTGAGCACGACCGGAACCGCAGTCCCGTTCTGCGCTACCGTACCGGTGACCGGTGCGAGGCCGGTCGGAACCTCCGACTGGATCTCGGCCGGGGCCTGCAGCCAGTTGGTGTGGCTGCGAACATAGCTGATGCCGAAGATGGCGACGCCGATCGCGACGACGGCGCCAGCGCCCTTGGCAAGCGGCGTCGGTTTGCTGAAATCATATGCCATGTGAAGTCCCCCTTAATTCTTGAAAAAGACTGGCGCGCCGACGGGCGTGCTCGCATCCGGGATGCCGGGCGCTGGCGCCGATGTGTGGTCCTCGATCAACAGCGGCTTGGCCTTGGCCTGCCAGCGCTCGAACGCCTGCATGTCATAGACGCCCTTCTGGATGTCGATCGAGTCGATGACTTCCTGGGAGGCGAGCTGGAGATCGTTCAGCTGGCCGAAGACCGAACCGAATTCCTTGGCGATCAGGCTCGACGCATCCTCATAGAATTGGAGCTGCTTCGAATTGCCCGACAGCAATTTGCGGGCCGAGTTCATGCTGGCGTCCGCTGCCTTGAAGGCGCTCCACTCGGCCTTTTTGCCGACGATCTTGTCGGCCAGCTCATTCTCCTGGAACTTGTAGACCGCATACATCTTGCGCAGCAGATCGAGGACGGGCGCGATACGGCCCGACACGTTCGAGATATTCTCGGCCGAGCTGCGCAGGGTGCCGGCGCGGGTGGCGAACGATCTCAGGCTTGACGGCTCCTTGCCGAGGCGCATGCCGGCATCATATTGTGCCTGGGCGTCATCGGCCTGCTTCATGAGATCGTCGCGGTTGGTCTCGATCGAGGAGACGGTGCCGCTGAGCTGGCGGATCTGGTCAGCGAATTTCTGGCCCTCTTTCTTGATCTCGATCTGATAATTTTCGAGCGGGGAGATCGGATCGAATTCGATGACGCGCCAGGTTGCCCTGCGCGCCAGCGAGTTGAGCAGGAGATTGAGGGTCGGCAGGAATTTGTAGACGGCGAAACCGGCGATAACCAGCAGCCCGGTGCGCAGCGTCGTTTCCGTTGCGTCGTGAAGCAGGGTCAGCGCGCCGTTGACCGATGGGCCAAAGGTGTTGATCCCGATAACCGCGCCGACAACAAGTGCCCCTCTGATAAGCCAGCGGGTGACAATTTCCTGCTTCGGAACCATGACGTCGTTCATGTCATTTCCCCCTGATTCAAAGTCTAAAGAGACTTGATCTTGTTGGTGAGCGCCACGAGTTCAGCAGCGACAGTTGCCTGTGCCGTCGCGAAGTTCGCGTCAGCGCCTTCGATCTGAACGCGCGCCGATTCCGCCTCTACGGTGAGGGCGGCCTGTTTGGAGCGGTTGGTCTGGATATTGGCCTGGAGCTGCGCGACCTGCTTTTCCAGCGCGTGGATGTCGCTGCCCAGTTTGTTGGCGTCGGACAGCTTGCTGGTGACGTCCTTCGCGAATTTCTTCTCGCGTTCGTTCTTGTAGAGCGTCGCGACGCCGTTCAGGGCGTCGGTATGCGTCGTCGAGAGTGCCTGCGCGATCTGGGCGGCTGAGATTTTCGAGCTGGCGAGCGCAGCCTTCAGCCGCATCCCTTCGTCAGGGATAATGCCTTCGAGGAGCTTTGCCGCGTCCATGAACGACACATAGTCGCTGGGGACTGAAAAGGTGCCGGCGCGGATCTTGTCCACCAGATCGGCATCGACCACGCCTGACGCGCTCTGCAGATTGCCGATGGGCGATGTGACGACAGGTGGGGGGGCGTTTGGCGCGGTCGCCTTAGGCGCGGCCTGCACAGGTTCGGTCGGAGTATCCTCAGCCTCGAACAGGGCTCCCATAACAGAGCCCAGCAATCCCTTTCCTTCACTCACTCTTGATCCTTTCAGACCTTTTGCCGTTTCAGGCCGCGATGAAGGACACGCATTAGAACAAACTTGAATTAAGCACACATGATTTCTGGCGCTATTTCCGGCACTAATTTCCGAAAAAAAGGCGCCGGCCGGGGCTGGTCTTAACCGCCCTTGTTTAACGATTTGGCATGTGCCCGGCGCGCCTGTGCACCGACCCCGCGCGGTCCAGGCCTTATTGGACCTGTGCCTGGATGCTCAGGGTGAAGTTGGGCGGCGTGCCGGTCGAGCCCGCCATCGTGCCCTTCGGATTGAGGCACACGAAGTTCACCGCCGGATCATAGGCCGATACCGGGGTGTAGGTGCAGTTGGCAAAACTGGTAGGCGCGGTTGCCGCGTTCGAATATTTGATATCGGTTCCGACGGTGAAGGTCAGACCGCTGGTCGGCGTGCCTTGCGTGAAGATCGGCGAGGACGAGGTGCCGACCAACAGCTGGTTGGGCAGGGTGTCGATCAGCCAGACCGAGTTGTTCGTCACTGATGAAGGACCGGTGTTGGTCACGGTGAAGGTGTAACGGACGATCGCGCCCGGAATATATTTCGGGTTGGTGGCGCCGTTTACCGGGTCGGACACCAAAGTACCGGTCTTGCTGATGGTCAGCTGCGCATTGGCGGCGACCTTGGTGTTGGTGATGGTGCAGGTGACGACATCGCCGATCGCCGGTGTGATCGTGCCGCCCGGGACGGTCGGCAGCGTCGTCGATGATCCGGCATTGGTGTTGGTGCAGGCCATGTTCGCGGTATATTGCGCCAGGGCCGTGCCGCCCGCGCCAACCTCGGCGAAGGTATAGACAGTGCCGGCGGTGACCTGAGTCTGCGCGGTCGTGCCGTTGGTGACCGTGGAGCCGGTGCCGGTGGTGGTGGTGGTCACGATGTTCGTCGCACCCTGATTGATATTCATCGTGAACTGATCAGTCGTGAACTGGCGAGTCGAGCCGAGCAGCTTTCTCAGGGTCAGATGCGGATAGACCGCCTCCGTGTAGGTGCATTGCACGATATCGCCATACGCCAGCGGGCCAAAACTATAGGATGAGGTGATGACCGCACTTGGCAACGGCGTCGCGGAGCTGACGCCGTTGGTACAGGTGAGCGACGATCTATAATGGCTGATGGTGCTGACGCTGGCGCCGGTCATTGCCTGCACCAGCGTCACCGGAACGGCGGACGCGGTCGACAGGGCCGCGGCGGTGAACGGGCCAAGGCCGGTGCCGCTGGTGGTGCCGGCGGCGAGCGCGGTTCCGGTCGTGGTCGAGTTGATCGAGAAGGCGAACTGGTCTGCCGTATTCAACCGCGCGACCGAGATCACCGTGGTGAGCCGGATCGAGGCATAGCGCACCGCGAACATCGCGCCTTCCAGGCCGCCTGCCACCATTGTGGTGGTCACGGTGGTGGGGGTGGCGGTGCCAACGATATAGGCACCCACCGTGCCGGCGACGCCGGTTTCGGTAAAGGTTTTCGTGCCCGCGCCCGATGCGACGGGATAGGTCGAGCCGGTGGTCGGGCCGGCCACGTCGAGCTGGGCCCAGTTGCCGCCATTGGTCACGAAGGTCAGGCTTTCACTGTCGTTGGTGGATTCCCCGTCCGCCGCGACGATCATATATTGCGTGCCGCCCGTCGCGCCCGGTGGCGGTGTGAGCACGATGTTCGACATGACCATGGTGGCCGTGCCGGCTGCCGACTGGTACAACACCGGTGAGCCGGTAATGCCGAGAAAAGCGGTGTTGCCGATGGCCGCGCCTGACCAGGAGGGCGCCCCGGTCGCGGCCAGCGCCGAGCCGGACGTGACCTTCAGGTTGAAGCTCACGATCGTGCCGTCCTGCAGCGTCAGGCTCATATTCTGGCCTGAGCCCGAGCGTGCGGTGGTGTCGTTGTAGGTGGAGAAGTCGATCCAGCAATAGGTCTGCCAGCCTGTCGGCCCGGTCGACCCTTGCGAGGTCGCGATCGAGCAGCTGGCCGCCATCGCCGCGGGCGCGAGGAACAGCGAACCCAGGACGACGAGCAGTGTAGCAGCAAATTGTCTCAGACGCGTGCTTGTCATTGGCCCTATCATTGGCGGCAATCGGTTCCGGCTTTTTCGCCTCTTCTGGGAAACCGCTCTACAGGAAAATGGTTTTTCGCCCGTTAATCGGCCTCTGCATAACCTCTCCACAAGGTGTAGGAACCGGCCCCGGATTCATCATCAATTCGGATGATTTTTGAGGGTTTGGCGGATGTTTCGGCCAAATTTCTTGGTGTGATGCCCGGTGCGGATCGCCTGATAGTGTGGCCGTTGCGGAGGCTATCGCGGCGACGCCCTCACCCGCCATGGCCGGTCATCGCCTTGACCCAGGCGAGCCAGAAGGGCTGATAGTAGAGCCAGGTGGCAAGCGCCTCATTCGCGAAGATCCAGAGCGCGGCGCCGATATAGGCGGGATGCAGCCGGCGGCGCGTCGCCAGATCATAGGCGCCGACCGCGAGCACCAGTATCAGGGCGCCGATATAGGCCGCGAAATAGAAGGGCAGATAGCCGTCGCCCCAGCGTTCGTAGAGCCCGGCGAGCCAGATGCGGCTGAAGCCGGGCTCGGTCAGCGCGATCGTGCCCATCAGCATCAGTCTTTTGTGCGCGGCGGGGTCTCGGCGCAGAAGGAAGCCCGCCGTCAGCAGCACCACTGAGCCGAGCGTGTTGGTGAGATTCACGCTCAGCCAGGCGATCCAGCGATCGGGCATATAGGGGTTGTTGACGATCTGCGAGATCGCGGTCGCGGGGCCCAGCACGAGCATCAGCGGCAGCAGGACCAGCGCGGCCATGCCGAGCCGACGGTGGACCGCCACCCGCCGTGTCCGCACCAGCCAGACCTGGGCGGCGAGCAGGAGCAGCCATGATCCATAGGCGACGACATGGAGATGGACGATCAGCGGGAAGCTGAGCGACCCGCCATGCGCGCGCTTGACCATGTCGATGCCGAAGCCCGCCACGATCGCGAGCCAGATCGTCAGGACCAGCGCCGCGATCAATGTGCGATCGTGTCGATGATGGGCCGCGAAGGGCGCGCCTGACGGACTTTTGGTTGCCATGCGGTTCCCCCTCTTCCCGGGCGGGATTGGAGCCGCTTCGGGGTCGGCTTGTCAATGTGGCTGTCGGTATCAATGCACCGCAACGTTGCCACGTGCTTCCGTGGCGCCTGCGGAGGGTGAAAATTCCGGTCATGTGAAAGAGCGGCGCGCACCGCTTCCGACGGTCCGCTGTGTCTGTATGGTCGATTGCAGGCATGGGTTGAATCAGGTGGGCGAACTCACGGCGGATATGTTGGACGAGTGACATAATTCGACGCGGATTTCGGCGTTCGGACGCGGGTTCCACGAGGGGAAACGCCCCAAGAAGGCGCGCCTGCGTTGGATATTATGTCATGCCTGTCGGGGCCTATTCGCAGCTGGGACATGAGGCGAGGCAGGCGGGGAGAGCGATCAGCGTCTCCGCAGCTGTTGGGAATGTCATGAGGGGTTACTGACATTTCCTATCTGTACAGAACATTGTACAGATTCAGTCAGAAGCGCCAACGATGCGGATGTTTCGCTTTTCGGGCACCTGCGTTAATATCAAGGCGGTGATCGCATTAGAGCAGCATATATTTTTGCGAATAGCTTTAGGATTATGTAAACTATTATTGCAAAATATCCGAAGGTAAGTCCCCGCAAAACTGGCAAAAATATTATGCCCCTGCCAGGATTTTCCGATAAGCTGGGAGGTTCAGCCGAGAGCACAAAAATGACAGCCGACGCAGAGGCAACGGTGACGGCGGAAGCAATCAAAACCATTATACAGGCTTTTCTGACTGCTTCTGAAAATAGTTTTTTACGGACAAGCTCGATCAGTAAAAAGATAATTATCACGGCAGTGGGCACATACGATGCGGCATAGTAGTAGGCTTCCACCGGATAAAGGCCCTTCTGCTGTGTTTTACCACTCAATGTAATTTTGTATAATAGCAGATACTAAAAAAACTCTTCTAAAGTTCATAGATGTCGCCGATTTGAACCGGGTGAAACTGCATGCCGGTTCACCGCGCCCGGGTTTTGACTCCACTCCTGCGCCTGGCTGCGCCGTTCATCAATCGCTGGGTATTGGTCAGGCAACCATCTGCGAGATACGAGCTTCCGGAATAGTTGGGCACCTTGTCCAAAACACCAGCTCGCGCCATCCTCTGCAGTGAAGCCAGAGCGAATGTGGATTCTATATCTGATTGAGCGATGGCCTTATCGAACAAGGCTTGTGTATCGCCTCCAAAGTTTTCCACAATAGGTAACGCGTGGGCAAAAGGAGTCCTCTGCTTTGGATCCATCCCGTCTATTGCTGACCGAAGCACCGAAATACTAATTGCGCCGATAAAGACTATCACCTTCTCTCGAACCAGTTCCTCCGGGTCATCAGACAATTCCAATATCAATCGGGTCTGATCTGGATTCACATGCCTGGTGCAGCTTATCACCCCATCCATGACGTTTGAGCGCGCCCCACGGTTGGAATCGAACCTCGATTTCAAGGCCGCATCTAGAAAGATGATGGCCTCGCTACCTAAATCTGAAAATAACCTAAGCCCATCGCGCCTTACCGATGAGTCTGTGTCTAATAACTTGGTAGTTAGTGACTCTACATCGCTGGCGGATAGCTCGACATTACGGACCAATGCATTCTCCCAGTAAGATGGTGCGGCAGGAAATTCTATTAGCGCCATCGCCCCGGCTTCGGTATCGAAATCCAATGCCCGGGCCCGAACCGGGGATCATTTCTCATCAGGCCTATTGACCCTCACGCGACGTGAGAGACTATCGGACGGTCCTGCGGACAGACGCGGGAGAAGGACATGACGAACTATACGGTGAGCGAGGTAGCGGCGATGGCGCGGGTTTCCGTGCGGGCGCTGCATCATTATCACGAGATCGGCCTGCTAGAACCCGCCTGTGTCGGCGCGAACGGCTATCGTTATTATGGCCGCGAGGAGCTGTTGCGTCTGCAGCAGATCCTGATCCACCGCGAACTGGGCATAGCGCTCAGCGAGATTGGTGCGATCCTCGATGCCCCGGACTTCGATCGCCTCGCGGCGCTCAAAGGGCAGCGCGAGCGCATTGCCGGGCAAGCGGCCCGTTCCGCCGAGATGCTCAGGACGATCGACCGCACGATCGCCGACCTCGAAGGAGACCCTGCCATGAAGGATTCAGACCTGTATTCCGGTATCGTCGACCCGAAGAAGCAAGCCGAATATGAGGCCTGGCTCGAAGACGCATATGGCCCCGGCATCCGGGACCATATCGAAACCGGCCGCCGCAAGATGGAGAGCCTGAGCCAGGCCGAGCGGGACGGCATGATGGCTGAGCTCGCGGATATCGAGCAGGGCCTGGCCGCTGCGCTCCGCGACGGTATCGCCCCGGACGCGCGATCGCTTGATCCGCTGATCGCACGGCATTTTGCCTGGGTGACGGCGAGCTGGGGCCGGGACGCGCCGGTCGCCGCTTATGCGGGGCTTGCCGACACCTATCTCGCCCATCCCGACTTCGTCGCGCGCTATGAGCGGATCGAACCGGGTTTCGTCGCTTTTCTGGCGGGGGCGATGCGGAGTTGGGCCGCGCGGCAGTAAGGCGGGACGAGCGGCGTATCGTGCGCCGCTCGTCAGCCGCGGGCGGGCGGGTGCAACCATTGGCATCGCACCTCGACTCAGGATTGACCGGGCTCCACAATACAACCGAATTTGGGGAGGGGCAGGTGGAAAAGCTGGACCTGAAGAAGACCAGGAAGGAGCTTTTTACCGCTCCTCTCAACAGGTTCGT
>Ga0307508_10006568_pt1 | contig 10923 bp, 10 predicted proteins | sample 9_EM_MG_FD_203089 | JGI IMG/M metagenome (GOLD analysis project Ga0307508, IMG submission 203089) | Populus trichocarpa ectomycorrhiza microbial communities from riparian zone in the Pacific Northwest, United States - 9_EM | ecosystem: Host-associated > Plants > Roots > Unclassified | place...
AGTGCAGCATCACCAGCAAGCTTGGCAGACGTTAGTGGTTTCCCCCACTCCGGCTGGGAGGACAACAAACCTGGTTGAACACATACAGAGCTTGACAGTTGATCATTCTGTGCTTTCTACTTGAGTATGATTAGCGGGAGCAACATCGGAGGTGGACCAACTTTGGTGTGTCGAGAGAAATCAATCTGTGATGCGGGTCAGCTATGCATAGGACCACGAACAGGCGTTCTTACATTCCGACCATTGTGAATAGCAGCAGATATCGCCCGGCGAAGTAAAAGGACTGCAATGAAGCATTGTTACTTACCCTTTTTTCATTACATGCATTAAACTTACGAGGGGCCAACGAAACTTCCTTTTCCCGGAGGCAGCGGCCCAGTCAAAATCGAGGGAGAGCAAGATCTCCCATCTAGCAGCACATATAGGCTCAATTAGATGAAGTCTGAGGTGCTCGGCAGTCTGCCCCTACCCATAGAGACCTAGCAGGGCATGCATAAGCTTGTCAAACACCACTGCAAAGTGGTCATTACTGAGCAGTAGTAGGTATCAGGTTGATAGAACTATGGACTCACCTAGGTCCTTCGAAAGTTCTGAAAGCGACTGCCAGTTGGTCATTTTGACAGGGAGAGTTCGTAGAGATGTGTGATTGGACTCGGACACTCAGAGGTGCGCTTGAAATAAAGAAAGCAGGGTGGAGCAATCTACCAAGAGTTCTGCATTAAAAGTCTTGGGGACTTACTGGATAGTAGCATGTAAGTGCCCCTCGACTTCTGTGTCCGTCCTGGTAGGTGCGCGCCGAATGAATAACACGCGACTGAATTCCAGTTGAATCGGCAGTCTGGAACAGGTCTAGAATCTGATGGCAGATCAAATGGGTTTTGTATTGGTCAGATAGGCCTCCAATCCCTAGTCTCAGCCGCCAGAACGGCCTGGTCTGAGGCGTATCCGATCCCACGGGTACTATAACGTTGAGGGCCAGCAACGAGGGAGTATGTTACTACATAAGTAATGGCAAGTGACTCTTCCTTCAAGTTGGCCGTTTCCTGGCAGCCCGGAGTGTAATAAAGAATTCCGACTCACCTGTGCAGAATGGGTATTTATATTTACCTGACCGTGACGTTGTCCCCCTGTCGCCGTGCCACACTCCGCAGCCGTTTCCATTTCAGGCCTTCTCGCCCACCACGTGGCGAGAGCATGACGGGGTCACGGATTCCTTGATTTTTTTTTCCTCCTCGCTCGCCAAATATGGCGGACGTCTTCCCTCGATCGATCCAACCGGGCTTGGGACCGCTGCCATTGTCCGCAGTGCTGTGGCGGTTTCTCGTCTTCTCTTTGTTTCTCTTTTTATTTATTTATTGCTTAAGCGAGGCTGAGACTTGATGGACCAAGCTCGAAGCCTTCGAACCCGGTCGCCTCGGCTAGGACACGGCGCATTTCTCGTTCTCCTACCTATGTCCACATGTGCGAGTCGCTGACCACATTCGATCTCGACAGATCAGCTCGACCAAGCCCAGCTCCTCCGTCATTCACTGCGGAAACGAGAAAGTAATCAGCGGCAAACCAGATGTAGATACTTGATCATTCTTACCTTGGAATCGTATGTAGCTGAAATCTGAGGCTAATCCGAGGTTTTGGATTTGGTCCTTTGGGCTCAAGTTCGCACCGCCTAATCGAAGCTCTGTTTACTTGGAACAAACAATTCGGGGGCTAATCGCATCTGTAATCACTGGCCATTCTGGCTCATCCTACGGTTCTGTACCGACACTTAACCCCATCCTTATCCACATCCGTTTTCCTCTTGTTCTTCTTATTCGCATCTCGGGTTTCCCTATCGCTTCAAGTGAGTGCCCTTACCAATATATTACCGCCGCCGACGATCTCGACCGGGTCGGACCCTGGGTATACCGTATGGGCGATCGTCCTCCCTCCGTTCTTTTACTTGGACTGTTCGTCTTCCTAGCGTACGTCCTCGCCCTCCCCTCTGCCCTCTCAGCTAACGCTGACATGACATTGGATCCCTCAGAATCTACCTCAACATCAAGCACTGGCTATCCGACAGAAAAAGAATGCAAGTGCATTTGTGGGCCGCTGAGTCTTACTCCTGGCTGTCCCCTGACTTGTGCCCTTGTGAGCGATGTCGCCATCCCATTCCAGAACTCACACCCACCGACCTAAACTCGGACGCGATGGTCACGTGCACCGCCCCGGTCTCGGCCACGCGCGGAGAAGCCACCGTGACTGGCGATGAGTCTGGCTCACCGGTCACCCGATCAGATCTGCACGTGTTTGTGTTCCCCATCGTCGAGCAGGCGGGTGAGAACGAACGCTATGACATGTAAGCACTGACACTGAGTCATTCGCGGCGCCACGCCTGCTTTGGTCAACTGCTTGCCCCCCGGGTCACTCACCGCTCTGCTTGGCAGTGAGAACCGAACAAAGGCAAGCTTGCAAGCAAAGTAGGACGGGTCTGCCGTGGTTAATTGATCGTCATCATCGTCGTTCCTCGTCTGCTCACCGGGCCTTTGTCATGCAGCCTACAGCTCGGAGCACGTCTCAGCCACCGCAACTCCTGCAGGACAACCCAGTCTGGCACGCTCAGACCGCTCGGAGGTGGAGTCCGAAAGTCACGCGCCTCATTGGCCAGCACTGGCAGCACAGCAGCTGGCGATCTGGCCCCCCCGGCTCCGAGTCGCATGAAACTGTCGGGGAGGTAACAGGCTGCACTGCTGGCCCGGCCACAGACCCAATTGGAGCCAGTCGAGCGCTTGAGAGACACGTGCATGGCGAAGCAGGTCGACAATCTGCTGGGATGGGTGAGTCGTCGTCGTCCAATGGTGTTTCTCCACATGTCACCGCACATTGCATTCTCCTCACTAACTTCCGACCCTGCAGGCGTGCGCTTTCAATAGGGAGGCCCCATCGACCTGCCCGCCCTGGCGACATCGTCAGGTGCTGCTACGGCTCCCCGACCCCTGACGACTGCCAAGCAGTCAGCTAGTGAGTCGTCACCCTCGACTGCATCACCACCCTCGCCACCAGCCGTCCCAGCCTGCGAGAAGGCCCCGGGCGAGTGCCTCCTCCGCTGCACACACAGCTTGAGCGGTGTGTCCATCTGCATGCTGGCGGATGTGGCCCTGTGTCCAGCCTGGCATGGATGACATTGCTGACCTCAACGCGAAGTGGGACGACCATCCCGACCACTGGCACGGGGAGTCTTACCTCGTCCTGAGTGGTACCCCGATCCCGATCTACTACCAGTGTGATCTCTACAGGTATCGGTTTCCGAAGCGATGCAATCTCCCAGTGGCACCAGTGTGAGGTAAGCCCAGCAGTATCACACGATAGGGACTCCCCAGGAGTTTGAGACGGCGTTCTCTGCTCCAGGGGGCCGATCTCGATCATGAAGGTCTGCCAGCACCTTTGTGCCAAGCGAGCTGCCGAAGATGAGCGACTCGCCCTGCATGCCAGGGACTTGCCAGGGATGCTCTCAGCGAGGCAGTGATGACCTACCACAAAGGGTCATTGGTCCACACAACCTTGAGCAACCGTGCGATCGCACGAAAGGCAAGGGCCAGGGGTATGTACTCCCCCCTCAGCTACCCACACCTGTTTGGCTGCTCTCCGAATTGCCCGCAGTGATTGATATGACATATACTACATACATGCTCTAGAATACTCTTATGTCAGGCGGCAAATCCCATGTGTATATGCAGATCAGTTCCAAAATCAGGCTCCTACCCACCACTGCTGGAGTGCTCGAGGCGACATACTAGGCAGCCGTGGTAGGAGAATTCCGAGTGGCTGTGAACAAATTGAAACCCAGAACACTTACAGCTACCTGTGAATTCATAGGCTGAACTTTCAAAATTTCGACTTAGGATTTTTGTTTATACTGTGGAGCAGAACAAATAAAACAAAGTTCGAAATGGAGACTAACCCTTGGACTAACCCTATGAGGCCATAGGTTACGCCCACTGCCGAGCACCTGTGATGCCTGTACAGCCACGCTCATCACAGGCGGTGCTCTGCAGCGTCAGTGCTGAGTCCAGTACTCATACCGCCATTCTTGTCGCTGCCTGGTCCTAAACTTGGAGTATACAGCTTCTGTTGTGCAATCTCGAGTCTCGACAACCACTCCACCTACAATAGCCCTCCGGCCCCTCCCGATGGTGATCAGGGTTAATATTCAGCGACATCATGCTCGCTGCCCTGTGACGATAACTGGGACTCATCCCTGAGCCAACTAACGGTGACTTTCAGAACTTTCGGAACTTTCGAGTGAAAAATGAGACTGATTTTTCCACTCAACATCTACAGGGCACATGTCATCCAACTCCAATCCCAACCGTCCTCCGCTCAATCTTACCCCTGCAGACTACAAAGCTCTCCACCACTTTTCTCAAGGCTGGTGGACTGCTGCTTTACCCGATGTTCAAGTTGCCGCTCGTAGTCCTGTTGTTGCACGCCCTCTCGAGGGCCCTGGCATCCCTCCCCCCCATATAATCAGCTTGCACCTACGACCTCGTCAAACACCCGGGGTGGTCCACGAGATGGGCAAAGAAGAGCGTTGGGGATGGTTGTCTAGGTGGCGTCTGCGTCCCTGGACCGCTCGTGGATCGTACTTGGGGCGCGAAAGATCGAGTGCTAGGTCTACCAGCTAATGTGGTCATCAGACCCTCCTCTCCGTCTTTGTCCTCCACTTTCTTCCCGGCTCCGTCACTGCCTATCAACATTGGAGGTACTGCTTCGCATCTCCACTTCCAGCACCGATATCTTCCACGACGACCCTCGGATAAGCATAACGAAGCATACATAGAAAACATAAGAGATGACCTGAGTCACCATGGAGGGAGGGCATACGAGGTTGACCAAGGATGGCACGGACGGGACGCAATGGGACCTAAGAGCTCTTGTTGGCAGAGCGTTTCTGATTGGCCTTGATTAAATTGACTCTGGGCTGGCCAGGATTGATTTCAGGGGTTGCGGAGGAGACTCGGGGAATCAGCGACCGGCGCTTTCGCATTCCACGACGAGACTCGGGATATTCACATTTCAGGTGTCGTCGGGCACGTTGCCTGGGAAGTGACACATGTGAGCGCATACTCAGTAAAAAGTATTGCGTCATGGAGATCAGCGAGAGGATTGGGTGATTGGAGGGGCGGGCCAGAAAATATAACGCAATCTATCCAATCTGGTACACATGCGGAACTGGGGACAGGTTTGTCCACAACCGACGAAGTACCGGGTGCACAATTCAAATGGGTGATATGGAAAGGTAGTACTCACTTGCAAGTCTTGTCCTTGCTGCCTGGTTGTGGTGAACCGCACGCAATCTTCCGCCGTCGACAGAATAAGCATGCAAGGGTACGTTTCTTGTCCAGGATCCACTCTGTGTGGGATACTGGGGACAAGCGGAGAGGTGACTGCGGGGACCGAGATCGAGATTGGCGGCGAATGCGAACATGTGGCCGACGACGACTCAGTCCACTGTAGGGGGAGGGGAGGGAGGTACTCTAGGACAGGGGACTGTGTCAACTGAGTGGCGAAGAGGGGACGTTGCGAGCGATGAGGATAGTCAAAATGCAGATGTGAGAGGGGGGCGATGGGGAGGGCGGCAAGTTCCAACGGGATCGGGGAGGTGTAGACGAATTTGTAGATATAGGTCGGTTTGTTGGTGTTGAACGATTCAACGTTGCTGCAAGTCGACGAATGGCGGGTGTGGGACGCTTTGAGCAGGACTGCCGCATCGGGTAACCGTTGATCTGGCTACACATGCTCACGCGCCTCTTACGGCCGGCTCGGCATCACACATGTGGCCAGCGAGAGGAATGCAAAAGGGATGAAAGGTATCTCTATCTCCGTGACGTGGTGAAAAAAAAATACATAGTTACATACACTTACAACCGGTCGAAAAAGACGTATGGGCCCTTGGGAGCGCTATCACCGTGTTTATCGACCTCAAGCGTCGAGTTCGGTCCATGGGCTCTATAGGGTCACCCTCCGTGTCGGCCTCAGAACCTTTGGTACCGCCCTTGACACTGCTGCACACGGGAGGGATGGACGTCGAACGGGTGTCAAAGAATCGGTCGTCGGCATCACGTATACGGGCAGGCCGTCCTTCTGCGCCCTCATCGTCAGCCACTTCGACGTCCTCCTCCTCCTCGACGTCCATTTCTTCCATGTTGTCAGAATCAGAAATGGACTCGAGGCCCATGAATTCATCCGCATCACGCCACGAAGGAGGCTCATCTTAAACGGCAGCTGTCGTCTTGTACTTTGCGTTCAGCTGACGATTGCAAACGCCGATCAGAACATCAATAACACAAAAGAGCTAGAATGCAGACCTCGTTGATGCATCGTCTCAAGTCGATCCAATCTTCTTCTTCTTTGCACAGGAATCCGAGAAGCACGCTGGGATCAAGGCCGCTGAGTGGCATCTTGCGAACACGATCGCAGTGAAAGGTTCGCAGCTTCCATGGGATTATACTGTGTGACGTAATGTTCAGAACCGTCGAAATGGGGTGATGAGGCAAGCATGCTTGCAATTTGCCAACGCGATGGACGGTGCGGTGACATCAAGGAGGATGACATGTTCGACGCTGTCGAGAGTTAGTGTTGGAGAGGGGACAGTGAAAGTGGTGCATTGTATGAGAATGTCGATGAGCCAGTCCTGACGGACGGCGGGGACGTGCAGGATGGTGATGGGAAGATGTGGAGTTCGGACCAGGCGAACGCGTCGCTGCACGCCGGTCGAATGCGTTATCGGGTGTGCTTTTGTGACTACGAACAGTAGGATAGTCATGTACAGATGAAGGCGGCGGGGGACGGAGAGGAACCGCCGGTCAAGTATGGTGAGGATCGAGATAGAAGAGATCATCAGCCTGAGAGCCCATAAGGGAATAGGAGGAGGGACGCCCGCACACCAACCAGAGAGCACGTTTTGGAGCGTGTCTTGGTAAATCCGATAGCGGGGGAATGTGCAGCTTGAACGTGAGAGGACGCTAGTACTCGTTGTCGTCTGCAGCACCACCCGACGACGGTGCCGTGAATACATTCGGGAGGACGGAACGGCATAGGATGGCCGCGCGTCGGAGGAAAGCGTGAACGCGTACAGGAGCTTTTCCATCCGAGCCTCCACCAAACATCCTGAACACGAGCGTTGCGGTGTGCTCAAACACAGGTGAGTGACAGACAACAGACATGAAAAACATTCACACATCGCCAAATAGGTCTGCTTGACTTCGCGACACGACCCGAATGGAAATGCGAGACCGCGCCTTGTTCAAGACGTAGACCATAGACAGCCATCTCAACGAACACTATAAATGAATGCTTCCTGTGCTGTGGGCGTCTCAACGATAGTACCCCTCCGAGACTGATGAGACAGCCCTTCGCGTGTGTGGACAAGATGCAATGCAAGAGCTCAGTCTCGGCTTCCCAGAAGGCTGGCCACCCATGGGTTGGATGGTGCGGACAGTGGGCGGATGCAGCGACGCAAGGTATCAAGGTCAAGCATAGGGAACGAGAATGCACACGACGCCAGCACACCAGTGTGGACTCTGGAGCTTGCCATAACCGCGCATGCCACCGAGCATGGATGGTGTCATCGGCGGCGCGAGCATTTCGGGTATGGCTGGCATGATAGTTGCTCTGAATAGCGGGTGTGCGTGGGGTGTGTCGTCGATCCTGGCAGTGCGCGAGCAAATGATGAAAGGTTCCGAAGTATGACTTGAGAATACAGCTGAGATTGCATGTACGACAGAGAATACGGACAACATAGTGCTTATACTCTGGGACTTCGTTTGACGTTGCCAGTGCGACCCGCTGTGGGAGGACATACAAGCCCGAGCCCACCCCAATCGGTACGAAGAAGTTTCCTAGGGGGTTCCTCAGCCCTACCATCCCCGTTACTTTTATCGTGCTGTACAGCGTCGGAGTAGACCCTTTTTGAATGTAAAGGGCGGGGTGGGCTGTTTGTGGGTGATAGCTGGGTGTATATTGAGCTGGGATGGAAAGACGGAATTTTAAGCTAACGAGGCAAATACCTCTAAGCTACCCCGCACAGAGGGCCCTGGTACCTCGTTCTGACCACCCCTTTCTATGGGCCAGGTAAGGTAATAAATCCTGTTCAGCGACCAGCTACCTGGGCACGCTGTTAAAGGTTAACTCACTTTGGCCACAGAATGACAGTGACTTGTCTATTTCGACGGCAGTGTCAGCGGTAGACAGACATTAATAGAACGCTGCACTTACCAACCGGACGCCGAGGCAATTTGCCAGTGGCTGGTTTGTCTTGGCCACTCGGTGATCTCATGCTGGCGGTTTCGGTGCCAACAGCTTCAGCTACTTCAGCAACTATGTCAATGTTGAGTGAACGTTGTCAATCAACTTTACACTCACCAGCCACAGGCTTGGGCAATTCATGAATATCTGATTGGCCTCGGTGATGGGTTTCGGCTATATCTAGTACCTGCATCACTGATCAATGAACGTTGGAAACGACCTCTACACTCACCACCTGTAAGCTCAGGAAATTCCGCAATTGGAGATTCGTGTTGCCCAGAATTGGGCGGTTTGCAAGTGTCTGACCTGCCGTGACCGCCACAGGATTCGACTGTTTCCGTCGTTTCGGCTGAGTACGTCTCTCGTGAGCGGAAGTCGACAACAGATTCTATACCCACATAATGCCACACTTTTCTCTCTGGAGGGACCTCTGCCGCTCTTCATGCCTCTACCCCCTCTGCTGCCCTTTCCAGCGGCGGGCGTCGACTCGGTCTCCATGCCTGGATTTGAATCTGCTCCTGCCCCATCTGAAGGGAGCTCTTCGATGGGGGGCTTTCCAGATATAAGGAGCTTTTTTATGTCTGTACATCATACATGTTAAGGGTGGTATGTCTTAAAAGCGGGTTTGAAAACCAACCTTTTCCATGCTGTGTGGTCAGAAATTGCTCCAACATGGAGCCCTTGCCTTGTGCATAGTCCGTCATTAAACAATCCACCGTCTGATCGCAAACTAGATTATAGACAGCAACCTCCTCGGTTTGGCCAAGTCGCCAAGCACGCCCAATAATTTGATTTACTAGCATACGCGACCAGCACTGATCCTGTACGGAGGTGAAAAGGGGCCCACTAGCATACCAAAATCGACTTACGAAGAGGATCACCACCGTTGCAGCAGTCAGGTTGAGGCCAACAGCACCCACATTGGACAGGAGGAGAACGCGGCACTTCGCATCTTTCTGGAATGCCACGACAGTCCGATCACGTTCCTCTACGCTCTGTGTACCATTTACAGCCACAGCACTGATTCCATATACCTTGAAAACAATAAGAGAATAAGCCAAATGGTGCTGGTTCACTGGTTCGACAGTTTCCACTTACCGAGAGGATCAATGGCGCCATCATTGCAAACTCGTGATATATCAAGATCTTTCGAGATCCTGTCTTCAACTGAGGCACCTGCGTTCCTTCATCTGTATCGAGCGGTGTCCAGAGAGGGCAGGGCGCGTCCACGCCAGGGGTGGGTACCCATGGGCGGTTGAGGATGGGGTGTTCACCCGTATCAACGATGCATGGAAGCTTGGGGTGGTGGTCGAATGAGACAGGCGTCAGTGAGTTTGTAGACAAATGATGGCAAACCAATGCCACCAGCATGTCAGCTTTCGTTGACCGGACTGCCGAATATTCAGCGCGGGTAGAAATCACAGTATATGTTGGAGATTCATGGAAAGGAAATGCAGCTTTGGTGCGCCCTTCGAGATAGAATTTCTGGGCGGGAGTGTCAGAAACTGCATGGTACAGAAAGGGCGCGATTACCGTGCTAAGGCCTCCCGCATCCTCAACCGTTTCAAGTGCGCCTCTACCAGAAGCTTGCTTGTTAGGATGGTCCAGACTCGGGATATGTACAAGACTCACCCACTGCTGAATCCATCAAGGACCTTCCGAATGACCGTCAACTCTCCCTCTGTGAGCACAAGCTTCGCGACAACCGTCTTGTAGGGCGGCAAAGAGTCGTTAATCAGTCTACCATCGTATCGCTTGGACTCTACCGTGCGACGTATTACCCTGTCGCCATAGCACGCACGAATGGAGTCAATCCAGTCGCTGTACACCGCACGCACTCTCTGGATGGAATCAGGTACTACTTGAGTGGGTCTATCATCACCGCCGACCATGGTGGCCACTGTCTTTTCCGCAGAAATGGCTTTATCCTGTCGAGTTATGCCTCGACGTGCAGACCTTGTCTTCTTTATGAATTCATTCTGGCGCTCATCGCCATCCCTACCACAAAACTGGGAGATGCGGAGCAACCTTCCTAGATTGCACAAATCCTGCGCGACAACGCTTTTGTCAATAGGAAGAAGGCATGGCTGCTTGCTTACCTGAGGCGAGGTGAAGAGGGGGGTGGCGGTAAGGAGCAGGGGGAGTCGTGCAGATTTGGTGAGCTCGAGGGCGACATACCAATTTGCACCGGTATTGCGGAACTCATGCGCCTCATCGATGATTACTGTAGAGAATGCTCGGTCCATGGAAATAAAATTTTTGAATAGCAGTGGGAGCTTGATGTGCCGTTGGTCGTCGATTGCTTTGTTTGCATTTCTGCCTCCCCGATGTCGGCGCACATCGAAGGCCCTCCCAAATGTGGTCATGACCTGCATAAGATATGTAAACCACTACGTATCAGTACCCTGGTGCTAGTGCTGGTACTTACCGAGTGAGGAACAAGAATGATTCGGTTAATAAATGGCGTCTTTGATGTCTTCCAGTCGCCCTCCCAAAATCAAGTGAATTTTGATTCTGCGGTGGGGAAGATATATATTTCAATTCTTCCCGGAGCAAAGAATGTGCGGAGCTCAGTTATCCACTGGCGAACCAGTGAATTTCCGACAACAATGACATGGGGAAGGTCATCAATCCTGGTCC
>Ga0307508_10006570_pt1 | contig 10921 bp, 6 predicted proteins | sample 9_EM_MG_FD_203089 | JGI IMG/M metagenome (GOLD analysis project Ga0307508, IMG submission 203089) | Populus trichocarpa ectomycorrhiza microbial communities from riparian zone in the Pacific Northwest, United States - 9_EM | ecosystem: Host-associated > Plants > Roots > Unclassified | place...
GAGATTAGGCTTTAACTTATGTTTTTTGTTTTAATTTATATGAACTTTTAGTTGAGGTTTAGGTTTATTAATTTGACTTTATTTGTTGGATTTGATTTAATTATTGTTGAGTATTTTATTTAGTGGGTCATAAGCTCAATCGCTTGTTCTAGTTAGGGTTTTAGTATTAATACCCTACTTTTCTAAATTTTAAGTAGTTTTTATGATTAATGAAAATATTACAGACTTTGCATATCTCTATTCCCCTTTCTTTTCTTTTTTTACTTTTTTTTCTTAGCTTCTTTTTAAAAAACTTCTTTTTTTTATTTTTATTTTTATTATTTATTGTCCTGCATCAGAATCCATGCTTATATGCCACCCACTTCCCTTTCCAGATATAAAGAGTCAATTTCAAAGTGTACTAATGGATGGAAAGAGAGATTTTTTTTCTGGCAATACTACAATGGCAGATCTAGGTTCTGAAGTTAGAAGAGAGGTCAATGCTGGAATTGCGACAGTATCTCGCATGATGGAGCGTCTAGAAACCAGAGATGATGAGAGAACCTCTTCTGTATTAAATAATGTGGAGGACGGTTCAGTTGCAGAATCTAACAATCAGCAAGTACCGGAGGTTGGTGGCTACAGGGGGCAGAATGAAGGGGTGGCAAGCAGGGCCTGGGCCCTTGCAAGATATTTTATTTTTTTTATTTGATAATTAAAAAAAAATATAGCTCTAATATAAATGAGATGAGTCCTTGCAGGGCGGAATGGGGAGCTGTAATATTTTTTTAATGAGATGAGTCCTTACAGTAAATATATTTATTATCCTTTGTTTTACTTTTGAATTTCTTTGACTTTGCCTATTTTATGTACCTACATGCGGAAAGAAAAAATAAAATAAAATTATCAATGTGTTTTGTTACCTTTTCTCTCCCGCACAGCTCTAATATAAATGCTTGCAATGCAGCCGGTCGATAAAAATCACAAACAAAATTTTTCTATATAAAAATTGAAATAAAATAATGATTAATTCATCTTTAATTAAAAAAACCAAAGTAATTGGGTATCGATAACTTAAATTTAAAATATATTTTTATTTTGTTTTGAGATGTTTATTAAGAATTTATAAGGTTTTTTATATATAATTTTATTATTTTTGCTCTTTTTTTTTTCAGATCTGCTAGCTCTAACAATTTTTTTTGAATTCTTGATAGTGATTTTTTTTCCTAATTAATTAGATATACTTTATTGGTTTGTTTTGATTATACTTGAATTTTTTTTTATGTTTTGTTTTTAGCAGAGCCATCAAAATTATCAATTTTTTCTCACGATATATGTTTTGATTTTAGGTTGAACCTTGAACAAAATAAGAAGAATTGATTTTTTTTTTGAAAAAAAGAAAAAAATATTTATCCACTAGTTGATAGGTTAATTCGGCTTATTTTGACTCTTCCTGTTTCGACAGCAACTACTGAACGAGCTTTCTCAGTGATGAATATTGTTAGAACAAGCATTCGCAATCGGATAGAGAATGATTTTCTTGCAAGTTATTTGAATAAAACTAAATCATGCTAGTTTTTTTTACAAGTCATGTATAATAAATTAAAACAAATATTATATCTTATTATATTATTTTTGACCACCTCTAATAAAATAATCTTAGCTCCGCCCCGGGGTGGCTGCCATGCAATGACCGATCCCAATACCAATACGCAAGCTTCACGTGCTGCTATTTCTGGCTCAGTTTAAGTACCACTTCACAATCTTATTATCAACATTAAAAGAAAAGGTATGTTTTGATTTGGATTTCATTTCTTACTGCATTTGGTGATGAATTTGTGAAAATCTTGTAACTACTGAACATGTACACTGTTACATTATCCACAAACCTGTTCAAAAAGACTCTGTTTTTATAGCATTTGGTTGCATGCATCCGTTACTCTTATATAACTGATGCTTTTTTTTTTAGTTGTTTTCTCCAAATATGCGTTGGTGGATTCTTCTTTCTGTTTTTTCTTTTATCCAATTATCCAAGCATTTTGTTAAATGCTTCTTTCTGGTTTTATTGGTTGATCCCTAGTCCTTATAATTTACATTGTATTGAACAATGCAAATATAGTTCATAGGTATTCTACTTCCACATGCTCAGTATCATTTGCCAAAAGTTCAAGCAGCAGTAACAGCTTGTTTTTTGAAGACCAGTACAGCCATTTGGTGACAGTTTCCATTTCATTGTTACAATAATTCACTATTATCGTAGTGAATTGCTATACTAGATGTCATTGATTTTCCTTCCATCTGGGCTATAATTTGTGAAACAAGACAGATCTCTAGAACTATGGAATTTATGGGAAAAAACAGTCTGAATATTTGTGAAGATTTGTCATATTTCATGGGAGAAGCATTTAGCAGTCCAGGTAACCTTCAAAACCCCAAGTAAATAAGGTACGTGATATCATACCGTTACCTGTTCCTACTCAGCATTGAACCAAATGTGCATTAGTTGGGCACAAGTAAATACAGTAGGCAGGTGTGCAACCAGGTGTTTTTGGTGAATTCCTGAGGCAAGTCAGTTTGAGACTAAAGTTACTCTATTGCAGGGGATGAACACTTAGCAGTCCACATATCCTATAAAATTCCAAGTAAAATAAGCATATTCTTGGATTTGTACTTTTACCTATTCCTATCTGATTTGCATTAAGATGACAAGCAAAAACAGAAGGCAGGTTGCAGCTAGGTGTTTTTTTGTGGATTCTCAAGCCAAATTGCTTTTTAAATTAAACCATCCTTGAGCCTTAATTTTCATCTCACAACTATTGTTATAGCTGTAGTTGAAGTATCCACTGCTTGTATCTATTTTTATAAAGTTAGGAGAAAAGGTAGACCAGGATATTGCTTAAGCAAAACAGTTATTGTATTGTTTCAGAAACAATAGATGATTCATTTGGTGAAGATAGTCAAGTTGCAGTTTCTCTTTCCTTTCTTTTAACCTTTTTGGACTTAAATAGAAGTGGTAGGTTACAAGACACAGGTTCATCCTGTTTATCATCTTGAAAGGGTAACTCCACAAAGCAAATAACACTTGGGTGATTCAGCATACCAGATCTTTCAGCTGTTGATGGTCCGTGTCTAAGATTGGTAGGACAAACAGGTGATCCTTGGTATGTTTATAGGGCCTAATCCTAACAGTAATTGCAGCTTGCACTCTTTGGTGATGGACCCGTGGTGTAATAGTTCGATGTCCTTTTTAAAGGACTGTCTAGTTCAACTTACGTTAGCTGTGCAAAGATTTGATGGTTGGCCTGAGCATTTTCAGGGAATAAACAGTGAATTAGCAGGAAAGAGTGATAATTTGATTAGCGCAACTTCATCCCATCAATTCAAAAAGAAGGAAAATGTTAATAATAATCCAGCTCGAGAGAGGTTCTTGCCTTGTGGCTTCAAGAATCTCTAAAAATCCCATTCGGGGACGAGTACACCTGTGAGCAGCTGGTCCAATGTGGTTTGGTTTGGCAAATAGAGCTCTTTTCGTGGTTGAACTTTGAGCTCTCTAGTTTTCTTCAGACTTTAGCTGATTTATATTTCTTAATCCTGCTACCATAAATGGGTGGACCTTTAGCTCTGCATCATTGCGCTTAAGGTGAATGAGCTCTCTGGGTATTTCGATTGGAAGTTTCTCTTGTTGATAAATGCAATGAATTTAAGAAAATGGTGCAAAGATTTGTTAATTGAGCCAACGGCAACCAGTAGAAATGCCATGACCCAGATAGAGTAGCAGGCATGAACATTATACCTGCATATAATTCTAAATTTCCTGCTAAGGCATGGTTCTGGGTTGTTGTCACTTAGTATTTTTATTACCTGTGCTCTTGTCTGTTCTTTCAAAGTGATTTGCCATTTTCCAGTGAGAATTGTGAAGTCAAATGAGCGTAGCCTGCTTTCTGGTATTTTTATTCCTAATGCTGCCTTTTGTTTTTTCCCCTTCGTTTTAATTTGACAATGGAATGCCCGATTTTCTGGTTAGAATTACGGCTTTATTAATGCTCACATAATCTCTTCTTTGCAGGTATAGGATGCTGTGGATGAGATGCTTTGCCCCCCCTATCTTCAAAGCTACCCGATAGTCATGTTATCGAAAGGGAAACGGAATGGCAAGTCAGATGTGATTTAGAATAAAGAACTAGAGCAAAAGGTCGTCTTCCATTCGAACACCTATTCCAGTAGATGTTTGAAAATCAGTTTACGAGGATGACCTTGAATACAATTCTAATCCATGTGTAGGCGTGCTAATATTCAAGTTACAATTGACTAGAAACTTTGGGTAAATTCCTTGCGTTTTCAGTTAAGAAACTAAAGTTGGCCATGCGTGATTGAGAATCATTTATTTAATCCATGGAGTCTTTTCTCAGCATGCTAGTTTTGCTGAAACGTCTTACTTTCATCTGCATCTCAAATTAATTATGCAACATTTCTTTTGAATGGTCCTTACTTTTGAGCCTTGAGGCTGAGCTGCACAAGAGAAACCCTTTAAAGAAAAAAACTTTATGTAACAACGATGCACGCTCCCATTTCGAGTGTTCTATAAACAGAATCTCAAGAGGTTGGTAACGAGCTAACGCACATCTCACTACTATAAATGAGAAGCAAACCATACCCATTGTTAGATCAGTTACACTCGCTTCAACAGTACCTGCTGCTCCTCACGTAATTTTAGTTATTAATTAATTACATGCGTGATGCAACTGGACCAAGTCAAATTACAGGTGGAGCTGCCACTTCTTGAGTGCAACTTGGCAGAGATGAGGAATCCAATTATGACCCCAAACCATGTCATACTAAAGACAGATCCTTACTGAATCAGATGGGCAAAAAAGGGCATTAAACTACATAACACAGTAGATATTGTTTAAACAGAAGTGTAATTCAAGGTAAAACGAATTTCAGTTGAATAACAAATTCTGCAGCCAGAGAACATGCACATGTCAAAAAAGCGCAAGGAAACTTATTATTATCATCAACAGCACACAAACTGCATTCTTATCAATTAGCATCCTAGGCAAGGAACAACGATAGTAAATCCATGATATTTTCAAGATTCTAGCATAAAACACAAGTTATGCAAATTGCCATTACATTTTCTGCAATGGAGCATTTATATTATTGTTGAAAAGGTGAACGACTCTTCGGTGAAGCTCCACGTTCAACCAACAGTCCAACTTAAGACTACTCTCCACATTTTTTCTCCCACCACTCAATGAACTTAACCTGTGCTGCCATGGTATCCAACCTGTAGAGTTGTAGCCAGTGGTTTCCAACTTCATGTCCAAATGTCCACCCAAAAACACCTCCAGCTAGAAAGGACAGCCCAGCACCTGTTAAATATGATTAGGGTAAGAAGCTAAACAATTTTTCATAACTAAGAAAACATGATAGAACACCTTTTCTTTCTGCAACTTCTGTTAATGATAATTGGCCTGTTTTCACCGTGAAACTAAAGCAACTCAGTTCATTTGCAAGCACATAAAAATATCTGGGGAGCTGGTCCAGTTCTTATATAATAATGATTTTTCCACTATCAGTCATGCCAATAAAACTCTTAACATGTAAAGAAAAAGGAACAAAAAAGACAAGAAGGCTGAGAATATGATTCCACTGTCCTATAATTTCTATGTCCCTATAAATCATATTTATGCATATTTAAAGCATACTGGATTTGCCTGAAACACAATCCCCAAAAGTAGAAATCTCTTGCAAGTTACTAAGCAATCAACAGTGGAATCAGGTTTCACTAAAAGATAAACTAACATGTTCAACTGCAAACAGAAATCATTGTGATATGGCTCAATCGAAATAATAAAATTCAAATCCTCTTTCATCCTTAAGTTACTGGACACATTCAATTCCAAGACTATATTTACAATAAAAAATAGAGTGAGGAGGCAGTGGACTACCATGCAAGCTCCTTGAATATTTCCAGGCAACACCTGCTGTTGATACTGCTCCAATTACACTTCCTGTAAGTCCAAAGTTTACTGCTTCCCTAGCAGTCCTCAGCTGAAAAAGAAGACAACTTTATTCAAGCTTTTCCATAAATAAAGATCAAGCAGTAAACATGCTACAAAACAGGAACCATCAGAACATGGAATGATAGTTATCCTAGTATCTGCCTTCTTCTGCAGGAAAACTTTATATTTTATGAAAACTCAGTAAAACCCTGATCCAATAAATTTGATTTGTACAACAAGGTTCATCAGAGGAAGAGTTTCAGCCATTTTCAACCCAGTCAGGAGATTGCAAACAAATACTTCGCAAAAAGAAAAAAATACAGTGATAACAAAATCCCCAGCAGTAATTATATCAGATGCTGGGTAAAAGTGAAATTGATGGGCATCCAAGAAACAATACATAAATAATGCAAACACGGGGGCAAGATTTGGCAGTAACTTCTCATAAATTGAGTCAGTAAAGATTAGGTATGCATATTGCATACAACAAGAATGGTTAGCAGAAATGATGCCATAGATTTTATGTAAGAATTTTAAGGAATCCATGATATGATAAGTGATAAAAAAAGCAGTCAAATATTGCCAGAGCATACTTAATTCATGCACATATTGAAGTCAGGTGTAAGGGCCCAAGAGGTTCGAAGGAAACAACAAAAACATTGTTAAATGTCCATTGACTGATAGCCATCAAAAAATGAGAACAAACCAGGGAGTTAAAAGAAAACACTCCAAACACATATAACTCTATTCTCACCCTAGTAATTAATCAACACAAATAAATTCTGTTATGAGGCATTTTGGACACAAATAAGTACAAATTGCCGTCTTAAAAGCTCAGCTTCTATAAAAGAATAACAAAATAACTGTATTCTTTTTAGCAAGAAGTTAAATTTGAAACTTGGGAAGACCAGCAAACTATTTGTAATATTTTCAGATGCTGCAGGATACTTAACTAATAATATCATTTGAGGTTCAAGTTTTGTTCAGTGATAGATGTGATCTAATCAACTTACAGGTAACCTAAAGACTTTATTCACCTTTAACTATATTATTTGACAATACTACTATTAATGGCCCATTAAACATTTATGCAATGACTAGAGTGGGTACTCTGTTAATGCCTAAGGAGGGAAAAAGAAAGCTCCTCGGAAGCCTAAAGGCGCTTGATTGGCTGAAGAGATATTGCAGACAGCGTGCTCAACAATAACAATAGTAAGTCTAAATCAAGCCTGTTAATTTGCGGTATGTTTTAACAAATGGTTCTGACCAATAATGTAAGCACTTTCAGGTTGAACCTGAGAAGCAGACTTACACAAACTCACCATCACATAAACTGAGATGGTAATAGCACACAAATATGGCGCTATGGTGGTAATAGCACACATAATATGGCACCTTTTTTATGTTAATAACATTGAATTAACCACAAGTCATCAATTGCATCCACCTGTTGCTAGGTGACTACCTCTTGTTACTGCCGCATCACTTTGATGCATGTTTACCATACTCGATAAAATAAATATTCCTCAATATTATGTTAGCATAAGGAAAAGATTGTGTCTAGGAATTTTCCCATGACATGTGCCCAAATATCAAAGGTCAAACAATACGATCATCTTTGGAGGTAGGTGTTTTGATATCCAGCAGGCATCATAAACAATTTAAAGCTGAAATTATACCATAATAACACAACAAAGGAAATTGTCTCTTCCGACACGACTCTTCAACATAATTGTTCTTGGAAACAGGTTGATTTCATTTGGCAGATCACCTGAGCAGCTTACAATTGACAGAATATTATTTCACCGTTACTAATTTCATATCTAACTGTGAAATAACTGAAGACAGAGACACATTATTGAAGAGTGTGATTTAAGTGCCGATAAGGAAATTATACCGAAGTGACTAAGCACCATCAAGAATAAATAAGAACGATTCACAAAATACCTAACACAATGAAAAGATAAATTTCGAGTCAAATTCTAACAGAGCTAAAGATATGTCCAAATGGTTATTCTCAAATAAAACACACAACTCTTAAATCATTTTTTTTATTAGAAAAAAAAAAGGGAAAAGGACTCGTACAACTGTAAACAAACAAAATAAAAGGAACCCAAAATCAATAATAAAAAAATAAAAACATGAGAGAAAATATTTTCAAAATGAACCCAACATCCATCATCAGCAGATAAGCAGTAAAATCCAGCAAAAATGAAATCTTTACTTCAAATGAAGCATAAAATGCAAGGATAAGAAAAACCCAGATGAAAAAAAATCTAAAATTTAGACAAGAAAAGAAAAGAAAGGAAATCAAGTAAAGGAAGGGAAACCCAAATGATGATCTGATCTAAGCTAAATCTACAGCAGTACGAAAGAAGTAAAAAGAAAGGGAAGGGAATAATACAGTGGGGCCATGAATATGATCTGAAGCAATGAATTCTTGAACATCAGAATCAGACCAAGAAGGGATTGGTTTATCACGCCTGAGGAATCTTGCATAGTTTTCAACAAACGAAAATCTATCTCCCCAAAATTCTGTAAACCCTTCCCAGTGTTTCTTGAAAAATGATTGCTGATGTTGTAGGTCTGATGGTTCTCCCATTTCCTTTCTCTGTATCTTTGTTGTGATGATGATTAGCAGTGAAAATAGTGGGAGAGATGTTAGAAAAGAAAAGCGCAGCCAACCTTACCTCTTTTTCCTTAATTAAATAAAAAACTGCGGGGCAGGGCACACTCTCCAGATTTCTGTATTTAATAAAGCCTATGATTTATTGGTTGTCTGAGAAGGTAGGATACTCTCTACTAGGACACCAACCCGAATCAACTTTAATAGATAGAAAAGTTTTCAATTTTATCGGGTTCGGTTTTGTAAAGCCCAAAGTTAAAAAATTCAGGTTGAGGTCGGCTACTTGTCCAACCTGAATAAATAACTAACCTCAAATATATATATATATATATATATAATTAAATAATTCTAAATTATAGTATTTAGATTCAAGTTATGAATATCCAATAGTTCATTAAAACCCATCTAGTCAGTTTTAAATATAAAAAGTCTATAACTATTTATGTTTATGTTTTTCAATTTTGGATAATATATATGAATATCCTTTACCTTCCTTGCACTATTACCTCATTTTTTATTATAATTGATAATATATATAAATATTTCATCGGTATATACAAATGAAAACACTAACATAATATGTTGGTAAACTGTTTACTTCTCTCTGACATTGTTCATCATATCAATTACAAAATGAATTATCGACAAATTAATTCCATCGATATTTTCAGAGAGCTTTGGAACTGTTTATTACTCAATTGTACTATTAATTATTGTTCTTTACAGATGAAATCATTGACGGATTAAAAAGTCGTTGGTGTTATTTGGCAGGTTTCTAATTTTTTTTAAAATTAAAAATTTAAATTAAATATTACAAATAGAATCATCAACGGATTGAAAAGTCATCAATGATATTTGACAGTTTCTGAAAATTTCTGATTAAATTTAAAAAAATTGAATTAAATATTACAAAAAGAATCATCGACGAAATGATTAAAAATATTAATATTTAATTCTTCATTCGTAAAACCGTCAGTAAAATGCCCCAACAAAAAGACTAGAATATCTCATTTCACAACAGACGCGCCTCTTCTTCTTCTTCTTCTTCCCCTTATTTAAAAAACACCAACATCCTTTTGTTTTTTCTCTTCTCTTCTCTTCTCTCCTCAATTCCTTCTCTTCTCCTCCACGCTCAGGTATGTCTTCTCTTCTTTTCTTTCGTTCTCTTAGTTTTTTTTTAATTAACATATTTTATGAATTTGTGATGCAACCATATTATTCGATAATTTCACCCACATTTAACTAGTATTTTGCCTATGTTTTATATATAAAATGCCTTGATATTCTTTATTTTATGTTTTGAAGGCACTTTTGGATGAAAGATGCAAAAATGAGTAAATTGGAGGTAATTGGCAAATTAGACCTTCAGTTGATGTTTTGTGCAGAGCATGAGCTCTAGAGGTCGAAATAAAGTGATTCTAGTGGAATTAAAAATCTAACATCCATACCTTTTTGTACATCTAAGGCAAGAAAATAAAATAAGGAAGAGCATGGAAATTGCAGCCTTCAAAGTCAAATCTCGCAATCTGCCAATGTTGACCTTCGACCATTCTGACTTGAATATCTTGAGCTAAAGAAGCCCATTGGATGCAAACTCAATTTTTTTAGATTTCTGACTGAAAGACCTATCAACGCTCCAAAATTCAGCAAACAACGATGTCATATGAGGGAGATATGATTTTTCAAAGATGACAACTGAATTTTGCCAGCAAACAGGTTTCGTATCTAAACCGACATACAAGTTTTTATTTTAGCAATTTAGCTACTCTAAGTCAAAGCTTGAAGATTTCATGCAAGGCCATTTGTAAATCCCTAGAAAATCAAGGCTGAATTAAATTAAAGAAAATAAACTAAACTAAAAAAAAGTGGGGGCAAAATGAATACACTTAAAGAAAATGGGGCCTAAATGCAAATAAGAATAACTATAGAGCATAAATACTCCTCTTCTCACCAAAAACAAATCTGCAGCTATCATGAAGAAAGAAAAGAGGGAGTTTTTGTATCCATTTTTACAGATCAAGAGAGAAACACTAAAATTTCAAGAACCCATCCAAGATTAAGAGTTATAGGTAGAATAAACACTGGTGGGCAAGGGATTAACAAGAAAAATTGAACAAGAAGAAAAGAGGGGAGGGTCGGCTGTCATTAGAAAGAAAAAAAAGGATCGAAACCTTGATTCGTACTGGGTAAGGTGTTCTAAACATGATCTTATAAGTCATTTCAAATTCGATAATGAATTGATGTCTTGATGTGAATTATAGATTAGGGTTCTTAGACTTGAATTGGGGGAAAAGTATTTATTGTTAAAATT